>Ga0302046_10006219_pt1 | contig 10441 bp, 10 predicted proteins | sample RVTome_11_FD_200261 | JGI IMG/M metagenome (GOLD analysis project Ga0302046, IMG submission 200261) | Soil microbial communities from uranium-contaminated site in the Upper Colorado River Basin, Wyoming, United States - RVT147D111 (version 2) ... | reverse complement strand
CTCGCCAGAGACGCTCCCCAGCGGCTCACCCGGCCTGCAATCGATCGACTTGGGTGTCGGAGTGGTCTGCCCGCCCGGATATCGCTTGATCCTTGGAATGTCATCACGCGCATAGGTCTTGGGATACGCGTTCATGGGATCTTAATAGAGTACACGGATGATTTTGGCTATCGGAATTTCCCACTGGTAGACATCAATGACAGTTTATTTCAACTGCTCGAGACGGCCGGGCTGAATCGCGCCGTCGGAGCGTCCTTTCAGGTACGCATAGAGCTCGCTGATGTTGTCCTTGAATGTCTTGCTCGTCTCGAGGTTCGGCATGCGCCATGTCGACCACTTTCGCCGTGACTGCGACATTGTACTCGTACGAGAACGGCGTCTTCATGTCTTCACGCAGCGACCCGTCCATCATCACGCTCGTGAATCCGGAGTGGATCGAGGCCTGGCAGATCATGATTGCCTCCGTTTCGTTCCTAAGAGACCTTGCTCCGTAAAGCGCCGCGCGCGAGGGCCGATGTCACGGCCTCGGCAACGCGCTCGGGCGTAAATCCGAAGAAGCGGAAGAGATCGCCCGTGGGTGCCGATTCTCCGTAGCGATCAATGCCGACCACCGCGCCCGAGCGGCCGACGTACTTGCGCCAGAAATCGGATACACCCGCCTCGACGGCGATGCAGGGCAGTTCCGGCGGGAGCACCCGCTCTTGATACGCCTGCTCTTGCCGGTCGAACACCGTGGTCGAAGGCATCGATACGACACGCACAACGATTCCCGACTGCGCGAGCAGTTTGTGCGCCTGGACGGCGAGCGGGACCTCAGAGCCGGTCGCGATGATCACTGCGTGCGGCTCGCTGTCCGGCTCCACGAGCACGTAGGCGCCGCGACGGATATTCTCGACTTCCTTGGACGGTCGCAGCTGAAACGGCAGGCTTTGCCTGCTGAACACCAGGCTCGTGGGACCGTCTCTGCGCTCGATCGCAGCAGCCCAAGCCACGACGGACTCTTTCGTGTCGCACGGGCGCCAGACGTCCATGTTGGGCATCAGCCGCAGCGCGGCTAGGTGCTCGATCGGTTGATGCGTGGGACCGTCCTCACCCAGTCCGATCGAATCGTGTGTGAAGACGAAGATCGTCCCGATCCGCATGAGCGCCGCCATGCGCAGCGCGCTGCGGCAGTAGTCGGAGAATGTCAGGAACGTGCCTCCGTACGGGACGAAGCCGCCATGCAGCGCGATGCCGTTCATGATCGCGGCCATGCCGAACTCACGCACTCCGTAGTAGAGGTAGTTGCCTCCCGATCGCGCCGTGATCGCCCTCGAGCCGGACCAGAGGGTAAGGTTCGAACCCGCGAGATCGGCTGAGCCGCCGATCAGTTCCGGCAGGATCGGCGCGATCCCTTCGATCGCATCTTGCGAGGCTTTGCGCGTTGCGACCGTCTGTGCTTTCTTCTTCGCCGCCGCCATCAGTTCACGCACACGCTGCGCAAACCCCGCGGGGAGCTCGCCCTTCATGCGTCGCTCGAACTCGCGCGCCTCGGCGGGATAACTGCGCGCGTACGCAGCAAAACCCCGCATCCAATTGCTCTCGTAAGCCGCGCCTTGCGCGCGCGCGTCCCACGCCTCGTACACGTGCGGCGGAATGTCGAACGCCGCATAATTCCAGCCGATCCCTGCCCGTGTCGCCGCGACCTCTTTCTCGCCCAGCGCGGCGCCATGCGCCTCGTGAGTGCCGGCCTTGTTCGGTGAACCTTTCGCAATAACGGTCTTGCAGCAGATGAGCGAAGGTCTATCGGTTACCGCCTTGGCGGCGCGGATCGCTCGGTGCACGGCAGCGCTGTCGTGCCCGTCGACGTTTGCAACGACATGCCAGCCGTAGCCCTCGAACCGCTTCGGCGTGTCGTCCGTGAACCAACCCTCGACGTGCCCATCGATCGAGATGCCGTTGTCGTCGTAAAACGCGATGAGCCTGCCGAGGCCTAGCGTGCCCGCGAGCGAACAGGCCTCGTGCGAGATTCCCTCCATCATGCAGCCATCGCCGAGGAACACGTGGGTGTGGTGCGCGACGATCTCGAAGCCCGGGCGATTGAACTCCGCCGCCAGCAGCTTTTCCGCGATCGCCATGCCGACCGCATTCGCAATGCCCTGCCCGAGCGGCCCCGTGGTTGTCTCGACTCCGGGCGTGACTCCGTACTCGGGATGCCCCGGCGTCTTCGAATGCAGTTGACGGAAGCGCCGGATCTCGTCCATCGGCAGGTCGTAGCCGCTGAGGTGCAGTAGCGCGTACTGTAGCAGCGAGCCATGGCCGTTGGAGAGCACGAAGCGATCGCGGTCGACCCATCTCGGGTTCGCGGGATTGTGCCGAAGATGATGCCGCCAGAGCACTTCCGCGATTTCGGCCATGCCCATCGGCATGCCCGGATGACCGGAGTTGGCATTCTGGACCGCGTCCATCGCGAGCGCGCGCAGCGCGTTCACGACATCGCTGTCCCGCGCATTCGCCCGCTGCGGCACTTGCGTTTCCAGTTCGGCACTCATCGTAGTCCCCTCAGTATCCGAGCGTCTGCTTGCGGCTGCACCTGCATCGTGACGATCTCCGTCAGATTTCCGATGATTGCGTCCGGTCTCACCGCATCGGGCGCCCCGTCATGGTCATAGCCGTAGTCGACCACGATCACGCGGCAACCGGCCGCATCGGCCGCGGCGATGTCAGTGTGGGAGTCGCCGACGTAAAGCATTTCCGCGGGTTCTACGGCAAGCTGGGCGCACGCGGCGAGCAACAAATCCGGTTTCGGTTTTCTGTCCGCGGCGCCGTCGGCGCACAGCGTGAACGCAAAGAAATCACGAAGATGAGCGGCCTCGAGCAACGGCATGGCGAACACACTGTGCTTGTTGGTCACACAGCACAATGCGATACCCGCGTGGTCCAGCGCACGCAGCGCTTCCGGTACTCCGGGGTACACACGACTCTGCTCGAACAAATGCTCGCCATACAGGCGCCCAAACAGCGCTGCCGCGGCGTGCAGCACGGCGCGCGGCGGCGGCTCGCCGCGACTTTCCGTCAATGCCCTCGCTATGAATTGATCGACGCCGTCTCCGATCAGCGCCGAGATGCGGTGCCCGGGCAACGCCTTGTAGCGGAGTGTTTCGAGCATCCGGTTCGCCGCCGCGCCGAGATCGGGCGCAGTGTCGATGAGTGTGCCGTCGAGGTCGAATGCCACCGCCCGGATGTTTTCAATGAGCCTCGTCATTCCCCTACCTTGCCGGCGCACGTGCCAGAGCTTCCTTTCTGCACTCCATGAGGCGCAAGATCATCGGCGTGAAGATGAGCTGCATGGCCAGGTCCATCTTTCCTCCCGGGCATACGATGGTGTTCGGCCGCGACATGAACGCGCCGTGCAGCATCGAGAGCAGATAGGGGAGGTCGATGCCGCGCGGATTGGCGAAGCGGATGACCAGGAACGACTCGTCCGGCGTCGGAATGAAACGCGCTATGAACGGGTTCGACGTGTCGACCACCGGAACACGCTGGAAATTGATGTGGGTGCGCGAGAACTGCGGGCAGATATAGTGCAAGTAGTCCTGCATGCGTCGCAATATCGTGTCAGTCACCGCCTCGGTAGAGTAGCCGCGTGTTGCCTTGTCACGATGCAGCTTCTGGATCCACTCGAGATTGATCACGGGCACGACGCCGATCAGCAGATCGACGTGACGCGCGATATCGACAGTCTCGGTGACAACGGCGCCGTGCAGGCCCTCGTAGAACAACAGCTCAGATTCACCGGACAGATCCTCCCACTCTGTAAACGTCCCCGGCTTCTGGCCGTGGCGCCTCGCCTCTTCCTCGTCATGCAGGTACTTGCGCCGCCGCCCGCGGCCGCTCTCCCCATAGCTTTGGAAGAGAGCCTCGAGCTCCTCGAACAGGTTTGCTTCGGCGCCGAAGTGGCTGAACCGATTGTCACCGCGCTCCAACGCGTCGGCCAATTTCTGTTTCATCGCAGCGCGGTCGTAGCGGTGAAAGCTGTCGCCCTCGACGAACGCGGCATTGACTAGTTCACGACGGAAGATCTGCTCGAAAGTCCGCATGACGGAGGTGGTTCCAGCGCCTGAGGAGCCGGTGACACCGATGATGGGATGCCTCGCGGACATGGTGGCGTTGCTTCGCTGATCCTCTAGGCGTGATTCGTGAACAGGCCGCGTGTACCGAACAGAGGCGCGTCGTACTCGAACTCGTTGTAGTCGCGGTGGTAACGCTCGATTCTCTCGACCTCGGCGCGTGCGCCGAACACGAAGCCGATGCGCTGATGCAGGCTCTCGGGGGTGACGTTCAGGATCGACTCATAGCCCGTGCTTGCGCGGCCGCCGGCCTGCTCGACGAGAAAGCCGATCGGGTTTGCTTCGTAGAGAAGGCGCAGGCGCCCCGGCTTCTCGAGATCCTTGCGATCGCGTGGATACATGAACACGCCGCCGCGCATGAGAATGCGATGCGCCTCCGCCACCAGGCAGGCGATCCAGCGCATGTTGAAGTCGCGTCCGCGCGGCCCGCTCTTTCCCGCCAGGCATTCGTTGATGTAGCGCTTGACCGCGGGCTCCCAGTAGCGCGAGTTGGATGAGTTGATGGCGAACTCGGCTGTGTCCTCGGGAATGCGCAGGTCCGGGTGCGTGAGCATGAATTCGCCGATCTCACGATCGAGCGTGAAGCCGTTCACGCCGCGACCGGTCGTGAGGACGAGCATCGTGGACGGACCGTAGATTGCGTAGCCCGCGCACACCTGAGCGGCGCCCGGCTGGAGGAAGTCGCCAGCGGACGGTTCGCTCACGCCTTTGGGACAGCGCAGCACTGAGAAGATGCTGCCGACCGCCGCGTTCACATCGACATTCGATGAGCCGTCGAGCGGGTCGAACAGCAGCAGATACTTGCCGCGCGGATATTCCGCAGGAATCTCGTACGGCAACTCCATCTCTTCCGACAGCATCCCGGCGAGCTGTCCGCCCCACTCGTTTGTGCGAATGAAGACCTCATTCGCCATCACGTCGAGCTTCATCTGCGTTTCGCCTTGCACATTCTGCGAGCCGGCGCTGCCGAGTGCGCCCGCGAGGTCGCCCTTGCCAATGAGATTCGCGATGCGCTTGCAAGCGAGTCGGATGTCATTGAGCAGTGCCGTGAAGTTGCCGGTCGCATCGTTGTAGCGGCGCTGCTCCTCGATCAGAAAGCGCGTGAGCGTCTTGGTGGTGGGCGTCATTTCGTCACCCCGATGGCGCGCTCCGACCGGTTGCGTCGGAGAAAACACGGCTGGCGCGGATGTCGGCAGATTCGATCGTGCTGAGATCGTTCCTGGATAGAGTCGCGCCGCGCCGGGCGAACAACCGGCTCGCCTGCCGTAGGCGGGCACGGTCGAGCGCGTTGCGGATCGAGCGCGCATTGGCGAAATGCGGCTGCATGCGCCGTCGCTCGATGTACTCGCGAAACGCCACCTCGGCGTCCGGACTCAACTGATACTGCATGCGCTCGAGCATGAGCCGCGCGATGGCGAACAGCTCCGTAGGTGAGTAATCGGGAAAATCGATGTGATGCGCGATGCGCGACGACAGACCGGGGTTGCTCCGGAAGAACTGCTCCATGCGGTCCTTGTAGCCGGCGAGGATCACGACCAGGTCGTCACGCTGGTTCTCCATGACCTGCAAGAGAATCTCGATCGCCTCCTGCCCGTAATCCCGCTCGTTCTCTGGCCGGTGGAGGTAGTAGGCCTCGTCGATGAACAGCACGCCGCCCATGGCGCGTTTGAGGACCTCGCGCGTCTTAGGCGCCGTATGGCCGATGTACTGGCCTACGAGGTCATCACGCGTCACCGCGACCAGGTGCCCTTTGCGCACATAGCCCAGGTGCCGGAGGATCTCCGCCATACGCAGTGCGACGGTCGTCTTTCCGGCGCCCGGATTACCGGTAAAGCACATATGCAGCGTGGGCGCGTCGCTGCACAAGCCGACCTGATGCCGCAGCTTGTCGACGAGGAGCAGCGCCGAGATGTCTCGAATGCGGCTCTTCACGGGAGCGAGCCCGATCAGCTCGCGATCGAGTCCCTCGAGCACTTCACCGACCCCCGAGTCGCGGAATACGACGTCGAGGTCGACGTCTGCCGCTTGCGCTTCGGTGTTCGGCGTAGGTTCCGACAATGCATTCATGCTCGTTCTACCGTCAGTAACGCTCGCCCTCGGGGCGATCTGTGACGTAAGCGCGCACCGTGTAGTGCACGCGCCGCCCCGCCCCTTCCTCTCGGACTAGACTGAAGCCCGGTTCCTCCTTCGGTCGGCCGACGATGAACGACAGGCGCAGCGATTCCCGGCCGCGGGTCGAATCAAACGCGTTCACCTTGATGTAATGGTTGGGAAACGTCTGGCGACAGCCGCGAATCTCCTCCAGGATTCCGGCGGCGTCGTGCACATCGAACATCGGCATGCCGAACATTTCCCAGTAGGTGTTGCGTGGATGCGGGTCGTCGGTGTACTCGATGCCCACCGCCCAGCCGTTCTTCAACGCGTAGTCGAGCTGCCTGGTGATCTGCGGGTCCGTCAGATCCGGCAGGAATGAAAACTGCCCCTGCGTGATCCGATTGCCGTGATTGGTCATCATGACTGTGTCTCCTTAAAGCGCTTAAGCGCTGGCAGTGGCGGTCGGAACGAAATCAGCGGTGTCGGTCGATTCGTAGTTGAACGTCACGTCCCCCCAGGTATCGAGAGCCGCCTTCAGCGGGCTGCACCACTTGGCGGCATCCTGCAGAATCTGCGGGCCTTCCTTGAGATAATCGCGACCCTCGTTGCGCGCCAGGATCATCGCCTCCAGCGCCACACGGTTCGCGACCGCGCCGGCCTGGATACCCATGGGGTGACCGATCGTGCCGCCACCAAACTGCAGCACCACGTCTTCGCCGAGGTAATGGATTAGCTGGTGCATCTGACCGGCGTGGATGCCGCCGGAAGCCACCGGCATCACCTTGTTCAGCGACGCCCAGTCCTGTTCGAAGAACAAGCCGTGCTCAAGACTTTGCGGGGTGTGCGTCTCGCGCAGCGTGTCGTAAAAGCCCTTGATCATGAGCGGATCGCCTTCGAGCTTGCCGACCACGGTGCCGGCGTGGATGTGGTCCACGCCCGCCATGCGCATCCACTTGCAAATGACGCGGAAGTTCATGCCGTGATTCTTCTGGCGCGAGTAGGTCGAGTTTCCGGCGCGATGCAGGTGCAGGATCATGTCGTTCTTGCGCGCCCACTTGGCCATCGACTGGATCGCCGTGTAGCCGATTACCAGGTCGATCATGATGATGACCGAGCCAAGCGACTTGGCGAACTCCGCGCGCTCGTACATCTCCTCCATCGTGCCGGCCGTCACGTTCAAGTAGTGGCCCTTGACCTCGCCGGTGGCGGCGGAGGCTTTGTTGACCGCTTCCATGCAGTACAGGAAGCGGTCGCGCCAGTGCATGAAGGGCTGCGAATTGATGTTTTCGTCGTCCTTGACGAAGTCCAGGCCACCCTTGAGCGCCTCGTACACCACGCGCCCGTAATTGCGGCCCGACAGGCCAAGCTTCGGTTTGGTGGTCGCGCCCAGCAGCGGTCGGCCGAACTTGTCCAGGCGCTCGCGCTCGACGACGATGCCGGTGGCCGGGCCCTGGAAGGTCTTCAGGTACGCGACCGGGATGCGCATGTCTTCCAGCCGCAGCGCCTTGATCGCCTTGAAGCCGAACACATTGCCGATGATCGAGGCGGTGAGGTTGGCGATCGATCCGGGCTCGAACAGATCGAGGTCGTAGGCGATGTAGGCGAAGTACTGCTGCTCGGTCTTCGTGCCGGGGCCGGTGTTGGGCACCGGGTCCACGCGGTAGGCCTTGGCGCGGTACCGATCGCATGCGGTCAGGCGGTCGGTCCACACCACGGTCCATGTCGCGGTCGATGATTCGCCGGCCACCGCGGCGGCGGCCTCTTCCGCGTCCACGCCCTCCTGCGGCGTAATGCGGAAAAGCGCAAGGACATCGGTGTCCTTGGGCCGGTAATCCGCGTCCCAGTAGCCCATCTCCACGTACTTCAGGACGCCGGCCTTGTACCGCTCGGCCCCGGTCTTGGCTGCGGCGCGCTCGTCAGTCCTCTTCATGCTCGTCATCCCCCGCACGGGCTGGCGCCTCTAATGGGTCGCATCGTGGCTGATGGTTCACATTAGGACCAGTTGAATATTCTTCTGGTTAGCATAAGCTATAACTTATCATTAGATTCAGGAGGAAACCGTGCGGAACGTGACCTTGCGACAATTGCGCGTGTTCGCAATGGTTGGGCGGCAGTTGTCCTTCACCCGGGCCGCGCGCGAGCTGCATCTGACTCAGCCGGCGGTATCGCAGCAGGTGAAGCTGCTCGCGGCCGACATCGGCCTGCCCCTGTTCGAGCAGATCGGCCGCAAGGTGCAGCTCACTCCGGCGGGCGCGGAGCTGCTCCGTTACGCCATTCAGGCAATCGAGCTGCTGCGGGAGGCAGGCGAATCGCTCGCCGCGATGCGCGGTCTCAAGCGCGGCGTCCTCCAGCTCGGCGCGGTCAGCACCGCCAAGTACTTCGCGCCGTCTCTGCTGGCGGCGTTCACTCCCGACTATCCGGAGGTCACGATCAAGTTCTCAGTGGGGAACCGGGAGGAGATCATCAAGCAACTTGCCGCGAACGAGATCGATCTCGTGATCATGGGGCGGCCGCCGCGCGAGCTCGACACCATCGCAGAGCCTTTCGCGAAGCATCCGCTCGTGATCATCGCGGCGCCCGATCACGCGCTCGCGACCAAGCGGCGAATTCGGCTCAAGCAACTCGGTACGGAGAATTTCCTGATACGGGAAGAAGGGTCAGGAACACGAGCGTCGCTGGAGCACGTGTTCAGAAACCGTGGCGCGACGTACCGTGTGTCGATGGAAGTGAGCAGCAACGAGACGATCAAGCAGGCGGTCATGGCGGGCATGGGCGTCAGCTTCATTTCGATGCACACCGTGGGGTTGGAGCTCGTCGCCCGCAAGCTGGTCGTGCTCGACGTGATCGGCCTCCCGATCGTGCGCGACTGGTACGTGATTCACCTGCGCGAGAAAAGACTGTCACCGATCGCGGCCGCGTTCCGCGGATTTCTGCTGGAGCGCGGCGCGGCGATCATCAAACAAGCGGTGGGTGTCGATTTGCCGCGGCGTTCTAAAGCCGGCGTTCCAAGCAATCCAGATTGTTGATCATGCGCCGATGCTCGCCGCACTGCTCAGGCATACTTGCGACCCGAATGTCCACCAGCTCGAGTCAGACTGCGATTCGCAGGTTGATCGCGACACTAAGGAGAACGCTCGATGACAGAAGCGAGTGCGATGGTGCAGAACGGGTCGACCACTAGCCCCGGTCTCCTCGACCGGGAGCGAATCGTCGCGAAGCCGGGGTTCAACCGCTGGCTGGTCCCGCCTGCCGCGCTCTGCATACACCTCTGCATCGGCATGGCCTACGGATTCTCCGTGTTCTGGAAGCCGCTCGAGGGGGCATTGACGAGCGCGGATGGATCGCAGGTGATCCCGAGCTGCTCGGCCGGCGCGACGACGTTTTCCGAGAAGGGAGCGGGAACTCTGCGCGCGCTCTTTGCGATGGATTGCAACTGGAGCCAGTTCGATCTCGGCTGGATGTACACGTTCTTCTTTGTGATGCTCGGTCTTTCGGCTGCGACGTGGGGAGGCTGGCTCGAGCGCGCGGGTCCGCGCAAGGCGGGCGTCGTTTCCGCGACTTGCTGGTGCGGCGGCCTCCTGATTTCGGCGCTCGGCGCGTATACCCACCAGCTATGGCTGATGTGGCTCGGCTCGGGGATCATCGGCGGCATCGGGCTCGGACTGGGTTACATCTCGCCCGTCTCGACCCTCATCAAGTGGTTCCCGGACCGGCGTGGCATGGCGACCGGCATGGCCATCATGGGCTTCGGCGGCGGCGCCATGATTGGCTCGCCGCTCGCGACCCTGCTCATGAGCTCTTTCAAGACGCCGACAGATCCCGGCGTCTGGCAGACGTTCATCGCGATGGCGGCGATCTACTTCGTGTTCATGCTGATCGGCGCCTTCGGCTACCGCCTGCCACCCCTGGGCTGGCGCCCGGAGGGCTGGACTCCCCCGTCCAACAATAATGCCATGATCACCTTGAGGAATGTGCACTTGAGAAATGCGCACAAGACGCCGCAGTTCTGGTGCTTGTGGCTCGTGCTTTGCCTGAACGTGTCGGCCGGAATCGGCATCATCGGCGCGGCCTCGCCCATGCTGCAGGAGACATTCGGCGGCGCGCTCTTCGGTGAGCCGCAGATCGGATTCGATCAGTTCAGCGGTGAGCAGAAAAAGCTGGCCGCGGCGGTCGGAGCGGGCTTCGTCGGTCTCTTCTCGCTCTTCAACATCTTCGGCCGCATCGTCTGGGCCTCGTCC
>Ga0302046_10006218_pt1 | contig 10442 bp, 7 predicted proteins | sample RVTome_11_FD_200261 | JGI IMG/M metagenome (GOLD analysis project Ga0302046, IMG submission 200261) | Soil microbial communities from uranium-contaminated site in the Upper Colorado River Basin, Wyoming, United States - RVT147D111 (version 2) ... | reverse complement strand
GTCAGCCGCGTCAGCGGTATGACGGTGCTGGCCGGGAGTACCAATCGCGGCGGCAGCGCCGACGTCCGAGTGTCGAATACGGGTGCTGCGACCAATCTTGCCGAGATCAGCCGTTTGCTGGAACGTGTCAAAGCGGACCGCCCGCCGATTGCGCAACTGGCCGATCGTATTGCAAGCCGTTTCGTCGTTGGCGTACTGATTGCGGCGACCATTGCCGGTACGTTGTGGTTCGTCTGGCAGCCGGACCGGGCACTCGAGGTAGTCCTGGCAACGCTGGTCGTCACCTGCCCTTGCGCGTTGGCGCTGGCAACGCCGGCCGCACTCGCTGCGGCGGCATCGACGCTGGCACGGCGCGGCTTCTTGCTGGTGCGATCGCGTTTGCTCGAGGTACTGACCGGGAAAGCAGTGCTCGTTTTCGACAAGACCGGGACACTCACGGTCGGCAAGCCGGAAGTTCTACAGACGACGGTGCTGGCAGCGGATTACTCGGCGTCGCAATGCCAAATGATCGCGGCCGCACTCGAAACTGCCTCCGAACACGTGCTGGCGCGTGCTTTTGCCGCACATTGGGTGCCGGGCAAGGCCGTGGCGCAGGACCTCATCGTCGAGGCCGGGTGCGGGGTTCAAGGAACCATCGATGGCATGCTCTGGCGCATCGGCAGCGAGCATTTCATGCGCGGATTCGCCGGCGTTGCTGTTCCTGACAGTGCACTATCGACGGATCGCACAGTCGTCCTGCTCGGCAACGAACGGCAGCTCGTCGCGCGTTTCGAGATCGGCGACGAGTTGCGCGATGACGCAGCGGATGCCGTTGCGGCGTTGCAATGCGCCGGCTTCCGGTTGCTGATTGCCAGCGGCGATCGCGAACCGGCCGTGCGAAGAATCGCCGAAAAGCTTGGCATCCGCGAATGGCATTCGGGACTCGCGCCCGCTGAGAAGGTGGCGCTGGTCACATCGCTGCACAAGGCCGGTGTAACGGTTGTCATGGTGGGGGATGGCGTAAACGACGCCCCGGTACTGGCGGCAGCCGATGTTTCGATCGCGCTCGATGCCGGAACCGCACTGGCGCGCGCCAGCGCCGATGCGGTAGTCCTCGGCAAACGCCTGCACGGCATTTTCGATGCCGCGGAAATTGCACAGGCGACACGCCGCGTCATCCGCCAGAACATCGGCTGGGCCATCGGCTACAACCTCGCCGCCGTGCCGCTGGCGGTCAGCGGCATGCTCGCGCCGTGGATGGCGGCACTCGGCATGTCGCTGAGCTCGCTGCTGGTCGTGGCCAATGCGCTGCGACTTCACCGCCACGACTCGCCGGAGGCTCCCGAGGTACCCTCGGCACGCCAACGATTGCGTGCATTGCGGGCGACGTCGTGAGCATTCTGTACTTGCTCATTCCGCTGGGGCTGGTGTTGCTCGGCATCGCCGTGTGGGCTTTTTTCTGGGCGGTGGGCTCCGGTCAGTTCGACGATTTGAAATCGCCCGGCTGGAGTGTGGTCATGGATGACGACAAAACTCCCGGGCATAGCGGGTCCGAGCGCGCTCGCAACGAATCGGGTCACGATTCGAGCCACGATTCGAGCCACGATTCGAGCCACGAATCCAGGCACGAATCCTCGCCGTGAATCCGGAGCTGCTGCTTCCCGCGGCATTCCTTGCCGGTTTTTTCGGCAGCACGCATTGCCTCGGCATGTGCGGCGCGATTGTCGTGCTGTTCGAGGAGCAACCGCATGCATCCTTCCCGGGGCCGTTACGCCGGTTGCTGTACAACAGCGGTCGCCTTTGTTTCTACATGTTGCTCGGCGCCATCGCCGCCGGCGGTGGATCGCTGCTGGCGAAGTCCGCGGGTGTGGACACTGGCCTGCTGCTGTTGCGCGTGCTTGCCGCGCTTCTGGTTATCGCGCTCGGACTGAACCTGTTGTTCGACTGGCGTTCGCTGCAGTTTCTCGAGCGGGGCGGGGCACGGTTGTGGCGGCTGCTCTCGCCATTCGCGCGTTACGTATTGCCGGTCTCGACACCGGCGCGCGCACTCGCGGCGGGATTCATCTGGGGCGCCCTGCCCTGCGGCCTCGTGTACAGCGCGGTCGCGCTGGCTGCCGCGAGCGGCAACGCGGCGAGCGGCATGCTCGTCATGCTGCTCTTCTGGCTCGGCACGTTGCCGGCTTTATGGGTCGCCGGCGCATCTGCCGCAAAGCTCTCGGCTTGGAGAAACCGCCGGGTCATCCAGCGTATTGCCGGGTCGCTTCTGGTGGCGATTGGCATAGTTGCGTTGGCCATGCCATTGCAGCACCTGCCTGGCGTCAGCCATAGCCGGCATTCCGGGCCAGCGGCGCATAACGCAAACAAGTGAACACCGGCACCGTTAAATGGACTCGGCGACGGCGCGGTAGCCCTGCGTGATTGCGGAATTGGTGTCGGCCCGTGCGCCCGCATCCGAATTGGCAATGGCGATGCGGCCATAAGGCCGGCGGCCGATGACCCACGGCTTCGCGTCGTCCGACGGGTAATCCGGTTCCCACATCAGCCCCGGGCTGTAGGCATAGCCGTGTGCCCAGCGGTTGACCGTTATGGCGTGAATATCGCGTTCGGCATCGAAGCCCGCACCGGAGAGTGCCTGGTCGAGCTGGTCGCGGACGTGATCCTCGAACACGCTGAACGGCGTGGTCAGCAACCGCCGCCGGCCTTCGCGCCATTGCTCCGGCCCCTTGATATCCGGCGAGTAGTGCACGTGACACATGTGCAGCACCATCGGCTCGTCCGGCGACTTGCTGAACTTGTAATCGCCGATCGACACCGGGTAATCCAGCTCCACCTGTTTGTAGAACTCGTTGGTGTAATAGGCGAAATCCATGCCCAGCTCCACGAACGGACGCCAGTTCGGCACCATGACTTTGGTGTAGGTCAGCGGCACTTTCACGTTGTACGCAAGCCCAGCTTTCTGCGCTTCAGGCAGATCCGGGCACAGGTAGGGAATGGCGCTGTTGTAACAGGCGAGGATGCATCGGGAAGCGCGCACCGTGTGCGGATTGCCGGAGTGTACAAAGGTAACATCGACCGCGCTTTGATCAGCAGTGTGCGCCACATTGACCGCGGTGCTGTTCAGGCGAATTCGCGTATCGCCGCCTTCCCGGTCGAGTTCGGTGTAATCGACGCGCGCCGTGACCACGTCTTCCATGGTGCTGCCGGGCACGGCCTGCGGTATTAGTTTCCGCACCAGCAGCCGCGCAACCGAGGCGTTGCCGTCCGGAAAATGGAAAATGTACGGCTCGTCGCCGCGGTACCCGGTACGAACGAGCGTGTGGTCGACACCCGGCATGCCGCCGTCGTAGGACTGGATCGAGGTCGTCGGCACTTCCTCGATGCCGACGCACCAGAAACTCATGCCCCAGCGGCGGTAGATCTCCAGCACCTGCCGATCGACCTTGCAGTAATCCTTGAGGAAATCGTAATAACTGGTGCGGCGCAGAATCTCGAATTTCTCGTCGAAGGTCTTGCCCGGCAGGTAATCGCGCGTATCGGTCTGCACGCGAATGAAGTCCGCACGGGCTTTGTCGCTGAGCGGCGCTTCGGCGGCGTACTGATCCCAGGATTTCTTGCCGTAACCGGTCACCAGTTTTTGCTGGCCGAAATTCTGCTTGTCGAACACGATGCCCTTTGCGAGACCGAGCGACGAGTACAGGCTCTGGTCATAAGCGTCATAAAATTTCTGCACGTCGATGCCGATCTCGACCAGCAGGTCTTTTGCAACCTGGCTATAGGCCGAGGGCGTGTCGATGGACTCGGTGCCACCGTAACCGATGCGGGTGCGGCCGCCGATCGAGAACTCGTTGCGCTTCGCATGGCCGCCGAAATCGTCGTGATTGTCGAGCAGCAGAATGCGCGCACCGGGATTCTGCTTGCGGTAAAAATGCACGGCCGCCAGGCCGCTGATGCCGGCGCCGACAACCACGAGGTCGTAGGACTCCGCCGGATCCTGCCGTGGAAAACGCGTACCATTGACCAGCGCGTGCATGGATTCCCAGGCGCCGTCGTGACTGCCGCGCAATCCGGTTTTCGCCGGCGGGTAATATCCGGCAGGCAAGGTGAAGTCACCGGCATCCGCGCCGAAGACCTCCACCCACGGCGACAGCAGCGATGCACCGATCGCGACCTGGGTTCCGTTCAGGAAATCGCGTCGCGTTATTCTTGGTTTCATGGTCCCCCCACGGCAATATGCTCTGCGTTGTCCCGAAAAAGGTGTCAGGTTTATTTTCCAGCAAAAGCGACTGAAGCGCTAATCTGTTTGCTCTGGCGACCAATGAAAAGACCAAAGGTACTTGTGGAAAATAAACCTGACACCTTTTTCTGACACCTTTTTCCGAGACGAACCGCCATCGATTGAGTAGACTCGGACCTGTAGAAGAACAAGGAGCCAGTAAATGGCCGAAGAGGGGACCCCCAAAGTGAAAGTCAGTCGCGTCCAGCGCGCGCTCGCGGCGGTCGAGCGGGTGGGCAACCGGCTGCCCGACCCGGCCATGCTTTTCGTCGGGCTGCTGTTCATCGTCTGGTTTCTCTCCTGGGCCCTTTCCGGCATCGACTTCGGCCTTACCGATCCCCGCAACGGACAGCCGCTGGTCGTCCGCAACCTGCTCTCCGGCCAGTCGTTCACCGGCTTTCTCACCGTCATGGTCACCAACTTCACGCATTTCCATCCGGTGGGCGTGGTGCTGGTCGCCATGCTCGGCATCGGTGTGGCCGAACACACCGGGTTCATCAATGCGGGATTGCGCGCCATGATGGCGGTGACCGCCCGCTGGCTGCTGACGCCAATGGTCATCGTGGTCGGTATCGTCAGCCATACGGCCGTGGACGCCGGTTACGTGCTGGTTATCCCGCTCGGCGGAGTGATTTTCTACGCTGCGGGCAGGCACCCGCTCGCCGGTATCGCTGCGGCATTTGCCGGCGTTTCCGGCGGGTTCTCGGCCAACTTCGTTCCGTCCTCGCTCGATCCCATGTTGCAAGGCATTTCGCAGGCCGGCGCACAGATTCTCGATGCGTCGATCACCCTGAATCCGCTCAACAACTATTTTTTTACCATGTCGTCGTCGCTCCTGATCATCGGCCTCGGCTGGTACCTGACGGATCGCGTGGTCGAGCCCCGCTTGAAAGACACCAGGCTGGATGGGGACTTGCACGACCTGCCCACCATGGAAACGCTGAAGCCGGAGGAGCGAAAGGGACTGCGGATGTCGCTCGTCGCCATGGTCATCGGCATCCTGCTGCTCATACTCACTTCCCTTCCGGGCACCTCGGCCTGGCGCTCTCCGGAAGGCGCGTTGACCGCGGGCACCGCTCCGCTGATGCAGTCGATCGTGCCGCTGATATTTCTGCTGTTCCTGTTGCCGGGCGTGGTCTACGGTATGGCTGCGGGTACAGTGAAAAGCTCCAAGGACATCATTGCGGGCATGACCAAAGCCATGACCAGCATGGGCTATTACCTGGTGATCATGTTCTTCATTGCGCAGTTCATTTACGCCTTCGGCCAGTCGAACCTGGGCGTACTGCTCGCTCTCGAAGGCGCAGCCGTGCTGAAAGCCATGGCCATGCCGGCCGCGATAACGATCATCGGCATCGTCATCCTCACCGCCTTGATCAACCTGTTTGTCGGATCCGCGTCGGCCAAGTGGGCCTTGCTCGCACCGATTTTCATACCCATGTTGATGCAGCTCGGCATATCGCCGGACCTCGCGCAGGCCGCGTACCGCGTAGGCGACTCGAGCACCAATATCATCACGCCACTGATGCCGTACTTCCCGCTGGTCGTCGTTTTCTGCCAGCGCTATGTCAAATCGACCGGTATCGGCACAGTGACGGCCATGATGCTGCCCTACTCGGTGACATTTCTTGTCGTCTGGACTGCGTTCCTCTTATTGTATTGGGCAGTCGGCCTGCCACTCGGCCTGCAGGCAAGCTACGAATATCTACCTGGTTGATCAAGCAAAGGAGCGCCAGGCGATGGCAAGCGCTAAAACACAGACCCACGACTATCGCTTTCCCGGCGAGTCTCAGGAATACCGCAAGGCCCGTAATGAGCTGCTCGCCAAAGAACAGGAACTTCGCGCCACGGTAGAAGCGGTAGCGGCGCTGCGACGCAAGCTGCCGCCCGGCGGGCTGCTGCTGGAAGACTACGAATTCGAGGAGATCGATTACGCGGACGGCAGCACCACCACCATGCTGCTGTCGGAGCTGTTCGGCGACAAGGATCACCTGATCATATACAGCTACATGTACGGCCCGGACTGGAAGAACCCCTGTCCGTCCTGCACGTCGGCGATCGACGGTTTGAGTGTCAGCAGCCGCCACGTGCGCGAACAGATCGAGCTGGTCGTCGTCGGCAAGGCGAGCCCCAGGCAATTGCATGCCATCGCCGTCGAACGGACCTGGCGTGATCTTCGCCTGTTGTCGTCGCTGGAGAATGACTACACGCGCGACTATCTCTCGCAACCCGGCGAATCGACTGAATCGCTGATGCCGCTCATGAACGTGTTCGAACGGAACGGCGACGACATCCGGCATTTCTGGGCATCCGAGATCCTGTGGACGCCGGTGCCTGGCGGTCATCCACGCCATGTCGATCTGATCTGGCCGATGTGGGGCCTGCTCGACATGACCCGCGCCGGTCGGCACCCGACGATGGGCCCAAAGCTCCGGTACGGCCCGGCCGTCTGAGTCAATTTTCGGCCGTTGCCGCCCGTGTAGGAGCGAGCACGACCGCCATGGACGGCGGAAGTGCTCGCTCCTACAGGGGTGGAAATAGCGCGCGGCAGTCGCGAATGGCGCGTTCCTTTTCGGTTGCCAGGACTTCGCGCTGCACGTCCGGGTTGTCTATCGTGTCGAAGGTCTGCCGGTGGATCTCGCGATCGCGTGCGGCAACGCAGGCCTGAAACAGTGCGTCCTGTTTCGCATCCCGCGTTTCGACGGGCGGCGGTGACGGGCTTCCGCCCCGGAAGTTATTCCGCATCACCAGCCAGGACGTTCCGAGCAGCAACAACGCGAGCAGGAGAGTCAGCGCACCCAGTTTCATGGTGGACATTGTACCCAAAGCACAGCAATGTTCGCGTAAGCGAAATCCACCAGCCTGACCGGAGTCAGCATTGATGAAGACGACTGCCCTGACACGTCGCGACTGTCTCAAAGCATTGGCCGCGACATCCATTGCGCTATCCATGAGCGGCTGCACCGCCAGCATCACGCGCGACCATGACTACGAACGGCCGTTGTCGCGAAAACCCTTCCTTGCGCCGCGCATTTCCGACGACCGGGTCGTGCGCGAAGTGGTCGGACTGAGGCCTTATCGCCCTTCCGGGTTTGTGGTCAAAACCGAGCGTATGAGCGAGAAGACGGTCATACACAATTACGGTCACGGCGGCGGCGGAATTACCTTGTCATGGGGATCGTCGGCGCTGGCCGTGCGTGAAACACAGGGCATGGAGCATCGGCAGGCGGCGGTCGTCGGCGGCGGCATCATGGGATTGACCACCGCACGTCTGCTGCAGGATGCGGGCTGGAAAGTCACTATTTACACGCGCAACGTCGCGCGGCACAGCACCTCAAACGTGGCGGCAGGCCAGTGGGCGCCGACCAGTGTGTTCGAGGAAGGCGTGGCGACACCGGCCTTCGAATCGCAGTTCAAGTGGGCGGCGCGCATAGCGCATCATGCGTTCACCAATCTCGGCGGTCCGGATTATGGCGTGCGCTGGATCGAGAACTACTACCTCGACCAGCAACCTTTCGAGTTCAGTTACTACCTGCGGGAGCTGCCGGAGCTGTTTGCGTCCGTTGCCGATCTCGGCCCGGATGAGCATCCGTTTCCGGTTCCGTACGTACGGCGCACCGTGACCATGTTGATCGAACCGGCGACATTCCTTCGTCGCGTGAGCGACGATTTCCTGCAAGCCGGCGGCGTGTTCGTCGTGCGCGATTTCGCCGACCGAGCGGAAGTACTGTCACTCGTCGAGCCGGTCATTTTCAATTGCACCGGCCTCGGTGCGGCGCAACTCTTCGGCGATACCGAACTTACACCGGTCAAGGGGCAGCTGCTGTTTCTGCCGCCCGACCTCGACATCGATTACCTTACGGTCGGCGGCGGCGAAGGCCTGCTGTACATGTTCCCGCGCTCCGATGCACTGGTACTGGGCGGGACTTTCCACATCGGCGATGCCACGACCCATGCCGATCCGGAGGAAAGCCGACGGATCATTGCCGGTCACCAGAAGCTGTTTGCCGGTTTTCGTGCGTGAGCAGCTGGTAGGCGAGCAGCACATTGCCCGGCATCTGGCCGAACATGCCGTAACCGCTCGTGATGAAAAGTCGGTCACCGTCGACCACCACGCCTGAAAGGTCGATGGCGCCGCCATGGCCTTCGATGCCGTTCGTCGCCGCATAGGCTTTCCGCGTATCGATGATTCGCAGCACCGTGCCGTCGTCCGCATCCAGCATGCGCATTTTGCCATCCAGCGCACCGGCATACACGATACCGTTTGCCAGCAATGGCGCGGCCGAATGCCCGTAATAAAACGAGCAGTCGGGCCAGGGATTGCGGTTCGCGGCATCCTGCATCGCGGCGAGACCGACTTTCGGCACATCGGCCGGGCTGATTGCGCAACCGCGCTCGACGGGCGATGACCATAGCAGCTCACCGCTTGCGAGGCTCACGGCAAACACGCCCGGGTTTGGTTTGTAGCCGGGCGTGGCACGCGGCGGGTCCGCAATCGTGACGTAAACCCGGCTGGCGTCGCTCGCCACTCCCCAATGGATGCCGCCGTTGGACGTCCCCATGCTGAGCCGTGTCTGCCACAGGACCTGGCCGTCCTTGTCGGGATCGAGCGCGAAAAGCACACCGGATTTCTGGCCGGCGATCAGGAGCTCCCGCCCTTCCGCCGTTGGTGCAAGCGTCAGTCCGCCACCGAAATCGAAATCCTCTCCGGCATCTGCCGGACAGTTCGCGCCACCTTGCAGGCAGGCGGCATTCCACACGTCGCCGGCGAGGGCCTGGAATATCCAGCGCCGGGATCCGCTGACAAGGTCGAGCGCAATGACGGCATCGCTGGTATCGGTCGCCGGAGGCGAAGTGTTTTCTCCGCTGCCGACGTACAGGACACCGCGCCTGGCGTCGATAGCCGGGGTGGTCCATACGGATGCACCGGATGGCCCCCATGCCTCTGCACCCGCCGAATTATTTCCAGTGACTTCGGCATGCGCTGTGGTCCGGTACTCCCAGAGCGTTTTGCCGTCCGTGGCATCGAGCGCCGCGACACCGCCATGCGAGCGGCAGCAGGGATAACTGTCGAGGCCCGCGATAGCCACTTCGAACGAGGAAACCGGCACGAACAGTCTCTGGTCGTGAAATGCCAGCGAGCCGCTGATGACCGAGGTCGGAAACCAGCGCAGCGACTGGCGCCAGCGCAACGTGCCGTCATTTGCCGATACCGCGTAAACGTTCGCCAGGTCGTCGGCGAAAAAGAGGGTTGCAACACCGTCTTCCGTCGTTTCGAGGTTCAGCGAGGAACGAATGCTGCTGCGAGCCTGGAAATGCCAGAGAACGCAACCGCTGTCCCCATCCAGCGCCAGCAAGTTGCCGTTCGATGTGCCGAGAAACAGCACACCGAACGCGGCAAGCGGTTGCGAGCGCATTTCGGTGGCCCCGGGGATTGCCAGCGACCACTTGAGCTCGAGGTTCTGCAGATTTTTCGGGTTGATCGGAACGTCACGTGCCAGCGCGCGGCGATTCCCCGTGCCAAAGCCCCAGTTGTTATGTTCCTGCGGAATCACTTTCAATGTCGTCGGTGATTGACAGGCGTTCGCTCCTATCCAGGCATCGCGTTGTTCGCCACCGGGCGCTGCGAGGTAGCTCGCGACCAGGAAGCGATCCTCGGCACTCATCAGCGATCCCTGTACCTGCATGCGCCCGAATTCGAGCGATTGCAGGATTCGGGACACGGTCATCCTGTTGAGTGTCGCGAGCGTCGGCGCTTTGACCTCCGGATTGGCGTGGCAAGTCGCGCAATGCGCCTGGTAAAGCTCAGCCCCTTTTTTCGCCGCTTTGACTCCCTCCGAACGCTGAGGAGTCACGCGTATCAGGGTCGGCTGGCCGTCCTCGATCATCCAGCCCGGAAAATGCGAGTTGCTGGTGAAAACGCTGCCATCCACCGCGATCTCGATATCGCGGGTAAAGCTGCGGCGCTGCGTCAAGGGATAAACGCGCCAGGTCTCGTGCTCGATATCGAAGGACAGGATGCTGTCGGACTGGTTGCCGTTCACCCAGACGATGCCGCGCTGCCGGTCGACGTTCAGCGCATACGGGGTCTCATGAGTTACGGGCAATGCGTAAGTCGAAAACTCCTTCTGCAACGGGTCGTACTTCGCGATCAGGCCACTCGCGAAACCGGCGATCCAAACGTTGCCGC
>Ga0302046_10006217_pt1 | contig 10444 bp, 7 predicted proteins | sample RVTome_11_FD_200261 | JGI IMG/M metagenome (GOLD analysis project Ga0302046, IMG submission 200261) | Soil microbial communities from uranium-contaminated site in the Upper Colorado River Basin, Wyoming, United States - RVT147D111 (version 2) ... | reverse complement strand
GGCGCCCTCGATCATCGACCGATAGCGCTGCATCATCGCGGGAACCTGCTCGCTCTGGTCAGGGTGGACCAGAAACACGACTTCGTAGTGTCTCACCGAAACTCCTCTCGGATTGAGCCTCCCTCTCCGGGTGAGGCAAGGAGCGAATCATTGTGGCCGCGATGCTACCACACCAAAAATGGGGTCAGAGCCCTTTTTCGGCGGCGCGCTAACCGGGATCTGACGATCGTACCGAAAAAGGGCTCTGACCCCATTTTTCCTGGCGCAGCATCTCGTAGAGGACGACGCCGGCGGCGACCGAGACGTTGAGGCTCTCGACGGCGCCCTGCATCGGGATGCGGACGATCTCGTCGCAGACCTCGCGCGTCAGGCGCCGGAGGCCCTTGCCCTCGGCACCGAGCACGATAGCGACGGGCGGAGTGATCTCCGTCTCGAACAGCGAGCGCGGACCGGCTTCGTCGGCGCCGACGAGCCAGACGCCCGCGCCCTTGAGCCACCTGAGCGCCCGGGCGAGGTTCGGCACGGCGACGAGCGGCACGCTCTCGGCGGCGCCGGCCGCGGTCTTGAGCGCGGCGCCGCCGAGCCCTGCCGAACGGGCCTTCGGCACGACGACGGCGTCGACGCCGGCCGCATCGGCCGTTCTGAGGCAGGCGCCGAGGTTCCGCGGATCCTCGACCTGGTCGAGCACGAGCAGCCTGAGCGCGCGGTCGCGCCCGGCGACGAGCCGCTCGAGCTCGTTGACGCCCTGCTCGCGCGGCGGCGGCACGCGGACCGCGATGCCCTGGTGGACACCGCCCTCAGCCAGCCGGTCGAGCGCGGCCCGGTCCATGCGCTCGATCGGGACTCGAGCGCGCTCGAGCCCCGCGACGAGCTCGCCCAGCCGGCCTCGCACCTGGCCCTTCTGCACCGCGGCCGAGACGACCTCGCGAGGCCTGCGCGCCAACACGGCGCCGACCGAGTGCAGGCCGTAGACGATATGTCCCTTATCGGCCACGGCGCCCGCCCTTGCGCCGGCCGGCGGACCGACCCTTGCCGTCGCCCGCGCCCTGCCGCGCGCCCTTGCCCTTCGGCCCGCGCCCGGTGCCAACCGGCGCGGTGACCGATTCCTCCACGGGCACGAAGTCGACCTTGCGCTGCCCGAGGTCGACATTCGCGAGCCTGACCCGCATCCGGTCGAGGAGCTTGTACTCGCGTCCGCCCCGCTCGCCCGTGAGCCTCGTGCCGCTGCCGTCGCGATGGTAGTAGTCGGGCGGCAAGGCGCTGACGTGCACGAGCCCGTCGACATGCAGCTCCGGGATCCGGACGAAGAGCCCGAACGGCACGACGCTCGCGACGATGACCTCGAACTCGTCGCCGAGATGCCGCTCCATGTAGGCGACCTTGAGCTGCTCCTCGACGTCCCAGACGGCCTCGTCGGCACGCCTCTCGGCCAGCGAGCAGCGCTCACCGAGATGCTCCATCTCGGGCAGCTTGTAGTGATAGCCCTTCGGCGAACGCTGCCTGGCCGCGAACTTGAGCGCGCGGTGCACGAGGAGATCGGGGTAGCGCCGGATCGGCGACGTGAAGTGCGCGTAGGCGCCGAGCGCGAGACCGAAATGACCGACGTTCTTCGGCTGATAGACGGCCTTGCTCATCGAGCGCAGGAGCACCGTCTCGATGAGCTCGGCCTCGGGCTTGCCCGCGACGCGCTTTAAGATCTGGCTGAAATGCTGCGGCGAGAGCTTGCCGAGCGGCGGCAGCTTCAAGCCATAGGTCCGAAGCAGGAGCGCAAGCTCCTCGATCTTCTCGGGGTTCGGCCCCTCGTGCACGCGATAGAGACCCGGCAGGCGCACCTTGCCGAGCCTTTTTGCGGCCTCGACGTTGGCCGCGATCATGCACTCCTCGATGAGGCGGTGCGTCGTCAGCCGCTCGAGCGGCCGGATCGCCCTGACGGCGCCGTCCTCGTCGAGCTCGATCACGGTCTCGTTCAGGTCGAAGTCGATCGCGCCGCGCGTCTCGCGCGCCTTCGAGAACACGCCATAGACGTCGAGCAGCGGCGACAGCACCTTCTTGAGCCTTGCCTCCTCGCCGCTCGGGCGGGCGGCCTCGAGAATCGCCATTGCGCGCGTGTAGGTCAGACGCGCGGCCGAGCGCATGACGGCCTCGTAGAACTGCGATTGCGTCACGCGGCCCGCCTTCGTCACGTTCATCTCGCAGACGAAGCAAAGGCGGTCGACGTCGGGATTGAGTGAGCAGAGCCCGTTCGAGAGCTTCTCGGGCAGCATCGGCACGACGCGGTCGGGAAAGTAGACCGAGGTTCCCCGAAGCCTCGCCTCGCCATCGATCGGCGAATCGGGCACGACGTAGTGACTCACGTCCGCGATCGCGACGATGAGCCTGAAGCCCTCGCCGCGCGGCTCGCAGTAAACCGCGTCGTCGAAATCCTTCGCATCGGCGCCGTCGATCGTGACGAGCGGCAGATCCCTCAGGTCGACGCGATCGGCTTTGGCCGACTTCGGCACGGAGTCCGGCACGTCGGCGAGCGCGGCTTCGACGGCGTCCGGCCACTCGCTCGGGATGCCGTGCGCGAGGATCGCGATATCGGTCTCGATGCCGGGCTCCTCCTCCCGGCCGACGATCTCGACGATGCGCCCGATCGCGTGGCTGCGCTCGCTCGGATACTCGAGGATCTCGGCGCGCACGATCTCGCCCGGCTTCGCGCGCAGCGTGTCGCCGCGCCCGATCAAAAGCTCGGTGCGCTGATCGCCGTGCTCGAGCACGTAGCCGATGCCGCGCTCGCGCCGGAACTGCCCGACGATCGAGGTCCTGGCGCGCGCGAGCACCTCGACGACGCGCCCCTCCTGCCCCTCGCGCCGGCCCGGCACGAGCCGGATCGCAACGCGATCGCCGTCGAAGAGCACGCGCATCTCGCGCCCGGAGAGATAGACGTCGTCGCCGCCGTCGTCGCGAATCAGGAAGCCGAAGCCGTCGCGGTGCGCCTGCACGCGCCCCGTCACGAGCTCGAGCGCCTGTGTCAGGCCGTATTGACCGGCTCGATTGCGATGCAGCTGGCCGTCGCGGACCATGGCTCTCAGCCGGTTCTCGAGCGCGCGCAGGTGTTGCTGCCCGCGGATGTCGAATTGCTCGCCAAGGGCCTCGAGCGCGAGCGGCGCGGGCGCCTCGTTCAGCGCGTCGAGGATGGCCTGACGGCCGGGGATCTGGTGTTCGTATTGTCTCAAAGGGATATTATCGGGGCGTTTGACAGGCTTCCGGGCACTCAGTACATTCTTGCGCCTTCCGGTCCTTAAGCCCAGGTGGCGGAATTGGTAGACGCGCTGGCTTCAGGTGCCAGTGGGGGCAACCCCGTGGAGGTTCAAGTCCTCTCCTGGGCACCACCGGCGAGTGATATCGACGCAGCGATAGAAGTCCAGATCATCCCGCGCCGACTGTGCCAGTAAGGTAAAGAGCAAGCAGTAAGCACCGAATAGTCACACTATTAGCGAAGCGGTCGATCCGTTAGCATCGGGTCGACGCGAGCCGGCTGAACCCTGCAGAAACTGTAGCATGTGGCCGCACCGGATTAGCGCCAGGTCACCTCCATCGCGAAGAAGTGATCGAAAACCTCCCGGTTCGGGTGATTGGCCTCATTACGCTCCGGGCTCCTGATATAGAAATCGAGCTGCTGCGCCGCCGGATTGATCGCACCGGCTTCCCCCGATGATGGCTCGAGCATAACCTCCAGGGTCTCTCGATGACGCATGCCCTGCGTCACCATGAAATGGATCTCGTATTCATCGTAGAGCGACTCACCGTTCAGCGTCGCGTGTCCGTAACCCCAGCCCGCGACCCAGAGAACACTCTTCGGCCAGTTCATGTCGCCGCAGCCTGAATTGCCATGCTCGAACAGATAGGCCGCGATGCCCCCATCCTGGCACGGCGAGAACTCGTTGAACCGGTCGAGCTCGACGACATAGCGACCTTCCGGCAGATCGAGCTCGGCACGAAACGTGCCCGTGTTGTCGATCTCGTTCACATCGAATTCGATCGTGCCCTGCACGGCGCGCAAGTTGCTCGCGTCATCTCCCATGTGATCCCAGGGCGACTCGTCATTGAGCGTGCCGGCTTGATAGATGCGGCTGCCGCGGATCACGAAACGGCCGTCGTAGAGCTCATGTTGCTGCGGAGCGTACATACCCATCGTCGTGCCGGGCTGCGTCCGCGGCCCCCGCGCCTCCTGAGCCGCAACACTGCCTGCTACGATGAGTGAGATTAGAATCAAAGGCGTCGTCGAGCGCATAATTCACCTGCGATTGCTTGCTGAAACCAGGTGGGTTGCGAGTCTTCATTGCTGCCATTCACAACCGAACAGTTCTTCTCCGTCTTCGCCGACTATAACCAAGCAGTCTGGCCGATGCAGTGGATTCTCGCGGCGGCGGCTGTCGGCATCGTGCTTTTGTCCGTATCTCCTGTCACGTGGAAGGACCGCGCCATCTGCCTTCTGCTGGCCGGCCTGTGGGCCTGGATGGCCATCGCCTATCACCTATTGCAGTTCTCGCGAATCAATGCCGCCGCATACCTCTTCGCGGTATTCTACCTGCTCGAGGCGGCACTGTTCGCCTGGTGGGCAATCGCCGGTCGTCCGCTCGAGCTGCGCTATGGTCGCGACGCCGCATCCGCTCTCGGCGTCGCCATGCTGGCCTACTCGCTCGTCGCGTACCCGCTGCTCGGCCGTTGGCTCGGCCATGCTTACCCGGCAAGCCCCACATTCGGCGTGCCCTGCCCGACCACGATCTTCACTTTCGCAATCTTGGCCTTCGCACGCCCGAAGGGTATCGCCAGCCTCACCGTCGTCCCCCTGGTATGGTCGGTCGTCGGCGGCAGCGCCGCGTTCCTGCTCGGTGTCTGGCAGGACCTGGGTCTGATCGCGAGCGGCGTCGGCACGGCGGGGCTGGTCGTCGTCAGGTCCCGTAAGGAGCGACCCTAGGCATCGAGCGACGATGAGCCGACAAGACCAAAGTTTCCGTGTGTATACTCGCCCCATGCGCCGGATGACCCGGACCATCGGAGCGATCGCATGCCTGAGTCTGCTGACCCTGCAGCTCAGCGGTGCGCACGTTCATCTTGGCCCCGAGGGCTATGTCGGTGTGCCGGAGACTTCGTACTCGCACGACCATGGCGAGCACGATCATCACCACGGGCATCACGCGGCGGATGCCGCCATCGATCACGCCGAGGAGGCAAGCGCCAAGCCAGGCAACGACTACGGAGACGCCGAGGACATTTCCGTGCTGGATCAGACGCTGCCGGCTTTCAAGATTCCGCTGGCCGTTCCGCCCCCCATCGCTCTCTTCGCGTTCGCGCCCCGAGTGCGCTCCCTCGCAAGCCCGAACGTCGCCTATCGCGTGCTGAGCGGGCGCTATACGCGCTGGCGCCCGCCGCCCAGAGCCCCGCCCCAGCCCGCATAAATCAGGCCATCGCTTCCACGGCGCAAGCGGACTGTTGTCCGCGTTTGCGCCCATCTGCCGGCGCCGATTTGTTTCGGCGCGAATTCAGGGACTGGTTCCATGCTGGACTTCATTGCACGCGGCACGATCGCGTGCCTGACATTGATGCTGCTTGCCGTTGCCGCATCGGCACAGCCCGCGGCTTCGAACGAAGCTGCAGCGGCCGCAACGACCACAGCGACCGCAACGATCGGCCTGCGCGAGTCGATCGACCGCACGCTCGCGGAGAATCCGATGCTGCGGGCGCGAGGTTTCGAGATCAGCGCCGCCGAAGGCAGACTGCAGCAGTCCGGCTTCAGGCCGCTTCCCGAGTTGAACGTCACGCTCGAGGACGCGCTCGGCACCGACGACCATCGGGGCCTCGACCGTTCTGAAGCCACCGTGTCGCTCGGATGGATACTCGAGCGCGGCGTGCGAGAACGAATCGTCGACGCGGCGCGGGTCGGAGTCGACGTCAGCCGAATCGAGATCGAGATCGCGCAACTCGACACGGCGGCGGAGACGGCCCGCCGCTTCATCGACTGCCTCGTCTACCAGGCGCGCTTTGGCAACGCGGAAACCGGCGTCGAGCGTGCCCGCGATGCCGTCGAGGCCGTCCGCCGCCGCGTCGACGCGAGCCGCGCGCCCGAGGCCGAGCTCGCGCGCGCCGAGGCCGAGCTTGCGCGGGCCGAGCTCCGGCTCGAGGACTACGAGCACGAGCTTCTGTCCGCGTACCATCGGCTCAGCGCCCAATGGGGCGTGACCGAGCCCGCGTTTGCCGCCGTGGCCGGCGATCTTTCCGGCATGCCGGGGATCGAGCCGTTCGAGGCGCTGCTCGCACGCCTGGAGCGAAACCCGGATCTCGCCGCATTCGTCACCGAAACCCGGCTCACCGAAGCCGAGCTCAACCTCGCGCTTGCCCGCAGCCGCCCGAGCTGGGAACTATCGGGCGGCCTGCGCCGGATCGAGGGCACCGACGACTGGGCACTCGTCGGCGGTGTCCGGATCCCGCTCCGTCTCGGCAATCGAAATCAGGGCCGGATCGCGGAAACGCGCGCGAATCTCGGCCGGATCGAAGCGCAAGCCTTGGCCGAGCGCGTTCGGATCGAAACCGAGCTCTTCGTGCTCTACCAGGAGCTCGTGCACAACATCGAGCTGGCGGATCGTCTCGAGACCGACGTCGCGCCGCGGCTCGAGACCGCGCTCGCCGACACGCGCCGCGGTTTCGAGCTCGGCCGATCGAGCTACCTCGAGTTCCGCGCCGTTCAGACCGACCTGCTCGAAGTGGCCTACGAGATCCTCGATGCCCACGCCGATGCCTGGCGTCTCGCCATCGAGATCGAACGGCTGACCGGCGAATCGTTGAACCCGTCTCCGGCCGTCCCATGAGGTTAGCCATGAAACAATCGCACTACACACCGACTCTCTGCCTCTGCGTTCTCGGCCTGACGGCCTGCGACCTGCGCATCGGCACCGGCGCCGGCACCGGCACCGGCGAGATGACCGAAGCGGCGGACGAGGATTTCGAACGCGGCCCGAACAACGGCCGGATGCTGCGCGAAAACGGCTTCGCCGTCGAGCTCGCGATCTTCGAGACCGACGTCCCGCCGGAATTCCGCGCCTGGGTGACGCAGGACGGCCAAGCCGTCGAGCCCGCCACGGTCGATCTGACCGCGACGCTCACCCGGCTCGGCGCCGAGGACGAGATCGATTTCGCAGCTCAGGGCGATTACCTCAGAGGGGATCGGGTGGTCTACGAACCGCACTCGTTCGCCGTCACCGTCGATGCCGCCCATCGGGGCCGCGACTACGAGTGGCACTACGAGAGCTTCGAAGGCAGGACCCGTATCGCGCCCGAGATGGCCGAGGCCTTCGGCATCGAGACGATGATCGCGGGCCCGGCCACGCTCGAGGAAGTCATCACGGCTTATGGGAGCATCGTGCCGAACCCCGAGCGCGTGCGCGAGGTCAGCGCCCGCTTCGACGGCGCAATCGAGAGCGTCGACGTTGCGCCCGGCGAGGCCGTTCGACAGGGCCAGCGGCTCGCCGCCGTCGAGAGCAACGAGAGCCTTCAGTCCTACGCGATCGACGCGCCGATCGACGGCATCGTCATGGAACGCGCCGCGAACGCCGGCGAGCAAACTAACGGCCGGCGGCTGTTCACGATCGTCGATACCTCGAGTGTCTGGGCCGAGCTTTCGGTCTTTCCGGCCGATCGCGCGCGCGTGCGGGTCGGCTCGCCCGTCGAGATCGCGCCCGCCACGGGCGGCGAGCCCGTCGCCGGCACGATCTCGCATTTGAGCCCCGTCGCCGGCGCCAACCAATCGATCACGGCCCGCATCGTGCTCGACAACGCCGACGAACTCTGGGCGCTCGGCACCTATCTCACGGCGACGATCCGCGTGGCCGAGATCGACGTGCCGCTCGCCGTCAGGCGCAGCGGGCTGCAAACCTTCCGTGACTTTACCGTCGTCTACGCCCGGATCGGCGACCAGTACGAGGTCCGCATGCTCGATCTCGGCCGCCAGGACGAGGACTGGGTCGAGGTGCTCGGCGGGCTCGAGCCCGGCACGCGCTACGTCACCGAGAACAGCTACGTGATCAAGGCGGACGTCGAGAAATCCGGCGCCTCGCACGACCACTAGCAAGGACACGCCATGCTGGAACGAATCCTCAAGATCAGCATCGAGCAACGCGGGCTCGTCCTCGTCCTCGTCGCGATCGTTTCCGGGCTCGGTGTCTGGAGTTTCACGCGGCTGCCGATCGACGCCGTGCCCGACATCACGAACGTGCAGGTGGTCATCAATACGCCGGCACCGGGCTATACGCCGCTCGAGGTCGAGCAGCGCATCACGTTCCCGCTCGAGAACGCGATGGCAGGGCTGCCGAGCCTCGACCACACGCGCTCGATCTCCCGCTACGGGCTCTCGCAGGTCACGATCGTATTCGCGGAAGGTACCGACGTCTATTTCGCGAGGCAACAGGTCTCGGAGCGACTGCTGACGGCCGAGTCGGAGCTGCCCGAGTCCGTCCGGCCCGAGCTCGGCCCGATCGCCACGGGCCTCGGCGAGATCTTCATGTTCACCGTCGACGCCGAACCCGGCGCCGTCAACGAGGACGGCACGCCGGTCACGCCCACGGACCTGCGTACCGTCCACGACTGGATCATCCGCCCTCAGCTGCTGCGCGTGCCGGGCGTCGTCGAGGTCAACCCCGTCGGCGGCTTCAAGAAGGAGATCCTTGTCGCGCCGGACCCGGCGAAGCTGCTCGCGTTCGGGCTGACCTACCAGGACGTGCTGACGACGCTCAGACTCAACAATCAGAATCGCGGCGCCGGTTTCATCGAGCGAAACGGCGCGCAGTGGCTCATGCGCGTCCCGGGTCAGGCCGAGGGGATGGCCGAGCTCGAGAGCCTCGTCATCCGCGAGAACGGCGGCGTGCCGGTGACGATCGGCGATGTCGCAACGGTCGGTCTCGGACGGGAACTGCGCGCCGGCGCCGCGACGCAGAACGGCCGTGAGGTCGTCATGAGCACGGTGTTCATGCTGATCGGCGAGAACAGCCGCACGGTCGCGAACGGCGTCGCCGGGAAGCTCGAGGAGATCGCACCGAGCCTGCCGCCCGGCATCACGGCGACGGCCGTCTACGACCGCACGGAGCTCGTCGATCAGACGCTCGCCACGGTCGAGACGAATCTGCTCGAGGGCGCCCTGTTCGTCGTCGTCGTGCTGTTCCTGTTCTTGCGAAACGTCCGCGCGGCACTCCTGACTGCCGCCGTGATCCCGCTCGCGATGCTGACGACGATCACGGGGATGGTCGAGACACGGACGACGGCGAACCTCATGAGCCTCGGCGCACTCGATTTCGGTCTCATCGTCGACGGCGCCGTGATCATCGTCGAGAGCTGCCTGCGCCGCCTGAGCGAAGCCGGGCAGTCGGGACTAAAGCCTTTGAAGGACAGGCTCGCCGTCGTGCTGAACGCGACGAAAGAGGTCATTCGTCCCGCACTCTTCGGCGTCTTCATCATCACGGCCGTCTACGTCCCGATATTCGCCTTGTCGGGGGTGGAAGGAAAGATGTTCCACCCGATGGCGACGACGGTCGTCATCGCGCTCCTGAGCGCGATGGTCCTGTCGGTCACTTTCGTGCCCGCCGGCGTCGCGCTGCTCTTCAGGAAACCCGTGGTGGAGAAACGCAACGTCATCGTGAGCGGGGCGCGAGCGGCCTACCGGCCCCTGCTCGGGGCGGCGATCCGGTTCCGCTGGCTCACGGTTGGTCTGGCCGTCGTTCTCGTCGCGGCCTTCGGCCTGCTGGCCCCGCGCCTCGGCGCCGAGTTCGTGCCGAATCTCGATGAGGGCGACATTGCGCTGCATGCGCTTCGCATCCCCGGCACCTCGCTGTCCCAGGCGATCGACCTGCAGGAAGAGCTCGAGGACCGCATCCGGCAGATGCCCGAGGTCGAGCGCGTCTTCGCCAAGATCGGCAGCGCCGAGGTGGCGACCGACCCGATGCCGCCGAGCGTCGCCGACAATTTCATCATTCTCAAGCCGCGTGACGAGTGGCCCGACCCGGACAAGTCCAAGGAAGCCGTGGTTGCCGATCTCGAAAGCATCGTCACGCCCATTCCCGGCAATCGCTACGAGTTCCTGCAGCCGATCCAGATGCGTTTCAACGAGCTCATCGCCGGCGTGCGCGCGGAGCTTGCCGTAAAGGTTTTCGGTGACGATCTCGAGACACTGGTCGGTCTCGGCGACGAGATCGAGGCGGTGATCTCCGGCATACCCGGCGCCGCCGACCTCGCCGCCGAGCAGGCCACGGGCCTGCCCGTCATGTCGATCACGCCCAAACGCGAAGTGCTGGGGCGCTTCGGTGTGACAATCGCCGAGCTCCAGGACGTGGTCGCGACGGCACTCGGCGGCACTGTCGCGGGACAGCTCTACGAGGGTGACCGGCGGGTCGACATCGTGGTGCGACTGCCGGAG
>Ga0302046_10006216_pt1 | contig 10444 bp, 9 predicted proteins | sample RVTome_11_FD_200261 | JGI IMG/M metagenome (GOLD analysis project Ga0302046, IMG submission 200261) | Soil microbial communities from uranium-contaminated site in the Upper Colorado River Basin, Wyoming, United States - RVT147D111 (version 2) ... | reverse complement strand
TTCGCAAGATCCGCGAGCTTCACGACGCGATTGGACGCGCCGGTGGTGAATTCGCCGCGCCCGTAGGCGACCTGCGATGGCTCGACGCCGAGCTCGAGTGCGGCGAGTGCCTTCCCTTCCCCGATCAGCTTGAGCGCCGCCAGGTGACAGACGCTGCCCGCACCGACGGTGCTGCGCGATCCGCCGGTGCCGTTGCCCTTCAGCTTCGTGCCGGGCGCGCATTCCACGATCTTCACTTGTCCGGGCGCGATCTCCAGCGCTTTCGCGACGATCTGCGCGTACGTCGTCTCGTGACTCTGGCCCTGCGACTTGGCGACCGTGAACGCGGTGACCGTGCCGCCCGCGTCGAGCTGGATCTCCACTTCGTCCACTGGTGCGTTGCCGAGTCCGGTGTTCTCGATGACGGTCGAGATGCCGATGCCCCTGAGCTTCCCTGCCGCCTTCGATTTCGCGCGGCGGTCCGCGAAGCCCTTCCAGTCGGCAAACTTCAGCGCCTTTTCCAGCATGCCGGGCAGGTCGGCTTTCTCGTAGACGCCGCCGTAGACGCCGGCGGTCGGCGACGAATACGGGAACGCGGACGGCGGAATGAAGTTGCGACGCCGCAGCTCGGCCGGGTCCATGCCGATTTCCGCCGCGGCCTGGTTGACGAGGCTCTCTACGGCGTATGCGACGTCCGGACGGCCGGCCCCGCGGTAGGAGGCCAGCGGCGTCGTGTTCGTGAGCGGAATGCGGTAGGTCCCGTAGAGCGCCGGTATCAGGTAGACGCCGGTCATGCAGTTGGTGGTGTTGCGCACGTGCCCCTGCGCGCCGGGCGAGAGATACGCGCCCAGGTCGACGATCCAGTCAATGCGCATCGCCAGGAACTTCCCGTCGCGGTCGAGCGCGAGCTGCCCGTGGGCGATCATGTTGCGGCCGTGCGCGTCGCTCAAGAAGCCCTCGCTGCGTTTGCAGACCCACTTGACGGGCGCGCCCAGCGACTTCGCGGCGATCATAAGCGCGATGTATTCCGGGTACGCGCCCGAGCGCTGGCCGAAGCCGCCGCCAACGTCGCGCACCTCGATGACGAGCTTGTCCTGCGGAACCTTCGTGTAGTTCGAGATCTGGTTGCGCAGCGTGGTGACGCCCTGCATCGGGGAGTGGATGCGGTAGGTTTCCGTCGCCGCGTCGTAGGCGACGAGGCACGCCCGCGGCTCCATGGGATTCGGGGCGACGCGCGTCGACACGATCTTCGCGCGCGTCACGTGCGCGGCGGCGGCAAAGGCCGCCTCGACCGCATGCTGATCGCCGATCTCGGCTTCCCACGCGAGATTGCCCGGGATCTCGTCGGCGAGCAGCGGCGCGCCCTCGGCGAGCGCGGCTTCCGGATCGGTGACGCATTTCAGCTCGCGATACTCGAGCTCCACCAGCTCGGCAGCGTCCTCTGCGGCGCCGGCACTGTCGGCAACGACCAGCGCGACGGCCTCTCCGACGAAACGGACCCGCTTGTGCGCGAGCACCGGGCGCTCCGGCGAGCGCGCCTTCATGCCGTTCTTACCGACGAAGCCCATGGTGTGCGGGGCCTTGACGTAGCCGGCACGGACCGCATCCTCGCCGGTGAAAACGGCCTTTACGCCGGTGAAGGAGACGGCCTTCTTCGTGTCGACCGAGACAATCTCCGCATGCGCCCGGTCGCTGCGCACGAACACGGCGTGAAGCTGCCCGGGCAGATTCCAATCGGCGGCGTACTTGCCGGCGCCCGTGATGAGGCGTGCGTCCTCTACGCGCCGGCCGTCGTGATGGTGATGGGCTTCGTTGCTCATAGCTGGTCCCGTTCCTCGTCGCTTATTTGATTCTCGGCAGTTTCGGGCATATGGACCCGACCACTATTCATGGTGGCATACATTGGGGGGCAGCATACACCGGGTGGCAAGGGCGAGCCTGGCACGAGCCTGTTCCCTTGATTCCCGTGAAGCTGCCGCTGGGCAGAGGCCGGAAGCGACCCAAAGCGGACATTCTTGAAGCGCGCTTAGTGGCCTCCGAGACGCGAAGCATCTAGTGCATTCACCAGTTATACCGTCGGGGGGACCACTATACGAGCGGTTGCTCTGCGGCTTAACTCCCTCTTCTTAAACTCCAGGACTTACCAGCTTCAGCCAGCCACTTCCCTATTCCCTCTAAGTCTGGAAACAACGTAGCGTAGTTAATTCCCATCTGATCTAACTCCCGAAGGATCGTCGCGCGGTGCTGTGCGCGGATGATCGTCCACGGCTTCGCCGCCACTGGGTCCCTCGGGTTAGAAGCAATGGAAAAAACTGACCCTTGGACTGCCACGCGATGATGTATGTCCGGCGGTATAAAGAACCCCGGATCGCGCAAGTTCCTTTTTTTCTTGTACATCGGCGGATGTTTGTGTTCACGAGCAAGTCCACTCACACTGAATAAGTATTGGGAGGGGCATTTCATCATATATACGCCAGCATCATGATCCCGACGTTTCTTATCCCCACCACATCGCTTGCATGGAACAGCTTCGCAATGCTGGTTGCTACCGTGAACCGCAAAAAACAAAGCAACAAGCGGCTTCATTGTCCAGTCGAGAAGCCTGGTTGGGACAAGGTGGTGACGCGCAAGGATAAGTCGCCTCCAACCAGCTTCAGCTGCGCTATCGGCGCCTGCGATTGAAGACGACTCATATGGTGCTGAGAGGTCTCTAAATCGCGTGTAGAGCGCCCATTCGACGGATCTGACACGCCCTTGTCGTGTGCCGTCAAAAATGTCTTTCTGTCGGTAGGGAGGTCGGCCTATGGAAGGAATACAAGAGTGGTTCGCGTCTGCTTGCCCACGGTATAAGAAAACGTGCTTGCGGTCGTTCACCTCCACGTCCTCGACGCGTTGAATGAACGAGACAAGGGATTGAATAGTGTTATCCATTGCGCCACCTCGTTGCGCGTTGAGCACGTTACGCCGGCGACGGTATGAGGGCAAATCGGCATCTCGTTGAGGGTCCGCTTTTGGGCCGAAAGCGGACGCCAGCGAGCGTCAGCTTACGCTCCGGAGCGGGCTTTCAGAAACGTGTGCGTCCCGGTATTCCCTGAGGCATAGCGCGGGGCAGAAACATCTTCGCCATTGCGCTTGCCGTCTCGTATGCCGTTGCCTGGATTGTGGATACGGTAATGCGTCCAGGCACTCACGCAGGGTCCCAGACCGGACCGTGCGGCGGATCGACAATTCGTGTTCCGCGGGCCAGCGCCGAGATGGCCGCCATCTCGTCGTTCGTGAGCGTGACTTCGAGGACCTTCAGGTTGTCGCGCAGCTGTTCGACATTCAAGGCGCCGGGGATGGCGACGACCCGTTCCTGCTGCACGAGCCAGCGCAGCGCGACTTGCGCAACGCTCAACCGCCGCCGCCCGGCGATCTCCCGCAGGACCGGGTCTTTCAGGACCGCGCCGCGGGCGAGCGGCGAATGGGCGATCAGCACGAGCCCTCGCTCGCGCATCATGTCGAGGAGCGGGCGCTGGTTCAGGTAGGGGTGGTACTCGACCTGGTTGGCCGCCAGGTTGCCGGCGATCTCCAAGGCCTGCTGCAGCAGGGCCGTCGGGAAGTTGGACACCCCGATCGTACGCGCCTTGCCTTGCTTGCGCAGCGCTGCAAACTCGCCCAGGGCCCACTCCAACGATACTTCCGGGTTGGGCCAGTGGATCAGCAGGAGATCGACATAGTCCGTTTGCAGCAGGCGCAGGCTCTTGTCCAGCTCGAAAGCGAGGTCCGGCTGCGGCGGCGTCTTGGGGTGCAGGAGCTTTGTCGTTACCCAGATGTCACCGCGCGGGACTGAAGAACGCGCCAGTGCCCTCCCGACCGCCTCCTCGTTGCCGTAGTACCTGGATGTATCGATGTAGCGGTAGCCCTCGGCGAGCGCCGCTTCGACGAGCGCGCTGCCGGCATCGCCGACGTTGCCCAGCGTGCCGAAGCCGATCCCGGGCATCGTGTAGTTCCCTGCAAGTTCCGTTTCCATGCGATGTTATGGGTATGGGGTTTTCAAACTCGATTTTTTAGGAAGCCGCAATCTATGCCACGACGGGCGAATCGTCAATCGCGTCAGATTGGAGGGCGGTGTTGCATTGACCGGTTGAGTCCGCCGCTAAAACGTCATCTGACCGCCATTCACGTGTATCGTCTGCCCGGTGATGAAGCTCGCGCCGGGGCCGCACAGAAAACGGACGGTCGTCGCGATTTCCTCCGCTTCTCCCGCTCGCCCGAGCGGCACGGCCTTGGCCGCGTCGGGACGGGGCGCGCGCCCGGCGGCGCGCGTCGTATTCATGGTCCCCGGCGCGACGCAGTTCACCCGGATTCCGCGGTCGCCGAACTCGCGCGCGAGCGCGCGCGTCATGCCCACGAGCCCGTGCTTCGCGACCGAGCCGTGCACCCGGTTTCTCGCCCCTGACAGCGCGACCTGGCCGCCGAGGGTAACGATGCTGCCGCCGCCCGCCGCGAGCATGTGGGGCAGGCAGGCCTGCACGCAGAAGAAGGCGCCGTCGAGCGTGATCGAGAGCGGCAGCCGCCATTCCTCGTAGGTCATCTCGGTGAAGGGCTTCTCGCTGCGCACGGAGGCGTTGAGCACGAGTATGTCGAGGCGCTTGAAACGGCTGACGATGGTTTCGACCATGGCCTTGACCGCGCCTGACTCGGCGATGTCGGCCATGCAGAGCTCCGCCTGGCCGCCCGCCGCGCGAATTTCCTCGACGACCTTTTCCGCATCCTCCCGAGACGCGCGCGTGTTGACGGCGACGGCGGCGCCCGCCTGTGCCAGGGCAAGCGCCGTCGCGCGCCCGATGTTGCGCGAGGCGCCGGTGACGAGCGCCACCTTGCCCGCCAGCTCCCTGTTGCCGTCCGAAGGGTCCGCGGCCCTGGCTGTCATGTCGGAGTCTCCTCGAAAAGAGCGCTATGTTATCGCATCACGCCCAGTTGCCACGCCGAGGCGCGCAGCTCGCGATCATGATGTTCGCTCGGACTGTGGCGAGTGCCCGCTGCGGAACGCCGTGCCGCGTGGTATATAGTACGGATGCGAAAACCGCCAGCAGCGGGTCGATGAGCTTTCCCGCAAGGCTCTTCTGTCTCGGCGTCGCACTGCTTTGTGCTCCGGCGCTGGCGCAGGAGCCGGGCGTCTCGTCCCAGACCCACACGCTGTTCGAGCGGATCCGCGACAGCGTCGCTCAGGTTCGCGTGCTCCTCGGCACCAGCGACACGCATGCGGCCACGGGCAGCGGGTTCGTCGTCGGCGACGGGCTGATCATCACGAACTATCACGTGATCGCGGACAAGGCGCTCGAGCCCGACGTCTACCGGCTCGAGTTCGTGCTGCCCGGCGGCGGGCGCGGTCCGCTGCAGATCGTGGCCATCGACGTGGTGAACGACCTGGCGGTCGTCAAGGGTGATATCGGGCCGGTCAAGGCGCTCGGCTTGCGCAGCCAGCCGCTCTCCAAGGGCGACCGGGGGTTCTCACTGGGCTACCCTCTGGGCCAGGGCCTGACCGTCGTCGAGGGCATCTACAACGGCCTGTCGGAAGAGCTCTATTACGAGCGCATACACTTCACCGGCGCGATCAATTCAGGCATGAGCGGCGGGCCCGCGGTGGATTCGTCGGGACGCGTGTTCGGCGTGAACGTGGCAACGCACCGCCGCGGACAGCTGGTGAGCTTCCTTGTGCCAGCGTCCTTCGCGGAGCAGCTCCTTGCGCGCGCGCGCTCGGCCAAGGCTCCGCCGCCGCGCAACTACAGCAGCGCCGTCGGGACCCAGTTGAGGGCGCACGACCGCGCCTTGCGGCAGTCGCTCGAGGGCCCGCTGCCCACCCAGCGGCTGGAGCCGCTCGTCGTGCCCGCGCGCATGGGGACATTCATGCAGTGCGCCGCCGGCACCGAGCGCGAGCGCGAGAGGCCCTATGTCATCAACAGCTACTACTGCTACATGCGCTCCGCGGTGTATGTCGATCCGAAGCTGCAGACCGGGACGGTGGTGTTCCGTCATCGCGTCATTCTGAGCCTCGAGCTGGGGCCGCTGCGTTTCGCGCACGTGCAGGAGATGCAGTTCCGCAACTCGGTCTCGAGCGACTACACGAGCCACCGGCACCACACCGGGTTTGTCTGCCAGGACCATATCGTCGCGCTCGAGGGAGTGCGCGCGAAGGTCGCGCAGTGCCTGCGCCGCTACAAGCTCTTCGAGGGACTCTACGACATGACGCTGAAGGTGGCGACGCTCGGCGAGTCCTCGCTTGCGCTGCACTCGGAGCTGCAGATGGACGGCGTCTCCTACGAGCATGCCATGGATCTGTCGCGGCGTTTTCTGGAGGCCATCCGCTGGAACCGGTAGCCTTTGTCGAGGTGTTGGGGCGGCACGGCGAGGTCCTGGCGCGCCACGCCGTATGGCGCTGGCCGAGCCGGATCGGGCGCGGCTACGAGATGGATGTCATCCTGGACGACCCGTTCGTGGCGGCTGCCCATGTCGAGATCCGTGACACGCCCGAGGGCCGGTTCGCGATCGACGATCTGCGATCGCTCAACGGGATGCGCGTACTGCCTTCGTCCGAAACGAGGACGAGCGCGGAGATCGGCCCGGAGGACATCGTTCGCATCGGCCATACCCAGTTCAGGATCCGGCCGCGCTTCTATGCGGTGGCGGGCGAACGCAGGATCCGGCAGGGCGCCGCCTACCGCGGTGCGGTGATGTTCACGATCGCCGCCGCGATCGTGGTGGCCACGCTCGTGTGGGATGCGTTCCTGACAACGAGCCATCGCGACGAGAAGGCGCTGACGGCGGTGTCCGTATTCACGGTGGTCGCGGCCGGTGCCATGTGGATCGCGATATGGTCGCTCGTCGGCAGGACCGCGGGCCGCCGCGCCAATTTTGCCGCCCACGGGTTTGTCGCCTGTGCCGGCGTGCTGGCCCTGCAGCTCTGGACGACGAGCACGGGCTACCTCGCGTTCGGCCTGGATGCGGGCTGGCTCGAAACCCTGAGCGTGGTGGGCGCGGCCTCGCTCTTCGGCTACATCGTCTACCGGCACCTGCGGCTCGCTTCCCGCGCGAAGCGGCGCGCGCATGCCACGGTGGCCGCGTGCGTGGCGATCGTCGCCTTTGGCGGAGGTTCCCTGCTCATGAATCTCATGGGCGCGATGGACCCGGCGGCGCAGTCCCATAGCTACAGCCTCAAGGCGCCGTTCTTCCTTCTGGTTCGCGGAATGTCTCCGGCGGACTACCTCGCCCGCTCCAGCGATCTCAAGCGCACGGTGGACGATCTCGCATCCCGCGATTGACGCTCAGGCGAAGCCGGTCAGTTTGCCTTGATGCCGGAGACGCGGATCGCGTTGCCGTAGGTCTCCCAGTCGCCCTTGATGAGCGCGGCAAATTCCGCAGGCGTGCTGGTCAGGGGGTCGGCGCCGATTTTCTGCAGCGCCTTGTTCGTGCGCGGATCGTTAACCGTCGCGTGCACGATCTTCAAAAGCTTGCCCTGAATGGCTTTGGGTGTCTTCGCCGGCACGATGACGCCGGCCCATCCCCGAAAGGTGTAACCGGGCACGCCCGACTCAGAAATGGTGGGCATTCCCGGCAGGAGCGCAGAGCGCTGTTCGCCGCCCATCGCGAGTGCGCGCAACCGACCCGCGTGCACATGGCCCATGACTGACGGCGCGGGGACGATCGTGACCTGCGACTCGCCCGAGATCGCCGCGCCGAGCGAGGCCCCGGCACCCTTGTAGGGCACGTGCAGCACCTCGATCCTGGCCATATGCGTGAAGAGCACGCCGGCGAGATGGCTCTGGAAACCCGTGCCGGCGTTCGACCAGTTGAGCTTGCCCGGATTGGCCTTCGCGTAATCGACGAGGTCCTTCACCGTTTTGAACGGCGTATTGGGGTTGACGACCAGGACGTTCTGGGTCATGGCGAAGAGCGAGACCGGCGCAAAGTCCCTGAACGGATCGTAGGTGACGAACTTCTTGTAGAGCTGGGGGCCGATCACCTGCGATGCGGTGGCCGCGGCGAACAGCGTGTAGCCATCCGGCTCCGAGTGCGCCACGATGGCGCCCCCGATCGTCCCGCCTGCCCCGGTGCGGTTGTCCACCACGAGCTGCCTGCCCAGAAGCTGGCTCATCCTGGTCGCCACGATCCGGGTCATCGCGTCGATGGAGGACCCGGGCGTCTGCGAGACGACAAAACGAATGGGCCGCGTCGGATAGGCGTCGGCGGAATCTGACGCCGCCGCTTGCGCTACAGCGGGCAGGATGGTCAAGCTGAGTACGAGCGCTGCTTTGAGTATGCGCTGCATGGCTTCCCTCCCTTGGAAAGCGTGAAGATGTCGTTACCGCCCCGGCGCGTGCTTTTTTTGATCCGGAGCGGGCGCCGCTAGATTAATACGCCCCCTCCCCAGGCACAACTACCAAGGCGGAAGGCGGAAGGATGAAGGCGGAAGGCGGAAGGCGGAAGGATGAAGGTGACGCAAGCCTGCCCGATGAAACGTCTTTCAGGTCATCCTTCATCCTTCATCCTTCATCCTTGGGATGGTCAGGCCGTGGCGCGCAGCCCGTCCACGTACACGTATCGGCGGCGATCGCGGTCCAGGATGTAGCTGAGGAGCTGGCGGCGGTTCTCGCGCGTGCCGGGAGGCCGCAGCGACACATGAACCCAGCCCGAATTCGGCCCCTTGACCGGGTCGTAGCACTCGCAGATCAACTGGTCGAATTCGAGGTTACTCGCCACCCACTGCGCGAGCTCCAGGGTCGAGACGCCCGGAATGTTGACGTCGCAGGCTTCTCCGGCGGTGTGCTGGCTGCCGCTCGACCAGGTTTCGGGCTGCTTCTTGAGCGCGCGCTCGAGCGCCTGGCAGCGGAACACGCTGTTCGGCGAGAAGGCGCCGAACTCGTCGCGCATCGGCTGCAGCACGTGGCGGCACAAGTACACTGCCGAGCGCACCTGTTTCACGCTGGTGAAGGCATTGCGTATGCCCAGACGGTCGGCAAGCTCCGAGCGCGAAAGCTCGTCGAACCAGAAATTCGTCGACACCCGATCGTCCGGCCTGGGTCGCGCGGGAAACCGGTTCCAGGGAACTCGTCTCAAATCAGCCATTGTCTCTATCGTGCAAGCGTCCGAAATGTGTCAGCGCTGCATGTCGCTAGAATAGCCGGTCACCGTTGTCCGCAAAACCCTTGGCGCGAGGCGTGATCCGTGGCGCGAGAAACGGCGCTGCGATGCTCGCGCGAAGGCTACGGTCGTTGACCGACGACGGGCCGCGGAGGGAATGGTGAGCTGGTGGTGTAAACTGCGGCACGAGACATGCAAAACGAGTATCTCAAGGCGCGGGCGGCGCAGACACTGCGCCCCGCCGCATTTGGCTGAACGGCGACGGCGTCTGGCGTGGGCAAGTTCGATTTCATCTGGCAGTACGTGGGATCCTGCATCGGTGGCGTCCTGCCGGCCGGGGAGTGCACGCCCTTGTGGCAGTTCGGCATCATCATCCTGCTCCTCGTATTTGCCGTTGCCGGTCTGTTCGTCGTTCGGGTGTTGACGTCGGACGAGGCCCGGCCGCTGCCGACGCGCACGCCGCGCCCCGGGCAGCCCAAGCGCTGATTCTGCCGCATATCGCAGGCAGTGCCGTGAGGGGGCGGCGCACGGCCGTGAGCCTCCGCACGAAGCGATACCTGAGAACGTCGAAATTATTTACCACGAGGTGAATCATGGAACACAAAGCGATCCGGCGGGTTGTAACGGGCCACGATGGCGCCGGCAAGGCCGTCGTGCTCTCGGACGGCCCGGCGCCGGTTCACACCAATGCGCTGCGCCCTGGCCAGCGCTCGCACGAGGTCTGGAAGACCGGCGCCATGCCGATACCGATCGCGCGCAAGGAGCCCGATCCCGTCACCGGCAAGCGCCAGCTCCACCCGCCGCCGCACGGGACGATGTTCCGCATTTCCGAGGTCCCGCCGGAGTCCGACGCGATCCGCAATATGACTCCGGAGCAGGCGCGCGAGGCCTTCCGCGCGAGCGGGGCGGAAGCGGCCTCGACCTGGGGGCGCGGCGGGCGGCACCCCCTGATGCACCGCACGGAGACCGTGGATTACGCGGTGGTGCTCGACGGCGAGATCTACCTCGTGCTCGACGACACGGAGGTCAAGCTCAGCGCCGGGGATGTCGTCATCCAGCGCGGGACGAACCACGCGTGGAGCAACCGCTCCGGAAAGCCCGTGCGAATGCTCTACGTGCTGATCGACGGGGAGTTCGATCCGGAGCTGGCGGCAGCGTTCAATCGAGCGTGAAGGAAATGCTTGAATTTAGCCGCCGATGAATCGGCGTGCATCGGCGGTGAATTCAATGGATCACTGCAACACCGCATCCAGCCGTTGGGCTGGGGTTTGAAATCCCAATGTCTTACGGGGTCGTGTATTCAGACGCAATGCGATCTTGTCCAGATAGGACTGTGAGTAAC
>Ga0302046_10006215_pt1 | contig 10445 bp, 5 predicted proteins | sample RVTome_11_FD_200261 | JGI IMG/M metagenome (GOLD analysis project Ga0302046, IMG submission 200261) | Soil microbial communities from uranium-contaminated site in the Upper Colorado River Basin, Wyoming, United States - RVT147D111 (version 2) ... | reverse complement strand
TGCGAACATGCTTCCCCTCCCCTCGATTCGGATCCCGATGGCCGTCGTGTCTTCTGGTCTTGCGCATTCCTTGTCTCGAGGACGACACTCGAACGAGCTGCCGATTCCGTGAAGGACGGAGCTTTCTGGAGCCATACGTCCAAAACCCTGTGAACCGGTGGTCCGTTCCATACCCCTCGTTGGACAATAGCTCGAGCGGCACGGCATGACCTGAATACGGAAACGGTGGACGACGGTGTCACCGCAGTGGGTGTTTGCCGAGTAGGACGTTCGCAGCAAAAGAGGGCGCAAGGGTATCAGCGCGCCTCAGCGCGCCTCAGCGCGCCATGAGCGCGCCCTCATCCATGCCCAGTGGTGTTCTGTGATACGGGTGTTCTTCGGGTGGTCCTCAGCCAATCCGGACCATGCGGTCGATTGCAGCGCGCGCCTTCGCCCGAGTCTCCTCCGGAACCGTAATGCGGTATCGGTCGAGGGCCAGGGCCTCACGAACGCTTTCGAGCGTGATCGTCTTCATGAAAGCGCAGGTGGCTTCAGGGTCCGCGGGGAGGAATTCCTTCTCGGGCGCGATCTGTCGCATGCGATGCAGGATGCCTACTTCCGTCGCGATGATGAATCGGGATGCGGGGCTGGATTCCGCGCGCCGGACCATCCCTTCGGTGGACGCGATGTGTACGCCCGCGGAGTCGGTGTCGCCCAGTCCGATCTCGTATATGAGCTGTCCCGCGCATCCGCATTCGGGATGGACCAGTACTTCTGCATCTGCGTGTTGGGCTCGTTGCTCGTTTACCGTACGCGCGTTGATCTCCTTATGGACGTGGCACTCGCCCATCCAGATCTCGACGTTTCGATCGGGACGCATACGTTTGATATGCGCGCCCAGGAAGAAGTCCGGCAGGAACAGGATGCCCCGGTTTGCGGGAATGTGATCGATGACCTCGAGTACGTTGCCGCTGGTGCAGCAATAGTCCAGCTCCGCCTTCACGTCTGCGGTGGTGTTCACATAGCCCACGGCGATGTGGTCCGGGAACTCCGCTTTCCAGCGCTTCACGTCATCCGCGGTGATCGTCGACGCCAACGAGCAGCCGGCCCGGAGATCCGGCAACAGCACCGTTTTCTGCGGGGAGAGGATCGCCGCCGTCTCTGCCATGAAATGGACACCGCAGAACAGAATGACGTCCTGATGGGCCGCAGCGGCTTCGCGGGAAAGACCGAGGGAATCTCCCACATAGTCGGCGACGTCCTGCACCTCTGGCCGCTGGTAGTTGTGGGCCAGGATGACGGCGTTCCGCTTCTTGGCCAACGAGCGGATCTCTCGCTGAAGCTCCGCAATCCGTTCGGGGCTGAGAGTGGTCGGTTCGACGATCGGCAGTGCTACGGTCATGTGTTCCGCTGGCCTCGCTCAGGGCATCGGTGGCCGGGAATCTAAGGGCAGTGGGCTCCGGCCCCAATGGGCAAGACCCGGTGACTGCTCAAAAGTGGGAACCAAAGGGAGGTCAGCCGGCGAATCGACGCAGCCGTGCCTGGGCATCGTTCAGTTGATAGCGGCGCACGCCGCGGCGAGCCGAGAGATCGCGAACCGCCCGTTCCAAGAGGGGCCGAGCCTCCTCCAAGCGCCCTTGGGCCGCCAGCGCCGCCCCCAGGATGCTTGCCGCCTCCGCTCGCCCCGAACTCCACGGTTCGCGGTCTCCCAGGACTCCGATGGCCGCGCGCGCGTGGGTCTCCGCCTCACCATGGCGCTCCAGGCGGATCTTGACGTCCGCCAAAGCGATGAGGGTCAACACCGTCTCCGGATGCCCGTCTCCGATCGTCTGTTGCTGCACCTGGAGGACGCCAGTCAGCAGAGAGTCGGCCGCGCTGAGCCGCCCGCTCTCGGTTCGGATTCGCGCGAGTACCACCGTTGCCCACAGGGCGAAACGATGGTCTGCTCGGAGGGTCCGTTGGGTGAGCCCCAGAGACTCGCGAGCCTCGGTCTCCGCCAACTCCAATCGTCCTGCGTCCTGGTCGATGCGGGAGATCTCCAGGAGAATGTGCGCGTGATAGGCATGGTCGGGCCCCAGCACCGAATCGCTGTACGCCAGGGTCTGGGCATAGCGCTCGCGCGCACGATCCCATTGCCCCATCGACGCATACGCCTGGCCGGTAATGATGCCGTTCCCGACGAGTCTGGAGTCGCCCTCTTCCAGCTGGGTAGAGTAGATCCGCGCCGCTTGCTCCAGCACCTCGATGGCGCGCTCACCCATGTTGAGCTGCAAGAAGATGAAGGCCAATCCCTGTCGTACTTCCGCCCTGTTCAGATGATGCGGTCCGAGTGCGGAATCGCTGGCGGCAACGGCCTCGAGGCCGACCTCCATGCCTTCCCGGTACCGGCCCTGCAGCGAAAGAGCCTGCATGAGTCCCGTCAGCGTCTCGGCCACGGCGGGATGCGAGGCCCCGTAGATCTCCCGACGAATCGCGAGTGCTTCTCGCAGCAGCGAATCCGCCTCATCCGCTCGCCGGCGGAACATCCTGATCATGGCGAGGTTGTTGAGACTCACGGCGTGTTCGGGGTAGGGACCCTCCCGCAGTCCCGCGTATTGGCGAACGGTCTCTTGCAGGAGCGAATCGGCTCGTTCGAATTGCCCCAGATCATGGGCCGAATTGGCGAGCCCATAGAGTGCCTCGACGCGGCGTACCTCATTGGATGGCGCGGTCTCCGCGAAAACCACCAGTGCGTTCTGGTACGCCTCCCCAGCGGCTTCATGATCTCCGCGCATGCGCAGCGCCTCGCCCAGATGCACCAGCGCGCGCCCCAAGGCCTCCGCGCGCCCGTCGTCGCGCCCACTACGCAAGGCGACCACCGCGCGCTCCGCGTACGCGACAGCCTCGTCCGGACTCGCCTGCTCCGTTCGCACGTGTGCGAGCGCGGTCAGACTCTCTGCGGTGCGGGGATGGCCCTCGCCGTGGAGGGTCAGCTGGAGGGCCACGGCACGTTCCAGGAACCCGCTGGCTTCGTCGAACAGGCCAAGGTTCTCGTAGATACGTCCGACGTCGGTGAGCAGGTCGGCTTGAAGCTGGGGTTGATCGGCAAAATCCCGCTCGATGCCGGCCACACCACGATCCAGTACTTCGCGCGCCGTGATGCTCTGGCCCCGCACGGTGCCCGGATCTGAAAGCTCGAACATGTCGACCAACAGCGCGGACACGCGCTCGGCGCGGTCGCGATCCGCGGCGGACTGCGCGGCTTCGATCCGCGCTCGTCGCGCCTGCCACGTGGTGCCGAACAGCCCACCGACCAGCGACGTGAGCGCGAGCGCGGCCAATAGGGCGGCCGCGCGATTGCGCCGTAGGAACTTTGCGGCGCGATAGCGGAACGTATCGCGTTGCGCCATTACGGGGCGTCCGCCAAGGAAGCGCCCCAGGTCTTCACCGAGCTGTCCCGCGGACGCGTAACGCCGGGCCGGCTCCTTTCGGAGGGCCATGAGCACGATGTGGTCGAGGTCGCCGCGCAACTGCCTGGTGAGGGACTCCGGACGCGTCGCGCGCAGCTCGGCAATGACCGCCGGGTCCGGCGGTACCCGCTCGTCGCGCGGAGATCGATGGGCGACGGCCAGTGCGCTTGGCCGCTGCGGCTCCAGATCGAGCACCGCCCGGTGCAGTTCGTCACGCGACTTGCCGTAGAACGGTCTGGAACCGGTGAGCAGTTCATAGAGCAGGACGCCCAGGGCGTAGACATCCGTCGCCGTCGTGATCTGTTCGCCACGGATCTGTTCGGGCGCCGCGTGCTCCGGGGTGAGCAATAGAATCTCTTCGGTCGATGGGGCGGTGACTCCCAACCGCTCGGGATCCAGCAACTTGGCGATCCCAAAGTCCAACAGCTTGACCTGCCCGTCTTTGGTGACGAGAATGTTGGTCGGTTTCAGATCCCGATGCACAACGAGATTCGCGTGGGCAAACTGGACGGTGTCGCAAACGGTGCGCACCAGCTGAATGCGATCGCGCACCGACAGGCGGTTGGCGTCGGCATACTCCGTGAGCGGAACGCCGTCCACGTACTGCATGACGAGATAGTTACGGCTGTCCGCCGTGATTCCGCCATCCAGCAACGTTGCGATGTTCGGATGCTGCAACCGGGCCAGGACCTGGCGCTCGAGCCGGAAGCGCTCCGCCAGCGCGCGACCGGCCACGCCGCCCCGGATCAACTTGACCGCGACCTCCTGATGGTACTGGTCGTCGACGCGGCGCGCGCGATAGACCTCGCCCATGCCGCCGCGGCCCACCAATGCCTCGAGCTGATAGGCGCCGACCCGGGTGCCTATCAGCGAAGGGGTGGCAGGAACCACGGGCTGCGATCCGCTGCGCCGCAGCTCGTCCACCTCTTCCTGGGCGTGCGCGGCGAGCACCGCCTCGACCTCATCCCGAAATACCACGTCGCCGCCACACACCTGATCGAGATAGGTCCGTCGATCCGTCGGCGCGAGCTCCAGCGCGGCGAAAAAGACCCGTTCTAACCGCTCCCAGTTGTCGGACTTCACGCGGCACTCCGGGTGGATCGCGCACGCGGACGCGTCTCATCCGGGGGATTTGCCCGGGCGCCCCTGCCGTGGGTAGTTTGCGGTCTCCTACACCACGCGCGATGCGAGACGGTTCCGTCACCGATTGGCTGCTTCGGCTTCGAACAGGGGACTCCGAGGCGCTGGACCGCCTGCTCCCCCTGGTTTACGAAGAGCTTCGTTCCCTTGCGCGGTCGCAGCTGCGCGCGGAGGACACCGGCCACACGCTCGGGGCAACGGCGCTGGTCCATGAGGCGTACATGCGACTGGCGGAGCGCGAGCGTCTGGAGCCCCAGGATCGGCGCCACTTCTTTGCCATTGCGGCCCAAGCCATGCGGCGCGTTCTGATCGATCATGCTCGGGCGCGCAAACGCAAAAAGCGGGGCTCCGGTCGCGTCGCGCTCTCGCTCGAGGATATGGCCGCGTTCCTCAGCGATGACGCGGCCGATGAGCTGGTAGCGCTCGACCACGCCCTCGACGAACTGGCGCAGGCGAATCCGCGTGCCGCCCGAGTCGTCGAGTGCCGGTTCTTCGTGGGGTTGACGCTGGAAGAAACCGCGCAGACGCTGGGAGTGTCCCTCAAAACCGTGCAGCGCGACTGGCTCCTGGCGCGCGCCTGGTTGCGGAAAGAAGTAAGTCGTGGGAGCGGTGAGTTTCCACAGATAGGAGAGTCTCCTGCTTGATCCCCCGCCCCTACGGAGGAACCCGGGCCCGGAGGCCGCGGCCTTCATTCCGTAAGTCGCACGGGGTCTGCCCGCAAGATAGCTCCTCGTCATCCCCGGAGCATCTGTGCGAAACGCTCCAGCGTCGCGAGGTAGCAGTCGACGTCCTCCTCGGTGTGCTGCGTGGACACGAGCCACTGCTCACCCTTACTCCACGGTGGTAGAAACACACCGCCGTTGTACTGCACCAGCCACGCGCCATACGCGTACCGGCCGTCCAGCGTTTTGAAGTCTGCGTAGTCACGCGGCGAGCGTGCACAGTAGCTGATCGAGCCCTTCGGGCCTGCCCGCACGATGGTGGCCGTCAATGCGTATCGGCGGAGGATTGCCTCCGCCCCCTCGGCCATGCGATACCCAAGGGTGTGTAGGCGCTTGTAGGCGTCCGCCGTCAACGCATCGAGGAGCACCGCGCGGGCGGCAGCCATCGACAGCGGATTGCCGTTCATCGTCCCGACCTGTTCGAAGCGGCCGGAAACGATCTCATCCATGACCTCTTGTGTGCCGCCAATCGCCCCGATCGGGAGTCCACCGCCCAGCGCCTTGGCCAAACACACGATGTCCGGCGTGATACCGAACAATCGCGTAGCGCCCCCGGAATGCACCGTGAGACCCGTCTTCACTTCGTCGAAGATCAAGAGGGCGCCGTGCTTCTCGGTGAGCCGCCGCAGCCCCTCGAGAAATCCCGCCGCCGGATAGATGATGCCGCAGTTCATCAGAATCGGCTCGACGATGACGCACGCCACTTCCCCACGGAGCTCCTCGAAGAGGTCCTCGACGGCCCGCAGATCGTTGTATGGCGCGACCCGCGTCAGCATGAGCATGTCGACCGGAATGCCACTCGAAGCGCGCGTGCGCATGCGTCGCCCATTGGCGCCGGACACCGTGGTCGGTTCATGCCAGATCGACGTACGCACTGAATCATGATGACCGTGGTAGGCGCCCTCGAACTTGATGATCCGGTGGCGACCTGTCAGCGAACGCGCAAGATGCACGGCGTTCATGGTCGCCTCGGTGCCCGAGTTGGAGAACCGCCACAGCGGCAGTCCAAAACGACCGGCCAGCTCGTCCGCAACGATCGGCGCATCGGGACACGGCTGGCCGAAATGGGTTCCCAAACGCACCCGACGTGTGACTGCCTCGACAATCGCCGGATGGGCATGTCCCACGAGCCCGACCCCATATCCGCCGTGATAATCCACGTACTCGTGCCCGTCCACATCCCACACGCGAGAGCCTCGCCCGTGACTGATCCAGATCGGGTCCGGTTGCGAGATCTGCCAACTCGAGGTGACGCCGCCGGCAAGTGAGGCGACGGCGTCCTGATGAAACCGGGCCGACGCTGGTTGCCGGGCTCGAAAAATCCGCTCCTGCTCCGCAATCAGCCCGTCCAGCCGAGTCGCGTCGGCGTGGGAGATCCCGGAATCCCGGTGGTCGGTGGGGCGCGTACGGTTCAGCGTCGTCGCATGCATGGATTGTCTCCCGAAGGTCCTCACCTCACGGCGACAAACGCTTCGTGATCTGGACATCTCGGTCTTCCCCCTCGCGAGGTGTCCAAGGGTGGGCCGGTTCGTCGCCCTGTCTGTCAGGCGATGCCATTCGCAGGCGTTCGCCGAAGCGCAACCGGAACGCGAGGAGCGGCTACGATGCTGCGGACATTCTGACTGACGATGGTGTTGGCGGTGTGTGGGGCGTGTGCGGACCTGCCGGAGGAACCACCGATGGATCCGGCGCCGCTCGACGTCGAGTCACTGGCCCGCTCATGGGCGATTTCGGTCGTGCCTCGGAACGGCGTCGCTGACGTCCCGGTGGCAGATGACGACCTGATGGGCACCGGCGTGGTCGATACAACACACTGGGTGGGAGAAGTCAGTGTGTATCCTCCTGGGCAGACCCATGATGCCACGGCGGAGGTCTACTCCAACGACGATGGTGGCACGTACTGGGTGTCCGCGGAAGCGCCGGGGTGGTTCTATTCGCCCAACAGCATCATGGGGAGCGCCGCCGAGCTGGATCAGGAGCAATCGTTTCGCAAGGTGACCGACGATGCGTCGTTACAGTACGTGATCACCGAGATCCTCCTGGAAGCGATCGATGACAACGGTCAAAGTCCCCAGCACGACGGTTGTCGCTGGTTCACCGGCGCGCGCCCCATTCCGTCCGAGTGCGAAAAGCTGTTACGCGCCAATGTGAGCTTCGAGATCGAGGCCATTCAGGTTCCCGAAGACGAAATGGGCGAGTTGGGGGAAGGCACCGTGCTGTTTCACAGCGGTGGTGCGGCTACGCTCTACGGGTTTGGGGGCGTCTGGTACGGACGGGCGTTAACGGACAACTTGGCCACGGATCCGCTTTGGAGTGTTACCGATTTCGAGTCGTACGTCTCGGCCGATGAGAGTGATGCGTCGCTGCGTCTCAAGGCCCCGATTGTCATCGAGATTCCCATCGATACGGTGCCGGTGGGCGGCGTAGTGGTCGTAACCGCCTCTGTGAAGGCGAGGGCGTACAGCCGGCGAGGGAATGAGGCCTACATATCCGCGTACTTTCGAGATCTTGTGAAAACGTCCGGCGCGTCCCTGACCTACGAGGGGTTGGATCCGATCGATCTGGATGTCACGCGCCCCGTGCCGTTGATCCCGGAGCCACCCTGCGTGGGAGCGTCGACGCCATCAATGGGCACGCTCCAGTTCGATTCAACCACGTATTACGAGCCCGAGCAGCCCGGTGGGATGGCGTGGATCGTGGTCTTGCGGACCGGTGGCAGCGAAGGAATGGCCGCGGCTCGATTTGTTACGACGGATGGAGACGCCGTGGCGAAGAATGACTACGAATCCGTAGATACCTACGTTGTTTTCGCTGACGGAGAAGTGGGTGCCCGACTCGTCCAAATACCGATCGTCGCAGATACCGTGGCCGAGCCCAATGAGATTGTCAATCTCAGCTTATCGGACGTGCCGGGATGCGGGAGCATAGGCGCGCCCTCCACCGCCACGCTCACCATCGAGGACGATGATCGCCCGCCGGCAGAGATCCCGACCTATACGATTGGCGGCACGGTGACGGGGTTGACGGGGACAGGCCTCGTCCTCACGAATCTGTCCACGGACCCGATCATGCCGGTCAACGGACCGTTCACGTTCCCACGCGAGTTCCCGAGCGGCATCATCTACCATGTTCGTGTTGCCACGCAGCCGGTGAATCCGGTGCAGGTGTGCACGCTGGCGAACGGGGAGGGTACGATAGACGACCACGACGTCACCGACGTTGCGGTGGAGTGTGTGACGCCGCCGCCCGATGACGGCTTGGATCCCGGATTCGGCGAAGACGGCATCGTAACGATGGGGGTAGCCGGTGGTGCCCAGGCGATGGCGCTGCAAACCGATCAGAAGATCGTCGGGCTGGGGCAACGTGTTCTGGCGCGGTACAACGCTGATGGTACGCGGGATCAAACGTTCGGCATCGGCGGCGAGGTCGCTATTCAACTGCCCGGCTCGGTCGATATGATGCAGGGAGTCGCGATTCAGGCAGACGGACGTATCGTCGCCGTTGGATACACCCGCATTGGCGGAACCCGCGATGACTTCGCCGTGGCGCGGTTCAATTCCGACGGAAGTCCTGACGGTACGTTTGGCACAGGCGGCATCGTCACCACAGATATAGGCGGATTGGGCTCCCGGGCGTGGGACGTGGCCATCCAGCCGGACGGTGCGATTGTCGTCGGTGGGCACGGTGCCTCCGCCGGACCATTGGGCCCGCAGAACGATTTCGCGATCGCTCGCTACACCGCAGCCGGCGTGCCCGACAGCACGTTCGGTGGTGACGGCGTAGCGGTGACCGATATCGGGGGACGCACCGACCTGGGCTACGCCGTGACGCTACAGGCCGATGGAAAGATCGTATTAGCGGGACGCGTAGCAGACAGTGGTGGAGATGCGCCCGACTTCGGGTTCGTGCGGTACGACATGGACGGGAATCTCGATGCTACGTTCGGCGTATCCGGCGTCTCGCGCCTGGTAACCGATGACATCTGGGACGAGGCGGCGGATGTTGTTGTCCAGCCGGACGGCCGGATCGTCGCGGCGGGTTTCAGTAACCCGCAATTCATGCAACAGAAGGCCAGGTTCGCGATCCTGCGCCTGGAGCCGGATGGTGCGCCGGACGCCACGTTTGGGTCTGCTGGATTCGTCGAGATGTTCTTCAGCGACGCGGCGGACTACTCGCAGGCATTGGCGCTGCAGAGTGATGGCAAGATCATCGTGGTGGGCCAGATGTCGAACGAGTCGAACCCTGACTTCGCGATCGCGCGCTTCCTGAGCGACGGGACGCCGGATAGCGATTTTGGGGTTGATGGACAGGTGTTCGTCGACTTCTTCGGAGCCAGCGACGTGGCGAAGGACGTGGTGTTGCAGTCCGATGGCAAGATCGTCGTGGGTGGCGTGGCAGTGAATGGGACCGCGGTGGGTCTGGGGCTGGTGCGGGTGGTCCCGTAGCACGAGTGCAGGGGAAGAGGTGCAACGCGGTTTTGGGTGATCGTCACGCTGGACGGTTGTGGATCTGCGTGCGATAGGGTGGGAGGGGTAAAGGCTCGTGGAAAAGAGAAGCGCCTCGCATCCGAGGGGATACGAGGCGCTTCAGGTAGAAGCTGGCGACGGCCTACTCTCCCACGTGGTCTCCCACGCAGTACCATCGGCGCTGGGAGGCTTAACTGCCGTGTTCGGAATGGGAACGGGTGTGGCCCTCTCGCGCTAGCCGCCAGCAGAATCCAATAAGTGCTGGACCTGTCGGTTGCGGATGGTGTTGGGGATGGGCTTCGTTGGGGCACGGCGTTGCCGTACCCGGACTGGCCCATGGCTGGGGTTGTCTAGTCGATATTGTGGGGGCACGGGCGAACCGTGCCCCCACATCATCAGGAGAGATCAAGCTTCACGGGCGATTAGTACGGCTTGGCTCAACGGTTTGCACCGCTTACACCTACCGCCTATCAACGTGGTGGTCTCCCACGGCCCTTCAGGGACCTTGAGGTCCAGGAGCATTCATCTTGGGACGGGTTTCCCACTTAGATGCTTTCAGCGGTTATCCCTACCCGACATCGCTAACCGGCGCTGCCACTGGCGTGACAACCGGGACACGAGCGGTCGGTCCAACCCGGTCCTCTCGTACTAGGGTCGGCCTCCCTCAATGCTCCAACGCCCACGACGGA
>Ga0302046_10006214_pt1 | contig 10445 bp, 6 predicted proteins | sample RVTome_11_FD_200261 | JGI IMG/M metagenome (GOLD analysis project Ga0302046, IMG submission 200261) | Soil microbial communities from uranium-contaminated site in the Upper Colorado River Basin, Wyoming, United States - RVT147D111 (version 2) ... | reverse complement strand
ATCCGAGGCTCTGCTCCGAGTGGGCGCGCCACCTCCCGGCCGAGGAACGCGTGCGGATCGTCGCCCGTTGGTGGCGCCCGCACCGTGAGGCCGTCGAGCGCGCCGTGCGCGAGCGGCTCGGGGAGGGGCGGGTCCTGCACCTCTCCGTGCACTCCTTCACGCCGCGCTGGAAGGGTCGCGCGCGGACGGTCGACGTCGGCCTGCTCTACGACCCCTCGCGCGCGGCGGAGAGCTCCTTCGTCGACGCCTGGCTGGGCGCCCTCGGCGAGCGGCGCCGCGACCTCCGCCTGCGCCGCAACCGGCCGTATCGCGGCGATTCGGACGGGTTGACGACCTCGCTGCGCGGTCGCCTCGGCGCGCGCGAGTACCTCGGGATCGAGCTGGAGACCTCGCAGCGCTTCTGCCTCGGGTCCCCCGCCGCGTGGCGGAGTCTCCGGCGCGATCTGGTCGAGTCGCTGCGGGAGATCCTGGCATGAAGACGACCGCCTTCGTCGGCGAAGCGCTCGAGGCGGAGACTCCGTCCGAGCTGCTGTTCCTCGGAGCTGGCCCAGCGCGAGGAGCACGTTGAAGGTCGGGATCCTGGTCAACGTCATGGAGCCCGAGAAGTCCGGGCACACCACGATCCGCCTGGCGCATCGCCTGGCGAGCTCGGGACACGAGGTGTGGGTCATGAGCGCCGGCAACTTCGCGCTGCAACCGGACGACGCCGTGCGCGCCCTGGCTCGCAGCGCGCGCGGGCTGTTCCGGAGCTCGACCGACTACCTGGAGGCGCTCAACGGGCATGACGCGCGTCAGGGGTGGATCGACGTGGGCGAGCTCGACCTCCTGCTGCTGCGCTTCAACCCCTTCTCGATGAAGAGCTGGGCCGAGGACGCCGGTTTCGACTTCGCGCGCGAGGCCCAGCGGCGCGGCGTGCTCGTCCTCAACGATCCGGTCGGGCTGTCGAAGGCCTCGAACAAGCTCTACCTCTCGGGGTTCCCCGAGGAGGTGCGGCCGCGGACCCTGATCACGCGCAACCCCGCCCGGATCGAGGACTTCCTGGCGGAGCAGGAGGACGTCGTCCTCAAGCCCCTGCGCGGCTTCGGCGGCAACGGCGTGTTCCACGTCACGCGCCACGACCGCACCAACCTGGAGCAGATCCTGGGCTCGATCACGCGCGACGGCTACGCGGTCGCCCAGGAGTACCTGCCCGCGGCCGCGCACGGCGACACGCGACTCTTCCTGATGGACGGCGCGCCGCTCCGCAGCGAGGGCCGCACCGCCGTCGTGCACCGCGTCCGCACCGGCGACGACCTGCGCAGCAACGTCCACGTCGGCGGCCGCATCCGCCGCGCGCGGATGACCGAGACGCTCGAGCGCCTCGCCGCGGCCGTGTCTCCCAAGCTGCGCGCCGACGGGATGTTCCTGGTCGGCCTCGACGTGGTCGGCGACAAGCTGCTCGAGATCAACGTCTTCAGCCCGGGCGGCCTGGGAAACGTCGGCCGGCTCGAGAAGACCGACTTCACCGCGCCGGTGGTCGCGGAGCTGGAGCGGAAGGTGGCGGCGCGGGGGTAGGGCTACCCCGCCGCGTACAGTCCCGCGTCCGTGCGACGCGCCTGCCCCAGGGACTCCAGGGTCTCGAGGATCTCCCCGATCCGGTCCGAGCGTGCCCGCTGGAACTCCCGCGCGAGCGCCTCGGCGCTCGCCGGCGCCGGCAGCGCCTCGAGCGCGGCGCGGACGCAACGCACCTGGGCCGCGAGAGCCTTGGGCCAGGGCTGCTTCGCCTTGGCCTCGGCCGCTCCGGGCTCGTGTTCGAGCGGCACCGTCGCCTGCACGGCGCCGGCTCCGCCCGGGTTCTGGTACGCGGGCCGCAGCCAGCGCACGAGGCCGTTGTTGCGCTCCTCGGCGGCTCGCTCGAGGTTCAACTTCACCAGCTCGCGCAGGATGTCCTCGTCCGAGAGGTCGCGGGGCCAGCCGTAGGCGTCGAACACGGCCGCGTCCAGGTCGTCGTGCAGTTGGCGGAGGACCGAGACCAGGCCTCGCTCGTGGTCCTGCTTCTCCTTCTCGATCAGGGCCTCTCCGGCGCGCAGCTTCTCCAGGACGTTGTACATGCCCGTCATGGTCAGGTCCGGGTGGAGCGCCTGCTGGCGTTTGCGGTGGGCGTCGAGCTGCTCGGCAAGGCGACCAATGCACTCCGTCATCTCGTCGATGGGATTCGGAAACGGAAACGTCTCGAAGCAACGTGTCTTGTTGTAGCGCGGCCTGTCCTCAAGAGTTCCACCCGTTGCCAGTGCCCAACTCAGGTGGATGCGACTCGAGACGACGCCGAGGAAGTAGGCATCGGCCAAGGCTACGTTGACCAACATGTTGTCCGGCAGAATGCTCCGGTCCAGGAAAACGAAGAACCGATGCTTGCTGGTCTCGACGGTTGCGATGTAGCGGGATAGGTCAGCGAGCTGAGTGCGTAGCTTCGGATTGGTCTCGCCGAAGAGCCACCACCTCGCGCGACGACTCTCTCGCTTGTTCTGGTCCCTCTCCGGTTTCACCCGAACGAGCACCCACTGGTAGACCTCCGGGAAGCGCTCGCGAACCTGCTCGGCCTCGAGCCCGAAGAGATCGATCACCAGGACGCCTCGCGGCCGTTGCGTGATGTCCCGTCCGTTGCGGTACTCCCGGATGTGCTTCTCCAAGCCCGGCACGCGTCCGAGTCCCAAGCTCGCCGCCTCCTCTCGCGTGACGAGGAAGCCCGCTCCGTGCAGCTTGACTCCGGGGTTGCTCAGGTCGGCGTTGGCCTTCAGAGCTTTCGCTGCCGTAACGTCGACTCCGGTCGTCAGGTCCGCGTGGATGCGCCCCTGCGTGCTCTCCAGCTCCACCTCCAGCCCCTCTCCGTGCCCTTCCCTCTCCTCGGTCACGACGGAGAGGACTCCCGCGCGCTCCCCCGCCTCCGCCACCGTCATCGCGATCCGCACGGCCGCTCCGTCGGAGCTGTCCACCCACGGGTGATCGGGAATCGCGAACCGGAGCGACACGGGCTTCTTGCCCGTCAACTGGCGCTCCACGACGCGCCGGTTGAACGTCTGACGCAGGCTGTTCGTGGTGATGAAGCCGAAGCGGCGGATCTTGCCCTCGCGCGCCAGCTCGGCCGCGTGGTGCCACCAGTACAGGACGTAGTCGGCCGACTCGGGCACCTCCGGGTACGTCGCCCGCAGCGCCTCCGCGTAGCCGTCCCCCAGGGACTGACGCATGCGCGACGTACCGATGAACGGCGGGTTGCCGACGACGTAGTCGGCCTCGGGCCACTCCGCCTTGCGCGGCCGAACGTAGGTCTCGAGCAGGACGCGGGCGCTCTCGTCCGGGACCTGCTTGCCCGTCACCGGATGCTCCTTGTGCGTGGTCCCGTTCCAGCGGGTGACGGGCTTCCCCGACTCGTCCCGCACGACCTCCTTGCGATCCCAGGCGAGCACCGCGTCGCGGGTCTCGATCGTGTGCTCGTCGGAGAGCACCGGCTCCGGCGGCTGCACGTTGCCGAAGGTGCGGAAGTGCCACTGCAGGTAGCCGATCCAGAGGACCGTCTCCGCGATGCGCGCCGCGCGCGGGTTGGCCTCGATGCCGAGGAGCTGGTGGGTGCCGACCGTGATGCCCTCCATCTCGAGCAGGCCCTGCCCTTGGCCCAGCTCGCCCAGCGTGCCCAGCACCTCGCCCTCCAGGCGCTTGAGGTGCTCCAACGCCACGTACAGGAAGTTGCCGGATCCGCAGGCGGGGTCGAGCACGCGCGTGTGGCACAGGTGCTGGTGGAAGTCACGCACCTCCTTCACCGCCCGCTTGCGCTTGTTCTGCCGGTCGAGCGTCAGCGCGGCGGCCTGGACCGCGGTCCACTCCTCGCGCAGCGGCTCGATCACGGTGGGCAGCACGAGGCGCTCGACGTAGGCGCGGGGCGTGTAGTGCGCACCCAGATCGTGCCGCTCGATCGGATCCAGGGCGCGCTCGAGCAGCGTGCCGAAGATCGCCGGCTCGACGTGGCGCCAGTCGGCTCGCGCGGCCTCGATCAGGAGCTCGATCTCGGGCTTGCCGAGCGGCAGAGCGGAGAAGTCGGCGAAGAGACCGCCGTTGAAGCGCAGCACGTCTTCGCGCAGCGCAGCGGAGAAGCCGCCGGCGTTCATCGTGCGCCACAGCTCCTCGATCATGGGCACGAAGCGCTGCGGGTCCTTCCGCAAGCTCTCGAGCAGTCCGGTGAAGCTGCGCGCCGCGAGCAGGCCGACGTCCTCGGCGAACATGGTGAAGATGCAGCGCATCAGGAAGGCCGCCACCGTTGCCGGAGAGTTCTCGCCCTCCTCGAGGACCTTGGCCAGCTTCGCCAGCTTGGAAGCGATCTCGCGCGTCACGCGCGCCGACCGTCTCGCCGGATCCAGGGACAGCGGCTCCTCCCAGACCCGCTTCAGCCGGTCGCGGACGGCCTCGTCCGCCAGGTCCTCGAGACGGATGCGGTGGGTCCGCGGGTCTGGGAAGGCCACGTACTGGCCGCCGGTGCAACTGAACTCGCTGTACAGCTCGATGCTACGCCCCACGTCGGTCACGACCAGGAACGGAGGCCGTCCTTCCTCCGCCGGCAGCGCGCTCGCGTAGCGCACGGCCTGGGCGCGAGCCCGGTGCATGGCCGTGTCCCACACGCCGCTGTCCAGCGGCTTGCCGGTCTGCTTCGCCTCGAGCACGAAGGCGCCGCGCTTGTAGAGGTCGATGAACCCCCGACTCTCGCTCCCGTCGGCTTCCTGGAACGTGACGCGCCGCTCGAAGACGTAGCCGTTCTCCGCCGTGTCGCTGCTCGCAGGATCCGGCGCGCGCAACCCGAGCAACGTGCAGAGCTCCGTCAGGAAGAGCTGGTAGTTCGCGCGCTCGGATCCGGAGGCGGCCTTCCAGCGCCGGACGAAGGCCTCGAGGGCGGGCTGATCCTGGCTCACGACGGCGAGAGTCTAGGCGCAATACAAGCGCTTCCTGCGGCGTGATCCTGGAGGAAGTGCTCGGGAAGCCCTTGGTTCGGGGTTGGCCGGGTGAACGCGATCGTTTCGTTCCCGCCCCGAGGGCCGCCATGGTGTGGGAGAGTCGGATCAGGCGGGCGAGCAGAGCACCGAGAGGCCACCCCAGATGCGACGCCAGCCGACGCGCAGCAGCCACTTCCGTGCTCGCGCGAGCGGCCCGGGCCCCTCGAGCGGCCGCTGGTCCAGCCAGCCGGTGAACCAGGGCCCCGAGGAGCACGGATCGACATGCCCCGCGTGCACGCCGTGGTGCTTCGCGTTCTGCAGCACGTAGACAAGTGCGTTGCGCACCTCACGCGGCGTCGCGAGGATGCGCGCGTGGTACCTGTCGGAGAACGCGGAGCCGCGTCGATGCCACAATCGGTTCAGACGCTTCGCGATCCGCACGGCGAGTCCCTGCACCCCCTTCGATAGGGCAGAGGTTCCCTGCGCCTCCACGATCAGGTGGAGGTGGTTCGACTGCACGCTGAACTCGCACACGCGGAAGGCGTCCGTCGAGCCGCTCGCGAAGCACCCGTGCAGCACGCGCAGCTCGCGCTCCTTCCGCAGGCTCGGCAAGCCGTCCCGGAGTCGCAGCGTGACGTGAACCGGGTGACGCTCCTTCAGCGCCGCACGCCTGCGGTGAGAAACGCCGGCGCGAGCGCCCTTCGGCTTGCGACCCGCTCCTGCGCGCCGGCCGCCGTGTCCGTTCGGGAAGGAGAAGACGCCTTGCTTCATACTCTTCTGCATATAGAAGAGGACGCAGGAACTAGGCTGCTGGAACGGAGAATCCCGAGCTTCTTTCGGTGGATCGCCGGTCGGAGAGCGAACGTCTCCTCTCTCCTTCTCTGCCCCATCGAGTCCCCGTCCCGTCGCCCGCCCGTCCGTCGCCGTCGCGTCGACCGTCACACCAGCCCGTGTGGGAGCGACGGCGACGGACGGGTGGGCGACGCGCTCCGCTCGGCCTGAGCCGGTGCGAGACCGAAGCCGGCTCGACCAAGCTTGCTTGTTCGCGGTCCAGGGAACGCCGTCCGCCGACCCTCTACAAGCTCTCGTAGAACGTCACGTCGTCGAACGGGACCGTCATCTCGTGCCTCCCCAGGCGCACGACCAGCTCGCGCTTCTCGCGCTGGATGCGCGTCACCGTGCAGCGCTTCCTGAAGCGCGGCACCCACACGAAGGCGCCCTTCTTCAGTCCGTCGAGGAACGCGCGGCGGCGGTCGGTCAGGGAGGCGCCGGCGAGGGCCGCGTCGAGGCCGTCGAGCTGCGGAGCGAGCTCCGACTGCGCCGCGCGTTCGAGCTGGGGCAGGAGCGCGCGCGCCCGGGCGGCCCAAGCGCGCGAGTCGGCCAGGCGCTCCTCGAGCACGCGCTGGGCCTCGGCCTCGACCTGCGCGGTGCGCTGGAGCATGTGCTCGCGCTCCGTCGCGAGCTCGCGCTGCTCGCGCTCGAGCACGAGCAGGCGCTCCTCGGCCTCCTGCCGCAGGCGCTCCGCGTCGACGCGCACGCCGCGCATCTCGTGCATCAGGTCCTCTGCCTCGCCGTCCGTCTTCACCAGCCGCGACTCCGCCCGGTCGACCAGCGCGCCCGGCAGCCCGAGGCGGCGCGCGATGGTGAGCGCGCGCGACTCGCCGGGCGCGCCGATCACGACCGCGTAGCGCGGGGCGAGCGTCTCGAGGTCGAACTCGACGTGCGCGCTCTCGGCCTGCTCGTAGCGGAAGCCGAACTCCTTGAGCTGCCCCAGGTGCGTCGTCGCCAGCGTGGGCGCGCCCAGCTCGAGCAGGCGCTCGAGGATCGCCTCCCCCAGCGCGGCGCCCTCCGATGGATCCGTACCGCCGCCCAGCTCGTCCAGCAACACGAGCGTGTCGGCGCCGGCCCGCGCCAGCCCGGCCTGGATGCGCACCAGGTGCGACGAGAAGGTCGAGAGGCTCTGCTGGATCTCCTGCTCGTCGCCGATGTCGGCCACGATGCCGTCGTAGAGCGGAACCGTCGTGCCCTCGGCCGCGGGGATCGCCAGCCCGAGCCGCGTCATCAGCGCCGCCAGCCCCGCGCCCTTGATCGCCAGCGTCTTGCCGCCCGTGTTGGGCCCGGTGAGGACCAGCAGGCGGAAGTCCGCCCCGAGGCGCAGATCGACCGGGACGACCTCCGCGAGCGTGCCCTTCTCGAGCTCCGCGAGCAGGAGCGGGTGCCGCCAGCCCCGCAGCACCAGCCCGACGCCCGCGCCCGCGTCGCCCGGGACGCGAGCCGGCCGGCCGCCGACGCGACGCGCGAAGCGGGCCGAGATCGTCGCCAGCTCCAGCTCGCCCAGGCGTTCGCACGCGAACTGGATCGCGGCGCGGCTCGCCAGCACCTCGCGCGTCAGCTCCGCCAGGATGCGCGCCACCTCGCGCGCCGCGTCCGCCTCGAGCAGCGCGAGCCGGTTGCCGAGCTCGACCGCCTCGCGCGGCTCGATGAAGAGCGTCTCGCCGGTCTGCGAGCGGTCGTGCACGATCCCCGGCACCTGACCCGCGTTGCGCTGGCGCACGGCCAGCACGCGCCGCCCACCGCGCTGGTGGACCTGGCCGGCGTGTCCCTCGGCCAGCGCGCCGCGCAGCCCCTGCCGGTTGGCGAGCTCGCGCATGGCGCGGTCGAGCTCGTCCGACACCTCGGCGATGGCGCGGCGCAGGCGCTTGAGCGGCTCGCTCGCGTCGTCGACCACGCGACCCTTGCGGTCGAGCGAGCGCTCCAGGGCCTCGCGCAGGGGCGAGAGGTCCGGCATCCCGGCCCACAGCGCGGCGCAGGCGCCGAGCTCCGCGCGCCGGCCGGCGAGCCAGTGCCCGAGGTCCTCGACCAGCCGCAGCACGCGCCCGACGTCGGCCAGGTCTTCGCCGTCGAGCGCGCGGCGGTAGCGCGCGGCCGTCGCGAGCAAGGGCACCGGATCGGGCACGCCGGCCAGGGGCGGCTCGCCGCCGGCGGCGAGCTCCTGGACTTCCCGCGCGCGCTCCAGGGCCCGGCGCGCCTCGGAATCCGAGCGCGGCGCGAGCTCGAGCAGCGATCGCCGGCCGATCGCGGACAGCGCCAGGGGTAGGATGGAGTCACGCACCGCCGGCCAGTCGAGGGCGTCGGCCGCGAATCGCGCCAGGGCCTCCTCCGCTCCGGTCGTGGTCGACACGCTCGGGATTCTATCGGTCGCGCTCATCCGGCCGGCGCCCAGCCCATCCTTCCATGAAGAACGACGAGAAGTACCGCTTCGAGACGCGCGCGATCCACGCCGGTCAGGAGCCCGCTCCCGAGAACGGCGCCGTGATGACGCCGGTCTACTTCACCACGACCTTCGAGCAGGACGCGCCGGCGAAGCCGCGCCAGGGCTACGAGTACTCGCGCAGCTCGAACCCGACGCGCACGGCGCTCGAGAGGAACGTCGCCTCGCTCGAGAGCGGGGCCTGGGGCTTGTGCTTCGCGTCGGGCCTGGCGGCGCTGAACGCGATCTGCGACACGATGAGCCCGGGCGACCACGTCGTCGCGGCGAACGACCTGTACGGCGGGACGTTCCGCATCTTCCGCAAGGTTTTCGAGCGCTTCGGCATGGAGTTCAGCTTCGTCGACGCGACCGACCTCCAGGCCGTCCGCGCCGCGCTGCGACCGACGACGAAGATCGTCTACCTGGAGACGCCCTCGAACCCGCTGCTCCAGATCCTCGACATCCGAGCCTGCGCCGAGCTCGCGCGGACCAAGCGCGCCCTCACCGTGGTCGACAACACCTTCGCGACGCCGTTCCTGCAGCAGCCCTTGGCGCTGGGCGCCGACCTGGTGCTGCACTCGATGACGAAGTACCTGGGCGGCCACTCGGACGCCGTGGGTGGCGCGCTGGTCGGCAACGACGAGACGCTGCGCGAGAAGCTCGCCTTCTACCAGAACGCCGTCGGAGGCCAGCTCGGGCCGATGGACGCGTTCCTCTTCCTGCGCGGGACGAAGACGCTGCACGTGCGCATGGAGCGCCACTGCCAGAACGCGCGCAAGATCGCCGCCATGCTCGCGGAGCACCCGGCCGTCGAGCGCGTCCACTACCCCGGCCTCGCCTCGCACCCGCAGCACGCGCTCGCCGGGCGCCAGATGACGGACTACGGCGGGATGGTCTCCTTCGAGCTCGCCGGCGGCCTCGAGGCCGCCAACGCCTTCGCCTGCAACGTGCAGGTGTTCACCCTGGCCGAGTCCCTGGGCGGCGTGGAGTCCCTGGTCGACGTGCCCTGCTCGATGACTCACGCCAGCATCCCGCCCGAGGAGCGCCGGAAGGCCGGCCTGAACGACGGGCTGGTACGGCTGTCGGTCGGGATCGAGAACGTGGTCGACCTGCTGGCCGACGTCGAGCGCGCGATCGCCAAGGCGGCGAAGCCGGCACGGGTCTGACCGGCAGGCCGGTCGACGTCCTGGTGGACCGCCCCGTGCTCGCGCGAGTCCAGTTCGACGTGCCTGGATCCCCGTGAGCCCGACGACGGCTCAGAACGGCGACCGATCCACCGGCTTCGCCGGCGGCTTGGGCTCCGGGGCCGGCGCCGGAGCCGGAGTCGGCGGCGGAGTCGGCGCGGCGGCGCGCGGTCCGCGGACGCGCGGGGGCGCGGGGTCGTCGCACACGCGCTGGCGCATGAGGCGGCCGATCTTGAACTTCACCACGCGCTTGGCGGGGACCTCGACCTTCTCCAGCGTGCGCGGATTCTGCGCGCGGCGCGCCTTGCGCTCCTTCACCTCGAACACGCCGAACTCGCGGAACTCGAGGCGGTTGCCGAGGGCGAGCTCGCGGATGATCTCGTCCAGGAAGAGCTGCAGGATCTCCTTGACCACGACCTTCGTGTGACCGGTGCGATCCGCGATGCGGTTCACCAACTCCTTCTTGGTCGTGGTGTGGGGGCCGGGAGCAGTCATCGCGCCGGACTTCCTCGTGCTTGGCTCGTGGGGACCTCGGGGATGGATTCCCGGAGACCGGGACCGAGGAGCGCCAAGACGGCGTTCGGGTGCCCCCAGACCGCCTCGACCGGCGCAACGAGGGGAAGGTAAGAGCATCGATATCTCCCTGTCAAGCAAGAACTTGCGTCGCCCGGCCGCGGCCCGGCGGGGATCCGGGGAGCTCCTCCAGGGCGAAGGTCACGGGCCCGTCGTTGACCAGCTCGACCTCCATGCGGGCGCCGAAGACGCCGGTCTCGGTCGGCACTCCCAGGTCGCGCAGGCGCGCGCAGAAGGACGCGTAGAGCTCTTCCGCCTCGGCCGGCGGCGCGGCCCGGTCGAAGGACGGCCGGCGACCCTTGCGACCGTCCGCGGCCAGGGTGAACTGGCTCACGACGAGCGCCGCGCCCGCGACCTCGCCGATGGAGCGGTTCATGCGGCCGCCCTCGTCCTCGAAGTAACGCAGGCGAGCGACGCGCTCCGCGAGCCGCGCGGCGACGAGTTCGTCGTCGCCGCGCATCACGCCGAGCAGCACGAGCGCGC
>Ga0302046_10006212_pt1 | contig 10447 bp, 7 predicted proteins | sample RVTome_11_FD_200261 | JGI IMG/M metagenome (GOLD analysis project Ga0302046, IMG submission 200261) | Soil microbial communities from uranium-contaminated site in the Upper Colorado River Basin, Wyoming, United States - RVT147D111 (version 2) ... | reverse complement strand
GTGGCAAAGTACGGATTTGCTCCCCTGCTACCTTGCTGCCCTGTTATAGCCTATGGCCAACGGCCCGAAACGCCGTTCATGGTCATTGAGCAGAATGCGGTAAGCAGCCGAGATGAGTGACGGTTGGGCCGTGGGAGCCTCTTGAAATCGGATGAAGGTCAGGAAGAAGAATCGTCTGTAGGTGAGGTCGATAACCCGTTGAAAACCCGCATTGGCGATGCCTTGAATCGAAGGCTGATTCTGGCGCGAGGCCCCGATCCAGATGCGGGGGATGCCCTCATGGTGAAGCCGGTAAATGAGGTGGCTCAAGAGGGCGCTGTAACAGCGCTGGCCGCGCCAGGCCGGCACCGTGCCACAATCCCAGATATAGGCTTCGTCGTCACGCAGATGGAACTGCCGCTCTAACTCACCAACGCACTCAACACCACGCGTCACCCAGCCATAGCTGACAATCTGGCCGGCGAGTCTCAGGCTAAAGCAGCGCCGGTTGCTGTCCAGCCGCTGCCGAATCGGCTCTGGGGTCGGCAGGTTCATGGCTACGGCAAGATCAGCGATGTGGGCGAGGCCCACCTCTTCGAAGGTAACTTCGACCCCGGCCGGGCAAACCGGCGGCAGACCAGCCTGTACCTCCAAGGCCCAGAGGGTACCATATTCGATGGCCCAAGGCTGCATGGGCTCGACCACTCCTGCTTAAATAAGGCGCAAGATTGGTCCAATCTTGCGCCAAAGGCTGGTGACGACTCTCTCCTAAATACTAAAGAATACAGTCCGGACCTTTTTGATCACCTCCGGGTCACCGGAGGTTTCACCACCCTCAAAGCGTTGGTATGTGGTCAGGACCATGTCAGAGGCATTTTTATAATGGAAGACCGCCTGCACGTCGCTCAGGTCGTCGGCAGCTTCGTAGCTGAACTGACCATCCTTAATCGTTGCTTTCCACTGACCACCCCACTCGCCATCGACTTTAATGCCGTAGGTGACATCGACGCCTTTGGCCGCGGCTTGATCGACCGAATACTGCCAGATAATGAACATATAGGGCAGCAAAACCCCGGCGGTTCGCTCGTCGAGATCAGCGTCCTTGTCGCCCAGCCCCCAGTGCATGTCCCAGGTATGAACTCCGTAATCCATTATCTGAAAAGCAGGGTAACAGAACGCGGGTACGGGACCGGAGAAAACGTGAGCCACCATGAAGTTATTCCACTCATCCTCGGATAAGCTATCGAAGTGAGCCATTAGTTTGTCCGAGGCCGCTCTGAGGCGTGAAATCGCTTCTTCACGGGAAAGGCTGCGCAGGGCCAGCGCCCCTTTGTTCAACTCCGAGCCCATCACGGCCCAGCCAAGCGGCGCCGGGGCTTCTTCGCCTTTCTGGGCCATGTCCCACCGCTTCAGATAGGCTTCGCTGACGTCGATCATGTGGCCGACGATATCCCGAACCTGCCACCCTTCACAGCGCGTGTCAACGTTCCAGTTAGCCGGGTCGTCAACGACCTTGAACAAATTGGCGCGTTCGGTGCGCACGACATCGAGCACCTCATCTTTGCTGCTGTATGCCATTGGGTTGATTGCCATGATTTAGTCTCCTTTGAACTAATCGGTTTTCTTCAAATCGGGCTGTCGGAACCGGTCTGGCCGGCAGCAGGTACCCGGTCTAACCAGCCACCGACCTTACCCCCACCGTTTCAACCCAACCGAACTAGACCGAGTTTTGGATTTGAGCCAGATTATAGTACAAGGAGCGTTATCGGAGCGTTATTTGGGTCGTTATTTTGGGAATATTATTGTTGTAACGGCAGGGCATTGAGTTCGGCGACCGCCTCATGCGCGGTAAAAACCTGGTGGGCCTGGCTCAGGAGGGCGTAGCCCCGGTCAGGTGAGGGTGCAAACCGGAGCGCCGCTTGACCCCAGGCGGCCTGAGTTCGGGCTATTTCGAGCGGGAGATCGAGGTTTGTAGCCTGGGCCATCGTTTGGGCGAAGCAGGCGTCCGCGGCAGGCCAATTGCCCCTGGCCGCCAGCAGACAGGCTCGCAGACGGTCGCCTTGCAAGTGTAACAAGGCCCGGCCATGCAGCCGGCCCGTCTCCAGCGCGGCCGTAAGATGTGGCCCGGCTTCATCGAACCGATCAGCCAGCACGAGCGTCTCAGCCAGCCAGATCAACAGCCGCGTCCGTAAATGCCAATAGCCGCGACCGCTGATCAGCAGCAGCGCTTCTTCCAAGAGAGCCGCTGCGCTGCTAAAATCTTGTTGACCCCGCGCTGCCAGGGCCAGCCCGGCCCGATAGCCGGCCTGGCGTTCGGGATTGCCCAACTCCTCGGCCAGCGCCAGACCTCGTTGGAAGGTCTGCCCGGCCGCCTCCCATTCGGCTAAATAGAGGTGGATCTCGCCCTGGGTGCTGGCTAAATGCAATAATGCCCCCAGCAGTTCATAGGTTTCGGCCAATCGTTGACCGTGGGCCAGGGCGCGCTGGGCCGCTTTGAGCCAACCCAAAAGCAAGCTGTGGTAGGCAAAATTGTTACGGGCCAAAGCGTGAAAGTAATGGGCCTGCCCGGCTTCGGCCACCTGGGCGGCTTCTTCGTAGAATTCGAGCGCCCGCAGCAGTTCGCCTCGCTGCGCGGCCACATTGCCCAACTCGAACAGGCTGGCGCATAAATCACGCGGCTTAGCGGCCAGCCGGTGGGCCGCGGCGGCTTCCTGAAGATGGCGTTCGGCCGCCGGGAGATCGCTGCCCTCCATCGCCAGGGCATGGCCCAGCAGGCGGTGCCCGCGTCCAGCCAGGCTGCTATAAGCCGGATCACTCTCTAAGAGCAGAGCACAGGTCGCCAGACCGGCTTCGGCAGCCTCGTTAGCGGCCTTATAATCATTGCTAATGAGGGCCAGTTCGCCTTTTTCAAGGTAGGCGGTCGCCTGGGCGGTTGAGTCGCCGGTTTTACGGGCCAGGTCCAGATATTGATCCTGCCAATAGGCCGCCTCTGATAGATGGCCGAGGGCTTGATGGACATCGCCAATCACCCGCGTTAACTTAAGCATTTCATCAGGCGAGGCCGACGGAGTCAGGAGATCGTACAAGTGATGCAAAAAATCGACGGTCACGGCTCCGGTGTAGTCCTGGGGGAGTTGGGGCAGAATTTGCAGGCTATACCGCCGGGCCAGTTCGACGTCTTCACCAGCGACGGCATGGCGGGCGACTTCCCACAACGAAAAATCGGTCTGGAGGTTGGGCCACATTGCCAGTATCTGAGCCAGTTGGCGATGAATCAGGCGGCGGCGAATATGACTGAGGCGGTGCAGCACGGTTTCTCGCAGCAGGTCGTGGGACAGGGCAAACATGTCGTCCCCGGTTTCAACTAACAAGTGTCTGGTCAACAAGTCGTCGATCGTCGGCAGCAGCGCCTCGGCTGATAAGCCCGGAAATTCAGGCAGCAGGCCAAACGGCAGTGGCTGACCGGCCACGGCCAGGACCTCTAACAGGGCGTGGGCCTCCGGGTTGAGATTTCTCAAGCGCCAGGCCACCAGATCATGGGTTGTTTCAGGTAAGGTATAGGCGGTTCGCCAGCGCAGCCAGCGGCCAGGGTCAAGCCGCCAGTCAGGGCCGACCGGGGTCAAGATGCCATCGGCCCGCAATTGAGCTACCATTTCAGCCAGGATGAAGGGATTGCCGTCGGCTCGCTCTTGCAGCCATTTCGCCAGCGACGGGATCGACATCGGGCTGATCGCCAGGCCCCGCAGCAGCTCTTTCACGGCCTCTTCGGTCAGGGGCGGCAGGGATAACACCTCCAACTGGCCCCGCCGCCGCTCGACAGTAACCAGCCGCTGCAAGGCCGGAATCGCCTCAGGCCGCTGCGCAGTGCCGATCAGCAGCAGTGGCAGGTCGTGCAGCCGGCTGGCCAGCAGACCAAACAGATTGAGCGTCGAACTATTGGCCCATTGTAAATCGTCGATGGCCAGCACCAGCGGGGCATTTCGACTGAGCCGGCGCAATGTTTGCAGGATGCGATAGACAAATTGGTCGCGGGCCGCCGGGGCATCGGTTTTGGGAGCCAGCAGCAGGTCGGTGACGTCGCTCAGGGCGGAATCTTGAAAGGCTTCGAGGAATGGCCCATAGGAGATTAGATCGTCAAAGGGAGAGCAAGCACCTTGTAACACCAGCCAGACCGGCGTTTCGGTACAGAGCCGGGCCAGGAATTCGTTCAACAAGCGAGTCTTACCAATCCCCCCATCCCCCTGCAAAAGGACGGTGCTGCCCTGGCCGGCTTTGACCTGGTGGCTAATGTCCAGAAGTCTCCCCAATAAATCGTTTCGGCCAACGAAAGGCAAAGCCGGTTGAGACGGCCGGTTCGAAAAGGATGGGGAGGCTGTCTTGACCGGAGATGGGGTCTGCCGGAGCCGCAGCGCCTCTTGAAACAACGCCCGTGCTTCAGCCGCCGGGGTCAGGCCCAGTTTTTGCTGCAACTCGGCTTCGAACTGTTGATATTGCCGCAACGCCTGGCCGACGGCGCCGGTCTTCAAGTATAGGCCGATCAACTGCTGTTGAGCTTCCTCGACCAGGGGATCGGCCTGAACCAGGCGCTGAAGATAACCGAGCGCCCGGTCCCGATTTCCCCGCGCATCCGCTTCGTCGGCCAGGTGCTTCAGTGCGCTGAGGTGGGCCTGGGTGAGTTTCTCATCCTCCAGTCTCAGCCATTCGTCGAACAACGGCGTATTGGGCAGGGTAAAGCCTTCCAGGAGCGGGCCCCGGTAGAGGGTCACGGCTTCGACCCGGGCCGGTTCGCTTCCCTCGGCCACAAGTCGACGGAATTCTGTCACATCACAGGCGTTCTCAGCCAGATGGAGGCGCAGCAAATCGCCCTCACCCATGATCGTCCGGCTGAGACTAACGGCCTGCAAAGCCCGGCGGAGTTGAAACAGGGCGGCTCGGAGCGAACGCCGGGCGTTTTCCGCCGGAAATTCGCTCCACAGCAGCGTGGCCAGATGGCTGCGAGTGTGCGGCTGTCCGGTCACGGCCAGGTAAAACAAGAGTGCCCACGCCTTCTGGTTTTTCAAGGCGAGCGGATTGCCGTGGGCCTCGACTTCTGGCGCACCAAGCAGCCGGATCGTGAGTGGAGCGGCTGTTTTCGTCATGGCAGTGGCTTGGGGGATGGGGAATATGGGATATGGGAGGTGGGATGGGGGAATTGAGATTTGGGATTTGAGATTTGAGATTTGGGAGGTGGGGTGTGAAATAGGTAGTATGAACTTGCGAGTTGATACTTGACACCTGACACTTGACACCTCAACGGGCTGGAGCACACGCGGCTTTTCTGAATTGTTTTTGAAACGATCCGGATAGTTCTAATCTTAGCACAGATGGTGCTGATTGTCATCTTCGTCGCTCGAAATGACATGAACTGCGTCAGTCCTGTATTTTTTAATGTCAACTGATACCATTGGGTGCCTACTATCGAATAGTTTTCTCGGTTATAATGGAATGGGAGCGTCCGTCACGGATCATAGAAAAGGTTAATACAGATTGTCCACTCAAGATTTTTACATCATTGTGTGGAGTGGATTTGAAGCTGGCAAAACAGAGTTTATTCGTTCGGTGAGTGATCTCGGTCCGGGTGAGCTGCCTGATGAGGAGGTATACTATTACCAAAACGGCCTGGCCAAGGTCAAAATATCCCGCTGCGCTGTCGATTATGGGCGCGTCAAAATCGACAACGGGGTGAACCTTTACCTGGTGACCATGCCGATACCCATTCGATTTGACTATCCGTTGCTCAAACCAGAGGTCAACGTACTTGGCTTTGTATTCATCTTCGATAGCACGAACGCCTCAGCGTTTAACCTTAATGCGGCTGTTTTGAAGATATATCGCTATTTTTGCAATGATATTCGTCCGATGCCGTATGTGGTTGCAGCCAGTAAACAAGATCATGCGGATGCCTGGGGTCTTGAGGATCTGCGCATCGTGCTCAAAGTCAAAAAAGATGAGGTCTTGCTGCCGTGTAACACCCATGATAAAGAGCATGTCAAACGAGTGTTGTTAGCCTTGCTCGAGGTCACTAAAGAAACCGGATTCGAATAACAAGCGATAGTAGAAATAAAAAGATAGCCTGACGTCTCACCCCTACGGAGAAGTCAGGCTGATTTATGATAAGTAACTGTCCGTTTTTAACTTGTGGATTTACCCTGGTTTTTCCCTGTTAAAATCCACAAGTTGTTTCTGGACAGTTACTAAGGCGATGCTGTTTCAGTTTACGAACGCGGCGGGCGCCGGTCGCTCGCTCAAGGTGACAGGAACCTGCATCTCCGCACCGTTACGCAGCAGGGTGAGGGTCACTTCCTGATCCGGGCTGGTCTGTTGGATGAACGTTTGCAGGTCAGCCAGACTGCTCACCGGCTGATCGTCGATGGCCGTGAGCGGAATATCGGTCACCTCCTGGCCGCTCAGCTTGAAGCTGACCTGCATGCGGAGGGCGCGTCGGCCACCAGATTGACCGACATATCCTGATCGCCCTCGTTTTTGAGGGTAGCGTTGTAACGGAAGGTGGTGCTGGGGGAACCTTTGAGGGTCGGCAAATCGACCTTCAAGCTCAGGTTGGGTGGCAGTTTGTCTTTGACCACCAGTTCAATGGGCAGTTCCATGGCGTCCCGATCCGCCTGGGCAAGCACGGCAAAATGATACGTGCCGGGTTTTACATCGGCCGGGGCATCCGCCCTTAGATCGACCTTGGTATCATTGTCCGGTTCCACATAGGCCGCTTCGATGACCCGTCCACCGCCCTTGAAGGTAGCGGTCCAGCCGTCCGGCAAATCTTTGAGTTCAAAGCGAGCGATTTGAGGTGAGGCATCGGTTCGCAGGACGAGCGGAAAGGTGACACTCTCGCCGATGGCCATCTCCTGGGCCGGATAGCTGGTGAAAAACGTGAGGCCACGGGGCACCCGGGCCTGCTCGCCCTCCTGGGCCTGGGCGGTGGCGGCGCCTGCCAGCGTGATCAACACGATGAAAGCAAATGAGAGTAGAAGTGAGAGTTTGGGTCGCATGAGGTCCTCCTTCGTTTGGTTTACCTGGTTTATTTTGATAGGACGTAAGGCAGCCTTTTCAAATATTTGACTTCAAGTAGCGTGAGTCGGTTGGATCAGGCCGGTTGATTGTTCTACCGGGCATCATAGCACGGGTGCGGGCGGTTTGTCCTTAAGCGAAGCTGAAATCGACCTTAAGAAAAGCTTAAGAGCTATTATTTGCTCAAGTAAAACGGCACGTTGCTGATCAAGCGGTAGCGTCCGCGCCAATTGCGCCGGTTGTAAAGGAGAGCCAGCTTCAAGACCCAGGCGGTTTCGTTGTGCAGCAGGTGATGCCACCAGCGGGCCGGCACGAATTCCGACACCAGCACCGTGACATAGTCGCCTTCTTCAAGGATAAACTGGTCGATGTAGGCCAGGAGCGGTTCGGTCACCGAACGGTAAGGGGAAGGGAGAACTTCCAAGGGGATATCAGGCAGGGCGGCCTGCCAGCGGGCGCGGAGTTGAGCGGTGGCCTCGGGGTCTATCTCGACCGTGACCACGTGTAACGTCCCACCCAAGGCCCGGCCATAATGCACGGCCTTCATGATACCTCGATGCAGTTCGGCCACAGGGATAATGATCGTATGGCGCGACACCGGTGTGGGCAGCCGCCCTGACATGTCAAGCTGCTGGGTAACCTCTTCGTAATGTCGATGAATCGTTTGCAGAACGTAGACCAGGCCGGGAATGAGTACCAGGATGACCCAGGCCCCGCCGCTGAACTTCGTCGTCGCCACGACGACCAGGACAATGGCTGTAGCCGTCGCGCCGGTACCATTGATAAGGGCCAACTGGCGCCAGCCGGCCGTGCGCAGCTTGAGCCAGTGGCGGACCATGCCGGCCTGGTTGAGCGTGAACGAGATGAAGACACCCACGGCGTATAGCGGGATCAAGGCATGGGTCTGAGCGCCAAAAATGATCACCAGGACCCCGGCCACAACGCCCAACACCGTAATCCCATTGGCGTAAACCAGCCGGTCGCCCAGATTGGCCAGTTGGCGTGGCAGGAAGCGATCCCGGGCCATCCACATGGCCAGGCGTGGAAAGTCGGAGTAACTGGTGTTGGCTGCCAGCAGCAGAATGAGGGCCGTTGCCGCTTGCAAGGCGTAGTAAAGCGGGCTCAAACCAAAGACGTGCCGGGCCAACTGCGACACTACGGTTTCATTGTCATTGGGCGTCAGGCCCACTTGATGCGCCAGAAAGGTGATGCCCAGGAACATGCTGGTCAAAATCCCGGCCATCCAGAGCAGGGTTTGGCCGGCATTATCGGCCTCAGGCTGTTTGAAAACCGTCACTCCGTTGCTGATGGCCTCGACCCCCGTCATAGCGGTGCAGCCGGAGGCAAAGGCTCGCAAGATCAAAAATAGGGTCAAGTTGTGGGTTACAGCCGCTTCGGTTGGGCCAGGTGACGGGCTGGGTGCCAAACCACCCAGCAGCCAGCGTCCCAACCCAAGCAAAATGAGCAGGTACATCGAGCCAACGAAAAAGTAGGTCGGGATGGCGAACACCCGGCCGGACTCGCGCAGGCCGCGCAGGTTGACCAGGGTGATGATGGCGATGGCGACCAGGGCGATCTCCACGCGCAGCGGTTCCAGGCTTTGAAAGGCCGAGGTGATAGCGGCCACACCCGCCGAAATACTCACCGCGACGGTTAGAATATAGTCAGTGAGCAGGGCCGCCCCGGCGACCAGACTGGGCAGGGTGCCGAGATTTTCTTTGGACACCGTATACGCACCCCCACCGGTTGGATAGGCATGCACGGTTTGGTAATAGGACGTGGCCACGATCAATAGTAAAACACCGATCGCCGTCGCAATCGGCCAGGACAGGCCCAGCGCCCCGCTGCCGGCCAGAACCAGAATCAACAAGATCTCCTCCGTGGCATAGGCCACCGAAGAGAGCGCATCTGACGAAAGCACGGCCAGAGCCTGGACCTTGTTCAAGCGTTCGTGAACCATCCGCGCACTGGGGAGTGGCAAGCCAATGATCGTTTTGCGCAAACCACCTAGCATGCAGCCCTCCTTATTTAGGTTCCTCTTTTGTAATGCACAGCTCTACAAGTTGACAATACGTTTGCACCTACACAGACAACCGTAGGGGCAGGTCTTAGACCTGCCCCTACGATCGGAATTATTTTCTTGACTGCTGCCATAGTGCATTTTTAACAAAGAACTTAGGCTAAACCTGACAGGTTTTCAGAAACCTGTCAGGTTTGGTCAGCCCAACAACCTTGTTAAACAAGCCATAGGCAGACATCGATCATCTTGTCTGTTCGAAATTTTAAACCGTTATGCTCAGGAACGCAACCTTGAGACACCTTCACTTTTTTGATCCCCCTTTTTTTCCGATCCCGGATATGGTATAATTTCTCCAATCGCAACTACGTTACCCTGACCCCACCTGCTTCCGATTTTGCCACCGGCATGCGTTGGGTCTCGACATTGCTGAAGGCCAGGCCCGATCAGGCTGATTCTTCCGCTGGCATAGCCATCATCGTTATGACCGTCTCTACAACGTCATCAATTCGAATCGGTGATGCAGGTGAATAATTATTTCCAATGGAGTGATAAATGCATCTCATAAGATCAAAATGGTTTGTATTCTTATTATCGTCAGCCGTCTTGCTGTGGGCTTTGACCGGTTGTGGCGGACAGGCTGAAAGCACCCCGCCACCGGCTGAAGAAAGCACCCCCCAAGAGGCGGCCCAAACAGAAAATACGCCAACGCCAACCACGGCAGCGCCGACGTCGACGCCGGTTCCACCGACACCCAGCCCTATGCCGCCAACACCAACACCCGCCCCAACAGACACACCGCCTGCTGAACCAACTCCAGAAGAGAATATAGCCGACACCGCAACCCTGCCCGACTTGCCTCTACCTGAAGATGCCCAGGACACAACCTATGAGTTCAGTGAAATTACCTTTACCAGCGCGTCCGACATCGAGACATTGGTGGAGTTCTATCGCGATGTCCTGTCCACCGACAATTGGGAGGAACAGACCGATTTCTCTCAAGTGGACGATACCTTTGCCTTTGTTGAGTTTGATCGGGGCGATGAGGTCATCTATATCACCATTTTTGATTTTGACGGAACCAGCGAGGCCACCATAGACTTGAGCAGCGCCCCCTCTCTGGCCGGCAGCCCAGGCGATGAAGATATAACGACCGCCTCGACCGATGGCCCTGGCTACACCATTGCCGATTGGCCCACCCCGCCCGAGGCGAAAGAGGTCAACATTTCAGGCGACACGTTGAGTTTTAAAGTATCGCTGCCCCTGGCCGACCTGGCCGAGTTTTATCGCCCCACCTATGAAATGATGGAGCTGGGCACAGGTTGTTTGGATGACGTCGCCGACTACACCTCTTTGTCTTGCAGTGTTAGCACCGGCGACATCACGCTC
>Ga0302046_10006211_pt1 | contig 10447 bp, 10 predicted proteins | sample RVTome_11_FD_200261 | JGI IMG/M metagenome (GOLD analysis project Ga0302046, IMG submission 200261) | Soil microbial communities from uranium-contaminated site in the Upper Colorado River Basin, Wyoming, United States - RVT147D111 (version 2) ... | reverse complement strand
ATGTTCAAGGACGGATTCGACGTTGAGGGAACCAGTCTGAAGACTGTGATCGCTGACCTTCAATGGCAATACGAGGAGCTCCTCGAGAAAGAACTCCTCGCCGAGTGGCCGACGGCACCGAGACGCGCGGCGCGGGCCTCAATCAGGGCTCACAGCTGAACTCTGAGCCGGGGTCGAGACATCGGAGAACCGGTTCGCGCCACCGAGCGGAGGTGGCAGGATGACTTCGATGGACGTCACGGAGTGGTTACTCGACTCGGATCCGGCGATCCGGTGGCAGGTGATGCGCGACCTGGTCGACGGACCCGAACAAGACGTGGTTGAAGAGCGCGCCCGTGTCGCAACAGAGGGCTGGGGAGCCGGTCTGATCGCGCTCCAGGGTGACGATGGCCAATGGGCCGGAGGTACTCATTTCCCGGCATCGTTCTCATGGGCGGATGTCGAGCGTGGCGCGGACGGTCGCCTCCGCAGCCAACCGTGGACCGCGACTTCATGGTCGTTGTCTCTCTTGCGAACATTCGGTGTCGACCCGGAGAACCCGGAAGTCCGTCGGGCGATTGCGCTGGTCAGGGAGAACAGCAGCTGGGACCACGCCGAACAACCTTTCTTCAAAGGGGAGGTCGAGCCGTGCATCAACGGGCTGACCGTGGCCATCGGCGCCTATTTCGGTGAGGACGTCTCCGGAATCGTGGATCGTCTCATCGGGGAGCAGATGGAGGACGGTGGTTGGAACTGCGAGCAGGAGAACGGCTCCACCCGAGGTTCGTTCCACACGACGATCTCGGTACTGGAAGGGCTCCTGGAGTACCAAGGGAAATTCGCGGGTGGTTCAGCGGTCGCCGAAGCCCGGGCTCGGGGAGAGGAGTACATGTTGGAGCGCCGGATGTGTCGACAGCTCTCGAACGGCGAGGTGATCGATCCTCGGTGGACCCAGTTCTCGTTCCCAACGTGGTGGCGATACGACGTGTTACGTGGCCTCGAGCATTTGCGCCGGGCGGTGTCGAAGCCCGACGAGAGGACCGAGGAGGCGATCGGCATCGTCGAGGACAACCGCGGCGCCGACGGGCACTGGCTGCGACAGAACGTTCACGCGGGCGAAGTCCATTTCGAAATAGACGGGCCACAAGGCGAGCCAAGCCGATGGAACACCCTGCGGGCTCTGCGTGTCTTGAAATGGGCGGGCCGCGAGATCGAATGAGACGACAAGCATCCGTCATTGAGTCAATGACTGGGCGGCGGGAAGTCCCTTTCGCTCAGAGACTTACTCAGCGAAGTGCTCCGCCAGCCTGGTGAACTGGTCCTTGAAGGTGCGTCTCGCCAGCAGGGGATAGAACCACCCCGCCAATCCCGGTGGGCGCTTGAAGGCCGCGACCGTCGTTTGACTCACCACCGACCCCCCCTTGTCTTCAGACACGGAGAGCCTTACGTGCCTCTCCTGGAAACGGTCCTCGACCTGCCACTCGATGGTCCGGTCATCCACCCGGATCACCTCGACGTCCACCTCTGACACCAGATCGCGTCCACCGGCGCGCACGGTCTGGTTGAACCGGAATCTCGCACCGGGATGAACCCCATGCCCATCGACCTGCACGACGTCGGTGACATTCGGACACCAGATCGGGTCGTTCCGCGTGTCCGAGACGAAAGCAAACACCTGAGTCGGGTCGGCCGGCACGTGGAACCACACTTTGACCGGGCGAAGCGGCCGAGGCGTCGTGGCCATGGTCAGGCTTCGTCCCTTCCCCGCATGATGGACACCCGAAAGGGGCGGTCCGTCATCGTGTTGGCGAAGTCGGAGCGGGGAGGGTGAATGAAGGAGATCGACTCGGCCACGGCAACATTCTCGCACGCGACCCCGGAATCAGACCTCGGCCAGGACCTTCTCCATCACCGCGTCTTCGATGTCGTAGTTGGAGAAGACGGCCTGAACGTCGTCCAGGTCGTCGAGGGCATCGATGAGACGCAAGAGCTTTCGCGCCTCACCCTCCTCGACGGGAACCAGCGTCGAGGGAAGCTGGGTGACGTCGGCGGACTCGATCTCGATACCGTCGGAGCGGAGAGCTTCACGGACCGAGCGAAGGTCACCGGCGATCGTTATGACCTCGAACATCCCGTCCCCCGCGTCACGAACGTCTTCGGCCCCCGCCTCGAGGGCTGCCAGCATGACTTCGTCCTCCTCCCCGGTGGTGAGGATCAGTCCCTTCTGCTCGAACAGGTAGCCAACCGAGCCGGGCTCCCCCAGGTTCCCGTTGTGACGGGTGAAAGTGGAGCGAACATCGGATGCGGCGCGGTTCCGGTTGTCGGTGAGGACTTGCACGTAGAGCGCCACGCCGCCAGGCCCATAGCCTTCGTAGAAGAACTCTTCGTACGTGGCCCCTTCGACCTCGCCGGTACCACGCTTGATGGCACGGTCGATGTTGTCGTTGGGCATCGAAGCGGTCTTGGCCTTGTCGATGGCCGTGGCCAAGGTCGGGTTGAAGTCAGGGCTCCCGCCACCCTCCCGGGCGGCGACCTCTATCGCCTTGGCCAGCTTGCCGAAGAGCTGGCCGCGCCTGGCGTCCTGCCTGCCCTTGCGATGCTTGATGTTGGCCCATTTTGAGTGTCCAGACATGAATCCCTCAGATCAGGTCGAGCAGCATCTGGTGGATACGCCCATCGCCTGTCAGCTCAGGATGAAAGGAGGTGGCCATGATGTTTCCGTGCCGGACCATCACCGCATGTTCCCCTACCGAGGAGAGGACTTCTACTTCGGAGCCGACCTTCTCGATCCACGGCGCCCGGATGAACACGGCGTGAAATGGCTCATCCAGCCCGGCAATCTCGAGGTCGGCCTCGAAAGATTCGTTCTGGCGCCCGAACGCGTTGCGCTTGACCACCACGTCGAGCACCCCAATCAGAGGCTGGTCGCCCTCGGTGAGGTTGCAGGCGAGAAGGATCATGCCGGCGCAGGTGCCGTAGACGGGCAGACCGGCGGACAACCTCTCCTTCAGCGGTTCGAGCAGGCCGAAGCGGACGGCCATCTTCCCGATCGTGGTCGACTCTCCACCGGGGATCACCAGAGCGTCGACAATGTCCAGCTCCTCGGGTCTCTTGACCGGAATTGCCTCGACACCGAGATCACCGAGAAGGCGAAGATGCTCGCGAACGTCGCCCTGCAGCGCCAGGACACCGACGCGACTCACTTCACCAACCCCGTCGGGCCAGCTGCTCCGCCTCGGAAAGGGTCTCGATCTCCAGTCCGGGCATCGCCTTACCCAGCCCCCGTGACACCTTGGCAACGACCTCCGGCTCGTTCCAGAACGTGGTCGCCTCGACGATCGCTCGAGCGTAAGACTCAGGGTCCGAGCTCTTGAAGATGCCCGACCCGACGAACACCCCGTCGACTCCCAGCCCCATCATCAAGGCCGCGTCCGCCGGAGTCGCAATGCCGCCCGCAGCGAAGTTCACCACCGGTAGCTTGCCCGTCTCAGCTATCTCCTTGACCAGGTCGTATGGCGCTCCCATGTCACGCGCCGCCGACATCAGCTGCTCTGGCCCCATCGTGGTCAGGGCGCGCATCTCATTTGTCACTGTCCTCATGTGACGGACCGCTTCGACGACATTGCCCGTGCCGGCTTCACCCTTGGTGCGGATCATGGCGGCGCCCTCACCGATGCGCCGGAGAGCTTCACCGAGATTGCGGGCGCCACAGACGAATGGGGTGGTGAAGGCCCACTTGTCCACGTGATGCTCTTCATCTGCTGGGGTGAGGACTTCGGACTCGTCGATGTAGTCCACACCAAGCGATTGGAGGACGGCGGCCTCGGCGAAATGCCCGATCCGGCACTTCGCCATCACCGGGATGGTGACCGCACTCTGGATCTCGGCGATCTTCTCCGGATCCGACATGCGGGCGACACCGCCATCTTTTCTGATGTCTGCTGGAACCCGCTCCAGCGCCATGACGGAGACCGCACCGGCCTCCTCGGCGATCTTGGCCTGCTCGGCGTCGACGACGTCCATGATGACGCCGCCCTTCAACATCTCGGCGAGCCCTCGCTTGACTCGATCTGTACCTGTCTCCACGAAATCTCTTCTCCTGGGAGGATCGAATTGTACAGGCGGAATTCCCCGACCTCTAAGAGGCAACCTTTCTGTAGAGATCGCGGTACTGATGTGCGACGACGCTCCAGTCGAACTGCGCTACTTGATCCAGGCCCCTTCGCGCCAGGTCCTCGCGGGCGGTGTCATCGGTGAGAAGCTCGATTACCGCTGTGGCCAGGGCATCGGCATCACCCGCGGCGAACACCCGGGCGCCATTCCCGGTGACGGCACGGAACGCCGGGATATCGCTGGCGACGACGGCGCACCCGGCGGCCATTCCCTCGATCACCACGATGCCGAAGCTCTCCCCACCGGTGTTCGGGGCTACGAAGACCGAACTGGTGGCCAACTGACGGCGTTTCTCTCCACCACTCACCCGACCCAGGTACGAAACACCAGTGGTGGGCTGCTCTCGGCTGGCACCCATGACCACCAACTGTGCATCGGGAACCGCTTCTCTCACCACAGGCCATGCTTTGAGCAGGACATCCAGACCTTTCCTCGGCTCGTCCCGGCCCAGGAATGCCACTCGACGGGCAACGCGGCCGACGTCGAGCCGATAGGACTCGACGTCGATCGCATTGGGAATGATGGTCACCTCCCCCCACTTCGAAGGGAGGGCTGAAGCCGCCGCCTCACTGACGGCCGTGACGATGGAGGCGGCCAGCTTCGGGCCAACGAATGGCGCCATCCGATATGCCCGAGGAACCCAGGCCGGCGGAGCCGCATGGAACGTCGCCACGGTCGGCTTGTCGATGGTCAGCGCAATCCAGCCGATCAGAGGCATCATTGGCTCGTGAACGTGGATGACGTCGACGTCGGAGAGAGCTCTCCTCGACCGGCCCCATGACAATGGGCTGAGCGTGAGCGGCACCCTCGATTCGTTCCCTCTGACGAAGATCGGTCGTCCCACCGGCACGACGGAGTCGTCCAAGCCGGGCCCTCCCGGGTAGCCGGCTCGGCCACCAGCAACCACGACCACCTCGTCACCCAGGCGACGAAGCTGACCAGCCAGCTCGACTGTCAGCTGCTGGACCCCACCTGCCGAGCCGATGTCGTAGGGACAGACCAATCCGATCTTCACCGGGTCACTCCGTGTCGGACGGCCAGTTGGGCTGGACGAGGTGCCATTGGCTCGGGGCCTGGCGGATGATGTCTTCCAGCTTGTAGGCGAGGGCCTGTGTCATGACGGCCACCCGCTCCGACCTGGATCCAGACTCGGGAATCGCCAGCGGCTCCTGGATGACGACCTTGTACCCACCGTTGGTGAAGTAGCAGCCGACGGGCAGGAGCGGCGCTCCCGTCCGAATGGCGAGAGTCGCCGGACCGGGGGGCATGGTGGTCCTCTCACCGAAGAACTCGACTTGGACGCCCTTGCCCTTGAGGTCACGGTCCGATAGCAGGGCAACTGCCTTGTTCTCGGCGATCCCCTGTTCCAACGCCCGCATCACCTCGGTGCGCCCGGTGGCGAGCACTATCTCGATGCCAAATTCGGCGCGCATCGCAGTGAACCAGTCGGTGATGCGCTGGTTGCCCAATTTCTCGGCCACGGCGAGGACGGTCACGCCATTGGTCAACGCGATCGGCGCCGCCGCCTCCCAGTTCCCCATGTGGGGCAGTGCGTAGATCATCCCCGTGCCTTCGTCGCGGGCATTGAGGATGTGCTCCAACCCGATCACCTCCGTCGAGGAGAGCATGTCGGGCACGCGTCGTGAGCGCGCCCACAACGCCTCGGCGTAATACCTCCCATACGAGCCCATCATGTCTCTGGTTGCCTGATCGACATCGGCGTCCTCACCGAGGACACGGAGCATGTGACGACGAGCCATGGCTCGGGTGGATCGATCGATCAGCGCCCAGATCCGGCCGATGGCGTTGCCAGCCCCGCGGACGAACCTGCCGGGCAGCGCTCCGACGATCCCGGCCCCCACCCGGAGACCCAGGTAAGCCAGCATTCCCCTCACTCGATGGAACGGTAAGTCCGGATGAATCGGGTGAAGGCCGTGAACCAGACCGTGAACACGAAGATCCACAGCATGACCTCGACGAATCCGAGGATCACGCCCGAGCAGAAGAGGATGAGGCGCTCGGAGCGGCCCATCAGCCCTCCCAGTCCGGGCACCCCTGCAGCTTCTGCCTTCGCCCGCATATAGGGCACCAGCATGGCCCCACCCGTAGCAATCACGATCAAAAGGAGCAGACGGGCCTCGCCCGCTGTCGCAAATGCCAGACCGGCGAAAGCGGCAACCTCGCCGACTCTGTCGAAGGCTGCGTCGAGAAAGGCACCTTTGGCGCTCACTCTCCCGGACGATCGAGCAACCGCTCCGTCGAGGCCATCGAGCATGGACCCGACCGCTATCACCCAGCCACCCGAGACGAACAATCCACGGGCGATCATCACCGAGCCGACGAGGACGAGCGCCAAGCCGAGGAAAGTCATGGCTGCAGGGGTCATGCCGACTCGGGCGAGACCCCTTCCCATCGAGTCGAGGTATCGGGTCACGTGAGGTCTGACCCGGCTATCGATCACGGGCGGAAAGTAGCACCGCCCTGGATAACAGGGCGACTTCGAGGGTTAGGATCGCGGTTTTCCACAAGGAGGTCACGTGGTACCCGAGAGAGTGCGCAACATCGCCCTGGTTGGTCATGGGGGAAGCGGGAAGACCACACTGGCCGAGGCGATGCTCTTCGTGGGTGGGGCCACCAACAGGATGGGCTCCGTCGGGCAAGGAACCACCGTCTTCGATTACGAGCCGGAAGAAATCGACCGTGGCATCTCCCTCGGTCTCGCCGTTGCCACCGTCGATTGGAACGAGACCAGGATCAACATCATCGACACGCCGGGGGCGACCGAGTTCAGCGGCGACGCCCGAACCGGGCTCCGGGCCGCAGACCTAGCCTTGTTCGCCGTCTCCGCCGTCGACGGGGTCGAGGTGCAAACCGAAGCGTTGTGGCGCATAGCAGAGGAAGAGGGAATCCCCCGGGCGATCGTCATCACGAAGCTCGACCGTGAGCGGGCCTCTTTCGAACAGGTCCTGGCACAGCTTCGGGACAGCTTCGGGAATTCCGTGGCACCCATCCAGGTGCCCATCGGCTCGGAGGCCGAGCTCGCAGGCGTCGTCAGGGTCGCTACCGAACGCGCCTATCTCTATTCGGGATCACCCAAGGGACAACAGAGCGACCTCCCCGAGGAGGTCGCCGATCTGGTCCATCAGGCGCACACCGCTCTCATCGAGACCGTCGTCGAGACCGACGACGAGATGATGGAGGCGTACTTCGAGGGCACCGAGCCCTCCCGTGACCAGATCGTCGAGACCATCCACCACGGGATTCTCTCGGGGGAGATCAGCCCCGTCCTCGTGACCTCCGCCGACAAGCAGATCGGCATCGACATCCTCATGGAATTCATACACGACTACGGGCCCAATCCCCTGGAGCGCATCGCACCGCCACTGTCGCGGGGCGACCGCATCGAGCCTTCCGTCGACGGGCCGGTTCTGGGTTATGTCTTCAAGACCTTCTCCGACCCGTTCGTTGGCCGTATCTCGCTTTTCCGCATCTACTCGGGAACGGTGAAGTCCGACCACGAGCTGGAGACGGCGCGGGGGACCAAGGTGCGACTCCACAATCTCTTCAAACTCCAGGGCAAGGACCACCACGACGTAGCGGAGTTGCCGGTTGGTGGCATCGGGGCGGTAGCCAAGGTCGAGGACCTCCATCCGGGTGACACGCTGCGATCCGTCGGTCTCGACGCGGTGATCGAGCCGGTCAAGTACCCCCAGCCGGTGGCCGAGCTGGCAATCGCGCCCCACTCACACCATGACGACGAGAAGATGTCGACCGCCCTCCATCGCATCGAAGAGAGCGACCCGACGATCAAGGTGGAGCGTCGCGGGGAGACCAAAGAGACGATCCTCGCCGGTCTCGGTGACACCCATCTCGAAGTCACCCTGGCGCGCATCAAGCGAATGTTCGGAGTCCAGATAGACGGAACGATCCCCAAGGTCCCCTATCGGGAGTCGATCATGGCAACTGCCGAAGCGGAGGGAAAACACAAGAAGCAGTCCGGCGGGCGGGGTCAGTTCGGAGTGGCCCAGGTCAGGTTCTCACCGCGCCCGCGGGGTGCCGGCTACGAGTTCATCGATTCCATCAAGGGTGGCTCCATCCCCCGCGGGCTGATACCGGCCGTCAACAAGGGCATCCAGGAGGCCCTCGAGAGGGGGATCCTGGCCGGGTTCCCGGTGGTCGACGTGGCTGCGGAGGTGTATGACGGCAAGTACCACGCGGTCGACTCGGACGAGATGTCGTTCCGCATGGCGGGCATCCAGGCCGTGCGGGCCGCAGGCGAGAAGCTGCAACCGGTTCTCCTCGAGCCCATCATGAGAGTGTCGGTGACCATGCCCGAGGATTATCTCGGGGAAGTCATGGGCGATATCAACTCAAAGCGCGGCCGTGTCCAGGGCATGGATGGCGAAGGCTCCCTGCGAAAGGTCAACGCGGAGATCCCGATGGCCGAGATGCAGCAATACGCCGCGGAGCTACGATCGATGACCTCCGGCAGGGGAACCTTCGAGATGGAATTCGACCACTACGAGGAGGTACCTCACAACGAGGCGCAGGCGGTCGTGGCCGCTGCCAAGTCTGCCGACGAGTAGGAAAGGACCCACATGCCCGATGCCGTTCTCCGATACGGAGAGAAGGAACTTGCTCTCGACGTCCAGATCGGGACCGAGGGCGATGGTGCCGTCGACATCTCGCAACTGCGCTCCGAGCTGGGCGTGGTCACGTTGGATCGCGGGTTCGGCAACACGGCCGAGGGCTCGTCCGAGGTCACCTATATCAACGGCGAAGAAGGCATTCTCCGTTATCGGGGATATCCGATAGAGCAACTGGCCGCCAGCGCATCGTTCCTCGAGGTCGCCTATCTGTTGCAGTACGGCGAGTTGCCAACGAAGGCAGAGCTCGAGTCGTACGAGCAAGCGATCACCTATCACACGCTGCTCAGAGAGGACATGAAATACCTCTTCGAGGCGTTCCCCCATCGGGCCCACCCGATGCAGATCCTCGCATCGGCGGTGTCGGCGCTCGCCACCTACTACCCCGATGCCCTCGACCCGCTCGACCCCGAGGCAGTCGACATCTCGTCGAGAAGGCTCATTGCCAAGGCACCGACGATGATCGCCTGGTCCTACAAATATTCCGTCCACCAGCCCTACGTCTACCCGGACAACGCACTCGACTACTCCTCCAACTTCTTGAGGATGATGTTCTCTGTGCCTCCCGAGGAGTACCAGGTCGATCCGGTGGTGGCCAGGGCCCTGAACATGCTGTTGATCCTGCACGCCGATCACGGTCAGAATTGCTCGTCGTCCGCGGTGCGACTCGTCGGGTCGGGGCACGCCAACATATTCAGCTCGATCTCCGCGGGCGTCCACGCCCTGTCCGGGCCCCTTCATGGCGGCGCCAATCAGGCGGTCCTCGAGATGCTCGACCACATCGTCGAGACGGGCGACGACCTCGACACCGTCATCAAAAGGGCGAAGGACAAGGACGATCCCTTCCGTCTCATGGGATTCGGGCACCGCGTCTACAAGAACTTCGACCCGCGGGCCAAGATCATCAAGAAGGCCGCCGAGGAGGTTCTCGAGGCGATGGGAGTCGACGACCCACTCCTCGAATTGGCGATGCAGCTAGAGGATGTGGCGCTGAGCGACGACTATTTCGTCGAGCGGAAGCTCTACCCGAACGTCGACTTCTACTCGGGGATCATCTATCGGGCCATCGGCTTTCCCACCGATATGTTCACGGTGATGTTCGCACTGGGACGTCTCCCCGGATGGCTGGCTCAGTGGCGGGAGCTGGCAGCCGACCCCAACGCCCGAATCTTCCGTCCCCGACAGCTGTACAAGGGCTATGCCGTTCGGGACATGATGCCGATCGACGAGCGCTAGCGCGCTCGTCGAGTAGTGGGTAGTGGGTAGTGGGTAGCCTCAGGTCGAGATGATCATCTCCACGTAGGGCGTCTCGACGATCTCGCCGCTGACGGCGTCGACGACTACCAGCGCCCGGTGGTCCGGCGGCTCGGACGCTGAGTACAGGACGACCGACCAGCGCGGACGCGATCTCCAACCGTTGAAACGCACAGAGGCAGAAGAGTGCCCAATGGGGAAAGGGACAGCGCCGGCCGCGGTGGTCATGGCGGTGTGCTCATCGATTTCGAGCGGCCAGGCTGTGAGGAACTGCCATGCCGCCAGTGCGGCAAAACCGATACCGAGCAGCCACCCCCCATCGAACGCCACCACCGCCACCCCTGCTGCTACCAAATAGACCCACCCGGCGACGCGCCTGCGAGAGGGTGAGGGGA
>Ga0302046_10006210_pt1 | contig 10449 bp, 9 predicted proteins | sample RVTome_11_FD_200261 | JGI IMG/M metagenome (GOLD analysis project Ga0302046, IMG submission 200261) | Soil microbial communities from uranium-contaminated site in the Upper Colorado River Basin, Wyoming, United States - RVT147D111 (version 2) ... | reverse complement strand
CGGCGAGAGCCACTCCGGCGATCGCATAGAGCATCGCCGCGGCCACATACACAAAGATCTGGGTGAGGGTCACCCGTACACCGACGACCTGGGCCGAGATGGGGTTGGCGCCAACCACCTGAAACTTCCGGCCACCGGAGGTGTACCGCAGCCCGAGGATCAGCGCGACCGTCACCAGCAACCCGATCCAGAAGATCGGGCTCAAGCCGAGTATCCGGCCCGATGTCCACTCGATCAAAGCGTTGGGGACCGAGCTCTGCACCGGGAAGGTGCGCACGTACCGGCTGATGATGCCGGTCACCACCTGCCCGACGGCAAGGGTGACGATCAGCGGATTGAGTTTGATCCCCCCGATCAGGATCCCGTTGACGAGACCGATCATCGCGGCAACACCCAGCGCGGTGAGGATCGCCACGAGCACACGGGAGTCGGACTGACCCCCCACCCCCACCATGATCATGGCGGCCAGCGTCACCGTGCCCGGCGTGCTCAGGTCGATGCCGCCCGTCATGACGACGAGCATCTGACCCAGAGCCGTGATGCCGAGGAGGGCCCCGAAGGGCGCGATCGCCGAGAGCGGCGGGCCTTGGAGCATCTCCGGAACCCAGATCGCCGCCACCACGACGAGTACCGCGATGGCGATGTAGACCGGCACATAGCGCGACGACACCACCAGCGAAGTCACGAACGACGAGCGGGCCCGGGTCGCCGTCATCGGGAGCCGCCCACTGGCACAAGTCCCGCGGCCGCGGCGACCCGGCGCTGCGCCTCGATGGCCGCAGCCCGGGCTCGCCCCACGTCGCCGACCAGGGCACCCTCGCGCTTGACGACCTCGCCGCCCACCAGCACCCATTGCACATTGGAAGTGTCCATGCCCCAGACGACGGCGCCGATGGGATCATTGATGGGATGGATGTTGGGCGAGTCGGCGCGAAGCACGATCACATCGGCCGGCATCCCTGGCTCGAGGACTCCGACCCCGTCGAGGCCGGCGGCGCGTGCGCCGTCGGCCGTGGCCCAGCGGATGACCTGGCGCGTCGTGAGCAGCCTGGGCAACCCGGCCTTGCCGGCCAGCTTGAGGTCGAAATAGGTCGCGTGTTGCACCGAGATCGCCGCTCTCATCTGGGCGAACATGTCGGTGGGCGCGGCCACCTCCGTTCCAACTCCGAGCCCCGGGCTGATGCCCCGGTCGATGAACCGCTGCAGGGGTGGCGAGCCCATGCCGCCGGCCATCTCGCTCGACGGAGTGATGACGACTGCGGCCCTCGATGCAGAAATTGCATCGAGATCGGCATCGTCGACGTGTGAGCAGTGGATGAGGGTGACGTCGGGCCCGAGACGGTCGCCGAGCCCGGCGATGACCCCTCGATCCTGCGGCGAGGTCCCTGCGTGAGCGTGGATACGCAACCCGGCTGCGCGGACGCCTTCCCAGTCGTCGTCCCCGGCGATGCCGCCGGCGACCTGGAGGCGGCCTCCGCCCATCGAGGCGAGCGTCCCGAAGTCGCGAGTGCCGTCCGACCAGGGAGCCGGGGCGGAGACCAGCACCGTGCGTGCCCCCGAGTCGACATGCGCCCGGTGGGCTGCCTCGATGTGTGCCGGTCCTCCGACATCGCACCAGTCCACCACCGAGGTGACGCCGGCATCGAGCGCCGAGAGGAGGCCGATCAGCGTGCCGGCGTACGTGTCGTCAGGCCCGTAGTGAGACCCGAATCGGTCGGGGGTCACCGGCTCACCCATGTTCCGGAACAGGGTCTCCCAGGCATGGCGATGGGCATCCACGAAGCCGGGCATCACGATGGCTCCGTCGGCGTCTATGACCTCGGCGTCCCGGGCCCTGAGACCCATCCCAACTTCGTCGACGACCCCGTCTGTGATCAACACATCGGCGCGCGGGTGGTTGGTTCGTCCCAGCGTGAGGACGCAGCCCCCCCGGATGAGGACACGACTCACCCGAGTCGCTCCTCGAGATAGGCCCAGTCTCGGCGAAAGCGGTACGAGTGCCGCCCCGGAGGCTGCGGCGCCTGCGTCTCCAGCCAACGAACGTGGCCGCTCCCGACGTTCTTGAACTCGTGGACGCAACCGACCCCCGCCCAGGCGACGTCGCCGGCCCTCAAGCGGTAGGTCTGGCCGTCGAACCGGGCTTCTGCCTCGCCTTCGAGGAACAAGTAGGCCTCCTCCAGAGGGTGATCGTGGGCGCCGGCGAACCCGCCCGGCACGTACTGGACCATGAACATGGTCGACAGGTCGGCACCGAGGTCGCTGTCGATCATCATCTTCACCGTGATCCCGCTGTAGACGAGCAGCGCGGTGCGCATGCTGGCGCTCAGGGCCAAGCGGTCCTGCGTCTGCTTGTCGGGGTCCATGTTCTCGGGATCGATGTGGCCGAAGGCAACCGTGCGAGGGTCGCGCACATCGATCGGCACGGGTTCGGCAGCCTCCAATGGCTCCACGAAATACGTGTCGTGCCCGTGCCCGGCGCGGGGCAGAGGCGCCCGCATCTCGGCGAACTCGACGACCTCATTCGAGACGTTGCGCACGGCGTGGGCGGTCGCCACCGGGAACAAGCCATAGTCGCCGGTGGTGAGTGCCCGGGATCCATCGGGGGTGTCTGCGACGAGATCGCCTTCGATCACATAGATGGTCTCCTCGAAAGAGTGCAGGTGGGTGTCGATGCGTCCACCGGGGTCGAGGCGCGACACGCTGAATCCCATCTGGACGCCGCCCGCCGCCTCGTCCACTACGGCATCGGCGACGTAGCCGCTGCTGCGGCTCTCGAACCCGGCGGGCACGACGAAGTCCAGGTCCTCGCGATGTCTGACTACGTGGTGGGCCATTACCCACCCCCTCGGGTGTCGATCGCCTTGGCGATGGTCTCGTAGATGCGGTCGGCCGACGGGATCGCCAGGTCCTCCAGCGCCGCCGCCGCCGGGAGCGGGATGTGCGGCGTGGTGATGCGGATGCTGGGGCCGTCGAGGCTCCAGAACGCCTCCTCGTCGATGATCGAGACCACCTCGGCACCCCAGCCGCACAGCCGCGGGTTCTCTTCGACGGTGAACAGCCGGCTCGTCCTCTCCACCGAGTCGAGGACGGTGGCGGTGTCGAGTGGCACCAGGGAACGCAGGTCGATGACCTCCACCGAGATCCCTTCGTCGGCGAGACGCTCGGCGGCCTCGAGGGCGCGCGGGACCATCAGGGCGAGTGCGACCACGGTGGCATCGGTGCCCTGGCGAACGACCCGTGCCTCGCCCAGCCGGTCGACGACCTCGCCGTCGGGTACCTCCCCTTTGACGGCGAGGAGCGCTTTGTGCTCGAAGAACACGACCGGGTCGGGATCGCGGATCGCCGCCGCCATGAGGCCGACGACGTCGATCGGCGTCGACGGAGCCACCACCTTGAGGCCGGGGATCATCATCGCCCAGTTCTCCACGCTCTGGGAGTGCTGGGCCCCGAAGCGGACCCCCCCGCCGTTGGCGGTGCGGATGACCAGCGGGAAGTTGACCTGGCCGTCGGTCATGTAGCGGCTCTTGGCGATCTCGTTGGCGACCATGTCCCAGCACACCGCCAGGAAGTCGGAGAACATGATCTCGGCGATCACCGGGACGCCTGTCATCGACGCCCCCATCGCCGCCCCCAGGATCGCCTGCTCGGAGATCGGGGTGTCCCGCACCCGGCCGGGCCCGAACTCCTCGAGCAGGCCCACGGTCGTCTTGAACACGCCTCCGGCGGCGGCGACGTCTTCGCCGAGCATCACCAGGGTCGGATCGCGCCGCATCTCCTGCGCGATCCCGGCGGCCACCGCCTCGCGGTAGGTCAGTTCCGCCATCGCGACCCTCCGTCGGCGTACACCTCGGTCAACAACGAGTCCTCCCGAGGCAGGGGACCCGCCTTGGCGAAATCGGTGGCGGCGTCGATCGCTTCGGCGACCTCGCGGGCGATCCCGGTGAGCGTCTCCTCCGGGGTGCCGATGGAGAGCAGGCGCCGGTGATACATGGGTATCGGCTCGCGGGCCTTCCACGCCTCCACCTCGGCCGGTGGCCGGTACTTGCCGGGGTCGGCCCGAGAGTGGCCCCCGGAGCGATAGGTCACTGCCTCGATCAGGCTCGGTCCGCCTCCGGCGCGCGCCGTGGCGAGGGCATCGCTCGCCGTCAGGTAGACCGCATCCGGGTCGTTGCCGTCGATCTGGATCGACGGGAGCCCATACGCCGGCGCCCGATCCGCCGCGGGGCGGGGCACCGCGGTCACGACGTCGATGGGCGTGTATTCCATGTAGAGGTTGTTCTCGCAGACGAACACCACCGGCAGGCTCCAGATGACCGCGAAGTTGAGTGCCTCGTGGAAGGCGCCGATGTTGGTGGTCCCGTCACCGAAGAAGCAGACGGCCACCTGGTCGGTCCCCCTCATCTGGGCCGACCAGGCCGCGCCGTTGGCCACGCACAGATGGGCACCGATGATGGCGTACGACCCCATCATCCCCTTGGAGACATCTGTGAGGTGCATCGAGCCGCCCTTGCCGCCGACCACGCCGTTGCCGCGACCGAGCAGCTCGGCGAGGCCCTCGCCCAGGTCCATCCCCCGGGCGAGGGCATGGGCATGGCCCCGGTAGGTGGCAAATGTGTAGTCGTCGGGGCGCATCGCCGCCCCGAAACCGGTCGCCACCGCCTCCATACCCAGCGAGAGGTGCGTGGTCCCCTTGACCAGGTTCTGCAGGAAAAGGTCGTGGGCGCGCTTTCCGAAGCCGTTGAGCTCGTGGAGTTTTCGATACATCCCCAGTCGGACCTGGGTCGGTATGCCGGCGTCGGCCAGCGACTCGTCGACCGGCTGCGGGGGACGCGGTTCGCGAAGCGCGTAGTCGAGACGGGGATCAGTAGGCATTCGCCACCATCAGCTCCTCGCAGGGGAAGAGCGTGATCACCTTGCAGCCATCGGCGGTGACCACCACCTCCTCCTCGATGCGCGCCGCCGACCGCCCGTCAACCGCGGGGGCGTAGGTCTCGAGGGCGAAAACCATCCCCTCCTTGATCTCGACCGGCGTGTCGAGGGAGTTCAGCCGGCTGATGATCGGCCGCTCGTGGAGCCCCACCCCGACCCCATGGCCGAACTGGAGGCCGAAGGCGTCCATCTCGTCCTTGAACCCGAACTCCTCGGCCCGCGGCCATACCTTGGCGATCTGGTCGGTCGTCGTCCCCGGTCTCACCAGGTCGATGGCGGCGTCCATCCACTCCCGGGACTGCTTGAAGGCGTCGCGTTGGGCCTGCGTGGCCCGCCCCACGACGAAGGTCCGGTAGTAGCAGGTCCGATACCCGTTGAACACGTGGATGATGTCGAAGTACGCCTGGTCGCCCGGGCGGATGAGCCGGTCGGAGAACACGTGGGGATGGGGGGTGCAGCGCTCCCCGGCGATCGAGTTGATCGCCTCGACGAACTCGGAGCCCATTTCAAAGAGCCGGGCGTGCGCCAGCCCGACGATGTCCGACTCCCTCACCCCGGGTTTGAGCGCCTCGAAGATGTCCTGGTAGACGCCATCGACCATTGCGCACGCCTGGGTGAGCAGGATGATCTCGTCCTGGCTCTTGATCTCGCGGGCGCGCATCATCGCCTCCTGGCCGTCGACGACCTGGAGGCCCTCCGCCTGGAGTGCCAGGAAGACTCCGGTCTCGGCGAGATCGACACCGAGCTTCTCCCCGACCAGGCCCTCTGCTTCGAGGACATGCTTGATCTCGCGCGCGGCGCGCTGGTGGAGTCCGGTCTCGGGGTCGATTGCCCCCTGGAGCCCGGTGTTCCCTCCGACCGAGTTCTCCTCGTCGAACATGTGCGGAAGCTGGAGGCGATGGGCCTTTGCCGCCGAGCCGAAGTCCCAGATCCGGGGGCGCCCGTTGCGCGTCAGCAGGGCGTATCGCTCGCCCTTGTTGAACGCCCAGTAGCCGATCTGAGTGGAGGTCGTGTAGCGGATGTTCGAGGTCTCGAAGAGCAGCACCGCGCCGAGATCGAACGCCTCGAGCTGCTGGCGTACGCGACCCAGGCGATACTGGCGAAGACGCTCGAAGTCGACGCGCATCTCCCAGTCGACGCCCATGATGCCCGGGGCCGGGCTGGTTGCTACCGGAAACTCGTCCATGTGATGCTCCTTGCCTCGGGTACGGGCGTGTCGCGCCCACGGTGTGTCTCTCGACTCATGACGCCATCTCCCGGAGGTGGACGGCGATGGCGCTCAGGTCGGCATCGCCGAGGCCGTCGTCGATGGCGCGGCGAACAATGGCGAGGCCCACCTCGGCCTGGGACAGGGGTGCCCCGACGCGCCGCCCGAGCCCGGTGATGAGCTCCAGATCCTTGGCCACCAGATCGAGGCTGAAGGCGACGGTGGCACCATCGGGCTCCTCATAGGCGGCACGCTTGTACTGGACGAAGGGGGCCCCGGCAGCTCCCGACGCGAACACGTCGTAGGCCACTTTGCGATCCACTCCGGCTCGCTCGGCCAGCACCAGTGCCTCGGAGAGGGCGATGTTCAGCCCGTGTACGAGGGCGTTGACGGCGAGCTTGGCCGCGGCGCCCGATCCCCGGCCCCCAACCGCGATGACCCGGGCTGCCAGGGCGTCGAGTACCGGCGTCACCCGGGACAGCAGGGTCTGGTCGCCGCCGACCATGATCGTGAGGTTGCCCTGCTCCACCGTGGACACGCTGCCGGACACCGGGGCATCGAGGAACCCGGCACCGGCGGCATCGACAGCCTCGCCCACCCGGCGCACGGTCTCGGGATCGACGGTGCTGGTGTCGACGGCGACCGAGCCCTCGTGGATCCCCGAGACCACGCCGTCGTCGCCCAGGTACACCTCGAGGAGGGCCTCGTCGTCGGCAAGGCTCGTCAGGATCACCTCGGCGTCCGCCGCCGCGGAGGCGGCGGTGGGGGCCACGTCCGCGCTCAGTTCTCCGGCGAGACCTTCCGCCTTCTCCTCGCTGCGGTTCCACAGAACGAGGTCGAAACCGGCACGCCGCAGGGTTCCCGCCATGGCACCACCCATGCGGCCGATCCCGATCACCGCGACTCTCAGGCTCGGGCTCACTGTGCAGCGACACTACACAAAGCGGCCCTGCGGTGCCCTCCCCAAGGGGGGTTTCCCGAATCTGGTGATCAGGGGCACTGATCACGGGGACGGACGGATGGGTATGCTCGCCGGGGACGAAGCGGAGCGAATACAGGGGAGGCGCCGTGGCAGCGGTCATCGTGGTCGGAGGGACCGGCGGGATCGGCAAGGAGATCGCCCGCCACTACGCGCAGGCGGGTCGGCCCGTCGTCGTCACGGGTCGCGATGCCGGACGAGCCGAAGACGCCTCGGCCGAGCTGGGCGGAGAGACCACGGGCCGGGCATTCGACCTGGCAGTGCCCGCCTCCATCGCCCCTGCCCTCGAGGGGGTAGGGCCGGTGGATCGTCTCGTCCTGGCCGCCATCGAGCGGGACAACAACCCGATCCGTGAATACGACATCGCCGGTGCCACCCGGCTCACCACGCTGAAGCTCGTCGGGTACACCGAGACGATTCACGCCCTACTCCCCCACTTCACAGATGACTCCTCGGTTGTGCTCTTCGGCGGCCGGGCCAAGGACCGGCCCTACCCGGGCTCGACCACGGTGTCCACGGTGAATGGCGGCATCACCGGGCTCATCAACACCCTCGTCGTCGAGCTGGCCCCGACCCGGTTCAACGCCATCCACCCGGGGATCGTCGGCGACAGCCCCTTCTGGGAGAGCAAGCCCCTCGACGCGGTGGTGGCCCGCACCCCCACCAGGCGGCTTGCCACGATGGACGACATCGTCGACGCCACCGTGTTCCTCCTCGAGAACCGGTCGGTGAACGGCACCAACCTGTACGTGGACGGCGGCTGGATGCTGATGTGAGCACCCGGGACCGCACCGCGCAGCCGGAGAACGACACCGACCACCACCTCGACGGCATCGGCGAGCGGCTCCGCGACGAGCGCATCAAGGCCGGCCTCAGCCAGCGGGAACTGGCGCGTCGGATCGGATCTTCGGCGAGCCTGATCTCCCAGCTGGAGTCGGGTCAGTCGAAGCCCTCGGTGGGCACCCTCTATGCCATCGTCACCGAGCTCGACATCTCACTGGACCGGGTGATCCGCGGGGAGGATTTCGTCGCCGGAGGCAACGGCGCCGACCGCGGCGACCCCACCGACAACCCGGTGGTGCGCCCCGACGACCGCAAATTCGTCGAGCTGGTGTCTGGCGTCCGCTGGGAGCAACTCGCCAGCGGATCCGACGAGGACATCGACTTCCTCCACGTCGTCTACGAGGTCGGGGGGAGCTCTACACCCGACAAGTCTTTGATGCGACACCACGGGCGGGAGTACGGCTTCGTGATCTCCGGCACGCTTGGAGTCCAGATCGGGTTCGACGAGTACGAGTTGCACCCCGGCGACGCCATCGGATTCGACTCCACTCGCGCCCACCGTCTCTTCAACAAGGGCGATGAGCCGGTCACGGCCATCTGGTTCGTCGTGGACAGAGACGCCGACGACCGCGCCTAGGCCAGTGATGCTCGTCGGGGTCGCTGCTAGGCCCTGATCACCGAACGCTCGTGCTGCTCGACCAGCCACGACCATCGCTGGTCGACGCCGCGCTGAACGACGGGCTCCCTGGCCGCCGCGACCGTGGGTACGAAGTTCGATCATCGCACCATCCGTGTCCGTCCTGCCACCGGCGCGCGGCCTTTGGGCCCGGGTTCCGCAAAGGGCCAAAGGAAGGTGTCGGGGGGACGATCTCATGCACCGACCGAATACAGCGCCCACTCCCCCGGCACGCCCTTCAGCTCGACGGTGCCCGTGGGGTCGAATTCGATGCCCGATCCGACTACGAGGTCCTTGACCGTGCTCGACACCAGGATCACCCCGCGGGGCGCGGCGTCCATGACGCGTGCCGCGATGTGGACCGCGATGCCGCCGATGTCGTCTCCCCGGAACTCGACTTCGCCGGCATGGATACCGCTGCGCACCTCCAGCTCGATCCCGGCGAGCTGGTCGCGGATAGCGGCGGCGCACAGAACCGCCCGGGCCGGCCCGTCGAACGTGGCCAGGCAGCCATCCCCGGTCATCTTGATCTCCCGCCCCCGAAAACGCTCGAGTTGGGCCCGGACGATGGCGTCATGCTCGGCCAACAGGTCGAGCCACCGCTGGTCTCCCATCTCCGCCGCCCGCGCCGTCGAGCCAACGATGTCGGTAAGCATCACGGTCGCCAACAATCGATCGACCCGTCCTGATTCGAGGCGCCCGGTGATGAACTCCTCGACGCAGTCGAGCGTCGGCCCGAAGTCGCCGGCGTTGAACGGCACCGTGTCGGCGCCTTCGATCACCCGCAACTGGGCCCCAGCGATGCGCTCGGCGAGGTACTCGCCGTACTCCCGCCGATGGAAGCGGGCATCGCCTCTGGTCACCACCAGAGTGGGAAGGTCGATGAGCGGCAATGCCGCCCGAACGTCCACTTCGGCGAACCATTCGAAGGTGGTCTTCACCAGCCCCATCGGGACCGAGAGGCGCTGGTACTTCGTCCACCACGCCCGGAACCGGGGGTCATCAGCCACGCTGGGAGCGGTCAACTCCAACATGGCGCCGGTCGTCCCGTGCTGGGCGATGTACTGCTCGGACAGCGCCGCCATCACTGGCTCGGGGGCGCCGATCGGATAATCGTCGGCGCGGGTCAACCGGGGATAGGCGTTCACCAGCACCAGCGCCGACACCCGGCCGGGATCGGTGGCTGCCAGCATCATTGCGAAGAGTCCGCCCTCGGCGTCCCCATAGACCACCGGCTTCTCCGCCCCGGCGACGTCGAGGACCGCCCGCACATCGTCGAGCGTCTCCTCGATCGGCATCCATTTCGCTCTCCCCGGGATCGGGTCCGACACCCCCGAACCCCGCATGTCGTAGTGGATCACCCGGCCGAGGCTGCCGAGCCGGTCGAAGAAGCGCACCGCCGAGGGCTCGTCCCAGATGACGTCGGCGTTCTTGAGGGCGCCAGTACAGAAGAAGATGTCCCGCGCGCCGTGGCCGAAGACCTGGTACCCGAGAAACCCTCGATCCGTCTCGACGAACCGGGTTGCTGGGGGTCCTGAGATCCCGTGGAGCATTCGCTCAGACTATGCGGCGATCGGGACCAGGCGCAGCCGCCCCGCGACCGGCTCGGGCCGCAACGCGTGGACGTCGCGGCTCGTTACCATGCCCCACCAGTCGAGTGGCGAGGACACCAGCCTTGGAGCGCGCTGCCTACGAGGGAAAGGCCAAGCGAGTCGTCTCGCAACCCGACGGGGTCGCCCACATCCAGTACAAGGACGACGCCACTGCGTTCAACGGGGCCCGTCACGAGCAGTTCGAGGGCAAGGGCGCGCTCAACAGCCAGATCACCGAGCGCCTCTTCCACTACCTGTCCGCCGAGGGGATCCCGACGCACCA
>Ga0302046_10006209_pt1 | contig 10449 bp, 13 predicted proteins | sample RVTome_11_FD_200261 | JGI IMG/M metagenome (GOLD analysis project Ga0302046, IMG submission 200261) | Soil microbial communities from uranium-contaminated site in the Upper Colorado River Basin, Wyoming, United States - RVT147D111 (version 2) ... | reverse complement strand
CGCAGGGGCGCCTCGCCGATAACGTGGGCGAGCCGCGGCACCGCGCTCACGGCCGGTCGCTTAGCGTATATGCTGCGGCCATGCGCGACGCCGCGGCCGCCCCCCGTCGACCCACGGCCGAGTTCGGGCACCCATCTTGCACATGTGACCTGAGCAGTTCCAGCGACGGGAGAGGCATCATGGCACATGGATCCGATCAGGAGACCTCCGGCACCCATGCCACCGGCGGTCTCGACGAGCAGGCTCGGCACACGGCCGACGAGCCGAGGTCGGGGAGCGAGCCAGGGGACCTCGGCGCCGAGGCGAAGGAGAGGGCCCGTGAGCTGGCGGGGGAGGACGAGGATCGTGCTCTCGGCGCCAGAGCCAGGGAGACGACGGACGAGCTGAGGGTCGAAGCTGAAGAGAAGGCTCGCGAGCTCGGTTCCAGGGCGCGGCACAAGATCGAAGAAGCCGGACAGGCGGCCGGCCGGAGCGTCACCGAGGGCGCCTCGCGAGCCGGGGAGCGACTCAGGTCGGTGGCCGGCGCGCTACGCGCGGCTTCCGACAGGCTGGACGAGGAGGGCGAGGGATGGCTGGCCGGGTACGCTCGCGGGAAGGCATCGCAGGTCGACCAGATGAGCGGTTACCTGGGCAGGAAGGATGCCGGTCGCATGATGTCGGACCTGGAGGAGAAGGCGCGCGTCAACCCCGCCGCGTTCCTGGGAGGCACGCTCGCGACCGGCTTCGTGGTCGGGCGCTTCCTGCGGTCGTCTGGGCGGCGCTCGCACACGCCACCCGCGGGTGCGACGTCGGTGGCGCCGCGGGAGACGGGCGGCGAGGCGATCATGCCCTCGGCCATGCCGCCGTCAGCCGGACCGCCCATACCCCCGCACGAGCGACGAGCGCATCCGGGCGCCGCCGCCTGGCCCCCGGAGACGGAGCGACGCGAGCCGGTTAACCACGATCGCGCGGGTGCGCCATGAGCGATGTCGACATGCGTCGCACGGCCACCGAGGCCCCGCCCCGGCCGTCCGGCTTCGAGCAGCGGCAGGGCGTCGAGCGGCCCGCCTCGCCCGTGACCGCCGGCCGGTCCATCGCGACGCTCGTCAAGGAGCTGGGCGCGGACAGCAGCCGCCTCGTGCGCGAGGAGATCGCGCTGGCCAAGGCGGAGATGCGGGAGAAGCTGGAGGTCTACCGGCGCAGCACCGCCAGGATGGCCGTCGGCGGCGCGCTGCTTTTGGCGGCTATGCTCGTCGTCCTGGTCGCGGTCAATCGGGGGTTCACCGCGTTGCTGGCGCAGGCGATGGACCTCGAGGTCGCGGTCTGGCTCGCGCCGCTGATCCTTGCGGTGGTGTTCGGCCTCATCGGCTGGAGCCTCGTGAGGCGGGGCAAGGAGGAGATGGCAGCCGAGGGGCTGACGCCACGGGCGACGATGGAGACGATTCGCGAAGAGAAGCGTTGGGTCCAGGAGGAGATGAGATAGATGCCGAACCGAATGGATACGAGAAGCTCGGACCAGATTCGGCGTGACCTCGAGGGGGCGCGGTCCGAGCTGCACCATACCGTGGACGCCCTCGAGCACCGACTCTCCCCAGGGCAGATCGTCGACGAGCTCTGGGGTCGGATGCGTGGTTCCGCGGACGAGGGGGCCATGAGAGCCTTCGGCCACGTCGTCCGCAGCCACCGAGCGCCGGCGGCACTCATCGGGCTCGGCCTCGCTTGGATGGCGGTCGAGAGGACCGGCGCGGGCCGTAGCGAGGAGGTCGCCGCCAGCGCAGGGGGGGGCACTGGCAGCGACGAGCCCTCGGGGATGGACCGGGTGAAGAGTGGCGCGAGCTCGGCGCTGGGATCGGCCGGGGGCAAGGCGCAAGAGGTGGCCGACAGGGTAGCCGGCAAGGTCAAGGCGGGAGCCTCGGGAGCCGCCGGCACCGTGCGTGGGGCCGCCAAGGAAAGGATGGCCGGTGCGCGGGAGCGAGCCGCCGGGTGGCGGGAGCGTGCCGGCGAGCGCATCCGCGGGGACGGCAGCGAGGGGTGGAGCCTCCGCTCGTCCATCGACAACCAGCCGCTGGTGGCCGGCGCCGTCACGTTCGGGCTCGGGCTGGCCGCGGGCCTGATCGTGCCCTCCACGAGCAAGGAGGACCAGCTCATGGGATCCGCGGCGGACGCGGTCAAGGAGGAGGCCGTGCGGACGACCAAGGACGTGGCGGAGAGCGCCAAGAGCGTGGCGGAGGACGTGGCCGAGGCGGTCAAGGAGGAAGCGCGGGAGCAGGACGTGCCCGGTCGCCTCAAGGAAGCCGCGGAGGAGATCGGCCGGGTGGCGAAGGAGGAGGCGCGCGAGCGTGCGGGAGAGGAGGACATCGATCCGGAGGGAATCCGACATCGGGCGGCACGCGCCGGCGAGGAGATCCGGGGTCGCCGTCGGGACAGCCACGAGTAGTGACGGTGGCGTGGAGCCCGCCGGGCCGACGACGCCGGGGCGGGCGGACTCGCCCGGGCCGGCCCTTGCCATAACCGATTCGGGGGCCAGATTTGCAGCGACGCCCACCCTCCGACACCATGCCGTGGCCCGCCCCCTGCCGCCCACTGTCCTGATCGTCGAGGATGACGAGGACAGTCGATACGTCTACACCCTGATCCTTGAAGCGAACGGCTTCAAGGTCGTGACCGCGACGTCAGGCGTGGAAGGGCTCACGCTGGCACGGGCCGTGCACCCGGATGCCATCCTGATGGACGTCTCCATCCCGGAGACCGATGGCTGGACGGTGACCGAGACTCTGAAGGCCGACTCGGCCACCCGTCCGATTCCGATCATCGTGATCACCGCACACGCCTTCCCGGAGGATCACGAACGCGCCGAGGAAGTCGGATGCGACGCCTTCCTCACGAAGCCGTGCGAGCCGCGGCAGGTGCTGGAGGAAGTGCAGCGGGTCCTCGCGCGGACGTAGGCGTACAGGAGGCTTGACTTGCCCGGGCACGAAGTGCCTGCGTAGGTATGTACCGCGCCGGCGCGGGAGTGCGCCTGCCGGAGCGACATCCACCGGTTTCCGGTTCCCGTCCGATCCTCCTCCCAAAGGCGGCCAATGACCGAGCGGCATCCCACTCCGTTCCGGGGCACGCTGGAGGCGGAGGGAGCTGGTGCGTCGCCTTCTCGGGACGAGCCCTCGGAGGGCAAGTACGTCTACTGCGTGGTGGAAGGCCGGGAGGAGCTGGACCTCGGTCCCATCGGTATCGGCGGCGAGGGGCGCCACGTCTACACCGTGCACTTCGGTGAGCTTGCGGCGGTCGTGAGCGATACGCCGTTGCGCCTCTACGACCCGACCCGGGACAACCTGCTGGCCCACGAGCGCGTCAACGAGATGGTCATGGCCGGGCGCACGATCATTCCCATGTCGTTCGGGACCATCTTCCGGACGAAGGAGGACATCATCGAGCTGCTGCGCTCGACGGGACGGGCCTTCAGCGACGTGCTCGTGAAGATCCGCGACAAGCTCGAGCTCGGCCTCAAGGTGCTCTGGGATCGAGACCGGGTGGTGGCGCAGGTCGAGTCGGAGGACCCGGCGATCTCCGGGCTCCGCGAGGAGATCACGAACACCGAGCGTGGCTCGACCTACTTCGCCCGTATGCAGCTGGGCAGGCTCGTGGAAAGCGCGCTCGAAGAGCGAGCCGAGCGCTTCATCTCGGATATCTACGACACGCTGCGCCCGTTTTCCGTGGCCAGCCGGTCCAACAAGGTCATCGGCGAGAACATGATCCTGAACGCTGCATTCCTCGTGGAGCGGGCGAGCGAGGAGCAGTTCGACGGGGCGGTGCGGGATCTGAGCAGCCGGTACGACGGCTTGCTCCAGTTCAAGTACACGGGCCCGTGGCCGCCGTACAACTTCGTCAACATCAAGCTCAAGCTCGAACGGGCGGACTGACGGCCGGCGCCGTGGGGCTCCTCAAGCATTTGGTGCTGTGGCCGGTAACGGCGCCGGCGGCGCTCGTCCGTTTCTCGTTGCGTCACGTCGAGGGCCTGGCTCATCGGGAGCTCACGGACGACACGCGCATCAAGGGCGATCTGCTCGAGCTCCAGATGCGGCTTGAAGTGGGTGACATCGACGAGGAGGAGTACGCGGCCCAGGAGGCCGTGGTCCTCGAGCGCCTCAAGGAAGCGCGGGCCTGGCGGCAGCGCCTCGGGCTCGAGGAGGAGTGGGCGCCCCTGTCGTTCCCCACGCGGGACGCGTCGCGGGAGGACCGGCCGGAGGGACCGTCCACGGCGGAGGATTGATTCGATGTCCTCCCTCGAGGCGCTCCTCGACAGTGTTGCCTCGCGGGTAGTGATGGTCGTGGGGAAGGGGGGCGTGGGGAAGACGACGACTGCGGGCGCGCTGGCGCTCGCGCTCGCCGATCGATCCAGCGACCGCGTGCGCCTCGTCTCGACCGATCCCGCGCACTCGGTCGGTCACCTCTTCGCACAGGACCTCTCGGGCGGCCGCCCGGCGCCGAGCGCCTGCGCGCCCGCCCTCACGCTCGAGGAGGTGGACGGAGCGGCCCTGGGCCGCGCGTGGTTCGAGGAGGTGGGCTCGGCGGTGGCCGAGCTGGTCGACCGCGGTACGTACCTGGACCAGGAGGACGTGCGGAGCCTGCTCGGGTCCTCGCTGCCGGGCATGGACGAGATCATGGCCGCGTTCCGCCTGGTCGAGCTCGTCGAGGACCAGGACCTGCGGCGGATCGTGGTGGACACCGCGCCCACGGGGCACCTCCTCCGGCTGCTCGACTCGGCCGAGGTCGTGGACGGATGGTCCGAGGCGCTCTCCGCCATGGCGGAGAAGGCAGGAGTGGTCGCGACGCGCCTGGCGGGCAGGCGCGTGCGGCTGGCGGGCGAGGTGGTGCTCGAGGACCTCCGACGTCGGGTCGTGGCCTTTCGGCAGGACCTCGTGGGCGGCGCGGACTTCATCGTGGTGACCCGAGCGGGCGTGGTCGTGGCCGCGGAGACGGATCGGCTGACGGGTGAGCTCACGCGCCGGGGCTGCCGGGTGGCGGCCGTGGTCGCGGGCGAGTCGGCGGGGGAGTCCGTTTCCCGGCGGCCGGACGGCATCCGGCTCCTGCACGTCGCCTGGACCTCCGAGCGCACCGGTTGCGAGGCGTTGCGGGGTTGGGGTGCGGCGGCCGCATCCGCGCCCGCCCGGGGCCAGCTGCCGGCGCCCGCCCGCGACGACTTGCCGACTCCCGCCCGCGACGACTTGCCGACTCCCGCCCGCGACGACTTGCCGACACCTGCCCCCGACGACTTGCCGGCGTCCCCCACCGGCCGGTTGCCGGCGTCCGCCCGCGACCCGTTGCCCACACCCGCCCTGCGCGCGCGCCCACTCGATCGTCCGCTCCTGCTCTTTGCCGGCAAGGGTGGCGTCGGCAAGAGCACCTGCGCCGCCGCCTGGGCGGTGCACCGCGCCGCCGGCGGGCCGACGCTCCTGCTCAGCGCCGACCCCGCAGGATCTTTGGCGGACGTGTTCGGCATGGACGCGGGGGCGCCGTCCTCGCTTCCGCCCGGCCTCGCGATCCAGCAAGTCGATGCGGAGAAGGGCTTTGCCCGCTTCAAGGAGGAGTATCGGGCGCGTATCGAAGACGTCTTTCGCGGCGTGGGCATCGAGCGCAGCAACAGCCTGGACCGACGGGTCATGGCTTCGCTCTTGCAGATGGCTCCGTCCGGACTGGACGAGATCTTCGCGCTGGACGCGCTCCTGGATGCGCTCGACGAGCAGCGCGACGTGATTCTGGACGGCGCGCCGACCGGCCATTTCCTGCGACTCATGGAGATGCCGGACGTGGCGTCTGCGTGGACGCGTGGGGTGATTCGTGCGCTTCTCAAGTACAGGGTGGCATTGGGCCTCGATGACGTTGCCGAACGCTTGCTGCGGCTCGCTCGCAGGCTGCGGGAGCTCCAAGCGCGCCTCGGCGACGCGTCAACGACGGGCGTCGCGGTCGTCACGACGACCGGAGCGCTGCCTGTCGCGGAGACGCAACGCTTGCTCTCCCGGCTGGTCGAGTCGGATCTCCCCGTAGCCGCCGTGATCCACAACCGGTACTCTCCGGGGTTTGCACGGGTCGCCGTGGGTAGCCACGGCATTCCCTCCGTCCACGCCCCGCGGCTCGAAGCGCCGCCCGTGGGGGTGGGCGCGCTCCGATCTTTCGTGTCACTTTGGGAGTGGGCATGAGCGAGGTGCTCTATCTGTACGGCTTCGTGCCGCATGACGCGCCGCCTCCGAGCTCCGCGCTCAGCGGGTTGGACGGGGCCGACGTGGAGCTGATGGACGCCGGCGGGTTCCAGGCCGTGATCTCGCGGCTCGCCGACCCCGTGTACGGCTCCGACGAGTTGCACGAACGCCTCAAGGACCTCGCGTGGGTCGGCGCGCGCGGGCTGGCGCACGAGCGCGTCGTCACCTGGTTCGTCGACTGCTCCACGATCGTACCGGCGCGGCTCCTGACGATCTTCTCGAGCCCGTCGGCCCTGAGCGACAGGGCCCAGGAGGTTCGGCACGAGGTCGAGGAGGCGCTCGCGCGCTTCTTCCAAGCGCGCGAGTGGGACCTCAAGGTGAGCTACCGGACCGACGAGCTGCTGCCGCACGTGGGCGCGATCTCCGAGGAGGTGGCCGAGTTGGACCGGGCGATGGGGGCCGCCCGGCCGGGCCGCCGGTATCTGCTCCAACGGCGGCGCGACGAGCTCGCGCGCACCGAGTGCGTGAGCGCCGCCCGCCGCATCGCTCGAGAGCTGCTCGACGCCCTCGCGCCTCAGGTCCACGACGTCGTCGAGCTGGAGGTGCCCGATGTGGAGGAGGGCCTGCCCGTGGTCCTGAACGCCGCCGTCCTCGTGCCTCGGCACGCGGAGGAGGACGTCCGAGCATCGGTGACGGCTCGCGGCGCCGAGCTCGCCGATCTCGGAGTGCACGTAACGTTCACGGGGCCATGGGCCCCCTACCGATTCGCGGCCGCCCAGCCTCATGGCTGAGACGATCACCTCGATCGACCCGGCGGGGCATGTGGCGCTCGTGGACCTGGTCAACCGTCTCCTCGACCGGGGTGTGGTCGTAACGGGCAGCGTGACGATCTCGGTGGCCGACGTGGACTTGCTGTATCTGGGCCTGAGGCTCGTGCTGGCGTCCGTGGACCGCATCGAGCGGGGCCCGCCTTCGCACGATGTCGTCGCGATCCCGTCCGGTCCGGCATGAGCGGACTGCACGTCTACTGCGTCGTCAGCGGCGACTCGATACCCCCGCGGGCGCTGCTCGGCCTGGGCGGCCGGCCGGTCGCCGTGTGGAGGGCTGCGGACCTGGGCGCGTGGGCGTCGGTGCTCGACGCGCCACCCTCGCCCTCGGGTGAGCTGCTCCGCGCCCACCATGACGTCGTCCTCGCCGCGTTCCGGGTCGGGAGCGTGCTGCCCGTCCGATTCGGGCAGTGGCTGCCCGATTCCACCGCACTGGAATCATGGCTCGAGCGGGAAAAAGCTCGCATGTGCTCCGCCATCGAGCATCTGCGGGATGCCGTGGAGTTCGGCGTGCGGGTCGTCGGCGGGGAGGGCGAACCCGTGGACGCGCCGCCGGCCGGGGAGGCCCCTGCACCGCGGGAGTATCTTCGGACGCTCGCGCGCCACAGGGCGGCCAAGCGCGATGCGCTGCTACGGCGCGACGCCCTCGCTCGCCGCCTATGGTCCGCCGTGGGTCCCGTCGCCAGGGAGCAGTGCGCCGTCCCCGCCGGTCCGGGGGACCTTGCGGCGGTAGCGCATCTGGTCGATCGTGCGCAGGTCGCGCCGTACCGGGAGGCCGTCGGGCGCTTCATGGAGCGCCAGGCGCCGTTCCGGGCGGAGATCACGGGCCCCTGGCCCCCCTGGTCCTTCGTGACGTGAGCGACGACGATGTCGAAGGGCGGCTTCTGCGTGCAGAGTTGGACGAGTTGGTGCGGGGGCTTCCCAGCAGGATCGAGGCCGACCCGGAGAAGATCGACTCGGCATTGGCCGGCCTCGTGTTGACCATCGTGGAGTTTCTTCGTCGAGTGCTCGAGCACCAGGCGGTGCGTCAGCTCGAGGAGGGCACGTTGACAGAGGAGGAGGAGGAGCGACTCGGACTTGCGTTCATGCGGCTGCAGGAACGCATGACCGAGCTGCGGGAGTTCTTCGGGCTCGAAGAGGATGACCTCAATATCGACCTCGGTCCCATCGGACGACTACTGTAGCCTCGGCCCCCCGGCGTCCGGCCGTCCGGCTCGAGCAACACTGTCGGAAGGAGAAAAAGGCGTGGCGGAATCGCACGATCTGGGCCCGACGCGGTCCCAGGGGCTGGTCGACGTCCTGGACCGGATCCTGGACAAGGGTCTGGTTGTGGCGGGCGACATCCGGATCCGGCTCGCGGATGTCGAGCTCCTCACGATCCAGATCCGACTGCTGGTATGCTCGGTGGACAAGGCGGAGGAGATCGGGCTCGACTGGTGGCGCACCGAGCCGCGCTTCAGCTCGCTCGCGGGTGGGCAGGACGCGGGCAAGCTGGCGGACAGGCTCGCCGGCCTGAGCGAGCGGCTGGACGCGCTGGAACGAAAGCACTTGAAGGAGTCCTGAGCGCGCTGTGGTGGCAGCGTGGTGATCAACCCAGGGAGATCGCATGGCCATTGAGCGTACACCAGCCGGTTCGAGCCTCGTCGATGTGCTCGATCGCGTCCTGGACAAGGGCATCGTGATCGACGCCTACGTGCGGGTGACCGTCGTGGGCATCGACCTCATCGGCGTGGAAGCGCGGATCGTGGTCGCCTCGGTGGAGACGTACCTGAAGTACGCGGACCAGATCGGCGGCTCGGGTCCGTTCCTCCGCTCCCGGAGCACGGCGCCGGCGTTGGAGGCGGAGTCGATGCGGCTCGAGAACGCCGAGCTGCGCCGTCGAGTGGCCGAGCTGGAGGCGCGGAGCTCCTAACGTGTCGCCCGAGTTCTCCGGCAAGCTCGGTGACTTGGTGGGTGCGTGCGCCGGGGCGTCCAGCATCGATGGCGTCTGCCGCGCGGTGCTGTCACACGTCGTCTCGGAGTGCGGATACCGGAGGGCCGTGGTGTTCGGGGTGCTGGGCAACCGCGCCGAGGGCGCCACCGAGGGCCTCACGGAGGGCGAGCTGCAGGCCTTTCTCGATGCCGTGGCACGGGCGGCGGTTCCGGCGGTCGTGGGCACGGCGTTCCACGGCCCGCGTCCGAGCGTGGAGCTGCGGAAGCAGATGCCTTCGTTGGAGGCGCCGCTCCTGATCGGCTTCGACAGCGTCGACCCGGACTGCGCGGGCGGCGTCGTAGTCGACTCCGCCGCGACGGACGACCGGATCCACGGGCTGCGGGCCATGGCGCGGGCGCTCGGGCCGGTCGTGATGAAGTCGATCGAGATCGAGCACCTCCGGGCCGGCGTGACCTCGTTGGAGGAACGGCTCCGGCGGGCGAACCTGGTGCTCGATTCGCTCCCCGACCCCGTGCTGGTCATGGACCAGGAGAGCCGGATTCTGCTCGCCAACCACAGGGCCGACCAGCTGCTCAGCGCGTCCGCGAGCGACCAGCCGGGCCGCCGGCACGCCGTGGAGACCAACAACCTGTTCTTCAGCGCGTTCAGGACCAAGGCCGTGCTCGGGGCGCACCGTGGCGAGCAGAGCGAGCTGGTCATGGTCGACCCGGTGGACGGCTCGGACGTGCTGCTGGAGGTGCTGCTCCTCCCGCTCCACGGCAAGCTGGGTGGCGACGATGGTGAGGTCTACGTGCTTCGGGACATCACGGAGCTGAAGCGCGTCTCCCTCGAGCTGGAGACCCAGTACAACCGCTCGCTGACCATGGAGCACCAGGCGCGTCGCGAGTCCGAGCGCCTCAACGTGATCATCGAGAACGCCGGCGCGCCGATCCTCGTCACCGACCCGCACGCGCGCATCATCCTCATGAACCGCGAGGCCGAGCGCGTCTTCGGATCCCTTTCCAGTCCCTGGCCGGCGCCCGCGACCGCCGCCGACGTGCGCGCCAACAGCACGAAGATCACGGGGCTCATCAACGACTTCCTGCTCCAGCAGCGGATGCGGCGTGAGGAGCAGGTCATCCTCGTCGATCCGGAGTCCGGCGACGAGTTCCCCCTCGAGGTCGTCAGCACCAAGATCTTGAGTCGGCAGGGTGAGCCGACCGCCGTCGTCTGTGTGCTGCACGACTTGACCGACCAAGTCGAGAACGAGCGCCTGGCGCGCGAGCTCGTGGCCCTCAACGCCGAGCTCGGTGAGCGGGTCGAGGAGGCAACCAGGGAGTTGGCCACCCGGAACGATCTGCTCGAGACCCAGCGCGCGGAGCTCGAGCGGGCCTCGCGCATGAAGAGCGAGTTCGTCACGACGATCAGCCACGAGCTCCGCACGCCCATCAACGCGCTACTCGGCTACAGCTCGCTCCTGCAGGAGGGGATCTTCGGGGAGATCTCGGACGGTCAGTCGGCCGCGCTCGACCGGATG
>Ga0302046_10006208_pt1 | contig 10450 bp, 10 predicted proteins | sample RVTome_11_FD_200261 | JGI IMG/M metagenome (GOLD analysis project Ga0302046, IMG submission 200261) | Soil microbial communities from uranium-contaminated site in the Upper Colorado River Basin, Wyoming, United States - RVT147D111 (version 2) ... | reverse complement strand
AACCATAGATGACCGTCTCGCGCTCTGGCTGCCGCTGAGCTTCGAACGCCCGTACCTCGCCATGAAACAGACGCCGGCCGCCAGCGGCTCGCGCTACGAAAGCGACGGCGTGGTCGTGTGGTTGCACGGCGAAGAGGCGATGCTCGAAGTGGATGTCAAACGGTTCAGCGCTTGCCGCCGCGACCCCAAAGCCTCGATCTGGGAACACGCCAAACTCGGTGGCGCCGATTTTCGTGCCACGGGCAATGAACCCGGTTGGGTACTGGAGATCCGCGAGCGCACGATCATCGATCTGAGCTACGACTATGGTGCATCGCAAATCCATGCCGAAGCGTCGGAACCCGTCGAAGACTCGCAATCAATGCTTACGACCTGGGAAGCGAGTGTGGACGGTCAACCGCTCAAACTCGAGATATCCGCTATTGCATGCACCGATACGATGAGCGGCGATCAGTTCGAATCGACCGTGGTGATTTACCTCGGCGACCGCAAGCTGAGCGGCTGCGGGCGGCCGTTGCACTGAGAACGGATCAGTCTTCCTTCAGCGCGCGATGTATCCGCTTGTAACCTGATTTCAGTTCATCGCCGAGCGCACCCAGCGCTTTGCTGACACCGGCACCGGTTTCCTTGAGTCGGGCGCGTCTCGAGAAATCCTCCATTTTCCCGTCCAGCTCTTTCCATTCTTCCTGAATTTCGCGCGATGCAAGATGGATGCGTACGCGGAGTTCGTCGCGTTTTTGCTTCAGCTCCTGCAGGAGCTTGTCGAAATCGGCCATGCTGCTCTCCATGAATCAGTCGTTTGATGATTATGTACGATGCGCGCGGATACCTCCATTGGCACAAATCGGCCTTGCCCGGCACCGGCAGACGCCATACCCTGACTGACAACTGCCGTTGACCGAAGCGTCCAGTGGAAGAAGCTCCTATAGTCGACATGCTGACAGAGCCGGCGACGCTCGGAATTGCCGCGGCGATCTATCTGCTGTTGCAGTTGGCCAGCATTTACGCTGCCGTGCACGCGGTCTTCAACGCCAGATCGGCCCAGGGTGCGACAGCCTGGGCGATTGCGCTGGTGGCGACACCGCTCATTGCTCTGCCACTGTATCTTGTGCTGGGCCGCAATCGTTTCCACGGCTATGTCAGCGCCCGCAGGATGGTGGATGCCGAGCACGCCGACGTGATTCGACAGGTCAATACGTTCTGCGATGTATTCCGCAGCGACCTTGCGGGGCCGCGCGGCACCCTGCACTCGCTCGAGCAAATGGCACGACTGCCGTTTACACGAGGAAACAGTATCAAACTGCTGATCGACGGTGAAGCCGCTTTCGCTGCGATCTTCGATGCGATTGACTCCGCAAGGAAATACCTGCTGATCCAGTTTTTCATTATCCGGCACGATGAGCTCGGCGAAAAACTGAAAGAAAAGCTGATTGGCAAAGTGCGTGAAGGAGTTGCCGTCTACCTCTTGTACGACGAAATAGGCAGCCACAAGCTTTCCGCCAGGTACATACGCGAATGCCGTGAAGGCGGGATCGACATGCGGCCGTTTCATACGACCAAGGGACTGGCCAATCGCTTTCAGATCAACTTCCGTAATCACCGCAAAATCGTCGTTGCCGACGGGCGGATTGCGTTCCTCGGTGGACTGAACGTCGGCATCGAGTATCTCGGCAAGGACAAACGCGTCGGGCACTGGCGGGACACGCATGCATCCGTTGTAGGGCCCGCCGCCGATGCGCTGCAGCTTATTTTTTTCGAAGACTGGCACTGGGCAACCGGCGAGATCCTGAATGAACTGGACTGGACTTCGCAGGCGGACGGTGATGCCGACGCGCTGGTCCTGCCGAGCAGCCCCGCCGATAAACTGGAAACCTGCAATCTGATGTTCATCGCGGCGATCAACGCATCGCTATCGCGGTTCTGGATTGCCAGCCCCTATTTCGTACCAAATGACGAGGTTATCGCGGCATTGCAGCTCGCTGCCCTGCGGGGTGTCGACGTGCGCGTGCTCCTGCCCGCCAATCCCGACCACTGGATGGTCTACCTGGCCTCCTTCTCGTATATCGGCAGGACCGGCATGAAGGGCATACGTTTTTACCGGTACACGCATGGCTTCATGCACCAGAAGGTCTTCCTGGTAGACGACATGGCGACCGGCGTCGGCACTGCCAATATCGATACGCGTTCGTTTCGCCTGAATTTCGAGATAACCTTGCTCGCCGTAAACCGGGAGCTCGCGGATAAGACCGGCGCCATGTTCGAGCGCGATTTCGCAGAATCGGTGCTGGTTGCACACGATGAACTGGACAAACGCAGTTTCTTTTTCCGTCTCGGCGCAAAAAGTGCAAGACTGCTGAGCCCGATACTGTGAGCGGATGGAACAGGCTTTGACCAGACAGATGAACGATCCCGAAATTGCGAAGTTACTCGCCGGCTACCGCTTGCCGGCACGCATTCCTTTTGGTGCAGAACTGGCTCCCGTGATGTTTCGCGCGGATTTTCGCGGCGGCCGCTGGCAGGGTAGCGGACTGGTGCCGTTCGGCCCGGTCCCTGTGAATCCGGCATCGACCGCGCTGCAATTTGCACAACAGGCATTCGAAGGCATGAAGGCCTATCGATCCGCAAATGAACGGCCGATGTTGTTCCGGCCGAATCTCAACTGGAGACGATTTGCCCGGTCGGCTACGAGATTGCGCATGCCGGTCGTGCCCGCCGGCCTGTTTGCCGAAGCCCTGTCGACGGTCGCCGTGAGCCTGGCCGGGGTCATCCCCGGAGGCCGCGGCCAGTCGCTCTACCTTCGGCCTACGCTGTTCGGCCTGGACCCGCATTTTGCGGTGAAGGGCAGTGACAATTTTGTGTTCCTGGTGCTCGCGAGCCCGTCGGACGCCTATTACTCCGACCCCATCCGCGTGATGGTTGAGCGGGTCAATTGCCGCGCCGCGGCCGGCGGTACCGGCGCGGAAAAGGTGGGCGGAAACTATGGCGCCTCGCTGCTCGCCAACGAGAATTGTGTGGCACACGGTTACGATCAATCGCTGTGGCTGGATCCGGCGAGCCGCAGCAATATCGAAGAACTGTCGGCCATGAATTTCATGGCGGTCATCGACGGCGGATTGCATACGCCGGCGCTGAGCGGCTCTTTGCTCGAAGGCGTGACGCGAACCTCGCTGCTCACGCTGGCAGGGCATCTCGGTATCGAAACCACGGAACGTGTCATGCCGGTCGATGAACTGCTGCGCGATATTGCCGCGGGCCGATGTACGGAGCTGTTCGCCTGCGGCACCGGCGCCATCGTTGCGCCGATCGGCGCCATCGGCGAAGCCGACGGCAGGAAATTCGACCTGCCGGAGGTTAACCGTATGTCATTGAGGCTGCGAGAGGCGCTGCTCGACATCCAGCAGGGCAGGTCTGCGGATACCTTCGGCTGGAGCGTCGATGCGACGGATCTCGAGGGCTTGACCGGGTATATCGAAGCCGGCGTCAGACTATGACTTTCCCCGGGTTGAGCAGCCCGCGCGCATCCAGAGCGCTCTTCAGCGTTTTCATCAGCGCGAGTTCTGCACTGTTGCGCGAATAGTGCAGGAACGGGCGTTTCTCCAGACCGATGCCGTGCTCCGCGGAAATCGAGCCGCCGATCGGTTGGAGCTCGCGATAGACGATGTCCATTGCCTGCCGCTGCGCCTCGTGCCGGTCGCTGCCAACGGAAATGCAGAAGTGCACGTTGCCGTCGCCCACATGGCCGAACGTTACGCATTTTGCGGCATCGGCGAATCGTTTTGAAAGACCCCGTCTTACCCGCTCGACATACGCCGGCATGTCGCTGATCGGCAGGCTCACATCAAACACGATCATGGGTGCCAGCGATTTCATGAGATTGTCGATGTCGTCGCGTATCGCCCACAACGCTTCGCGCTGCGCGTGGCTTGCGGCAATGGCAGCATCGGCGATGATGCCCTGCTCCAGCGCATCGCCGAGCACTTTTTCGAAGCGGCTGGCATCCTCGTCCTGATCGCCACCGCGCGCCTCGATCAGTGCGTAGAATGCATGCCCTTTTTCAACAGGTGTGGCGTGACGGTCTGAAGCAGAGAGTATAGTTTCATAGAAATCCGCCCACATAACTTCGAAAGCGTTAAGCGTGCCTCCCAGCCTGCTTTCAAGATCGCGCAGCAGCGTCGATACGTTCGCAAAACTGTCGGCCGCCACAAATGCCGTGCACCGGCTGCGAAAAGCCGGCCGCAACCGCAGGACCGCCCGCGTAACAATCCCGAGCGTTCCTTCCGTGCCGATGAACAGTTGCTTCAGGTCGTAACCCGCGTTGTTCTTCAACATGCGGTTCATCGACGACAGGATCGTGCCGTCGGCGAGCACGGCTTCCAGCCCGAGCACCTGCTCGCGCATCATGCCGAAGCGGATCACCTGGTTGCCGCCGGCATTGGTGGAGATGTTTCCCCCGATGGTCGCCGAGCCGCGCCCGCCGAGATCCAGCGAGAACATCAATCCTGCTTCTGCCGCCCGCTCCTGCACCGCCTGCAACGGTACGCCGGCCTGCACCGTCATCGTGCATCCCGCAACGTCGATCGATTCGATGCTGTTCATGCGCTCGAGCGACAGAAAAATTTCAGCCCCCGTAGCCAGCGCTCCGTCGACCAGCCCGGTGTTTCCGCCGAGCGGCACGACCGGCTGCCGCGCCTCGTAACAAAGCCGCATGACCTCCGACAATTGTAGCGTCGAAGATGGCCGCACCAGCGCGCGCGCCGCGGCGCCCACATGGCCGACCCAGGACACCTGCCGCGTGGTGATGTCATCGCCCGACTGCACGCCGCCCTTTCCCACGATCGCGGAAATGGCCGCAATGAGTTCGCTTTGTCCGGATCCGCCCAACACCGGTCTCCCAGGTCCGTGGCGCAGTGGACGAGCATACGCCAGTTCGCCTGCGGCGAAATACGCCGACCAACCGATGCCCTGTTGAATACTGTGGGAAGATACCGAAGAATCGATCTCAGACCCGGTGGCAATCCGCCGCCGGCAACAGGACGACACCGATGAACCTGGGAGTGACCGAGCGCCTCGAACCGCTGCTCGCTGCAGTGAAAACATTCATTCGCGACCGGGTAATGCCCGTCGACGAGGAATTCCTTGCCGAGGTCGGCAAAGGGGGCAATCGCTGGACACTGACGAAGCGGCAGAATGAGATTCTCGACGGCTTGAAGTCGGCAGCGAAAAAACAGGGGCTGTGGAATTTCTGGCTGACGGACAGCAAACGCGGCAGTGGGCTTACCACCGTAGAGTACGCCTACCTCGCCGAGGAAACCGGCCGCGCATACCTGGCCGCGGAAGCTTTCAATTGCAGCGCGCCCGACACCGGCAACATGGAAGTGCTCGAGCGCTACGGCACGGCCGAACAGAAGAAAGCCTGGCTCGAACCGCTGTTGAACGGCGACATTCGCTCGGCTTATGCAATGACCGAGCCGGACGTGGCCTCATCCGATGCCACCAACATCGCAACAAGCGCCGTGCTCGAAAAAGGCCAATGGCGCATCAACGGCGAGAAAACCTATATCTCCGGCGCCGGCGACAGCCGCTGCAAAATTCTCATCTGCATGGTCAAAACGAATCCTGATAACCACCGTCACAGCCAGCACTCGCAAATCCTTGTGCCGATCGATACTAAAGGTGTTGAGATCATCCGGCCGATGCAGGTCTTTTCACTCGACGATGCGCCGCACGGACACATGCATATCAAGTTCACCGATGTGCGAGTACCGGAGGCGAACGTGATCCTCGGTCCCGGCCGCGGTTTCGAAGTCGCCCAGGGCAGGCTCGGGCCAGGCCGCATACACCATTGCATGCGCGCCATCGGCATGGCCGAGAAAGCGCTCGACTTGATGTGTCGGCGTTCGGTCAGCCGCACGGCCTTCGGCAAACCGCTGGCCAAACTCGGCGGCAATTACGACCGGATCGCGCATGCGCGCATGAATATCGACATGGCGCGGCTGCTGACATTGCAGACGGCACACGTGATCGACACGCGCGGCGTGCAGGAAGCGCAAGTCTGGATATCCAAAATCAAGGCGGTGGTACCGAAAGTCGCACTTGCCGTAATCGACGACGCGATCCAGGTGCACGGCGCAGCCGGGTTGTCACAGGATTTTCCGCTGGCGGCGATGTACATGGGCGCGCGCACCCTGCGGCTTGCGGATGGGCCCGACGAAGTACATCGAATGGTGGTCGCGAAGAGCGTGCTGCGGGAATACGAGCGCAGTTAGGAATTCGCGCGGACGACCGGTTGGACCTCGCTCCATCCGAAGCGAGCCTGCCGACGTCGCCGAGTCGGCAGGCAGTATCGGATCTTAATTTTTTCCCGAGCCGTTATACTGGCAAGCCAATCCAAAGTAATCGCCGTCGTTAGCCATTACAATGTCGTCCTTGCCCAACGTCGAAGTAAAGGGCGTTGCAGTTACACCATCGGGGCCCATGCTGTAAACGTCATAACCGGTGTTGACTGGCTTCAGGTTATGATCCTTCCGTACAGGGCCGACATTAGTAAGTCCGAAAACAACAAGGTATTGATACGGGTTGCCCCACGGGTCCCGCAGATTATCAAGTCCAACTTCTGCCAGGTTTGCCGGATAACGATTGTTTGACAGTTCGAATTTGCTGGCAGCTATGTGAATGTTTCCAATATCACTGGTAACTTGTGCGATTCGCGCCCGCATGAGCGGGCCCTGTCGTGCGTTCGGATTGTCGCAATCTGGGCCAGATTTGCCAAACAATGGCGCGGCAATGGTCGCCAAAATTGCTGCGACAACCAGAGCTATGAGGAGCTCAAATATTGTAATTCCACTTTGACTTTTCATCTGTCGTAGACTCCACGCATTACCACCTTCGGTCCCTGTCATCGATCAGCTTGCACGACAGGACGGCTCCAAGAGCGAGCCGCGCAATGCGCTTGCATTGCAACGAAACGAACAGGTGTCATGATGCAATTGACAAGCAGGACGTACTGCACACGATACGGACATACGCGCGGTGCCGCTACCGACACGATCTCAAAAATCCATGTGATCTCTGTCGCGAGTTATGTAATGAGAATGCAGGCGCACGAATTCGCCTGCCTCCATGCCAACTCCTCAATTCGCGTTTGACGTGTTTCCCGACGTACGCGACTTCCTGGCTTGTCATATTATGCGGCGGGGTCCAGCCCGGCGACCGCTGGTCGCCATCGCTGCGCCGTTTGTCGGATAATTCTTCGCTGAATGACGGCACTGTGAACCCACTAACAGCACTGACCTGAACGCCCAACTATCATGCGCCCACACTGCTGGAAGATTTTGCAAAGCGCGAGGGCAAGGAAGTGGTCGGTAATAGAAACATGGATGGATTCACGCTGTACGAGCTGATGGTCACGGTCGGCATCGCCGCGCTCGTCCTGTCCTTCGGCGTGCCGGGTTTTCAGAGTTTCATACAGAACAACCGCTCGGCGACGCATACCAATGATCTCGTCACGGCGCTGCACGTCGGGCGCAGCGAAGCGACCCGGCGCGGCGTGGTCGTGGAGCTTTGCGCGTCGTCGGACGGCGCTACCTGCAGCGGCAGCAATGACTGGAGCGACGGCTGGATTGTCCGTACCGCCGCAGGCGACCTCATCCGCAGTTGGCCCGAGCGCAGCGGCGGCGCCGGAGTGCTCACCGCCAACGTCTCACGCATCCCGTTCCAGTCGCGCGGCGCGCTGGCGGCCGGCGCCGCGCCACAGCTCGCGCTCCGATTGCCAAATTGCACCGGCGCTCAGGGCCGCGATATAGCCGTCAACATCGCCGGGCGCGTTTCCGTCAACCGGGTGTCCTGCTGATGAACGCCGGCATCAAGCGCCGGATGTCACGCCCCGGTGCCGCTTATTGCCGGGGCCTGACACTGGTCGAAAACCTGATTGCGCTGCTGGTGCTGTCCATCGGCCTGCTGGGACTCGCCAGCCTGCAGACCGCATCGCTGCAGTTCAACACGAGTGCGTATCAGCGCACCCAGGCAACGATCCTCGCCTCTGACATGGCCGATCGCCTGCGAGCGAACCGGCAGGCGGCGCTGAACGATCTCTACACCGTCGCTTTCGAGAACGCGCCGCGCGCCTGCGGTGGCGCGGATATGAACGGCACCGTTCCGCAACAGGATATCTCCGCCTGGCTGAACACAATCGCCTGCAGGCTGCCGGAAAGCAGCGGTTCGATCGCGCGTAACGGCAATGAATTCACTTTCACCGTGCGCTGGGACGACAGCCAGGGCCGTGAAAATCCGATGCAATTCCGGTTTACGACAGCGCTATGAACACGACTCCCTTGCAGCTGTCCCGCCACCAGACCGGCATGAGTCTCGTCGAGCTTCTCGTGTCGCTGCTGATCGGCCTTTTCCTGACCGCCGGCGTCCTCCATATCTTCGGCGCCAACCGCATAACCTATTCCTTCAACGAGGGGCTCTCACGCATCCAGGAAAGCGCGCGTTTCTCGCTGGATCACATGGCGTACAACGCGCGCATGGCGGGTTACACGGGCTGCCTGTCGAACGTGGCCATCTTCAACAATCTGGCAGCACAGAGCACCTTCCGCGACGATATCGCGAACGGCCTGCAGGGCCACAACGCGAACGGCACCGGCGACGGCGACGATTACGCCGCGGCCGCTGTCAACCCCGCACCCTCGGCGAACGGCAACAACTGGACACCGCCGTTGCCGCCGGAACTGGTCAACCGGGTGATACCCGGCAGCGATGTCCTGATCGTCCGCGGCGTGGCCGGCGGCGCGCATTCGCTGGTCACGCCGTTCAGCGACTCGGCACAATTGTTCGTCGGCGGACCGCACGATTTCGTGAACGGCGAGATACTGGTCGTCACCGACTGCCAGAAAGCCTCCATTTTCCAGCTCACCAATTCCGCCAGCGTCGGCTTCGGCGTCAACCTCGTGCACAGCAACGCTGGCAGCTATGTTCCCGGCAACGCCTCGCCCAACTGGGGGTCCGAGCAGAGCTACGGACTCGGGGCCGAAGTGGCCCGCCACCAGACCTATGCCTTCTACGTGGGCCGCGGCGCCAACAACCGGCCGGCGCTGTTTCAGCTGCGGCTGCAGCCGCTCAGCGGAACGAGTAGCGGATTCGCACCGGAGGAACTGGTGGAGGGCATCGATACTCTTCAGATTCGCTATGGCGACGATGCCGACAATGACGGATCCATCGACACCTGGCTCACCGCCGACGCGGTGGCCGACTGGACGCGCGCGCTCAGCGTCGAACTGACCTTGCTCGCACGGGCTGCGGACGAGTACGGCACGGAGACTGATACTGTCGTCTACAACGTGGCCGGCACGCAGTTCGACCCGGTAGACGACCGTCGATTCCGGCACATTTTCTCCACCAGCGTCGCTATACGCAACCGGCTGCCCTGAGCACGGAGCACTCACATGCATCACGCAAACAAATCACTTAAGCACCAGGATGGCGCCGCGCTCGTCGTCGCGCTGATATTTCTCCTGCTGATGACGCTGCTCGGCACGTCGTCCATGCGGGGCGCGACCATGCAGGAGCGCATGTCCGGCAACATGCGGGATTACAACCTCGGATTCCAGAGCGCCGAAGCCGCATTGCGCGACGGAGAGGACTTCCTGCGCAACACCAACGTGCTGCCCGACTTCGATGACACCGGCGGTTTCTACATCGTGAACTCGCCGAACAGGCCAATCTGGCATGGTGATGCCGTAACCGACGGCAACGGCTATGTCAGCTATCCGACGGACATCGAGGGGACATCAGAGCGGCCGAAGTACTACATCGAAAGGCTCAGCACGGCGCGGCCAGCCGGCACGGAAACCGAAACCGGCACGCCGACCGAAGAGATCTTTTATTTCCGCATTACCGCCATCGGCTACGGCGGTGCTCAGGACAATGCCGGCGACTCACTCGCCGCGGTCGTACTGAGCAGCGTTTATCGCAGTCGTTGAGAAAGGCGCAAACCAATGAATAAGGAATTTCGACACACTCTCTCTGCGGTTTCGATCGCATCCAAAGCCAGACAGGTCCTGGCGTCCGCCGCCCTCGCGGTCCTGGCCGGCAACCCGGCCTACGCCGAGGTCGCGCAGACGCCCTTGTATCTCGGCGGCGGCGACGTGCCGGGCAACCTGACGCTGGTGCCGTCGGTCGAATGGCCCACGATCAACAGCGTGGCCAATCTCGGCGAATACTCCGCAGGCCGGACCTATCTCGGCTATTTCGATCCGAACAAATGCTATGCCTATTCATACAGCAGCACCGAAGCCAACCGCCACTTCTACCCGGTGAGCTGGACCCTAACGCGGCAGTGCGCCGGACTCTGGAGCGGCAACTTCATGAACTGGGCGGCCACCCAGACCATCGACCCGTTCCGCTGGGTGCTGACCGGCGGCTACCGCGTCCGCGATACCGCGGGTGAGAC
>Ga0302046_10006206_pt1 | contig 10454 bp, 11 predicted proteins | sample RVTome_11_FD_200261 | JGI IMG/M metagenome (GOLD analysis project Ga0302046, IMG submission 200261) | Soil microbial communities from uranium-contaminated site in the Upper Colorado River Basin, Wyoming, United States - RVT147D111 (version 2) ... | reverse complement strand
GCGCAACCAATGCCTAGCCGACCGGGCGGCCCGGGCGAGAGAGCACGAGATGGGCCACCGGCCGGCCCGCCAGTGCCTTGAAGCCGCCGCCGGTGACGGCGAAGCCGCGGCGGAGATACCAGTCGAACGCGCGGTCGTTCACGGCCCAGCAGGAGAGCGAGATGGCACGCTCGCCGCAGGCCGCCTGCGCCGCGTCCAGCAGTGCGCCGCCGACGCCGCGGCGCTGCGCCTCGGGCGCTACGAAGAGGTAGTGCACATAGGCCCGCCCGGCGTCGAAGTCGGCAAAGCCCATAACCTGCGCTTCAGGGTCCGTGGCAACCAGCCGCGCGCCGCCCTTGGCGGGCAGGGGCGAGGCGTCCTCGAACAGCGCCTGCGCGTGCGGCAGTCGGGCCGCGGTCGGCGCCGCCAGCGTCGCCGCCGAGATGATCCGGCCGCAGGCCGCGTCGTCGGCGGGTACTGCCGGCCGCAGGGCGATGGCGTCCGGCAAGTCTGCCGCGGCTGGACCGACGATACGCGCCAGCGCCGCGTCTAGCGCCGGCCCCACGGGCAGGTGCAGCTCGAACCTGGTTCGCAAGGCTTCGCTCAGTGCTTCGGGCGAGTCCAGCAGTTCGCGTGTCGTGGTTCCGTCGGCATGGTGCACGGACAGCCGATTGTTGTGCAGCGCCAGGCGCGTCTCGCCTTCGGTGCGGGCAGCGAACAGTTCGCGGACATAGGGCGAATCCGGATGGCTCGACAGGTAGTGGTTGGCGAAGGCGATGTCGAGTTCGGCCGGCGGCTCCAGGTCGAAACGGTAGAGTGCCTGCCAGGCGCCGGCGACCTCGGCCTCCAGGCGATAGCCGCAAGGCTCCGCGGCGAGGCGAAAACGGCCGTGCGGCGTCTCTTGGACCGGCCCTCCCTGCAGCCGCAGCGGTGCCGTCAGCGTCAGGCCGCCGAAACCGACGTCGGCGAGATAGGCCTCGCCGTCGACGTCGACCTTCAGCGCCATGTGCCCGCGGGCCGTCTGTCGGCCGGGCGGCTGCCGCCAGAGCGTCCGTCCGATCAGGCTTTGGACGGCGAAGCCGAGCCCGGCCAGCACATGGCGGAAGAGCATGTTGTGCTCGAAGCAGTAGCCGCCCCGCCCTGTGCGGACGAGCTTGTGCTCGAACGTCGCCGCGTCGAGCCGCACCGGTCGGCCGGTCAACGGGTCCAGGTTCTCGAAGGCGATCGACCGCGGGTGCCGCAGGTGCAGGGCCTTGAGCGTTTCCAGGTCCGGCGCCGCCCGTCCGGCATGGCCGATGCGCCGGAAATAGGCCCCGAGGTTGATCGTCGCCTTCATGCATCACCGCTCCGTCACCGCCCGGGCGGCATCCATAGCACGCTTCGCCTCGGCCGGCCTCTCATCCACCAGGTCCGGGACTTTTTGGCCGCCGCGCCCGTCTACTTGTTTGGGCGAATTGCGACAACAGCGTCGGCGTCGGAAAGGAGTCGTGTCATGCAAATTTTGAGTTTTCTTGTGGCCGCGGGGATCGCCGTTGGCTTGGCCTCGGTCACAACGCCCTCGACTTTCGCTTGGGCGCAGGCCAACACGCAGCAACCATCGGCACCACAACCGTTCAGCGACCGGGAACTGAAGCAATTTGCGATGGCAGCGGTCGAGGTGCAGAAGATCAGGGACGCGTACATGCCGAAGGTGGAAGCCGCGACCACCGACGAACAGCGCCAGCAGGTGCAGACCGAGGCCCTGGACGAAATGACCAAGGCGGTGACGGCGTCGGGCCTAACGGTGGATGGCTACAACGAAATCTTCTCGGCCGCGCAGGATGATCCGGCGCTGGCCAGGCGAATCCAGGATCACGCCACGGACGCGCAATAGCGCGTTGCCCGACCTCGTACAATCGCGTCATCCGTCCCGCCGGCGACTCCGCCAGTCCAGGAAGGCACCGGTAATCCCCTTGGGCAGGAAGATGATGAACAGCACCAGCAGGACGCCGTAGATGGTGGTGTCGAGCCCGACCATGCTGACGCCAATGGCGATGCGCAGGCTCTCGGTCAGCACGATGGTGATGATGGCACCGACCGTCGGGCCCATGATGACGTAGATGCCGCCGGCCACGACGGCGAAGACGATCTGCAGCGAGATGGTGATGCCGCCGACCGTGTCGGGCGCGATGAATTGCTGATACTGCGTGTAGAGGGCGCCGGCGAACGCCGTCAACATGGCGCTGGTAACGGTGATCTTCAGTTTCTCGCGCGTCACCCATACTCCCGCCGAAGCGGCGGCGTCCTCGTCCTCGGATATGGCATCCATGGCATAGCGGTCCATGGATTTGTCGACCCGCCACCAGATGTAGAGCCCGAAGGCCCAGATCACCAGGGCGGCATAGTAGAAGACGGTGCGATCGCTGAACTGCAGCGCCACCAGGCGTTCCATCAGCGTCGCAGTGTCGCCGACCGGGTTCGGCGTGTAGCCGAGCGAGCCGCCGGTGTGGTCGCGCGTCGCGTTGATGACCTGGCGCACCACCTCCGTCAGCGCCAGCGTCACCAGCGCGAAATAATGGCCGACGATGCGGTAGCGGAAGCAGGGATAGCCGACGACCAGCGCCAGCAGACCGGCGGCGGCGACCGAGATCGGCACCGCCAGCCACGGCGTCAGTCCGAGGTAGTTCCACATCAGCGCGGTGCCGTAGGCACCGACCGCCATGAAGGCGCCATGGCCGAGCGATACCAGTCCGAAGCGCCCCATCAGCGACCAACTGGTGTAGGCGAAGGACCAGATCAGGATGATGATCGTGATGTGGAACAGGTAGGAGAACCAGTCGCCGGTCAGGTTCAGACCCGGAACCAGCAGCATGACCAGGCCGACCGGATAGACGTAAAGCGGCAGCGAGGGGCGCCGGTCGAGGGCGATGGCGGCCAGGCTCATGACTTGCTTCCGAACAGGCCCTGCGGGCGGATGAACATGAAGACGATGAAGATCACAAAGGCGGCCACGTAACCCCACTCCAGCTCGGCATAGAAGCCGCCGACGGCGATGATCTCGCTCAGGATGAAGGCGGCGACGAAGCCGCCGATCATGTTGCCGAGCCCGCCGAGCACGCAGATGACGAAGGTGATTGGGCCGAAGCTCAGGCCGACGAAGGGATGCACGTCGTACTGCAGCACCAGCAGGCAGGCCGCGAGGCCGGCCAAGCCGCCGCCCACCACGGATGTGACGCCGTAGATGCGATTCGCGTCGACGCCCATCAGCGTCATGATCTCGCGATCCTGGCTGATGGCGCGAATGGCGGTGCCGAGGAAGGTGCGGGTCAGGAACAGGTAAAGCACGATCATGCCGACGAGCGCGACGCCGAACGCCAGCAGGCGGGCGTAGCTGAAGTACATGTCCATCCAGGTGAGCACGTCGAGCCTGAGACCGATGTTCTTGAACTCGATGCCCCAGAGCAGGGTGGCCAGGCTCTGCAGGAAGAACAGCAGGCCTCCGGTCGCGAGAAGCTGATTGATCGGCGGCGTGCCCAGGATCGGCGAGATCACCAGCACGTGCACCAGCAGCCCCAGCACGGCGACGAAGAGAACGGCGAGTACCGAGGCGAGGATCAGCGGCATCCCGAGGCCGGCGTCGGCATGCAGCCAGAAGATCGCGTACATGCCGAACATCACCAGCTCGGCGTAGCAGATCCAGACCACGTCGACGACGCCGAAGATCAGGTTCAGGCCCAGCGACAGCAGCGCCAGAACGCCGCCGAACAGCAGGCCGTTGATCAGTGCCTCGACGAGAAATGGGAGGTCGTCGATGAATGTCTCCAACATGGTTCCCGCTCGTCCCCGTCTCTGGCCTCAGACACCCATGTAGGCCTTGCGGATGGTTTCGCTCTCCAGCAGCGTGGCGGCGCTGCCGCTCTCGCGGATCGAGCCGGCCTCCAGCAGATAGGCGCGGTCGACCACCCTTAGGACCTGCTGCACGTTCTGCTCGACGATCAGCACCGTGTAGCCCTCCTCGCGGATGCGGCGGACGAGCTGGAACACGTTCTGCACGATCACCGGCGCCAAGCCGGCGGACGGCTCGTCCATCAACAGCAGTTTCGGTCCCGACATCAGCGCGCGGCCGATGGCGCACATCTGCTGCTCGCCGCCGGACATCGTTCCGGCGAGCTGCCGGCGCCGCTCCTTCATGCGCGGGAAGAGGTCGTAGACCATCTCCAGGTTTTGCCGGTAGCTGGCTCGAGAGGCCCGGTGGAAGGCGCCGATGCGCAGGTTGTCTTCCACCGACATGCGCGGGAAAAGCCGCCGGTTCTCGGGCACGTGGGCAATCCCGAGCGCCACGATCTGGTGCGGCCGGACCTCGGCGAGGCGCCGGCTCTCCATGAGGATCTCGCCGGCGCGGGCCGGGATCAACCCGGAGATCACGCGCATCAACGTTGTCTTGCCGGCGCCGTTCGGTCCGATCACCGCGACGGCCTCGCCCGCCTCGACGTTGAGCGAGATCTCGAACAGGGCCTGGAAGCTGCCGTAGCCGGCATTCACGCTCCGAAGCTCAAGCATGTCCCGGTCCTACCCTGTTGCCGGCTTGCCGGGCGATCAGCGCACCGCCGCCGTGGCCTGCACGGCGGAAGCATCGGTGCCGAGATAAACCTCGATCACGCGCGGGTCGTTGGCGACCTCGGAGGGGGCCCCCTCGGCGATTTTTTCGCCATGGTCCAGCACCATGACACGGTCGACCACCCGCATCAGCACACCCATGATGTGCTCGACCCAGATGATGGTGATGCCGAGCTCGCGACGGATGTTCTCCAGCATGTCGGCGGCCTGATCCATCTCGCTGTCGTCGAGCCCGCCCAAGCTTTCGTCGGCCAGCAGCAGCCGGGGCTTGGTGGCGAGGGCCCGGGCCAGCTCGATTTTCTTCAGGCCCGCCGCACCAAGGGTATCGACGGTCGCCTTCGGATCCGTGGTGAGGTTGACCAGTTGCAGGGCCTGCTCCGCCGAGGCCCAGGCTTCGCTCCGCGTGACGTGGTGGCCCTGGCCGAAATAGCCCGCCACGGCGACGTTCTCGACAATGGTAAGCTTGCGAAACGGCCGGGGAATCTGGAAGGTCCGGCCGATGCCGAGGGCGCATACCTTGTTCGGCACCAGGCCCGAGATGTCGCGGCCCTCGAAGCGGATGCTGCCCGCCGTCGGCCGCAACGAGCCGGCGATCATGTTGAAGATCGTACTCTTGCCCGAACCGTTGGGGCCGATAAGTCCCAGGATTTCGCCCCGCCCGACCTCGAAGCAGACGTTGTCCACGGCGGTAAAGCCGCCGAAGCGCTTGGTCAGCGCCTCGACGGCCAGAAAGGCATCCGCCATCACCGATGCACTCTTACGCGCCCGTGTCGTGCGTGCCCGTCACTTTGCGGCGTAGGGCGACGAGCTCGGCAACGGCAGCACCGGCTCCATAGACTGCAGCGCCTTCGGCCAGACGATGCTGGGCTTGCCGCCGACGTACTGCACGATCACCGGATCGGCGCGGTCGTTCTGGCCGGCCATGTCGTCCTCCGGCGGATTGAACTTGACGCCGAAGCCCATCAACGTGCCGCCGACCGGGATGTCGGTCTCCAGCGTCGCCTGACGCAAGGCCTCGGCGTCGATGCCGCCGTACTTCTTGATCGCGCGCGGCAAGACATCGGTGAAGAACAGGTAGGTATTGCTCGCCGACATGCCGACATGCGCCGAGAAGGACTTCACGCCGGGTTCGGCCTCCTTGTACTTGTCGCCGATCAGCTTGGTAACGTCGCCGAGGCCGGGTTGCAGCAGTTCCGGCTTGACCAGCCAGATCGACACCGGGTCGACGTTGAAGATGTGGTCGGAATCGGCACCGAAGGTCTCGTACAGCTTGTCCGGCACGCCATAGCCGGCGCCGTGGCCGACCAGCGCCTTCCAGCGCAGGCCCTGGTCGCGGCTCTGGCGCAGGAACAGCGTGATGTCCGGGTTGTAGCCGGTGTGCAGGATGACGTCGGGTCGGGCCCGCTTCAGCTTCGTCACCAGCGACGATAGATCGGGCGCGGTGGCGGAATAGCCCTCCTTCAGCACGATCTTGAAGCCCTGCTTCTTCGAGCCTTCCTCGTTGCCCGCGGCAACGCCCTGACCGTAGGCGCCGTCTTCGTGGATGATGGCGACCTTCAAGTCCTTGGGCTCGATGCCGAGATTGGACTTTGCGTAATGCGCGACGAATTCCGGCGACATCAGGCCGAACAGGCCGCCGTGCGGCTGAGCCCGGAAGACATACTTCAAGTGTCGGTTCAACAGCACCTCGGGGGCGATGCAGGTGGTGATCCACATGAACTTCTTCAGCGCATCGACCTTCGCCGACACCGGCACGCATTCGGCGCTGGAATAGAAGCCAAGCAGCATGTCGACGTTTTCCTGTTCGATCAGGCGCACCGCCTCGTTGATGGCGACGTCGGGCTTGCTCTGCGCGTCGGCATAGATGGGATTGATCTTGTAGCCTTCGATGCCGCCCTGGGCATTGAAGTAGTCGATCATGATCTTGGCACCGAGCGCGTGCAGCGCCGAGCCGCCGGCCGCGAACGGGCCGGTGTAGTCGTAGATCACACCGATCTTGATCTCTTTGTTCTGCGCGGATGCGCCAATGGCGCCCGCGAGCGTCAGCGCTATGGTCGCGACGGCGATGCCGGCGCGGCGCAAGCTTGCCTTGAATGTCATGCCTTCCTCCCTCGCGGCAGGCGCCAGACCCACAAGAAGCTTCCGACCTGCCGGCGGCTATTGCGGACTCCGCCGTCATAGATGTCAAGCGGTCGCGGGCGCGGACGATCGGCGCTGCTCCGGCACTTGGAGAAAAATTTCCGCCCCGGCTTGAACCGGCGGCGGTCCCTTCCTACGTAAGTTCGCGGAGGTTCATCCACGCACCTCCGGTGGGTCTCGCGGCCGGAATGCCGGCCAACAGGTCCCACGACAAAGGCAAACCGTCGGAAACGGCGGGACGCAAAGCCACCGGCCTTCCTCCCGGCCGACAATCGTCCGGGAAATGGTAGCGGGGCCGCCGAATGGAGACCAATGCGATGACCGCAGCGATAACCGCAGAATCGATATCGAACGACCGTTCTCCGGTGCTCGCCGTCCGTCAGGCTCTTCTTCGGCTCGTAGCGACGAAGCGGTGGGGGGCAGACGAGGCGGCGATCGGCGTGGGGGGTGTCCGATCGTCGTCTCCGCCCTCGCCTCAGCGACTGCCACGACAGGAGACGGGAAATGCGTAATCTGAACACGCTCGAAGCGCGCGTCGCCGCGGCGACGCAAAGCCTCGCCGGCCAGCACGGCCAGGCGCAGGAACTGCACGGCAAGGTGCAGACGTTGGAGGACGAGCTCACGCGCTCGCGGGCAGACCTCGGTCGCCTGCAGAGCGAGCTGTCCAAGGCCAGCGAGGAGAAATCCAAAATCGAGGAGCGCCTGGAGAGCCTCAGCGGCGAGAACCGCAGGCTGATCAACGACGCCACGCGCAACCGCGACGAGATCTCGCGGCTTGAGGCCGATGTTGCGGAACTGCGCCAGGAGCGCGACAAGCTGACCGCCCTCCTGGACTCGCTGGTGCAGGCGATCGAGACGCGCGCCGGTGTCGCGCACGGGAACAACCTGGAGCGCACGGTCGAGACCTCCGGGTCCGACGGTGCCATCGAGATCGTGCGTCCGTCGGGCGCGGTTTGCCAACTGCCGAGGCCCGAGGCACAGGCCAGCGAGCCCGGTTGGCTGGCACTGGGTAGCGCCAAGCCGCACGTGGACCCGGCGGAAAGCGACGGCGACATCCCGAACGAAGCAGCCCGCCGCCTGATGGACCGCATCCGCGAAAGGATCGAGGCGCACCACCGCGCCTGAATCGGGGGGCGTCTGCCCGGGCCCTGAGCCCGGGCGGTTGAGCCCGGCCCGCACTCTCGCCATACTCCCGGCCTCGAACGGTCGGGAATGCGGTGAAGGGAGCGGACCATGGACGTCAGGCTGGACGGACGAAAGGCGCTGATCACCGGCGGCAGCGCCGGGCTCGGCAAGGCGATGGCGAAGAAATTCGCCGAGTCCGGTGCCGAGGTGGCGATCCTGGCCCGGCGCGCCGGAGTGCTGGAACAGGCGCGCGGCGAGGTCGCCTCCGTCACCAACGGACGCGTCATGGCCTACGTCTGCGACGTCACCGACGCCGAGGCACTGCAGAACACCTATCGTCGCGCTGAAAGCGATCTCGGTCCCATCGACATCCTGGTTAACAATGCCGGAACTTCGCAGACCGGCAAGTTCGTCGAGATCAGCGACGAGGTCTGGCGAGCAGACCTGGAACTGAAGCTGTTCGCCGCCATCCGCCTGGCGCGCCTGGCCTTTCCGGGCATGTGCGAGCGCCGCTGGGGCCGCATCATCAATATCCTCAATATCGGCGCCAAGGCGCCGCGCGGCGCCAGCGCACCGACCTCGGTCAGCCGCGCCGCCGGCATGGCCTTGACCAAGGTGCTGGCCAACGAGGGCGCGCCGCACAATGTCCTGGTGAACGCGCTGCTGGTCGGACTGATCGACAGCGACCAGCACGTGCGCCGTTACGAGGCCGGCCCGGGCGGGAAGAGCTACGAACAGTTCATCGCCGACATGGCGCAAGCGCGCGGCGTACCGATGGGCCGCATGGGCACGGCGGAAGAGTTCGCCAATGTCGCCTGCTTCCTGGCCTCCGACGCCGGCGGCTATGTGACCGGCACCGCGCTCAACGTCGACGGCGGCAACTCGCCCGTCGTCTAGCCGAGGGCCTTCGATGAAGGCAGTCGTCGTGCCGGTCACGCCGTTCCGGCAGAACTGTACCGTGCTCTGGTGCGAGGCGACGCGGCGCGGCGCCGTAGTCGATCCCGGCGGCGACCTGGAGAACGTCCTCGCGGCGGTCGAAGAGCACGGCGTCGACCTTGAGAAGGTGCTGGTCACGCACGGCCACATCGACCATGCGGGCGGCACCGCCGAGTTGGCCGAGCGCTTCGGATTGCCGATCGAAGGACCGCATCGGGACGATGAGTTCCTGATCGAGGCGCTGGGCCGGCAAGGCGCCAGGTACGGTTTCGCCTGGGCCAGGCCGTTCGCGCCCGACCGCTGGCTCGCCGGCGGCGACGAGGTGACGGTGGGCGAGCTCGTTTTCGAGGTGCGGCATTGCCCCGGGCACACGCCGGGTCACGTGATCTTCTTCAACCGGGCCTCGAAGATCGCGCTGGTCGGCGACGTGCTGTTCCGGGGCTCGGTCGGCCGCTCCGACTTGCCGCGCGGCGACCATGCCCAGCTCATTCACTCGATCCGCGCGCAGCTCTGGCCGCTCGGCGACGACGTCACCTTCGTGCCGGGCCACGGTCCGCTCTCGACCTTCGGCAACGAGCGCAAGACCAACCCCTACTGTTCCGATTTCGTGGAAGTTTGAGAAAGGTCGTAGGCCATGGCAGAGGCCAGGTTGCGTCTCGAGGACAAGGTCGCGGTCGTCGTCGGTGCCGGCCAGAGCCCGGGCGAAGGAGTCGGCAACGGCCGCGCCACGGCTCTGCTGTTCGCGCGCGAGGGCGCCAAGGTGGTGGCGGTTGACCGCGGTTTCGATCTCGCCGAGGCGACGGCGGCGCTGATCCGCGAAGAGGGCGGCGCGGCGTTGGCGCTGGCAGCCGACGTCACGCATGAAGCGGCATTGGAAGCCATGGTCCACGATGCCGTGGCCGCCTGGGGTCGCATCGACGTGCTGCACAACAACGTCGGCATCTCGGTCGCCGGTGGCGACGCGCCGCCGACGGAAATTACCGAGGCGGCCTTCGACCGGGTGATGGCGGTCAACCTGCGCGGCATGGTGATGACCTGCAAGCATGTGCTGCCGGTGATGCGCCGGCAGAGGAGCGGCGCCATCGTCTCGATCTCCTCGGCGGCAATCTACGACAACTACCCGTATGTGGCCTACAAGACCTCGAAGGCGGGCGTGGTCGCACTGACCGAGCAACTCGCCTACCAGAATGCTGAGTACAACATCCGTGCCAACTGCATTATTCCCGGCCTCATGGACACGCCGATGGCGGTCGACACGCGGGCCCGCGCCTGGAGCCGGAGTCGCGAGGAGATCGCCGCCGAACGCGATGCCCGCGTGCCGCTCGGCCGCAAGATGGGCACCGGCTGGGACGTTGCTTATGCGGCCCTGTTCCTGGCCTCCGACGAGGCCAAGTTCATCACCGGCGTCGCCTTACCGGTAGACGGCGGCGCCTCCGTCTGTCACTGAGCGCGACCATGAGCAAGGCCTTCGAGGGTATCCGGGTCATCGACTTCACCGCGGTGCTGGCCGGGCCGGTGGCGACACTGGAGCTGGCCCTGCTCGGCGCCGACGTCATCAAGGTCGAGCAGCCGGGCGTGGGCGAGCAGTTCCGCGGCATGATCCGCGACCAGGGCTGGGAGCAGTACGAGGATCTAAGCCCGGCGTTCGTCGGCGCCAACTCGGGCAAGCGCGCGATCAC
>Ga0302046_10006205_pt1 | contig 10454 bp, 8 predicted proteins | sample RVTome_11_FD_200261 | JGI IMG/M metagenome (GOLD analysis project Ga0302046, IMG submission 200261) | Soil microbial communities from uranium-contaminated site in the Upper Colorado River Basin, Wyoming, United States - RVT147D111 (version 2) ... | reverse complement strand
GTGGACCGGACGCCCAGAAGGGTCGCGGTCTACAAGGGCGACCTGATCACCACCTACTACTCCTCCTCGAGCGGGGGCTACACCGAGAACATCGAGAACGTGTGGACGGCCGCCGCTCCGGCGCCGTACCTGCGGGGGCGATGCGACCCGGGCGACTACGTGTCGAGCAACCCCAACCGGTTCTGGTCGGCGGCCTTCACGGCGCAGGCGCTGGCCTCGAAGCTCGGCAACCCCGACGGCATGACGCGGGCCACGAAGCTCCAGGTGCTGGAGCGGGGCGTCTCCGGACGCGTCGTGCGCCTGACGATCCACGGCAAGCGAGGCGATGGCAGCGCGACCTCGGTGACGATGGACGGCTGGGACCTGAGGGGCACGCTCGGGCTCAAAGAGACCCGCTTCTGGGTGAACCAGAACCGCAACGTCGTGGGTGCTATCCGCGCGCGCTACGATCACATCAGATGCCGCCCCGGGCTGGCGACGAGCAACCAGAAGAAGCTCCGCGGCGGGCGCTGGCAGAAGTTCCAGCGCGGCCGGATGTACCTCGCGCCCGCCGGCGGCCAGGCCCGGTGGCTGAAGGGCCCGGTCCTGAAGCGCTATCTCCAGCTCAAGGGCCCGAAGGGCAAGCTCGGCTGGCCGACCTCCGATACGAAGCGGCTGAAGGGCAAGCGGCTCCGGGCGAGCTTCCAGCGCGGCGTGATCACCTGCACGAGGAACGCCCGCTGCTACCTGAGGCGCCACTAGCGCGATGCGACGCCTCCCCTTCCCACTCCGGCTGGTCGCGACCCTTGGGCTCGTCGGCGCGCTCGCAGCTCCCGCGTCGGCGCAGACGAGCTTCACTCTGTTCGGCGCCGGGTGGGGGCACGGGGTCGGGATGAGCCAGTACGGCGCCTACGGGCTCGCCCTCGAGGGGTGGACCGCGCCGCAGATCCTGCACCACTACTACACGGGCGTGTCGGTCGAGCAGCGCGACCCACCGAAGAAGCGCTACCGGGTGGGGCTGGCTCAGGGGCGCAGCGCCATCACGGTCTCGGTGATCGAGGGCAAGGCGCGCCTGTCGGTCGGCCGCAAGCGGATCGCGGTGCTCGGGCCCGGGAGCCATCGGGTGCGTCTTCGTGCGGGGCGGTACCGCATCTCGAGGATCGTCCGCCGGCCGAAGGCGGTGAAGCCGCTGCGGGCGCGGCTGAGCTCGGGGGGCGTGATCCGCGTCGCCGAGTGGGGGCGCGAGCTCGGGCGGGGCGTGCTCGAGCTGCGCCGCGCCTCGAAGACATCGATGCATGCCGTCGCGATCCTGAAGCCCGAGGAGTACCTCTACGGACTGGGCGAGGTGCCGTCGTCGTGGCCGAAGGCGGTGCTCCAGGCGCAGGCGATCGCCGCCCGCACGTACGCGCACCGCCGGATCCTCTCCCCGCGCACGGGCTGCGCCTGTCAGATCTACGCCGACACGCGCGACCAGGCCTACGTGGGCTGGGAGAAGGAGACCGGGACCGCGGGCGGGCGCTGGGTCGAAGCGGTGAACGCAACGGCCTCGAGGGTCGTGACCTACGGGGGCGAGCCGATCTCCACTCTCTACTCCTCGTCGAGCGGGGGCTACACCGAGAACGTGGAGAACGTCTGGGGCGGCAGCCCGGCTCCGTACCTGAAGGGACGGTGCGATCCGGGCGACTACGTCGAGTCGAACCCGAACCGGACCTGGAAGGTGGCGCTAGACGGCGCGGCGCTGGCGGCGAAGCTGCGGAGCACGCTCGGGTGGGACGTCGCGACCGTAACCGGGCTCGAGGACAAGGCCCGCGGCGTCTCGGGGCGGGTCGTGAAGATGGCGGTGAAGGGCACCCGCCCGGGCGGGGGAGCGTTCTCTGCCACCACCTCGGGCTGGAGCCTGCGCGGCGCGCTCGGGCTGAAGGACACGCGGTTCTGGGTGAACACCGACCTCACCGTGACGGGGGCGATCCGCGCGGCCTACGACGATCTCGACTGCGCGCCCGGCCTCGCGACGGGCGGTAACCAGCAGGTGCCCGGCGGCGTGGTGCAGGTCTTCCAGACGGGCCGCATGTACGCGCGCGCCGGTGGGACCGCGTTCTGGCTCCACGGACGGGTGCTCGACACCTACCTCGCATCGGGGGAGCATGCCGGTTCGCTGGGGTTCCCGACCTCGACCGTGGTCGCCGCGCCCGACGGCACCGAGTCCGCGACGTTCGAGGGGGGAGCGATCGCCTGCCCGCCGTCGGCGGACTGCGCCGTTTCCTAGGAGACCCCGGCCTCGGGGGCGTCGCCGCTGTTCTTGAAGTCCTGGATGAAGGCCTCGGCGACCGTCATGACGTCGTCGGCCTCGCCCTCGGCGTTACAGCGCTGGATGTTCGTCCACGCGACGAACGTGAGGTTCTCGCCCTCGGGCAGGTTCGGGTAGGGCGCGATGATGACCTCCTCCTCGGACTCCGCGAGCTCCTCTAGCCCCGAGACCGCGTCGCCCGCGAGCGCGTCGTCGCCCTCGGACCGGTAGTACATCATCACGTATCCGTGCTCGAGGTTATGCACCGCGCGAGCCTCGAAGACGGGGTCCGCGGGCTGATCGTAGACGCTCACGTCGCCGGGCAGGGTCTGCGCGAAGTGGGGTCCCGAGGTCGCCGGCACGCTCTGGTAGGTGGGGATCTCGGTCACGTGCCCGGCCCCCTCGTCCTGGACGTCCTCGTCGACCGGCTGGCAGCCGATCGCGGCCGCGATCTCGCTCGCTCGCTCGCGCCGCTCCTTGGCCTGCTGCGATCTGTTCCAGAAGAAGAAGACGCCGCCGATGATGATGGCGAGGACGAGCGCGGCGATGCCGAGTCGCTTGAGCAGTCGCTTGCGGCGGATCGCCTTGATGCGCCGCTCGCGCTCGATCCGAGCCTGCTCCTTGCGCTCGGCGCGGCTCGACTGCTGACGCTCGGGCTGCGGGCCCGGCTTCGGGGCGGGACGCTTCTTGCGCTTCTTCTTGGCCATGAGACTTCGCACACTCTACACAACGCGGGCACCGGTGCCACGGCTATGCTGCGCTCGTGCGGGCTCCGGCGATCGCGGGCGCGGTCCTGTTCACCCTCGGGGTGGCGCTCTCGGTGTGGGCGGTGGTCGAGAGGCTCGCCGGCGTGCGCGTCTCCCCCGTGCTCCTCGGGCTCGCGGGCGTCTACCTGATCGCGGGGGCCCTGCTCGCGGCCGGGCTCGCCGCGCTCGCCTTCACGCGCCGGGACTGGGGGTGGGGGGCGGGGCTGCTCGTCGCTTGGCCCATCCTCGTGCCCCTCTACCTCATCCGGCTCCGCGGCTCAGCCGAACCGCACGTGTGATCTCGGGTCGATGGCCGGCCGGGGCGGGGGCGCCTCGGTGGCGCGGCCGCAGGCCACCGCGCCCATCGGGAGCCACTCGGGGCCCAGGCCGAGCGCCTCGCGCGCGTCCTGTTTGGCGAACAGGGTCGAGGAGACCCACGCGCTGCCATAGCCCTGCGCGTGGAGGGCGAGCAGGAATCCCTGGACCATCGCCCCCGTGGCGAGCAGGAACATCTCCCGCTCGGCCTCGCGCCGGCGCTCGTCGGGGTAGTCGTCGGCTTTCGCCATCGTGAGCGCCGGGATCGCGAGGGCCGGCGCCGCCCCCAGGAGCGCGTCGGAGCGATCGAGGCGCCGCGCGATCGCCCTCTCGGACACGCCGTCGGCCTCGAGGTCGCGGCGCCAGGCCTCGGCCATCGCGCCGAGCAGGCGCCGGCGCGGCGGCCCGTCGTCGAGCACCACCCACATCCACGGCCGGGTCCGGTGGCGCGAGCCGTGGGGGACCGGGGCCGTGAGCGCGGCGGCGACCGCCTCCGCGAGGACCTCGCGCGGGACGTGGTCGCCGGTGAACGAGCGGATCGTGCGCCGGGCGGAGATCGAGGCCAGCGGCGACTCGCGGAACAGATCCTCCTCGGGCGGGCGCACGAGGTCGCGGGCCGTCCCCTCCGGTGCCTCGGGCGCGAGGCCGCGCACGATCGCGGCGGGGACGCCCTGGGCCTTACCCTGTACGAGGCCGGCCGCCGCCGCGACCTCGTCGGCGAGCGCGATCACGGTGGCCTCGAGCACCCGGCCGTGGGCGTCCTTCTCTCCGCGCAGGTCCACGAGCGCGGGCAGCCCCGCCACGCCGATCGCCACGTTCACCTGTCCCTGTCGCCACGGGCGGCCGAACGTGTCGGTGATCACGACGGGCGCGCCGAGCGCGCCGCTCAGCCGCGCCGCGCTCGCGTCGGGGTCCTCGGGCAGGAGCGAGACGAACCCGTCGACCACGTTCGAGCGATCCACGCCCGCATTGGCGCACACGAAGCCGTGCCGGGTCTCGGCGATCACCAGGTCGCCTCGCCGCGCCACCTCCCGCCGCGTCTCGGCGGCCACCGGGTCGCCCTCGTCGGCGACCACCCGTCCTTCGGCCTTCGACACGACCTTCTGCGTCACCGCGACGACGTCGCCCGGTAGTACCTCGGCGTGGGCCCGGATCAGCGCCGCGAGGTCGTCGCCCTCCGCGATCTCGGGCAGGCCGCGGACCGGGATGATCTCGAGCGTCATCCCAGCGTCTCCAGCGCGAACCTCGCGAGTCGCTCCGCGGCGGCGTCGTCGGTCATGATCGTGTCGGTCACGCCGGTGCGCACGCCCTCGCGCTCCTCGATCTTCGCGGCGAGATCGCGGTCGCGCTCATCGACGACCCACGCCGCGAGGAGGCCTCGGTAGGCCTCGGCCGCGCCGGCGGCCGACACCTCGAGGCCCATCGCGGGCATCAGCTTGTCGGCCATCCCGGCGAGCGGCGCGCCCCCGACGATCGGCGAGATCCCCGCGACGCGGTCCCGCCGTGCCGCGATCGCCTCGATGACCCCCGGCACCGCGAGGGTCGGCATGACGCTCACCACGGGGTTCGAGGGACAGATCACGATCGCGTCGGCCGCCGCGATCGCCTCGAGGACCCCGGGCGCCGGCCGCGCCTCTTCGGCGCCCTCGAACCGGATCGCCTCGACCGCGGGAGCCGCGCGCTCGGCCACCCAGTAGCGCTGGAAGGGCAGGTCGCGGCCGTCACGCGTGCGGATCCACGTGCGGAGCGGGTCGTCGGTCGCGGGCAGCAGCCGGCACGGCAGCCCGAAGCGCTGCGCGAGCTCGGCGGTGACCTGCGTGAGCGGAGCGCCCTCGGCCAGCCTCGCCGTCCGGTACAGATGGGTCGCGAGGTCGAGATCGCCCAGCGCGAACCACGACTCTCCGCCGATCGCGGCCAGCGCCTCCATCGCCCGGAACGTCTCGCCCGCCCGTCCCCACCCGCGCTCGCGGTCCATCACACCCGCGAGCCAGTACGTCACGGAGTCGAGGTCGGGGGAGATGTGCAGCCCGAGATGCGTCATGTCGTCGCCAACGTTGCCGATCACCGTGAGCTCGTGCTCGAGGCGCGCCAGCCCCCGCAGGAGCTTCCCCGCCCCGATCCCACCCGCTAGCGCCGCGACCTTCATGACTGAGAGCCTACGCCGCAACGCTGGTACGCTCGCGGGCATGGACCCGAGCCCCGCCGCGATCCGCCGGGCTCTCGCGCGCGCCGAGGGTGGCAAGGCGTTGACGGCCGACGAGGCCGCCGCGCTCCTCGCCGCTCGGGGCGAGGAGCTCGAGCGGCTCATGTCGATCGCGCGACGGCGTCGCGAGCTCGGGTGGGGCCGCACCGTCACCTACTCGCCGAAGGTCTTCATCCCGCTGACGATGCTGTGCCGCGACCATTGTCACTACTGCACCTTCGCCAAGCCGCCGGCGCGGATCGAGGCCCCCTACCTGTCGCCCGAGGAGGTCCTCGCGATCGCCGGAGCCGGTCGCGCGGCCGGGTGCACCGAGGCCCTGTTCACCCTCGGCGACCGCCCCGAGGACCGCTACCCCGAGGCGCGCGCCTGGCTCGACGAGCGCGGCTACGAGACCACCCTCGACTACGTGCGGGCGATGGCGATCCGCGTGATCGAGGAGACCGGGCTGCTCCCGCACCTCAACCCCGGCGTGATGACCTGGGAGGAGATGGCCCGCCTCAAGCACGTCGCGGCCTCGATGGGACTGATGCTCGAGCAGGCGACGGATCGGCTGACCGAGAAGGGGCGGGCCCACCACGGGTCGCCCGACAAGCTTCCCGCCGTGCGCCTGCGCACGATCGAGGACGCCGGCAGGCTGTCGATCCCGTTCACCACCGGGATGCTCGTCGGCATCGGGGAGACGCTCGCCGAGCGCGCCGAGACGCTGCTCGCGATCCGCGACCTCGAGCGCCGGTACCGCCACATCCAAGAGGTGATCGTCCAGGGCTTCCGCGCGAAGCCGCGCACGCGGATGCACGGCGCCCCGGAGCCCGGAGAGGAGGAGCTCCTCGCCGCGATCGCGACCGCGCGCGTGGTGCTCGAGCCGCGTGTCGGCGTCCAGGCTCCGCCGAACCTGTCCGACGACGCGTTCCCGCGCCTGCTCGACGCCGGCATCAACGACTGGGGCGGTGTCTCGCCGGTCACCCCCGACCACGTGAACCCCGAGAAGCCGTGGCCGCCGCTCGAGCGTCTGCGCGAGGGGACCGAGGGCCGCGGCCTGACGCTGCGCTCGCGGCTCACGATCTACCCGCGCTACGCCCTGCAACCCGACCCGTGGATCAGCGGGAAGATGCGCGCACCGGTCGAGGCCCTCGCCGGCGCCGACGGCTACCCGAGCGGCGCCGCCCCCGGGCCGATCGCCTGGCAGGACCCCGAGGTGCAGTGGAAGCCGCGCACCACCGACCTCGCGTTCGCGAAGACCGCCGGACTCCGCGAGGATGCGCTCGAGGTCTACGGTGACTTCGACGAGCTCGAGGTAACGCGCGAGTGGGCCCGCGGCGAGGTCGCGCCCGCGCGGCTCGAGGCCGACATCAAGGGCGCGCTCGCGAAGGCGGCCGGCGGCCGCCCGATCACCGACGACGAGGCCCTGGCGCTCTTCCGAGCCGAGGGCCAAGCGCTCGACGCGCTCGCGCGGGTCGCCGACGACCTGCGCGCCGAGGCCGTGGGCGACGACGTGACCTACGTCGTGAACCGGAACATCAACTTCACGAACGTCTGCTACACGGGCTGCCGGTTCTGCGCGTTCGCCCAGCGCGAGATGGACGCCGAGTCCTACACGCTCCAGCTCTCCGAGGTCGCCGACCGCGCAGAGGAGGCCTGGGGCGAGGGCGCCACCGAGGTCTGCATGCAGGGCGGGCTGCACCCCGACCTGCCGGGGGAGTTCTACTTCGACCTCGTGTCCGCCGTGAAGGCGCGGGTCCCCGAGATCCACGTGCACGCCTTCAGCCCGATGGAGGTGTTGAACGGATCTGCGCGCCTAGGCATCTCGTTCCGCGAGTTCCTCGCCGAGTGCAAGGCTCGCGGCCTCGGATCGATCCCGGGCACCGCGGCAGAGATCCTCGACGACGACGTCCGCTGGGTGCTGACCAAGGGCAAGCTTCCCGCCGACACCTGGGAGGAGATCGTGCAGACGGCCCACGGGCTCGGCATCCCGAGCAGCTCCACGATCATGTACGGGCACGTCGACGCGCCGCCGCACTGGGTCGCGCACCTGCGGCGTCTCGGGCGGATCCAGGACCGCAGCGGCGGCTTCACCGAGCTCGTTCCGCTGCCGTTCGTGCACCAGCACGCGCCGATCTACCTCGCCGGCAAGGCGCGCGCCGGCTCGACGCACGAGGAGGATCGACGGATGCATGCGATCGCGCGGATCTTGCTGCACGGCCGCATCGAGAACGTCCAGGTGTCGTGGGTGAAGCTCGGGCTCGAGGCGTCGAGGGTGATGCTCCGCGGCGGGGCGAACGATCTCGGCGGCACGCTGATGGAGGAGACGATCAGCCGCATGGCGGGCGCGGAGCACGGGATACGCAAGGAGCCCGCAGAGCTGCGCGAGACGATCGCGAGCATCGGGCGAACGCCGGCGGAGCGCACCACGACCTACGGTCGCGCGTCGCTCGGCCGCGCGAGCGCGTGAAAAACCGCGCGGATGCGCTTCAAAAGGTCTACGAAAAAAGTCATCATGGGGACTGGACAAGTAGGGGGCGACCCGGTCAGAATTACATGCATGTGATTCTGGGAGGGGCGCGGTGCACCATTACATCCCATGGCAGGAGCGAGCGAGGTGCCGGGAATTCGATCCGGAGATCTTCTTCCCCGAGAAAGGTGGATCCTCGCGGGAAGCGAAGCGCATCTGTGCCCAGTGCGAGGTCCGCATCGAGTGTCTCAACTACGCCCTGCGGCAGGACGAGCGTTACGGCGTGTGGGGCGGGATGAGCGAGAGGGAGAGGCGACGCCTGAAGCGGATGGCGTCCTGACGACGGGAGGGAGGTGACGGATGCCAGCGCGTAAGAAGTCAGCGGGTCGCAGGAAGACCACCGCGCGCAGGAAGGCTCCGGCACGGAAGAGGACGACGGCACGCAGGAAGACCGCCGCTCGTCGAACCACCGGTCGCAAGAAGACCACCGCGCGCAGGAAGCCGGCCGCCAGGAAGAAGACGGCCGCGCGCAGGAAGCCGACGGGTCGCAAGAAGACCACCGCGCGCAGGAAGCCGGCCGCCAGGAAGAAGACGGCCGCGCGCAGGAAGCCGACGGGTCGCAAGAAGACCACTGCGCGCAGGAAGCCGGCCGCCAGGAAGAAGACGGCCGCGCGCAGGAAGCCGGCGGGTCGCAAGAAGACCACCGCGCGCAGGAAGCCGGCCGCCAGGAAGAGGACGGCCGCGCGCAAGACCACCCGGCGCCGCTAGGCGCTCGCGAGAGGGGGGCCATCGGGTCCCCCTCTCGCTCTCCCCAACCTCCCCTTACCTGCGATATGCTCCGCGCCGTCCCCGGTACGCCCTGGATCCATCGTGTCAGCGACCGACTCCCGAAGCGTCCTCGCGATCGTCGTGGTCAAGGACGGGGCGAGGTGGTTGAAGGATTGCCTCGCCTCCCTGGCCCGGCAGACGCATACCCGCCTCGGGGTGCTGGCTGTCGACAACGCCTCCACCGACGGATCGCGAGAGATGCTCGAGAAGCTGCTCGGCCCGCGCCGCGTGATCGCGCTCGAGGAGAACCTCGGCTTCCCGGGCGCGGTCGCCCGCGCGCTCCAGGCCGACGCCGCCGCTGAGGCGGACTTCGTCCTCCTGCTACATGACGACGCGATCCTGGCGAAGAACGCCGTGGCCAAGCTCCTGGATGCCGCGGAACACGACGTGGGCGTCGTCGGGCCCAAGGTCCTCGACGCGGAGCGCCCCCGCCTGCTGCGCGAGGTCGGCCACACGATGGATCGCTTCGGATACCCTTATCAGCTCCTCGAGGACGATGAGATCGATCTCGGCCAGCACGACTCCTCCCGTGAGGTCCTCTACGTCTCGGGCACCACGATGCTGGTCGCGCGCGAGGCCTGGCAGCGCGCCGGCCCGCCCGACGATCGCCTGCGGCCGGCCCACGGCGACCTCGACTTCTGCTGGCGGGTGCGGATCGCGGGGTTCCGCGTGCTGATGGACCCGGCGGCGCTCGTGCGACACCGATCCGCCGGCGATCGAGGAGCCCGCGAGGGGGTCCCTCTCGAGCGCGGCCGCGAGTTCGACGAGCGGTCGGCGCTCGTCGCCATGATGAAGAACTACCGTCTCTTCACGCTGCTCTGGGTGATGCCGCTCGTGCTCCTTCAAGGGATCGCCAAGGTCGTGCTGTTCCTGCTCACCCGGCACGTGGCCAGCGCCCGGCAGGTGCTCGCCGCCTGGGGGTGGGCGCTCTTGCGGTTGCCCGGGACGATCCGTCGCCGCGTGCGGGTCCAGGCGACGAGGGTCGTCGCCGACCGGGCGATCACCCCGTACATGTCGCCGGCGACGGCCCGGCTCCGCCGCTGGTTCGGCGAGGCGTCGAGCCGGCTCTTCCCGAGCCGCGGCAGCGCGCTCGCCCTCGAGGGAGACGCCCCCAGCCCGGCGATGCGCGAGAGGGTGGCCGGAGCGGTGGCGGGGCGGCCGGCTCTGCTGGCGCTCACGCTCGGGGTGGCGCTCAGCCTCTTGGCGTTCCGCGACGTGCTGTTCGCATCCCCGCTCGAGGGAGGCGCCCTGCCGATCTTCCCCGACAGCGCTCGCGCCCTCTTCGCTCGGTTCGCCGACGGGTGGGTGCCGGGATCGTTCGGGGGCCCGGCGGGTGCCAGCCCCGCCCTGGTGCCGCTCGCCTTCGCAAGCCTGCTCACCCTCGGCAACCCGCAGATCCTCGCGTGGATCATCGTCGCCGCGGCTCCGCTGGCCGCCGCCGTCGTCGTGTATCGGACGGCCCGCGACACGGTGCGCGAGCGAGGCGCGAGCATCGCCGCCGCGGGCTCCTACGCCTTGTCGGCGGTCGTGCTATGGGCGGTCTCGGAGGGAAGGATCGCGGCGATCGCGTTCCTCGTGGCGCTGCCCTGGATCGCCGCTCGCCTGCTGCATCCGTTCGAGCATCCGGTCGAGCGCCCGGTCGCGTGG
>Ga0302046_10006204_pt1 | contig 10454 bp, 9 predicted proteins | sample RVTome_11_FD_200261 | JGI IMG/M metagenome (GOLD analysis project Ga0302046, IMG submission 200261) | Soil microbial communities from uranium-contaminated site in the Upper Colorado River Basin, Wyoming, United States - RVT147D111 (version 2) ... | reverse complement strand
GCGCGCGGAGCCCGATGGCAAGGGCAGCTACCGCATCAGCGGCACCAAGATCTTCATCACGAGCGGCGAACACGACCTCACGGAGAACATCGTGCACATGGTGCTCGCGAAACTGCCCGGCTCGCCGCCGGGCTCGCGCGGGATCAGCCTGTTCCTCGTGCCGAAATTCCTGCCGGACGACAAGGGCGCGCCCGGCGCGCCGAATGGCGTGAGCTGCGCGAGCGTCGAGCACAAGCTCGGAATCCACGGTTCCGCGACCTGCGTGATGAACTTCGACAACTCGCAGGGCTGGCTGATCGGCGAAATCAACGGCGGCCTCAAGTGCATGTTCACGATGATGAATCATGCAAGGCTCTGGGTTGGCCTCCAGGGCCTCGCGCAATGCGAGCGCGCCTGGCAGGCGGCGCTTGCCTACGCGCGCGAGCGCCGGCAGGGCCGCACGTCGGAAGGCGGCAAGGCGGCCGCCGACCCGATCATCGGCCACCCGGACGTGCGCCGCATGCTGTTGACGCAGAAGTCATTGATCGAGGGTGCGCGCGTCCTCATCTGGTTCGCCGGCGTGCAAATGGATCGCGCTCTGCATCATCCGAATGACGCAGAGCGCAAAAAGGCCGACTCGCTCCTCTCGATTCTCACGCCGATCGTCAAGGGATTCGTCACGGACATGTCGCTCGAGTGCACGAGCCTGGCACTGCAGATTCACGGCGGTCACGGCTACGTCCGCGAAACCGGCGTCGAGCAGTATTTCCGCGACGCGCGGATCACCGCGATCTACGAGGGCACGACCGGCGTGCAGGCGATGGACCTGCTCGGGCGCAAGGTGCTGGGCTCCGGCGGCGCGCTCGCCCGGCAGCTTGGCGGCCTGATCGGCGGGTTCTGCGAGCGGCACGCGGGATCGGCGGAACTGTCGGAGTTCGTGGCGCCTCTTGCCGGGCTCCTCAAGGAATGGAGTGAGGCGACGGAAGAGATCGCAAGGCGCAGCGCGCGGAACCCCGACGAAACCGGCGCCGCGTCGATGGATTACCTCCTGCTCACCGGTTACCTGTGCCTCGCCTGGTGCTGGGCCTGGATGGCTGCCGTTTCCGCGGCGGCACTGAAGGCGGGGAATTCCGAGGCGACGTTCCACAAGGCCAAGCTTGCGACCGCGCGCTACTATTTCCAGCGCATCCTGCCGCGGGCGGAAGCGCATCTCGACGCGCAGCACGCCGGCGCCCGCTCGCTGATGGAATTGCCGGCCGATCAGTTTGCGTTCTGAGTCCGCTCAGTGGCGGAGCGCCGCGAGCCCGCCGCGGAGCGACCACACGTTCCCGCAGCCGCGCGAGCGCAGCCACTCCGCCGCCGCGCGGCTCCGCACACCGTGCGCGCACACCAGCAGGTAACGCTGCTCGGGCGCCAGATCCACGTTTCCCTCGAGCAGGCGGCCCAGGGGAAGGGCTTGCTGGCCGGCGACCGGCAGCGGCTCGTCCTCGCATTCCTCGGGTTCGCGGATGTCGATGATCCGGTAGCCCTCGGCGGCGGCAGCCGCGAGCGACATCGCGACGTCGAGTTCCTCGGCCGGCGCTTTCTTCCACGCCTGGCCGGCATGCACGCAAGTTCCGGCGCAGCGCGGATTCCGTGGGGCGTGCAGGCGCCGCTGACCGTGCACGAGCATGTCGACCAGGAGCACTTCGTCCCGCAGTTGTCCCGGCAAGTCGAGCAGCAGCTTCAACACCTCCATCGCCTGGAGGCTGCCGAGGATCGCCGGCACCGGCCCGAGCACGCCGGCCTGTTGGCAATTTCCGACGAGCCCGTCGCGGGTCGCTTCGGGCCACTGGCAACGGAGGCAGGAACCCGCCCGGTCCGGCCGGACGACCTGCAGCTGGCCCTCATACTGGTACACGCTTGCGATCACCGCGGGCCGGCCCGTTTGCATCGCCGCGTCGTTGATCAGGAACTTCGCCGCGAAGTTGTCGGTGCAATCGACGACGACGTCCGTATCCGCGAACAGGCCGGCAGCGTTGCCCGCATCGAGCCGGAGCACCCGGGCGAGCACGCGGAGAGTCGGGTTGTAGGCGGAGAGCCGCGCGGCGGCCGCTTCGGCTTTCGGCCGCCCGATGTCCGCGCGTTCGTATAGCGGCTGCCGATGGAGATTCCCGATCTCGACGACGTCGGGGTCGACGATCGCGATCGTACCGACGCCGGCCCCGGCGAGGCCGGCGAGCACGGCGCAGCCGAGGCCGCCGGCGCCGATCACGGCGACCGACGATTCCGCGAGGCGTGCCTGGCCGGCCCTGCCGACCTCGGGCAGTGCGATCTGCCGCGAATAGTCGAAGGCCGAAACGGGCTCCTGGTCGACCATGCCCGTGCAGTGATCGCAATTCACCCAGCCGCTTTCGCCACCGGCGTAGTGCTCCTTCTTCCAGATCGGCAGGCGATGCTTGACCGCGTCGATGATCTCGCGGCAGGCCGCGAAAGCAGGGGCGCGATGTGCGGCGGTCACACCGACCCAGACGGCGACGTCGCCGACCGCGAGCCGGCCGAGCCGGTGCACGCAGCGCGCATGCAGGACGCCGTGGCGCCCGATGGCTTCCGCGACGATCCGCGCCCCTTCTGCGGCCGCGAGCTCCTCGAAAGCTTCGTACTGCAGGCCGATGACGGCCCGGCCTTCGTTGTGGTCGCGCACCCGGCCCTCGAAACTCGCGAATCCCCCGGCCCCGGAGGTAGCGAGCGGCGCCGCGAGGTGCGCGGTGTCGATCGCCTCCTGCGTAAATGCGAAGGCTTTCATCCGCCGGCCACCGGCGGAATGAAAACGACCTCGTCGCCGTCCGCGAGCGTTCGTCCCCACTCGCTGAAGGCGGAATTGACCGCGACCTTGAGCTGGGACGACGGCAGGCGAAAACCGTGGCGGGCCGCGAGCTCCGCATAGAGTTCCGCGGGCGTCTGCGCCACCGTGTCGATCGATTCGGATTGGCGGCCGGCCTGCTCCCGGAACAGCGCGTAATAATGCAGGTGCAATCGCGGCATCAGCCCGCTCCAGGCGCCGCGAGCGCCGCACGCGCCGCCTCCACGTCCCGCGGCGTGTTGGCGTTCTCGAGCGCGGCCGGATGCGCCGGTTTGAGGAGTGCGACGTCGTGCGCGAGCAGGAACTTGCGCGGGCAGTCGCGGCCGGCCGCGACGTGCGCGAGGATCGCTTCGCGGCTCGCCGGCTCATAGATTGCGCACAGGGGTTCCGGCAGCCCGTCGAAGGCGCTCCGAAATGCCGTGGCGAGGCGGCGCGCGTCGCGGCTCGCAATCAACTGGTCGAGGGTCGCGCCGTCGAGCAGCGGTAGATCGCAGGCGACCACCAGCCAGGCGGCTTCCACATGCCGGGCCTGTGCCGCGATGATGCCGGCGATCGGTCCCGAACCGAGCGCGCTGTCCACGATCTGCGGGTAGCGACTGCGCAATCGCTCGCCGGTCTGGTCCGCGCGCACCGAGATCCACGCCAGGCTGACCCGTGGCTTCAGCAGGTCGAAAGCCTGCGCGAGCTGCGGCCGGCTTCCGTAGGAAAGCGCCGCCTTGTCGGTCTGCATGCGGCTCGAGCGTCCACCCGCGAGCACCAGTCCATGGAGCGGCGTCATGCCGGCCGGTCCGCGTGGTACTCGCCCTTGCCGCCGCTCTTCGCGACGAGGCGCGTTTCCTCGATGACGATGCCGTGGGACAGCGACTTGCACATGTCGTAGATCGTGAGCGCCGCGATCGCGGCGCCGGTCAGTGCTTCCATCTCGACGCCGGTGCGATGATGCACGGCCGTCGTGCAGCGGACCAGGAGTGCATTTTCGCCGTCCGGCTCGATTTTGATCTCGCAGCGCTCGAGGCCGAGCGGGTGGCAGAATGGAATCAGCTCGTGTGCGCGCTTGGCCGCCATCGTTCCAGCCACGATCGCGGTGTTGAGCACCGGCCCCTTGGCGGTCTGGAATCCCGCGGATTCCAGCTTCCGGTAGGCTTCGCTTGGAAAGCGCACTCTCGCGAGCGCGCTCGCGCTCCGGAGGCTCTCGTGCTTCGCGGTCACGTCGACCATCGAGGGCCGGCCCTCCGCGGCGACGTGCGAGATCGTTTTTCCTTCATCCGCCAATGTAGTACATCTCGATTTTCCGGGGCTTCACTTCGCCGTTCGGCAGCCGCCGCAGTTCGCTGTATCGGTCCTCGCGGCGGTGCCATACGCTGCGGATCAGGCGCCGCAACTCCTCGTCGCCCGCACCCTCGCGGAGCGGCGTGCGGAAATCGGTGCCTTGGGTCGCAAACAGGCAGGTATAAAAAACGCCGTCGGACGAGAGGCGCGCGCGCGTGCAATCGCCGCAGAAGGGTTGACTGACGGAAGAGATGAATCCGATCTCGCCGGCGCCGTCCGCATAAGCATAGCGCTCGGCGACCTCGCCCCGTTGCGCCGGCGCGAGCGGCCTGAGCGGCCAGGCCGCCGAGATCGCTTCGCGGAGTTCCTTCGACGGCACGACGAGCTCCGGCTGCCAGTCGTTGCGGTTGCCGACGTCCATGTACTCGATGAATCTCACGATGACGCCGGTGCCGCGGAAATGCCCCGCAAGCTCGAGCACCTGGCCGTCGTTGACGCCGCGTTGAATGACTGCGTTGACCTTGGCCGGCGCGAGCCCCGCCTCGAGGGCGGCGTGGATTCCGTCGAGAACGCGGGCCAAGCCGTCGAAGCCGCCGCTCAGGCGATTGAAAGTGGCGGGATCGAGCGTGTCGAGGCTCACGGTCACCCGCGAGAGCCCATGCGCCGCAAGCTCTGCAGCATGCTGGGCGAGCAGGACGCCGTTCGTCGTAAGCGCGAGATCCTCCACTCCCTCGATTGCAGACAATTCGCCGACGAGATCCGAGAGGCCCGAGCGCAGCAAGGGCTCGCCGCCCGTGAGGCGGATCTTGCGCACGCCCTCGGCCGCGAACTGGCGCGCAAGCCGCGCGATCTCGTCGAACGAGAGGCGCTCCGCCGCCGCCAGGAACCGGTAGTGCTCGCCGAAAGTCTCGCGCGGCATGCAATAGGGGCAGCGAAAGTTGCAGCGGTCCATGACGGAGATCCGAAGATCCGTCAGCGGGCGGCCGCGCGTATCCGCCGCGGCCCGCGGCGCGGCGATCGCGATCAGTTTTTTCTCGGTTTCAATTTCCATCGACTACCAGTGGTGGAATGGCACGACGAGCCCCGCTCGATGGGTGGCAGGCCCCCGCGGCAACTCGACGAAGCCGTCGGTGCCGGCGAGCGATACGAAATCTCCGGATCCGCCGGTCGGCCGCGGCTCGGCCATTGCCCTGCCATCGCGATCGTACAGGAGCAGAACCGGCAGGAAACAGGTGAGCGGCGCTTCAAAGGCGAACTCGCGCGCCAGGGCAGCTTTGACGGGCGCCGGCCCCTGCGCCCCGCACAGGCGCGCAAGCGCTGGCCTGACGTAGCGTGCAAGGCAGACAAGCGCCGACACGGGGTTGCCCGGCAGCGCAAAGACCGCCTGGCCCGCCTCGCCAACGCCAAACCATAGCGGGCGCCCCGGGCGCTGCGCGATCTGGTGCAGGATTTTTTTCACGCGGAGCGCCTCGAGCACGCCGGGCACATGATCGAAGCGGCCCGCTGAAACGCCACCGGACAGCACGAGCACGTCGTGCGTATCGAGGGCCGCTTCCAGCGACGATGCCAGGCGGTCCTTGCGGTCGGGCAGGTGCAAATCGGTCGCCGGCGCGAATCCCGCGAGCGTGAGCGCAGCGCCGAGTCCGTAGGAATTCGAGCGCCGCAACTGATGATCGAGGATGGGATTGCCCGGTTCCACCAGCTCGTCGCCCGTCGAGATGACGGCGATGCGCGGCAGGCGCGAGACCGTGAGGCGCGCGAGGCCCGCCGACGCGGCGATCGCGAGCTCGGGTGCGCCGAGCCGGGTTCCTGGCTCCAGCAACAAGTCGCCGGCACGCGCGTCCGCGGCGCGTCGATGCACATGCAGCCAGGCCTTCGGCTCATAGGCGTCGTCGATGGATACTTTTCCATGCGTAGCGCGGATGCGCTCGACGGGGACCACCGTGTCGCAGCCCAGGGGCAGGACGGCGCCGGTCATGACCTCGATGCAATCGGACGGCGATTCGAGCTTCAGGGCAGGCGCGCCAGCCGGCGCGATGCCCGCCATGCGGAATTCCCGGCGCGCGCCGCCCTCCGGAGCGCCTGCGAAGGCGATTCCGTCCATCGTGACGCGATCGAATGGCGGGGAATCGCGTTCCGCGCGGACTGCCCGGCGCAACGCGCGGCCCGCGCAGGCAGACAGCGGCAATTCCTCGTCCGGAACCTGCTCGAGCGCCGCGGCGATCGCCACATCAGCCTCGGCGGGCGTCAGCATCGGTCCCCGGCGTCAGTCCTGCTTGTCGCGGGTCTTGAAGATGCGGAGCTGCTCGTTGAACAGGTCCGCAACGGACTGCACTTCGTCGACCGCCGCGTTGTTCTTCTTCGCCTGCATGGCGCGGAGTTCGGTCAGGCGGTTTTCGTCGTATGCGCCGCTCTTTTCGAGCGTGCTCATTTCCAGGTCCAGGCAGGAGTTATAGGCATTGATGTCTACGTTGAACTGCTGCACCGCCTTCTGCGCAGCGGCCATTTCCTCAAAGGTCGCGGTTTTGCCGTCGGGCACCCGCTCCGGCGCGCGCGGATAAATGCAGGTCGCCTGCGCGGCCACGGGGGCGAGCAAGGCGACCAGGGCAAGCGTCATTCGAGTCATTTCGGCAATCTCCCCCTGCGGATTGGTGATCATGGGACAGCATTCGGCCGGCCGGGTTCGCAGGGTCTGGGATTCTAGCGCGAGAAATAGACTTAATTCACCGGCTGACCCCCGTTAGGATGGCGGCCAGCCGGATTGCGGGATGCCTTCGTATGCGGGACTGGAAATCTGCTTTGCGCACGGTCTTCGTGTCGCGGGCGCTCGATGGCCTCGAGGAATCGAGGCTCGTGCCGGAGCGCAAGGTGCTCTACCAGTTTTCCGCGCGAGGCCATGACCTGACGCAGGCCTTGCTCGGCAGGCAACTCACGGGCCAGCGCGACGCCGTCGCTCCTTACTATCGCTCGCGGCCGCTCGCACTCGCCCTCGGGCTGTCGGCGGAAGAGGCTCTCGCTTCCACGATGATGCGCGCCGAGGGAATGTCGGCGGGCCGGGACATCGGCGTCGTGCTCAATCTTCCGAACCGCGACGGTCCCTGCCTGCTGCCGGCTTGCGGTGGCGTCGGCGCTCAGTACACGCCCGCAACCGGTTGGGCGCAGGCGCTCGTCTATCGGCATCGCGTGCTCGGCGATCCGTCGGCGTCCGGCTGCATCGCGGTGGCGCACGGCGGCGAGGCGTCCACCGCGACCAATGGATTCTGGGCGTCGCTCAATATCGCGACGACGGAGCGGCTGCCCTTGCTCTATTTCATCGAGGACAATGGCTACGGCATCTCCGTGCCGTCTTCGCGGCAGACACCGGGCGGGGACATCGCGGCGAATCTGGCTGCGTTCCGCAATCTGAAGATCCTGACGGGAGAGGGCTCGGACCCGTTCGCAGCCGCCGAGTTGATCGAGGCCGCGGTCGCGACTGTGAGAAGCGGCGGGGGTCCCGTTTTGTTGCGGCTCCGGGTTCCCCGCCTTTCCGGGCATTCGGGACAGGACACGCAGGCCTACAAGAGCGCTGCCGAGATCGAGGCGGAACAGGCGCGCGATCCCTTGCTTCAATTGCGCAAGCGTCTCGTGCCGGCGGTGCTGGGCGAGGACGAATGGCAGTCGCTCGAGACAGAGGCGCGCGACGTCGCGCTTGCGGCGCTCGCGCGGATCGAATCGCGACCGCCGATATCCGCCGCCACGGTGGCGAGGCACGCCTTCACCGAAAGGAATCCGGACGGCTCGCTCGAGCTGCAACGCCAGGGCGGTCAGCTCGCCGACGGCATGACCCCGCGCGCGGGCAGCGCCACCTCGCGGCCGGAGGGCGCGCGAATCAACATGCTGACGGCGATCCGGCGCACGCTCGAGCACGAGCTCGCGGTCAATCCTCGAATCCTGGTCTTCGGCGAAGACGTCGGGCGCAAGGGCGGCGTGCACGCCGCGACGCTCGGGCTGCAGGAGCGGTTCGGCGAGGAGCGCGTTTTCGACACCAGCCTGTCGGAGGAGGGAATCATCGGCCGCGCGGTCGGCATGGCACTCGCGGGCCTCGTGCCGGTGCCGGAAATCCAGTTCCGCAAGTACGCGGAGCCGGCGGCGGAGCAGCTCCACGATTGCGGCACGATGCGCTGGCGCACGGCCAACCGATTCGCGGCGCCGATGGTCGTCCGCATGCCGGGCGGTTTCTTCAAGTGCGGCGATCCCTGGCACAGCCAGTGCAATGAGGTCCAGTTCCTGCACGCCGTCGGCTGGCAGCTCGCCATGCCGTCGAATGCCGAAGATGCCGTGGGTTTGCTCCGGACTGCGCTGCGCGGTAACGACCCTGTGATCTTCTTCGAGCATCGAGCCCTGCTCGACGGCGCCGCGGCGCGCCGTCCCTGGCCCGGAGACGATTTCATGCTGCCGTTCGGCGAGTCCCATTGCCTGCGCGCCGGCTCGGAGCTGACCGTCGTAAGCTGGGGCGCGATGGTCGAACGCTGCGAGAAGGCCGCCGGCGAATCCGCCATCGATGTCGAGCTCCTCGATCTCCGGACGCTGTCGCCCTGGGACCGGGAAACGGTGCTGGCATCGGTCTCGAAGACCCGTCGCTGCCTGATCGTTCACGAGGACAACGTCACGGCCGGATTCGGCGCCGAGATCGCGGCGACGCTGGCGGAGCGCGTCTTCTTCAGTCTCGATGCGCCGCTCGAGCGCCTCGCGATGCCGGACGTGCCGAGCCCGCACAGTCCGCTGCTGCTCGATGCGGTCGTTCCCTCCGTTAAGAGTATCGTGGCGGCGATGCGCCGCATTGCGAGTATTTGAACCATGGCAGAGCTGATCGACGTGCTGCTCCCGGCCGACCAGCCGGAAGGAACCCGTTCGCAGGTGCTGCGCTGGCTGAAATCCGTCGGAGAGCCGGTTGCGAAGCACGAGCCGCTGGTCGAAATCGAGACCGACAAAGTCACCGTCGAAGTGCCTTCGCCGGCCGACGGCATTCTCGGCGAAATCGCCGTCGCGGAAGGCGCCGACGTCGCACCCGGTGCATTGCTCGGCCGCCTGCGGCCGGGCAGCGCCGATGGCGCCCGCGCGCCGAAATCGATTCTCGTATCCCCGCCGAGCGCCATGAAGTCCGCGGCGCCCGCGCCGTCTGCGGCCGCGTCCGGCCGCATCAGCCCGGCCGTGCGGCGCCTGCTTGCAGAGCGCGGACTCGCGCCGGACGCGGTGCGTGGCAGCGGCGAAGGCGGGCGCATCACGGTCGAGGACGTCCTCGCGACAGCGAAAACGCCCGCCCCGACTCCGCCGTCAGCGGAGCAGGAAGGCTTGCGCCGCGTCCCGCACACGCCGATGCGCCGGCGCATCGCGGCCCACATGGTCGAGAGCCTGCTGCATACCGCGCCGCACGTGACGACCGTCTTCCAGGCGGACATGACGGCCGTGCTCGCGCATCGTGCAAGGGCGCGGCAGGAGTTCGAGCGACGCGGCCTGTCGTTGACGCTGACCGCTTATTTCGTGGCCGCCTGCGTCGACGCGATCCGTGCCGTGCCCGAAGCGAATGGCCGCTGGACCGACGATGCGCTCCTCATCAGCGAGCGCATCGACATCGGCGTCGGCACGGCGCTCGAGGGCCGCGGCCTCGTCGTGCCGGTGATCCGCGACGCGGGCAATCTCGATCTCGCGGGCATCGCCGGCGCGCTCGGCGAACTGGTCACGCGGGCGCGCGAAGACCGGCTGACGCCGGCCGACCTGCGCGGTGGGACCTTCACGATCTCGAATCACGGCGTCAGCGGAAGCCTCGTCGCGGCGCCGATCGTCATCAACCAGCCGCAGTCCGCGATTCTCGGGATCGGCAAGCTGGAGAAACGCGCGGTGGTCGCGGATGAGAACGGCAAGGACGCGATCGTGGCGCGTCCCTGCTGCTACGTGACGCTCACCATCGATCACCGCGTGCTGGACGGCCATCAAGCCAACAAGTTCATGGAAGCCCTGGTCCGGCGAATGGCGGCTTGGAGCTAGCGCGGCTGCTGCCGTGCCAAATACGGCTTTTCTGTGTCAAAGTTCGTGATGCAGCAACGCTGCTGCGGAGCCCGTCGTCATGTACACGCAAGGCCTTGATTCTCTTGGTAAAGATTGTCTGCGCGACGAGGCGCGGGATGGCGCCGCCCTGGAGTCGCGTTTTGAGGCGCGTGTGGACGCCGAAGAAAAGATCGAAGCCAAGGACTGGATGCCGGAGGCTTACCGTCGCACGCTCATCCGCCAGATCTCGCAGCATGCGCATTCCGAGATCGTCGGCATGCTGCCGGAGGGCAACTGGATCACGCGCGCGCCGTCCTTACTGCGGAAAACGATCCTGATC
>Ga0302046_10006203_pt1 | contig 10455 bp, 2 predicted proteins | sample RVTome_11_FD_200261 | JGI IMG/M metagenome (GOLD analysis project Ga0302046, IMG submission 200261) | Soil microbial communities from uranium-contaminated site in the Upper Colorado River Basin, Wyoming, United States - RVT147D111 (version 2) ... | reverse complement strand
CATTCGGGGACGCCCTCTGACAAGACCCGGGGCGCGCGGCTCTCTGAGCCGCCGGGGCGGGGGCTATCCGCTGCGGCACTTAGAGCCGCGCGCCGGTTGGCAGCCCTTCCCTGGGTCCCTGCTTTCTCCATGGTTCTCATTGCCTTTGGGATCGGATGCGAACAGCCTTCTCGGGACGACATCGCGCCAGCCTCCAATCCCGTCATCACCCATCAGCCGGCCATTCCAACCCTCGACACCGCCACGACGCCTCGCCAGCTAGCCGAAGCGGCTTGCAGCACCTGTCATCTGTTCCCCGAACCCTATTTGCTCGAGAGCAACACCTGGGTCCGGTTCGCCCTTCCCTACATGGAACCCTGGCTGGGCCTGGCGCCGTCGGAACGGGAACGCGACCGCTCCGGGGCCTATGTCCTGCCCGAGGATGCCTACATCCAGGTGCCCTTCCTCAACGCCGATCAATGGCGCTCGATCCGCGAGTTTTACGCGACCCATGCCCCTCCCCAACAACCCCCGCCTCCATCCAAGCCCCGCCTCCGGACCAACATGACCCGGTTTCACGTGCGCGAGTTCGCCTACTTCCGCCCGGCCGCCATGACGGCGATGGTGAAGATTGATCCGGACAGGAAACGTCTCCTCGTGGGTGATGCCCTCACGCGGACACTGGAATCGCGGTTCGCGGATGGTCGCCATGAGTTCACGGTGGAGTTTGACAGCACTCCCATCAGCGTGCGGCTCCGTCCGGACGGAATGGACCTGACCACGGTGGGCCGGCTGTTCCCATCCGACCTGGCACGAGGCAAGGTGCTGCGATTGCATCGGGACGGAGAGGAGGTCCGGATCGACAAGGTGCTGGGCGACCTGCGTCGTCCGACGCATGTTGCCTATGGCGATCTCAACCAGGATGGCCTCGAGGATCTTGTGGTGGCGCAGTTCGGGCATCGGCTGGGGCGCTTCTCATGGTTCGAGTCCCAGGCGGGCGGGGCATGGATCGAGCACGTTTTGCTGGATCGTCCAGGGGCCATCCGATCGGTAGTCCGGGACCTGAATGGAGACAAGCGTCCTGAGATCGTGGTGGTGACAGGACAAGCTTGGGAAAGCGTCACCCTGTTCCTGAACCAAGGCGGAGGGGGCTTCGAGGAGCGCACCCTGCTTCAACAAGCTCCGACGTTCGGTTACAGCTGGATGGAGATGGCCGACTTCAACGGGGACGGGCATCCCGACCTGTTGACCAGCAACGGGGACAGCGGCGACATCGTCACGCCCTTCAAGGGCTATCACGGCGTTCGGCTCCATCTGAACGATGGCAGGAACCGGTTCCGCGAATCGTTCTTTTATCCGCTCAACGGCGCTTACAAGGCGTTGCCGGCCGACTTTGACCACGACGGGGACATGGACATCGTGGCGATCTCCTGGTTCCCGGATTATGCAACCACGCCGGAGGAGGGATTTGTTTACCTGGAAAACGAAGGGGACGGCCGGTTCACGCCGTGGTCGCTGCCCGAGTCACAACTGGGCCGCTGGCTGACGATGGATGCCGGTGATCTGGACGGAGACGGGGATGTGGATGTCGTGTTGGGTTCGCTTGTCCAGGGCCCCATGACGACCCCGTTTCCGCAACGGCTCACCCAACGTTGGGAGAACCAGCCCCGGGCGATCCTGCTTTTGGAAAACACGACGAAGGAACAGTGAGGCGAGGTGTTTGTAGTCCCGCGGCTCGACCGAGCTTGCCGAAGTCCTCCTAAGAAACTCCCGTCGCTACTTGTTGAAGTGAAGCGCTCGCAATATTGCACAAAGAGTTCAGGGGCCCCTCACCCCAACCCTCTCCCGCCGGGAGAGGGAGAATCGAATTCCGCGCGCTGAAAGGTTTCTGATTTGAACCCGTACCCTCCACGGAGCGTGCGCCTCCCTCTCCCGCCGGGAGAGGGCTGGGGTGAGGGGCCTTCGCACATCCATGGCAATGGGCGTTTCTTCCCTATCCAGCCCGTTCAATAACCCACGAGTAGCAAGTAGCCGTCCCGCATCGCGGGGCCAGGAGGCGGTTCTCGAGGTTTCTTGACCGCCTGAGACCACCTCCTGACGTCGGCGGCTACCCCTTTTTGACGTCGGCGGCTACCCCTGACGTCGGCGGTTACTTTGTAAACGGGCGGTTATTCCTGGGGTGGCGTGACGAGTTGGTAGAAGCGGGTGGGGGCGCCGTCAGGGTCGTTCACCGAGACGGGACCCTCGGTCGGCGAGGCCGGCACATCGCGGAGCTTGGACCAGAGGAGTTCCGCGAGGGTGTCCTTGTAGAGGACCGCGTAGGTGATGTTGGAGGCGGCATGAAACTGGAGGGTCACCCCATTGCCGGGACCGATGGATTCAACCCGGAGATAGCTCTGGGGATCGTTGGGATCGGTCCCGGAGATGTATTCGTCCCCATTAGGGACCCCATCGAGGTCGGCATCGCCGTTCGGGTCGTTGATGTCATGGTCCGATTCCCAGGCGTCGGGGAGCCCGTCCCCGTCCGAATCGGGCAGCACGGTGAGGAAGAAGTTGGGGCTGAGCACGCCGGGCTGGAAGAAGGCCTGGTTGGTGGCCACCACGCTGTAGCGGATGGCCAATCCGCCGTCGTTGGTGGTGACGTTGGTCAGGCGCTGGACGCTGACGTTGGAGTCGAGGGTCTCGAGTTTCAACGTGGCGAAGCCCTTGCGCCAGCGGTAGGTCATCGGCAGGGTGCCGACGGTCTGCACGCTCATGGTCACGTCGCCGCCTTCCACCGCATAATACATCGGGACCAGGTTGATGAACTCGGGCCGGATAAGGATGGTCAGGTGCGCCGCGGGGCTTTCGATGGTGCCGACGGCGTCGGTGAGGGTCACGGTGTAGTCGCCCTCGTCCGACGCAACCAGGTCGGTCAGGACCAGCGTGCTGGCGGTTTCCCCCGGGAGCAGGAGGCCGTCCTTGTACCATTGGTAGCCGATCGGGGTGGGGCTGGCGGCCTCGACGGTGAAGGTGGCGTTCCCGCCCAGGACGACGGATTGCGACAGGGGCGGGGTGATGATGACCGCCGGCACGACCACGATCACTTCGAGCGGATCGCTCACGGCGACGCCGCCGCCGTTGAAGACGACGACGTCATACACGCCGGCCTGGTCCTGTTGGATGCCGGTCAGGGTGAGGGACGACGCGGTGGCACCGTGGATGGCGCCGCCGTTGAAACGCCACTGGTAGGACAACGGGGCGCTGCCCGTGGCGGTGACGTTCCAGGTCATGCTCTGGCCAAGCACGGCCACGTCGCCGGCGGGCTGCACCGTGATGGTGGGAGGCGTGCCGCCGGCCGGATCCGCTCCCGCCGAGGGTGCCGCCACCGTCCAGTTGGCGGGATCGTTGCCATAATCCGCATCCGCCACGCGCTGCAGGGATGCGCCCGTGCCGTCCGCCTCGGCGGGCCAGGGCGTCATGTCCTCATATTCCACCAGGTCCACCAGGACATAAGGCACGAGGCCGACATCGGGCGGGTCGGGCTTGAACAAGCCGACAGCCTCGTCGCTGTTGTCGAGCTTGCCATCCCAGGGGCCTAGGACCTCGACGTCATTGGGCACGCCATAGAGCGCCCGGAAGGCGGCCAACCGGGTGGCGTCGGTGGGATCGAAGCCCACCACCAGCAGATACTCGCCGGCCTCCAGTGAGGTGCCCTCGGGAAGGGCGAACTCCACGGCACCATCCAGGAGCCAGGTGTTGGTGTCCGCCGCCGGGTCGTAGAGGAGCAGCGTGGACGCGGTGATGTTGCGGATCTCGACGAACTCGTCGAGGTCGTTGTCCGCGCCGCCCGCCAGGTCGGGCGGGTGATACATGATCTCGGTGAGGACGGCCGGTCCGACGAGCGGCCCGGCGTTGAGCGCGCCCATGGTGAGGGCGCTTTGCGCGACGACATGTTCCTCGCCCAGACTGGTCACGTGGCGCCCGAAGGAAACCCCGTTCTCCGACGCACCGAACTCCACGCCGTGGAAATATCCGGTCAGGTCGGTCCCGTTGCCGCTGAACAGGAACGCCTCGTCCCCAAGGGAGCTGAAGGAGAAGCTCGGAGGCACGCCGGGGTTGGGATTGAAGGCGGTTTCCGTGAAGACCAGGTAGCCGCCCGCGGGAATGATGGTGGTGGCGGGAATCACGTACTTGCGGGGATCCAGGAAGTCGTCGGAGAGGAACCAGCCGCTGATGTCCACATCGAAGGCGTTGGTGTTGTGCAGCTCGACGGCGTCGATCTGGGGCGGGTCGGTGTGGGTGAGGACCTCGTTGATCAGCACCACCTCGAGCGTCGGCGGCGCCGGATCGTCGTTGCCGGGGGAGCCGTTGAAGAGGCCGCTCGGACGCCAGCTCTCCTTGAAACTCCAGGTGTCATAGGGGGCGGTTTCATCGACGATGACCAGGGAGAAGCCCAGCCCGTCGGTGGTGGGGTACCAACTGTTGTTGTATTCGAAGTCGAGCACCTTCTCCCCAACGGCGTCATCGATGCGGACGCGTTCGCCGGCGTTGTCGAGTTGACCGATGTATTCACCGGCGATCAGGGCCCCGGCGCCGTGGCGGGAGGTGTAGGCGGCGGCGTTCTTGACGATGAGGACGGACTGGCCGGCGGCGAGGGAGGTGACCGGGCCGCCGGGCAGGAAGGCAAACTCGATCCCGTTGGTGAAGTGGACGCCGGTCAGCGGAATGTTTCCCGGGCCGATGTTCTTGAGTTCGAGGTACTCGAAGTCCTGGGTGAGGGAGGGGCTGCCCGCGGGGGCGGGGGCGGGGTTGTACATGATCTCGGTCACGCGCAGGTATTGCTGGGCGAGGCTGGGATTGCCGGCATAGCTGATGGTCGCGTTGGTGGCGCCGGAAGCGTCCACGAGGTGGAGCATTTCCCCGCGGGCGGAGAGTTGCCCGCTGTAGTTGCCCTGGACGAACCGGCTCTCGCCCGCGCGCGGGCTGACGGCGCGGGTGCGGAACGCGGCCACGTCGGGGGAAAGGAACAGGGACCGGTTGGCCGGGATGACCGTGCCGCCGATGAGCACATGCTGGACGGCGCCATCGATCCGCCAGCCGGAGATGTCCACGGCGTAATTGTTGGGGTTGACGAGCTCGAGGTATTCCTGGGCCTGGAGGCCGGAGGCGGGGTTGTACTCGACGGCGCCGAACTGCAGGGTGGCGTCGGAGGGTTGCGGGTTGGGAATGAGGGAGCCGCTTCCGATGGTGCGCCCGAACATGGCGGCGCGGCGGTCCACGAGGTATTGCTTGAGGCGCGCGATCGCCTCGTCGAGGGTTTCGTAATCGGGATGGCTGGTATCCATGATGGGACCGGCGGAGCCGTCGGTCCAGGTGCCCCAGCGCGCGAGGTCCAGAGCGGCGTCGGGACGCATCAGGTTGGCCGCGTCATCGATCTTCCGCTCCAGCTTGAGGTCGGTCGGCAGGGTGCCGTTGGGCTGGAGGAGGGTGTCCATGAGGGTGCGCACGCGGCGGAGGTACATGTCGCGTGTGGGCTGCTTGTTCATGAGCTGGCTGAAGAAGCCGTTGTTGCCGCCGACGAACAAGCCATTGTTGGGCCACATGTTGTTGTCCCAGTAGGTCTCGGTGCTGTTCCAGTTGCGGCCGAAGCTGAGGTCCACGTCCCAGGGCAGGCCCTCCCATTCGCCAGTGTCCTCGGTGTCGCGATAGACGTAGTAGTTCTTGTGGCAGCAGTCGATGTCGCCGGTGAGAATGCGGGCGGCCAGGAAGTTGATGGTGGCGGGGATGTTGACGTTGTCCCAGGCCCAGGGAGGCGTGACGCTCGAGGGGTTGCCGACCATGTTGTTGTAGAGGTTGAGGATGTCCTCGTTCCCCTCCTCCTTGCGGGTCTTCTTCTCCGAATTCTGGTTGATGCCGATGCTGGCGTGGGCGGGGCTGGTGAAGGTGGTGTACATCTTGTAGAGGGCGCCGTCGGGATCCTTGTCGAGCCGCTCGAGCCAGTTGGCGTCCCCGTTCTCGACAAGGTCGTATTCGGCGAAGAACGTGCCGTTCTGCTGGACGCGCACCGGCTGCACGAAGTGGTGGGAGCCGCCGGCATCCTCGTAGATGCCGTAGGGCAGGAGGTTGCGCATGCGGGCCTTGTCGGCGTAGGTGGTGAGCAGGTTGATGTCGTCCACGCGGGCCTGGTCCTCCTTCCAGCGGAAGTTGTAACCGGGATGGAAATCGATGTCGTAGCTGCTCTTGGGGAATCCGCGGCTGGACTGGCCATGGATGTTGACGTTGACGTGGTCGTAGAACTCGCCGAGGAAGAAGAAGGAGGCCCAGGTGCCGGCGTCGGTCCGGGCGCCGCCGGGGTTTTGGATGAACCAATGGAGGACGGGCAGGTTGTTGGTCTGCTCCACGTGCACGATGGTGCCCTCGTATTCGGGCGAGTTGTTGGGATCCTCGAAGGGCGGGAAGCGGCTGGCGATCCCTTCGCTGTCCGTGGCGGTGACATACCAGCGGATCATCTCGCCGATGTTCGCGACCCCGCCGGGAATCTGGGCGGTGTAGATGCCGTCCCCGGCCGCCGCGTCGGGCGGGAGTCCGTTGTCCACCATGGCGACGTTGACGTGCCCGCCAAACATGACGCGGTAGCTCATGGTCACCGAGGCCAGTGGATCGAAGGTGGGAGTGATCCGGGCGCTGACGACGACGCCCTCCCCTTGCAGGGGCACCGCGGGCGCATGGTCCACCTCGGAGATGACAGGCCCCAGGTCGTCCGCTCCGGCGCCGTTCGGGGCGCCGGGCGTGGGGGCGGTGAAGTAGCGCGGGGAGGTGCTGAGGATCACGCTGCGCTCGCTCTCGAGCTCGGCCGCGAGGAGGAAGTCGTCGTCGCTGACCCCGACGTTGAGACCGTGGATGGCCAGCACATTCATCCCCGGCTGCACGCCGACCAGGGCCTGGGAGATGTCGATGGTCTCGAACTGGGTCGCGGCGCCGTCCGGGTGGTCGCCGCTGGCCGCGGAATTCCAATCGGCGAACAGGCCCTCCTCGAAGAGCAGGTCGGCCGTGAGGATGGAGGCGTCACAACCGTCGTTGGAGAGGCCGTCGGGTCCGCGCGGGTCCAGGGCGAAATCGACGAAGTCCCCCGGGGCCAGGCCGACGAGGGTGACCTCGTTGGTCACGTTGCCCGGGTCGTTGAAGGCGATGCTGCGGGAGAAGACCTCGTTGCCGTTGTGGAGGATGCGTCCGGTGACGCCGTTGCCGCAGTTGACGTTGGCCTTGGAGAGGCGGAACCGGACAGTCACGGTGCCGGTCACCTCGGACACCCAGCGACGGATGGCCCAGTGTTCGTCCCCGGTGTTGAGGGCGTTGGGATGGGCGCCGTTGCCGCTGATCTCGGTCCAGGGCGGATTGCCGGCAAACCAATCCCAGAGGCTGCCGGTGAAGAACTCGGAGCCGCTCCAGGCGCCGCCGCCATTGGGGAAGGGGAGGAAGTCGCCGGGTTGGTAGGTGTCGTCCCCGTCGGTGGTGCGGTTGTAGTGGCCGTAGTGCCAGTTCATGTTGCCCTGGACGCCGGAGAAGTCGGCGACGGAATTGGCGACGCGGGTGTAGGCGTTGCGCCGGGTCATTTCCGTGCCGTTCACGTAGGCCACGAACCCGTCGTCATATTTCATGCGCAGGCTCAGCACGCTCAGTTCCGCCGGATCATCCACCATGAAGGGCAGGCGCAGGAAGGCGGAGGAATTGATGTTGCGCATCGAGGCCCCGACGTCGGTGCCAAAGGCGCCGGCGAGGCTGGGCAGGGTGCCGGGGCTGCCCTCGAACCCGACGCCGCCGGACACGCTTTGCCATGCGGCATCGTCATAGGCCGCGTCGGTCCAGTCCATCCCGAGCGTGCCGTCGCCCGGGACGAGGAAGCGGCCGGAAGCGGCCTCGCTCAGCAGGAGCGTGGGTTCGACGTCGGTCGGCAGGCCGTAGGAAACGCCGGTCACCTGGGGCGGGAACATCGGCGAGTAGGAGGAGACGATGGTCGTGCCGTCGGGCGCGACCAAGGCCAGGAACTCCCCGCCGCCGCTGAGGCCGAAGTTGGTGTGCAGCTCCTCGCCGGGCCGCCGGCGGTCCTTGCTGGAGGCGAAGACGATCATGTAACCGCCCGCGACCAGGTTGGTGCGGGGGAAGGTCCACTTGTCGAGGTTGCCGGCGTTGTCGGTGAGGTGCCAGCCCACCAGGTCCACGTCCTGGCCGCTGGCGTTGTGGATCTCTATCCAGTCCGACGCGTCGCCATCCTCGTCGAGCAGGGGCCCGTCGTTGAAGGCCATGAACTCGGTGATGAAGAGCGAGCCGGCCACGGCGTTGGGATCGAGGAGGTAACTCCAGCTCCCGCCGGCGAAGGCGTTGGGCGCGGGGGCCAGGTCGGCGATGCCGTGCGCGGCGTTCCACTCGACGGTGACACTCCCGGCCGATGGCTGCGGGAACTGGAACGTGTAACGGCTGGCCGTCACCGGCGTGACGCTGGTGGCCGCGCCGCCGTTGATGAGCAGATCCGCCGCCCCGACGCCGGTGACATCCTCGCCGAACTGCACCGTGATGGCGGACAGGACGGGCACCGTCGAGCCGGCCGCCGGGTTGAGGCTGACGACCTCCGGCGCCACCGTGTCCACCAGCGTGTAGGACCACGAATGCCCGGGAAGCCCGGCATCGAACGGGTTGGGCGGCACGGCGAAATCGGTGATGCCATGCGCGGACGCCCAGGCCAGGTTGACCGGGCCGAAGGCGGGTTGCGGGAAGAAGAAGGTGTAGTCCGGGCCATTGCGCGTGAGGGAGGTGGCGGGGACGCCGTTGATCAACAGATCGGCGGGCTGCACGCCGTCCACCAACTCGCTGAATTCCACGCGAACCTGGAGCAGGCCGTTGAGCGTGGTGCCGGGGGTGGGCGTGACCGCCTGGATCATGGGCGGATCGGCGTCCACCGGCACGCGGACCAGCCGGAGGTCGATGAGGAAGTCGCTGCCGCCGGCCAGGGAATCGTTGAAGGCATGGACGGCGATGACGTTGGTGCCGGGGACGAGGTAGGCGCCTGGGTTGGCGAGCGCCTGGTTGACGACGCGGTTCGGGTCGCCGGCGGCGGGCAGCGAGGTGCCGTTGTGGGGGATCTCGCCGGCGGGCATGTTCTCCCGCCACACCTCGGTGCCGTTGATCCAGACGATGGCGCCGTCGTCGGTGTCGAGGTCGAGGCGAAGCTCGGCGATGTCCACGGGATTGCTGACGACAAACGTGTTGCGCATGTAGATGCTGGTGTAGCCTCCGGCCATGTCGGTCAGCTCGGTGTTGCCCGAGTAGCCGGCGCCGTTCTCGAAGTAGAACGGGGCCGCGCCGCTGCTCCAGCTCGAGTCGTTGAAGGCCGGCTGCCGCCAGGCGGTGGGGTCGGGGGAGGAGGCCGCGAACAGGCCCTTGAGAAACTTCCAGGCCGCCTGGAAGGGCACCAGCGTGGTGTCGGGCGTGAGCGAGGTCTCGTCGATCTCCAGGGCATGATAGTCGATGCCCATCCAGTTGCCGCCGCCGTCCGCATTGTAGTTGATGCCGCGCAGCGAGATGACGTTGTCGCCTCCGGCGCCGAAGGAGGCGCCCACGGCGCCGAAGGTCATCTGGGTCGAGACGATGAGGGACCCGACCTGCGCATTGCGCGAGATGACCTCGGGAAGGATCTCCACGCCGTTGAAGGAAACCCTCGTGCCATAGCGGGGATCGGAGCCGTTGCCGTCGAAGTTGAAGGGAGTGAAGATGAAGCGGAACACCGTCGAGGGATCATAGATGTCCGGATCGAGGTTGAAGTGGATGCGCAGGTCGTTGTCGGACCCGGCGAAGGCCCGCTCGAAGGCGCGCTCGTCATTGGCCACGGTCCCCGCGCCGGTCGGCGACGGCGGATAGACGCCGGCAAAGTAGTAATCGTCGTCGGCCTGCTGGTCCGCCGGGGTGTTGTTCGGGTTGCCGGGCGGCGGATTGGTCCCGGCTTCCTGGACGAAATCGACGTCGGGCCCGCCGCCGACGCCGTCCACCGGCCAGCCACGCCCAAGCTGGCCGGCCTGCCAGACGACACTCCATTCCGCAGCCCCGAGACAAGGGCGGAAGCCGGTCAGGGCCAGGAGGCCAAGGGCGATTCTGGCGAGGAACAAGGTGGGGTTGAATGGCCGGAGTAACTTCCGCTGGGCGGGTGCAAAGTACACCGGTTTCCGAGCATGCGAGCCGTCGGCAGGGAACATGTCGCGGATCCTATCGCAAAGGTGACAACTTGGCAACGATACTTAAACGGCTGCTGCAGTTCAGACAGTGGGGAGGGGAAGCAGAGCGCGCCGTCCGCGCCCCTGGGGCTGCTGACGGCGGCGGGGGGGGGTATCGGAGGAGCGGTGGAGCATCCGAGGGTAAGGAGGGGCTATTTAATGAAGCCCGTGGTCGGGCGAACGATGGAAAGATGGGAAAGCCAAAGTGGTGGAGGAAAAGAAGCCGGCGCGA
>Ga0302046_10006202_pt1 | contig 10455 bp, 9 predicted proteins | sample RVTome_11_FD_200261 | JGI IMG/M metagenome (GOLD analysis project Ga0302046, IMG submission 200261) | Soil microbial communities from uranium-contaminated site in the Upper Colorado River Basin, Wyoming, United States - RVT147D111 (version 2) ... | reverse complement strand
ATTCGCAGGCGCTACGGATCCGAATCCAGCCCCACCTTCAAGGAGGTTTGAACCATGAAGAGCCTGTTCATAGTCATGCTCGCCATCGCCATGGTGTTCACGGCCGGCGCGGCATTCGCCGGTGAAGAGAAAAACGCCGAGAAGCGCGCCGAGATCGACAAGGTGGCGCAGATGGCCCTGGATGACGTTCTGGCGAAATCGAACGATGCTCCTGCGCTGTACGAGAAGGCCCACGGCTATGCGGTGTTCGACAACATGCGCATCACCTTCATCCTCAGCGGAGGAGGGGGTTCCGGCGTCGCGGTCGACAAGGCGACCGGCAAGCGGACCTACATGAAGATGGGGACCGGCGGTCTGTCGCTCGGGATCGGCGCCCAGAAGTACCAGGTGATCATGTTCTTCGAGACCGAGGAGATCCTCACCAGGTTCATCGAGCAGGGCTGGAAGGCCGAATCGGGCGCCAACGCCGCGGCAGGGACGGCCGGTGCCAATGTCGGGACCAATTTCATCGACGGCATCGCCGTGTTCCAGATCACCGAGGCGGGACTGATGGCCTCCGCCGATATCTCCGGTACCAAGTACTCGGTCGACAAGAAGCTCAATATGCAGTAAGCGCCGGCAACGCATGGCGGCCGGCGGGGATCCCCCGCCGCCGCATTCCGAGAGGTCGGAGCATGGATAGCCGCCGCTCCCGGCCGGCGCCGCTCTTGTCTGTCATCCTGTCATTCGTCCTGGTCATCGGCCTCCCGGCCGGCGCGTTGTACGCCGACGAGCCGCAGACCGACGGAGCGCAGGCCGACGAGCCGCCGCGCACCGGACGGACCGACGATGTCGAGGGGGACCAGGCCGGGCCGGTCCCCCCGTTCGTCAAGGCGATCGAACAGAAGGACTGGCAGCCGGTCGCGCCGCACCCGGAGAGCTTCGACTGGATCGAGCTGAAGTCGGGCGAGTGGCTGAAGGGCGAGTTCGTCGCGCTGTACGACGACAGCCTGGAGTTCGACAGCGACGAGCTCGACCTGCTGACCCTCGACTGGGCCGACGTCCGGCAGGTGCGGTCGGCGCGGGTCATGGATGTCGGTCTCCCCTACAAGAGGAAGGTCACCGGCAGGCTCTGGATCAAGGGGGACACGGTCCTGGTCATCGGCGACGAAGTGCACGAGGTGAAGCGCTCGCAGGTCGTGTCGATCACCAGCGGCGCGCCCAGCGAGCTGCAGAAATGGTCCGGGAAGGTCAGCATCGGCCTGACGGCGCGGGAGGGTAACGTCGACCAGGTCGATTTCAACAACACCAGTTATTTCAAACGCCGCACCGTCGAAAACCGCCTGACGCTCCAGTATCTCGCCAACCTCAGCACCCTCAGCGGCGATGAGACCACCAACAATCAGCAGGTCAGCGCGAACTGGGACAGGTTTTTGACCACGCAGTTCTACCTCAAGCCGCTGGCCTTCGCCTGGTATCGGGATCCCTTTCAGAACATCAGCTCGCGAACGACGTTAGGCATCGGTGCCGGGTATCAGATCATCGACAGCAAGAGGACCGATTGGAGCGTGTCGGGCGGTCCGGGCTATCAGGAGACCCATTTCGTCTCCGTCCAGCCCGGCGAAGACACCAAATCCAGTACCCCGGCCGTGACCTTCGAGACCAATTTCGATCAGGACTGGACCAAGGCGATCGAGTTCCGCTTCCAGTACCGCGCCCAGTTCACCGACACGGCATCGGGCAAGTACAATCACCACCTGGCGATGACCTTCGAGACCGAATGGACCAAGGTCCTCGACTTCGACCTGTCGCTCGTCTGGGATCGGACGGAGCACCCGCAAGCCGATGACCAGGGGGTCGTGCCCGAACAGGATGACTACAGGATGATCGTCGGTCTCGGCATCGAGTTCTAGCGTCAATGCAATCCCGGCTGCGCGTCACCTGCGGCGCGGTGCCGCCTATTTGAAGAAGGATGGAGCGTATGACCGCGGTTATCCGCACGCTGTGGATCGTCGGATTGCTGCTCGGCGTCTCATCGCTGCCGCTCGCACGGCAGGCGACCAGCACAGCGGGCGCTCCCGCGGCCGGGGCCGAAGCGCAGGAGTCCCCCCTCGCCGCCAAAGCCCGGCTCCTGCTCGACCAGATCGCCGCCGATCGGGCCGAGCTGAGGGAGCTGCGCCGGCAGCGGGATGCGGCGCAGGGCGAGGATCAGGTGATTCTCTCCCGCCGCACGATGAACAAGGGGCTCGAGACGCTCGCCCGGCTCGACACCCTCGTCGCCAACGTCCTCGAGCAGGAGAAGAAGGGGCTCGACGCGGTCGAGTTCCGCAGCGGCGCCGAGGATCTGGTGAAGATGCTCGGGCCGCTGTTCCGCCAGCGGATCAAGGACCTGCAGGGCAGGCTTGCCGAGCTGGGCAAGCGCAGGGATGCCGCCGGCGGCGACGAGCTGGTCGAGCTGGAGGGGGACCTGTCCGCCGAGCACGGGCGGCTCAACACCATACTTAATGCGGCGCTGAATAACATGCGCCACATGCAGGCCCTCGGCCTCGATGCCGGCGAGGAGGAGGCCTATCTGGGGGATATCCTCTCGGAGCGAGCCGCGACCGAGGCGGCCCGCCTGCAGCTGGCGCTCGAGGAGATCGCCAGGCTCCGGCGGCGGCTGGCGGACGATCCCGACAACGCCGATTCCAAATCGCAGCTGCAGGCTGCCGAGGGGAAGCGGGAGCGAAGCGCCCACGCCCTCGACACCAGCGCCCGGATGATGAACCGGGTCGGCCTCGACACGAGGGATCACCAGACCCTGCTGATCGAGGCGACGGGACAGGTCAGCACCCATATTCTCGATCGCGGCGTGGCCATCGACCTGTTCCAGCAATGGTTGTCGCGGCTGCGGCAGTGGGCGATCGACAGCGGCCCCGGCCTGCTGTTCAAGGCGCTCCTGTTCATCTTGATCGTGTTTGTCTTCCACCTCCTCTCCCGGCTGGCCCGCGAGGTGGTGCGCAAGGCGGTCACCACCTCGCGGCTGCGATTCTCCCTGCTGCTGCAGAACATGTTCATCTCCATCGCCGGGAACGTGGTGCTGCTCCTCGGCCTGCTGGTGGCGCTGTCGCAGCTCGGCATCGCCCTCGGCCCGCTGCTCGCCGGGCTCGGCATCGCCGGATTCATCATCGGCTTCGCGCTGCAGGAGGTCCTCGGCAACTTCGCCGTGGGGATGATGATCCTGATCTACCGGCCGTATGACGTCGGCGACATGATCGAAGCGGCCGGGGTGACCGGCAAGGTCGATGCGATGAGCATGGTCTCGACCACCATCATGACGATCGACAACCAGACCCTGGTGGTGCCGAACGGCAAGATCTGGGGGGACGTGATCAAGAACGTGACGGCGCAGAGGATCCGTCGCGTCGACATGGTGTTCGGCGTCTCTTACGGCGACGACATCCCGAAGACCGAGAGCGTGCTGGCGGCCATTCTCAAGGAGCACCCGAAGGTCCTCGACGACCCCGAGCCGGTGATCAGGCTGCACAAGCTGAACGATTCGTCGATCGATTTCGTCGTCCGTCCCTGGGTGCTGACGAACGACTACTGGGAGGTCTATTGGGACGTCACCAGGGAAGTGAAGCTGCGCTTCGACCGGGAGGGGATCAGCATACCGTTCCCGCAGCGCGACGTGCACTTCTACGATGAGCGTGAGCGGGCCAGGGAGCGATAGCTACTCGCCGCCGCTCTCTTCCGTCTCCCCGCCGGCCTCGGACGCCGCGCCCGTCGTCTCCCCGGCTGCGGGCTCCTCCCCGGCCGTCTCCCCGCCCTCGTCCGCCGCGGGGGCGGTGCTCGGGTCGGAGGCGGCGATCGCTTCGTCGACCTTGGCGTAGAGCGCCTCGGCGTCCTGGTTCAGTTGATCCGCGTCGGGCTTCAGCTCCGCCAGCGCCGCCGGGCTGAGGTCGCGACCCATGAACGTCGATTGATCGCGCAGCGAGGCGATGAACGGCTTATACAGCTCCGAGGCGCCCTGCAGCGCCGCGTCGAAGTTGTTGAAGGTCGTCTTCACCCGGTCGAGGCTCTTCTGGCTCCGCTCCTTCATCGACTCGGACGAGTACGACGCGATCTCCTTTTCCCACCCCTTGTAGAAATCCTGCAGATCCTTGCGCAGCGACTCGACGCTCTTGCGGGCATCCTCGGCGGCCTTGTCGCACTTGTCGATCGATTTCGGCAGCTCCTTGTAGGCCGACTCCGGCCCCTTGCCGCCCTCGGCGAACACGGTGTTGTACTGCTCCATCGTCTCCTTGACCTGGCCGACGGCGCTCTGCAGCGACTCGCGGGATTTCTGCACCTCCTCCTGCAGCTTCTTGGTGTCCTTCCCGCCCCCGCTCTGCGCCAGGGCCGGCTGCGAGCCGGCGAGCAGCACGGCTGCGGCGGACAGTGCGATCCACGAAATGTGTCTCGACGCGTTGTTCATAGTCATTTGCCTCGCTCATTACTCTCTAATCGACGTCGCCCCAGGCGAACGTCAGGTAGGCCAGGAAGCCGGATTGACTGTAGTCCAGGGTCAGCGGATCCTCGCTGGTATCCGTGTAGTCGATGCTGGTGCGGGAGGCGCCGCCGCCGATGCCGAAGTGCTCCGTGAAATACCATTCGAACACGAGAAGGACATCGGTGACTTCCCCCTCGATGTCGCCGACTTCGAGGTCGAGCCAATTGAAGGCTCCCCTGAAGAGCACGTTCGGGGTGACGGCGAAATTCACGAACATGCCGAAGGTCGGAACCGGAGCGAACAGGGTCTCCTCGGCGCGGACCCGGGTGTTCATCATGCCGTTGATCGTCCCCGTGCCGTCGAGCGCCACTTCGAGATTATAGCTGCTGAGGCCGATGTTGACCCCGGCCTCGCCCCGGTCGGTGCGCAGAAACGAATAGCGCCAGTCGACCCGGAGCCAGTCGATGTTGAAGTCGGTGTTCAGGGCCACCCCCACATCGTAGGTGTTTCCATCCCAATCGATCTGGCCGGTGATGATTCGCTCGCCGGTTCTCTTCAGGCCCCAGTAGCCGAACCCGATGGCGTGGCGCGGATTGAAACGGTAGTGTCCGTCGCTCCGCAGGAAGCTCTTGTCATCTTCCAGACCGAGCTCGTCTTCCAGACTGATCACGGTGCCAATGGCGTTGCCGGTCCCGGCCGCGGCGGTCGTGTTGAAATCGGTGAGGAAACCCCCGACGTTGAGGACCCATTCGTCGGCGATCACCCGGCTCTCGCCGCCCGAGCCGGACGCGGCGAACGCCGGCCCCGCCATCGCCGCCAGGAGGGCGATGAGGACCCCGGCGCCGCGGCGGCAGGATCGCTTCGTCGCGCTGTTGCAGACTCTCGATGTCATCGACTCCTCCTGGCGGAGAGCGCCGCCTGTCGCGAGCTCCCCGCTCTGACCCAGCCCCGCCTCGATTGGCCGCAGCAGGGAGGGATCATATCAGAGTGGACGGATGTCGGGCATACCCCCGTCAGAAACGGGTCGTCACCAGGAGGTGGACCCCGGCCGCTCCGTCGCCGAACCGGTAGCTGAGGCCGACCCGGGGGTAGGGGATGTTCCAGAATGTGTGGTGGCGCTCCCGGGCGCCCCACATGACACCGATCTCGTGGCGGTGGTTGATCGCCAGCGGTTCTCCCAGCGGCGGATCGATCAACAGGGCGTCGAAATAGAGCTCGCTGCGGACGTACGGGCCGATGTCGGTCTTCCGCGTGTGCAGTCTCCACCCGATCGGGAACAACCACTCGATCTGCGTGTCGAAGCGGGCGAAATCGTCCCGCGGCGACAGATCGCTCTCCCGGTTGCCGGCCCACAGCAGCGTGTTCCAGAGCAGGACGCGGGAGCCGCCGGCCGGGAACTCCGCCCAGCTGTCGGTCCCCAGGCCGAGGATCCAGGTCGTGCCGCCGGAATCGAGCTCCCACGCCGGCCCCGCCCGCACGAACGGATCGAGCCGCCAGGCGGACAGGATCGGCACCTGGAATTCGGCCCCCAGCAGCAGGCTGAAGGTGCCGAGCGAGCTGGGGAGCTGGAAATCGCCGGCGTCGGACAGCTTCAGGTCGTAGAAGCCGAACGTCGATGTGGCGGAGATGCGCAGGCCGAATGGATTCCCCTCTTCGGGGCGCAGGGTGAAGGCCAGCGGGGCGCGGATGATGTACAGCTCGCGGCCGTCGGCGGCGTAGATGCCCGATCCGAGGAAGGCGGCGTGGGCGAAGTTCTTCGGATCGAGCTCGCTGGTGAAGCGGGGGGCGGGCGTTTGCGCGCGGCCCTCGGTGACGGCGGCCAGAAGCAGCAGGAGGATGATGACGTACCGCGCCATCCGGCGGAACTCCTCCGCTCAGGATCCGGCGCCGGCGGGAGCGAACAGCAGGGTCTGCCGTCCCGCCTCCCGCCGGGAGGTGAGGGCGAGGCGCTCGCCGGCCGGGCCGCAGGCCAGGATGGAAGCCGCGAGTCCCACCACCGCAATCCGGATGATCATGTCGCGCCGCCTCCTGCCGGGAGCCCCGTGGCCGGGCATGTATCCTACTCCCTTCCCGGCGTTCCGTCGTCCGCCGGAAGTGGTGATTCCCGGCGAGACCACCGTGCCGTCCATGTGCCCGCGGGCGCGACCGCGCCCCGGTGATACGATGCGGCCGCGCGGCGCGGCCCTCGACCGGGCGGCGTCGCGGGAGGGTTCGAGGTGCAGAAGCCAGGCCGCAGACTGATGACATGGCTCGTTCGCGCCCTCGTGCTCGGCGGGGCGTTGCTCGCTGCGATCGTGCTGGCGTTCGCCGTGCAGGCGCGCCTGCGGCTCCCCGACCTGCAGGCGTGGCACCGGCTCCAATTACGGGAGGAGTTCCGCGCCGACCGGAGGGACGTCGAGTCGTTCGCCGACTATCTCCGCCTCGAACAGCGGCTGTTCGACGAGCTTCGCACCCGGCTGATGGACGACCCCCAGGCCACCGATCCGCACGTGCTGGGGCGGTACCACCCGGGGAGCGCCCCGGCCCGGCGGGCGCTGGAGACTCCCTACAACCGGTCCTACGAGCTGGCGACGCCCGAGCCGCGGGGGGCGGTGCTGCTCGTACACGGGCTGTCCGACTCGCCTTACAGCATGCGCGCCCTCGCCGGGATCTTCCACGCGCAGGGCTACCATGTCCTGGTGCTCCGGCTGCCCGGCCACGGCACCACCCCCTCGATGCTGCGCGATGTCACCTGGCAGGACTGGTACGCGGCGGTGGCGCTGGGCGCGCGGGAGGCGGCGCACCGTGCCGGGCCCGGCAGGCCGTTTCTGGCCGTCGGGCACTCCACCGGCGCCGCGCTGCTGGCGCTGCATGCGGTGCGGGGGCTCGCCGACTTCGAGCCAGATCTTGATCAGCTGGATGCCGGCCTCGACCATCCACTTCTCGAACACCGGGCAGAGCTCGAGGAAGCGGCGGTGCTCCTCCTTGCTGCAGAACCCCATCACGAGCTCCACGCCGGCCCGGTTGTACCAGCTGCGGTCGAAGATCACGATCTCGCCGGCGGCGGGAAAGTGGGCCAGGTAGCGCTGCAGGTAGAGCTGGGACTTCTCGCGGTCCGACGGCGCCGGCAGGGCGACCTGGCGGAAGACGCGCGGGCTGACGCGCTCGGTGATCGCCCGGATGGTGCCTCCCTTGCCGGCGGCGTCCCGTCCTTCGAACACGATGATGACCCGTGAGCCGGCGTGCTTGACCCACTCCTGCAGCCGGCACAGCTCCGCCTGGAGCTGGTGCAGCTCGCTCTCGTACTGCTTGCGCTTCAGTCTGTCCGGGGTGCGCTCTTGCATCGTTCTCACCAAGCGGCGCGGCTCACGGGCCTTGCTCGGCCTCGCCCTCGACCGGTTCGCTCTCGGCGGGCCAGCCGCCCCCGAGCGCGCTGTAAAGCCGGATCAGGGAGGTCACCTGCTCGCTGATGCTCGACACTTCATCGATCTCGGCGTTGAACAACGAACGCTGCGCGTCGAGCACCTCGAGGTACGCCGCGACGCCGCCCCGGTAGCGCAGCTCCGACAGCTCCAGCACCTTGCGCTCCGCCGCGACCCGGTGCCCCTGGGCGTCGCGCTGCTCGCCCGACTTCTGCAGGGCGACGAGGGAGTCATCGACCTCGCGCAGGGCCTGCAGCAGGGTCTTCTCGTACTCGTAAACGGCCTGGCGCTGCCGCGACTCCTGCACCTCGACCCTCCGCCTGTTTCTGCCCGCGTTGAAGATCGGCTGCACGATGCCCGCCAGGAAGTGCCAGGTGCTGCTGGGTCCTTCGAGCAGGTTGTCCAGGTCGGTGCTGGTGGAGCCGTAGGCCCCGGTGAGGCTGATGCGCGGATAGAGCAGCGCCTTCGCCTCGCCGATGCGGGCATTGGCCGCGATCAGCTGCTGCTCGGCGGCGCGCACGTCGGGCCGCCGCTCGAGCAGCGCCGCCGGCAGGCCGGCCGGCACCTGCGGCGGGATCGGCTGCTGGTCGACCGGGCGGCCGCGGATGACGGCCGCCGGGTTGTGGCCGAGCAGGTAGGAGATCTCGTTCTCCTTCTGCTCGACGGACTTTTCGATCTCGTACACGAACGACTGGACGCGGTGCAGCTCGGCCTCGGCCTGGCGCCAGTCCAGCTCGGGGGTGATCCCGCCCTCGAAGCGGTCGCGGGCCAGGCCCAGGTACTCGCGCCGCGACTCCAGGGTCCGCCGGGCGATCTCCAGGCGGCGATCGAGATCGCGCAGCTCGACGTAGGCGCGGGCCACGCCGGCGACGAGCGCGATCGCCACCGCGCGCCGCGCTTCCTGGGTGGCGAGCAGGCTGGCGAGCTCGGCCTCGTTGGCGCGCCGGACGCGACCGAAGAAATCGATCTCCCAGGAGAAGCCGAGCCCAAGGTTGTAGATCTCGGTCTTCCGGCCGCCGCCGCTGCCGTCGGGGGTATGGGTCAGGCTGCCGTCCGTGAAGCGGATCTCGCCCCCCACTGCCTGCGCGTCGATCTCCGGATAAAGGGCGCTGCGGCTGATGCCGTAGCGCGCGCGGGCTTCCTCGATGCGCTCGATGGCGATCTTCAGGTCGCGATTCTCCTGCAGCGCGATCGTGATCAGGTCACGCAGCTGCTCGTCCTGGAACAGGTCCCACCAGGGGATGTTGGCGATGGACGCCTCATCGGCGGCGGCGCGGCGCCATTCCTCGGGGGTCGTGATCGGCGGCCGCACGTAGTCGGGCCCGAGGGTGCAGGCGGCGAGGAGGGAGCAGAGCAGTCCCGCGGGGAGGAGTCGGCGCGCCACTTCAGTGCGCCCCCTCGGCGGACGGAGCCGCAGCCGGCGCCTTTTTGCCGGCGCGCCGCGCCTTTCCCAGGCCCTCGACGAAGGCGAAGTTGCCGGGGATCAGGAACACGCCGAGGGCGGTGGCGACGAGCATGCCGAAGAACACCGCGGTGCCCATCACGTTCTGCGCGCCCGCCCCCGCGCCGCTGGCCTTCATCAGCGGCACGACGCCGAGGATGAAGGCGAAGGCGGTCATCAGGATGGGGCGGAAGCGCAGGCGCGCCGATTCCAGTGCCGCTTCCTCGATGCTCATGCCCTCCTCGTGCTTGGCCTTGGCGAACTCCACGATCAGGATGGCGTTCTTGGCCGCCAGGCCGATCAGCATGATGTTGCCGATCTGGACGTAGACGTTGTTGTCGTAGCCCAGCATCCACACCCCGAAGAAGGCCCCCAGCACGACGAGGGGTGACCCCAGCAGCACGGCCCACGGCAACCGCCAGCTCTCGTACATCGCGGCCAGCAGCAGGAATACGAAGACGATGGCCGCCACCAGGGTCGGAGCCGCAGGCGGCGCCGTCTTCTCCTGGTAGGAGAGCGAGGAATAGGTGAAGCCCACCTCCGGAGGCATCGTCTGAGCGAATACCTCCTCGAGCGCCTGCAGGGTCTGGCCGGAGGCGAAACCGCGGCCGGGCACCCCGTTGAGCTCCACCGAGCGCAGCAGGTTGAATCGGTTGGTCAGCTCCGTGCCGGCCTGCGACGCCACCGTTAACAGGGTGCCGAGGGGGACCATCTCGCCGCTGGACTGACTGCGTACGTAGATCTCGCCGATGTCCTCGGGCTTCTGGCGATAGTCGGCCTCCGCCTGGACGTACACGCGGAACAGACGGCCGAAGCGGTTGAAGTCGTTGACGTAGCTGCCCCCGAGGCTGGTGGCGAGGGCCTGGAACGCTTCGTTGACCGGGACGCCGAGCTTGCGCGCCTTCTCGCGGTCGAGCTCGACCTTGACTTGAGGATAGCGCGGGTCGAACGAGGTGAAGATGTTACCGATCTCCGGCCGCTGCCGGGCGGTCTCCATAAACTGCCGGCTCAGCTCTCCCAGCTGATCGACGCTCATGCCGCCGCTGCGATCCTGCAGCAGGAAGTTGAAGCCGGCCGAGGCGCCGAAGCCCGAGATCGTCGGGATGTTGAACGGGAAGATGATGGCGTCGGGGATGCGGGCGAATTCGGCGTTCAGGCGAGCC
>Ga0302046_10006200_pt1 | contig 10456 bp, 7 predicted proteins | sample RVTome_11_FD_200261 | JGI IMG/M metagenome (GOLD analysis project Ga0302046, IMG submission 200261) | Soil microbial communities from uranium-contaminated site in the Upper Colorado River Basin, Wyoming, United States - RVT147D111 (version 2) ... | reverse complement strand
TTCGAGCGACGGGTTGCCGGACGCGCTCCAGTCGCCGGCCGTGTAGGATTCGCGGTTGATGTAGGCGACCAGGTTCTCACGAAGGTCCGCGCCGAACTGTTCGCCCCATTCGGTCGATCCGAGCAGGAAGTACTCCTCGCCGCCCCAGCTCCCGAACACGATGCTGCGACGCGGGCGGAATCCCTGCTCGATCGCGGCGGCGACGCCGCGTGCCGTCTCCAGCAGCGACACGGTCCCACTCGTGGGATCGCGCGCGCCCAGCACCCACGCGTCCCGATGCCCGGCCACGAGCACGAGCTTCTCCGGTTCCTCCGCTCCCTCGATCCTGCCGAAGACGTTCCAGACCGGCCGCTGCTGGTAGTCGTACTCGACGTGCATCTCGATCCGCGCCGGGCCCGGCCCGACGTGATACGTCACCGGCAGCCCACCCTGCCATCCTTCGGGGACGGCGTCGCCGCCGATGTGACGCAGGATCTTCAGGGCTTCGCCGTACGAGATGGGCTGGACGGGAATCGTCTGGATCGTCCCGGCGTCTTCGAGGGCGAGGCGCTCGACGCCGGGAATCGACGGCCGGAACGGCGTCAGCGGATCGCCCGGATAGATCGGCACGTCCAGGAAGCTCCCGCGCTGGATCCCCTCCCACGGCCGCCAGGTGCCGTTGGGGTACACGTCGCCGCGCACGTATCCGTCTTCTTCCGGATCGGTGTAGATCACGACGCCGATCGCGCCGCGCCTGGCGGCCTCGCGCACCTTCATGCCGCGCATCTGGTTCGGCGTCCCGCCGTATCGCACGAGCACGATCCTCCCCTCGAGCGACACGCCCAGGTCGTCGAGCAGGCGGTAGTCCCCGATGCGACCGTAGTTCGCATAGATCACGTCTCCCGTGACGTCGCCGGGCGTCACGTAGGCCGCCACGCCCGGCAGGGCGCCTTCGACCGACGTGTCCGGATCCTCCGGGATGGGCGGCTCCGTCACGGCCAACTCGAGGACCTCGGGCTCAATGAGCCGGAGGCGCAGGTCGCCCGGCCAGGGGATGAGAGGGTCGTACCTGACCATCTCCGTCTCGAAGCCGAGCTCCTGCCACAGATCCCGCAGAGAGAGCGCGAGCCGATAGTTCTCGTCCGTTCCCGCGTCGTGGGGTCGCCGCGTCATCTCGCGGTGTGCCTCACGCATCCGGTCGGCGTCCGGCACGGCAGCCATGACGGCTTCCCAGGCGCGCTGCTGCTCGGACCGCTCGACACTGAAGCCCATGAGGCTCGGGCGCTGCGCAGACGCGCCGAGCGGCAGCAGCAGGAGCGAGGCCACCGCCAGGAGCTTCATCGACTTCGTCATGATCGGCTCCTAACTCAGGTCCGGCTGGCGTCGGTGCCAGTCGGTCGCCTGTTCGTACGCGTGGGCGAGCGCGATGACCGTCGCCTCGTCGAAATGGGCGCCGCTGATCTGCAGCCCGATCGGCAGGCCCTCGCTCGTGAACCCGCAGGGCACCGAGATCGTGGGCAGCCCGTAGATGTCGAAGGCCGCGGTATTGTTCAGGCCGCCACCGCCGCCTCCCGGCGCTCCCCCTCGTCCCCGGCCGCCTCGGCCGCCCCGGCCTCGTCCGGCATTCGGCGCCGGCGGGCCGCCGCCAATCGGCCCCGGAGGCGTACGCTGGGTCGGGGTGATGAGGAGGTCGACCTCCTCGAAGACCCGGGCGATGTCCCGGCGCACCTCGTCCACGTGGCGGCGCGCCTGCGCGTAGACCGTTGCGCTGGCACTCTCCGTCCCCTGAATCAGCGCCCGCGTCGGGGCCTGGTAGAGCTCGGGCGACGCCGTGATCCAGGGCTGGTGGTACGCGTAGATCTCGGCGTTCCAGACGTCGGCCACCGACCCGGCCGCCGGAATCGCCACGTCTCTCACACCGGCCGTCAGCCCCTCCAGCACCCCGATGGCCACCTCCAGCGCGTCGGCGATGTCCGGATGGAGGTTCTCGAAGAATCCGGCGGTGGGCCTGCCCAGGCGCAACTGCGGGGTCGGCGCCCCGATCCCGCGCGCGTAATCGTCGACCGGCCGATCGACCGACACGGGATCCCGCGCGTCATGGCCGGCCAGGACGTTCAGCATCAGCGCGGCGTCCTCGACCGTCTTGCACATCGGCCCGACGTGGTCCAGCGTCCACGCCATCGGGATGACGCCGTGATTGCTGACGCGGCCGTAGGTCGGCTTCAGGCCCACGATGCCGCAGCAGGAGGCCGGGATGCGGACCGAGCCGCCCGTGTCCGTGCCCAGCGCGCCCAGGCACAGGTCGGCGGCGACCGCCGCCCCGGACCCGCCCGAGGAGCCGCCGGGATGACGCTCCAGGTCCCACGGATTGTGGACCGGTCCGAAGTGCGAGACGGAGGAGGTGCCGCCCAGCGCGAACTCGTGCAGGTTCAGCTTCCCGAGGAGGATCGCGCCGGCGTTCTGGAGACGCGTGACGACCTCGGCGTCCGCCTCGGGCACGCGGGTCTGGAACACGCCGCTGGCCGCGGTCGTCAGGATCCCGGCCGTGTCGATGTTGTCCTTCAGGGCGATGGGAATGCCGTGCAGCGGTCCGCGCCAGCGGCCGTCGGCGAGCTCCGCCTCGAGGCCGCGAGCCGCCGTCAGGGCCTGTTCTCGCGTGACCGTGATGAAGGCGTTCAGGGACGCGTCGTACGTCTCGATCCGCCGCAGGCACGCTTCGGTCAGCTCGACCGGCGACACGTCGCGGCGCCGCACCAGATCGGACGCCCGCCCCAGCGTGAGCGCGGCCAGGTCTGCGGGGGCCTGCTGGGCGCCGAAGACCCGGAACGACGAGCCCACGGCGGCCGTCAGGCCGGCCGCGACGAACGCTCTGCGTGTCAGTGGAGCCATCACGACCTCCGGTGGAACGCCCTCACGGCCGCCACTCCGACGCGGCCCGCATGAAGGCCAGCGACTCGCCGGGGGCGGCGCGATCGGGCGGGAAATAGCTCAGTTTCACGATCACGGTCCGAGTGTCCGGGTCGATGAAGATGAACTGGCCCTGCAGGCCGAGCGCGTAGAACGCGTTCGAATCGGGGGCGGTCCACCACTGCAGGCCGTAGCCGCCGGTGGCCGTTTCGGGGTGGCTCGGTTGCGTCGACTGGGCGATCCAGTCCGCGGGCAGGATGCGACGCCCGTTCGCCACCCCGCCGTCGAGGACCATCTGCCCCAGCCGGCCGAAGTCGCGCAGCGTGGCGTTGAAGCCCGCCCCGGTGAACTCGCGACCGACCCCGGGTTCGCCATCGAGGATGAAGTACCCGTCCGCTTCCGCCCCCAGCGGCTCCCAGATGCGGCTGGAGAGGTAGGCCGACGCGGTCACGCCGGTGACGCGTTCGAGCAGCCAACCCAGGACGGCGGTGTCCAGGGTCTTGTACTCGAACAGGGACCCGGGCTCGGTCTTCGCCCGCGCGATGCACGCCATGTCCGCGAACCGCGTCAGGTTGAGGACCAGGCTGTTGATGTGGTTGGTCGCCGCCACCCCGGGATTGTCGAAGTCGTAGCGCTCCTCGTAGTCCACGCCGGAGCGCATCTCCATGATCTGCCGGATCGTGGCGTGACGATAGGCGCCGCGCTCCAGCTCGGGCAGGTAGTCGATGACGGGATCGTCCAGCGAGGCAATGAGCCCCTCCGACAGCGCGAGGCCGATCATCATCGACGCGATCGACTTCGACATCGAGAAGGCAATGAACCGCGTGGCCGGACCCGTATGGTTGCGGTAGATCTCGGAGACGACGCGGCCGTCTTTCAGGATGAGCAAGGCGTTGGTCTGCGTCCGTTCGAGCACGGCCTCCGCCGCCCGCGTCTCGCCGGCGAACTCGTAGGCGAAGTCCAGCGGCTGCGTCTCCGAGGGCAGCGCCCACACCGGCCCGCCCCGGGGCACGGTCCGCGTCCAGAAGATCTCGTCCATGTTGTGGAAGGTCAGCGTGTTCATGTCCGCGTCGAGCATCCGCCGCCGGAGCTCCTGGATGGCCGGCGGCACGGCGCTCGTGTGGGGATCGAGCACGGACATCCCGACCCGTTGACACTCCGAGACCGAGAGCGTCTGGGCGCGAGCGGGCGCCACGCCGAACGCGGTCATCGCAAGGCCGGTGAGCAGGCAGCGGAACGGACGACGCGCCAGGTACGGGAGAGCTCGTCGCTCCATCGGACCTCCTACCGCGGTCGGAAACGCCATGGCGCCACGCTATTCCGGAAGGTCCAGCGCCGGGTTCCGGTCGAAGAAGTCGAACGGCCGCAGCTCGAAGGTGTGCCAGAGCACCGGCATCACCGGCCAGTCCTCGGCGCGGACGAGGTGGTGCATGCCGATGGTGTGCCAGAGCACGAGATCCGTCTCCTGGATGCCGCGATCGGCGCTGGTCCAGTCGGGCAGTCCCATGCCCGGCTCGCTCAAGGTCGAGTACTCGCCCGCCGCGTACCGTTCGCTCGGCTCGTACGGCGTCACCCAGAGATGATGATCGATGAACGCCGCCCGGCGGCGGGGATAGTCATCCGCGCTGAGGAGCGTCTCGGCCGACTTGCCCCAGTTGAGCTGATAGCTCGTCGGATAGCCGACGCCGTTGACGCGGGAGCCGCTGAGCACCCGCCAGAGGGCGGGGCGCGCGAGGTGAACGTTGAGCTTGGCCTGCGATTCGCTGGCAGGATAGAAGGGCTCCTGCACCCAGATGCTGCGACGGGGACTCTCGGCGGGCAGCGTCTTCTGTACCAGACGATCGACGACGAATCGGTTGGTCGGGCCGTCGACATCGAGATCGAGCCGGAAGTTGAAGTAGTGATCGTGGTTGACGGCCACGAGATGCTCGTCGACGAAGCGACCGTAGCGGTCGTCGTCTCCCGTGCCGGCCGTCTTCGCCTCGACGCTCTTCACCTCCGCGATGCCCGTGGCGCCGACGGACACCTTGATCGACCCGTCCTGCTGGAACGCCCAGTCGAAGACGTAGTCGTAGTTCCCGAGCACGGCCGCGCTGCGGACGACGAGATCGCGCTTCTTCCGCCCGTCGGTCGACTGCCCGTAGTGGCGCCAGGCCATGTCGCCCGCCTCGCGCTCGAAGAGGCAGATGACGCCGTCGCGGGCCTGAGGCCGCCCCGTGTCGCCGGCGACGAGCCCGTCGAGGAACAGCGCGTCGTCCGGACAATCGACGCCCGGCCGCAGCGGCTTGGTGAGCCCGCCGGCGAACACCTCCCCGGAATCGAGGAAGGTCCGGTGCGCCCAGGTGAACGAGGGATCCATGTAGGGCACGAAGATCTCGGACAGCGCCCCCTGGTACAGCACCGGGCGACGAGCGCCGCCATCCTCGTACGTCACCACCGAGATGACGGGCCCGACGCGCTGGTCGGAGCGCACGTGGAACCGCCACTTCTGCCACTCGACCAGGTTGCCGCGCCGAGTGAAGCCGGCGCCGAGAGGCTGGTCGATCCGGATCGGGCCCGGGACCTCGCGCGGGGGACCGAGGCTGCCGGCGTCGTAGTCGGCGTTCGTGTCCGGGACCGGCACGATCCCCTCGTCGACGACGCGCAGCACGCGGCGCGCGTCCAGGTCGACGACGACGGTCAGGCCCGAGATCTGCCGCGCCCACGTGTTCTGCACGCCCGGCCCGTGCGCGCAGGTGACATGGCCGATCCGCCGTCCGCGCTGTTCGTCGGTGCCCAGGTAGCTCGGGGGCAGCACCAGGCACTCGACGAACGTCATGTCGTCGATGCCGCGGGCCTCGAGCGCGGCGATGAAGTCCGGATGCTGTTTGACGAGCCCGACCGTCGAGCCGAACTCCCGGCTGAGCCAGTTCGGCTGGATCCCTTCGAGTGCCGACCAGCTCTCGAGGGAGCCCGCGGCGAGATCGATGACGGCTTCGACCGTCTCTCCGTCGTGACCGATCACGGCCTTGGCCCTGCGCGCGAACGGGTCGCCGGCCGTGAAGGCCCACACGATCGCCTTGTCCGGCTCGACCAGGCTCACGTTGTAGAAGACGGTGCCCTCATCGAGGCGGTCCTCCTGCCGCAGGACCTCCAGCACGGTCCAGTACTCCTGGAACGTCAGCGGATCGAGCGGGTGGTCCTGAGCCGCGGCGGTCTCCACGACGGCCAGCGACGCGACCGCCGCGATCGCCAGCCTCCCCCAGGCGTTCTCGAGTCTCATGGCCGTGCCTCCCGTGGAATCCGCTCGTCGCGCATCGCCGCGTGCCACGCGATGACGGCCAGCACGATCGCCGACTGCCGGACGTCGTCCACGCTGACGGCGTCCGCCAGGTCGGCGTTCGTGTGCCGCGTGCGGACGTCGTAGTGACGGAAGTCCTTGATCGTGGTGAACGCGGGCACACCAATCTGGACGAACGGCACGTGATCCGTGCTGCCGATCCCTTCGATCACGTTCCGCCGCACGCCGAGGTCGCCGAGCGGCGCGAGCCACGCGTCGAAGACGGCCTTCGCCGCCGCGTTCTCCTCCATGTAGAACCCGTAGGTCGCGCCGCTGCCCGGATCGTCGTTCAGGTAGACGGCGATCCGGTCGCGCGCGGCCTCATCTCCGAGATGCCGCTCCACCCAGGCGCGGGACCCGACGAGCCCCTGCTCCTCGCCTCCCCAGAGGGCCGCCTGGATCGTCCGGCGCGGCGCGGCGTCGAGCGTGGCCAGGAGGCGCATCGCCTCCATCACCGCCGCGACCCCGTCCGCGTTGTCCGTCGCGCCGGTCGCCGTGTGCCACGAATCCAGGTGGGCGCCCAGCAGCACGATCTCGCTGCCGATGTCGGAATCGGTCCCCGGAATCTCCGCCAGGACGTTGCGGCTGTCGAGGCTGTCCTCGTCGAAGCGCGCGCCCACCTCGACGCGCACCTCCGCCGGGGCCCCCGCCTCCACCAGACGGACGAGCATGTTGTACTGCTCCGCCGCCAGCACCACCGACGGCGTCCCCTCGGGGGACGCGTTCCGGTTCCCCTGGACGCGCACCGTGCCGTGCTCGGTCGGCCCCGGGCTCAGCGCGACCCCGGCGCCGAGTCGCTGGAGCCGTGAGAACAGCTCGGCTCTCGGTGTGGCACTCGACGGGCTGGGGAACGGAGGGTTCCCGGTCTGGACCGGTCCCTCATCTCCGGCCGGCTGGGGCCGGTCCTCGCGCAGGAACTCGACCTGCGGCCGCGCGGCGAGGACGACGGCGCCCCGGAGGCGATCGCCGAGCGCGTCGATCTCGTCGGCGGTGCGGTCCCCGAGGTAGACGGGCGCGCCCGTGAGGACTCCCGCGGTGGACGGAGACCACGCCTCGGCATACCCGACGAGCGGCATGTAGCGCGGCGCCACCATCTCGACGGTGAGGGTCTCGAGCGTCCAGCCGCGTCCAAACTCGAAGGCCTCGAAGCGGGCGTTCGCGAGTCCCCACTCCTCGAAGCGGCCCAGCGCCCAGCGGGCGGCTTCGTCGTAGGCCGGCGATCCTGACAGCCGCGGGCCGAGTACGTCGGTCAGCGTATGGAAGAGAGCGGCGGCCTCGGAGCGGTCCCGGCCCTCGGTGGTGATCGCGGCCACCATCGCCGCGTCGACCAGCGCCGCGTCGGCGGACACCGTGTCAACGGGCTCCTGGGGGCCCGAGCACGCTGCGAGCAGCCCGACAGCCGCCGCAGCCACAGCTCCGCGCCGTGAATCCCGTCTGCGAGACGATGGCATGAGGTCCATTCGGCGATCGGCCTCCATCAGATGGCGAGACTCGGACGCCGTTCGTGCCAGGGCGTCGCCCGCTCGTAGGCATGCGCGAGCGCCAGCACGGTGGATTCTGTGAACGGCGCGCCGGCGATCTGCAGGCCGATCGGCAGGCCTGACGCCGTGAAGCCGCAGGGCACCGAGATTGCCGGCAGGCCGTAGTAGCTGCAGTAGGACGTGTTGCGAAAGCCGCTGGGGCCGCCACCGCCTCCGCGTCCCCGGCCACCGCGTCCGCCCCGCCCTCCTCTTCCGGCAGGCGTGTCTCCTGCCGGACCGTCGGTCGGCGGAGACGGAATCGGACCGGCCGCGCCTCCCGTGGTGGGCATCACCACCAGGTCGACCGCCTGGAAGGACTCCGCGATCTCGCGACGCGCCAGCGTCACCGCGCGCAGTCCGTCCGCGTACTCCTTGGCGCTGAAGTCTGCGCCGCCTTGCACGATGCGGCGGGTCGGCGGCTGGTACAGCTCCGGCGATTCGGAAATCCAGGGCGCATGGTAGGCGTAGATCTCGGCGCTGGAGATGCCCAGGCCCGGTGAGGGGGGCAGGTCCACCTCTCGGACCTCGGCGACCAGATCGCGCAGCACCTCGAGCGCCTCACCCACCGCCTGCCGGACCTCCGGCTCGAGATCGTCGAAGAAGGGACTCCGCGGGACTCCCAGCCGCAGGCCCGACGCCGGCGCGCCGATGGCGCGCCGGTAGTCCTCCACCGGGACGTCGGCGGACGAGGGATCCGACGCGTCATAGCCGGCGATGACGGTCAGCATCAGCGCCGCATCCTCGACCGTCCGGCACATCGGCCCGACCGTATCGAACGTCCAGGAGTTGGGAATGACGCCCCGGTTGCTGACCCGGCCGTGGGTCGGCTTGAGCCCCACGATGCCGCAGTACGACGCCGGGATCCGGATCGATCCGCCGGTGTCGGTGCCCAGGCTTCCGAAACAGAGCTCCGCCGCGATGGCCGCGGCGTTGCCCCCCGATGAGCCTCCAGGGTGGTGATCCAACGCCCAGGGATTGTGCACCGGCCCGACGTGGTTGACGGCGCTGGTCCCCCCGAGCGCGAACTCGTGCAGATTCAGCTTGCCGATGACGATCGCGCCCGCCAGCTTCAGCCGAGCGACCACGTGGGCGTCTTCGGATGGCACCCGGTTTCGGAACAGCGCGCTCCCCCCAGTCGTCAGGAGGCCGGCCGTGTCGATGTTGTCCTTGAGGGCGACGGGGATCCCATGCAACGGCCCGCGCCAGTCAGCACGTGCCTGTTCGGCCTCCAACTGGCGGGCCGTCCGGAGCGCCTCTTCCCGAGCGAGGGTGATGAACGCGTTCAGTACTGGCTCGGACGCCTCGATCCGCCGCAAGCAGGCTTCGGTGAGCTCGACCGGAGAGACGTCACCGCGCCGCACGAGGTCGGACGCTTGTCCGAGCGTCAGACGCCAGAGCCCGGAGCGGTCGCCCGGCGCCTGCGACGCCGCCAGCGCGGGCCGCCGCATCCACGCCGCGCCCGCGCCGGCGAGGCCCATCGCCAGGAACTCCCGCCTCGATCGCTGGGACATGACCAGGAGGGGATTCTACGACCGAACTGCCATGGAACAGCCATGCTGAATCGGCAATATAGGATGTCAGAGACGGCATGTCCGACCGGCTGCGTCGAGGTCCGTCCCCTGGCTGCCCCTCACGCTTCTCCTAACACTCTCCTACACTCCGAGACCGCGCGAAGACCCGATCGCTCGCGCGAATCACGCCACCCTGCCTCATCCGCTGTTTCCGGCGCTTTCACCGGACGGAACACGCGTGGCGGTTGTGAGAGACGATCCAACGACGGGCAATCGGAACATCTGGACGTTCGACCTGGCTTCGGGCGAAGGCACGCCAATCTCAAATGAGAATGAGTCCATCCGGTCGATCGCATGGTCTCCGGACGGCCGGCAGGTGGCCTATGTTTCGGGGCGTGGGAACCTCGACGGCATCTATCGGCGAGCCTGGGACGGGACGGGCAACGCAGAGCTGCTGTTTCAGTACACGCCGGGCGCAGACATGTACTGGTCGGACTGGTCGGCGGACGGACGGTTCCTGACCTTCTACCCGGGGTCCTGTTCATTCTTGCTCTTCGTGGTGCCGCTCGGTGGAGATCAGCCAGGTCTCGAGCGGGAAGCGATTGAATGGCTGCGCGAGGAGTATGACGCGCTCCAGGGCCGGGTGTCTCCCGATTCCCGCTTCATGGCCAATCTGTCGAACGAGATCGAGCCGACGACGGAGCCGACGTCTGCTACCCGACATTGGAGGCCCTCGTGCGCCCGTTTGATGCGGGTGACCCCGAAGCCGGCGCGGGAAGAGCGAAACCCGTAAGGGTGTCCACAGCGGCCGCCCGGGGCATGATCTCCTGGCGGCAGGACGGCAAAGAATTGTACTACCTGACGCCCGACGGGGAGGTGATGGCGGTGGAGACGGCCACGACTCCCACATTTCAGGCGGGAACGCCCAGGCTGCTGTTCAAGGTACCGGGCCGCTGGCCCCGGGGAGACCGCGATTCCCAACCCGGAGCGACCGGAGGGCAGAACGTGAGCCGCGACGGCCAACGTTTCGTGTTCTCGGTCGATGTACCGGTAAGCGTGTCTGCGCGCTGAGGTGAGCTGCCGGGCTGGGAACGAGGGTGATGGGTCTGCGTGTCGTGTCGATGCTTCGCAGATGCCGAGCCCCCGCTGCAGTACGACGAATAGCTGACGGCCACTCCTCCAGGCCCACGATCTGCACCAATCCGCGCTGTCCCCGGGCG
>Ga0302046_10006197_pt1 | contig 10458 bp, 9 predicted proteins | sample RVTome_11_FD_200261 | JGI IMG/M metagenome (GOLD analysis project Ga0302046, IMG submission 200261) | Soil microbial communities from uranium-contaminated site in the Upper Colorado River Basin, Wyoming, United States - RVT147D111 (version 2) ... | reverse complement strand
TCCTCGAGCCGTAGGTGTCCCGCTCGTATCCGTCGAGCACCCACTCCGCCACGTTCCCGTGCATGTCGTACAGCCCCCACGGGTTGGGCTTCTTCGTCATGATCTTCCGGTAGGCATCGTCGGCGTTGTCGAAGAACCAGGCGTGCTCCTCGAGATCGCCCTCGCCGAAGGAGTAGGCCCCCCTCGTCCCGGCGCGGCAGGCGTACTCCCACTCCGCTTCCGTCGGGAGCCGGTAGAAGCGACCCGTCTTCATGCTGAGCCACTTGGTGAACTGCTTCGCCGCGAACTGGGTCATGCAGACGGCCGGGTATCCCTCCGTCCCCATCTCGAAGTCCATCGGCACGTAGGGCGGCGTAGGACGGCTCACCGCGTCGGCCCAGTCGTCCTGGGGCACGCGCTCGGTGGCCCCGCGATTCCGGCGCGCGAGGTCGAGCTTGAGCATGAACTCGTGGTAGACGTCCCAGGTCGTCTCGTGCACGGCCATCCAGAAGGGAGAGACCGTGACCTCGTGCTGCGCTTCGTCGGCCCTGCGCCCCGGCTCGCCGGGCGGGCTCCCCATGAGGAAAGTGCCGCCCTGGATCGGGAGCAGCGCAAGGCTCTGGCTCGTCCCCGGGACGCGCTCGACGTAGGGCTTCATCTCCGCCGCGCTCGACGCGTCCGCGTCGGCGACCTCGAGCATCGGAGGCGGACCGCCGGGCGGATCGGGATAGACCGCGTCCTGGCAGTACGGAGCGGGGAGAGCGAGGAGGAGCGGCGCGACGAGCATGGGGCGAAGCGGTCGAGGGCGCGGCATTGTAGGGTGCGCGATCGTCCATGTCCGGTCCCGTCCACCGCGCGTTCGCGTCCTCACTCGTGGTAGCGCTCCTCGTGCCGGCCTGCGTCGGAGTCGAAGGACGAGCTGCCCCGCCGCGCTTCGAGTTCGAGTCGTCCCACATGGGCACGCTGTTCCGCATCGTCCTGTACGCGCACGACGCGGATGCCGCGCGCGCCGCTGCCACCGAGGCCTTCGCACGCGTCGCCGAGTTGGACGCGGCGCTCTCCGACTACGACGCCGCGAGCGAGCTCAGCCGGCTCGCGCGCCGCAGCGACGAGGAAGCGCCCACGGCCGAGGTGCCGCTGTCGCGGGACCTCGGAACGATCCTGGCCTGCTCGCTCGCGTGGGCCGAGCGCACCGGGGGCGCTTTCGATCCCACGGTCGGTCCGCTCGTGCGGCTCTGGCGCCGCGCCGTGCGGCAAGGGAAGCTGCCGGCGGAGGAGGACCTTTACCGCGCTGCCGAGTCCGTGGGCTTCGGGCTGCTCGCTCTCACCCCCGACGCTCGTACCGCGCGGCTCCTCGCGCGCGACATGCGCCTCGACCTGGGCGGGATCGCGAAGGGCTTCGCGGTGGACGAAGCGTTCGAGCTACTCGCGAGGCGCGGACTCGAGCGGGTCTTGGTGGACGGCGGCGGGGACCTGCGCGTCGGGCGGGCGCCCCCCGGCCGCGCCGGTTGGCTCGTCGGATTGGCGGGCTTCGAGGGAACCGTCGAGCGCCAGTGGCTCGTGCTCGAGCACGCGAGCGTCGCGACCTCGGGCGACCTCGAACGCTTCCTCGAGATCGACGGCGTGCGTCACTCGCACCTGATCGATCCGCGCTCCGGAAGAGCAGTGACTCGGCGGGCCCTCGTCACCGTGCTGGGGGAGCGGTGCACCGACGTGGATGCACTGGCCTCCGCCGTCAGCGTCCTGGGCGTCGACGGGCTGTCCGCGCTCGGATGGAAGCCGGACGGCTACGAGCTCCGCGTGCTGTCCCTGGACTCGGCGCCCGGTGCCGAAGCGACCCTTTGGCTCACGGAGGGGCTGCGCGACGCGCTATCCTCCGAGGAACCAGAGACCCCTTCGGATCCAGGACCATGAAGCGACGCTCCTCCCGCCCCGTCTCCCGCCGTGCCGTGCTCAAGACGGCGGCGGCCGCGACCGTTCTCGCTTCCCCGGCGGCGGGGCGTTCGCGCGAGAGCCGCGAGACGCTGCGCGTCGGCCTGGTTGGCTGCGGCGGACGGGGAACTGGAGCGGCGGTCAACGCGCTGAGCGCGGACGAGAACGTGAAGCTGACGGCCATGGGCGACGTGTTCGCCGACCACGTCGACTCCCAGCTCGCCTCCTTGCTCGAGGTCGAGGAGGTCCAGGGGAAGGTCGCGGTGACGGAGGACACCAAGTTCGTGGGCTGGGACGCCTACCGGCACGTGATCGCGAACTGCGACGTGGTGCTGCTCGCGACGTCGCCCCACTTCCGCCCGCTGCACGTGGCGGCGGCCGTCGAGGCGGGCAAGCACCTGTTCGTCGAGAAGCCGGTCGCGACGGACGCGCCCGGCGTCCGCTCGGTGCTCGAGTCCTGCCGCAAGGCGAAGGAGAAGCGTCTCTCCGTCGTGTCGGGACTCTGCTACCGCTACCAGAACGCGAAGCGCGCGACGATCCAGCGCCTGCGCGACGGAGCCGTGGGCGAGATCACCGCCATGCAGTGCACCTACAACGCGACCGGGCTGTGGCTGCGCCGGCCGCCGGAGGGAGTCACCTGGAGCGAGATGGAGCGGCAGATGCGCAACTGGCTCTACTACACCTGGCTCTCCGGCGACCACATCGCCGAGCAGCACATCCACAGCCTGGACAAGCTCGCCTGGGCCATGGACGGCTATCCCGTGAAGTGCACCTCGAGCGGCGGCCGCATCGTGCGCACCGGGGAGGAGTACGGGAACGTCTACGACCACTTCAACACCGTCTACGAGTGGGCGAACGGGGTGCGTGGCTTCTCCTCCTGCCGCCAGTGGAACGACGCGGCGACCGACGTCTCCGACCACGTCTTCGGCACGCGTGGCCGGGCGGACATCCAGAGCCACGCGATCGCGGCGGGGCCCTGGAAGTGGCGTTACGACGCGGAGGATCCCGACATGTACCAGAACGAGCACGACGCGCTGTTCCGCGCGATCCGCGAGGGCACGCCGATCAACGACGGCGAGTACATGTGCAACAGCACGATGATGGCGATCATGGGGCGCATGTCCGCCTACACCGGCAAGAGGATCACCTGGGAGGAGGCCTGGAGCTCCCAGGAGGACCTGAGTCCGGCAGCCTACGACTGGGACATCGCGCCCGAGGTCGTAGTCGCTCGCCCGGGCGTGACGCAGTTCATCTAGCCCGACCGGGCCGAGCCGCCGCCGGCTACCCGTTGACGTAGCGTTCCCAGATCCGCGGCTCGCTCGGGAGGCTCTGGCCGGTCAGCGCGCGCAGGGCGTCGCCGGCGGCCGAGCGCGTGGCGGCATCGGGATCGAACAGGAGGTCGACGAGTCCCGGGACCGCGCGCCGGGAGTCCAGCTCCTCGAGCGTGCGGACGAAGCCGATGCGGTACGGGCCCTCGAGCCGCGCGAGCGCGAGCGCGAGACGCTCGGAGAGCCAGCCGCGGGCGATCGGATGCCGCCCGAGCTCGCGCGTCGCGCGCGCGATGAGTGCCGCATCCTCGCCGGCGAAGACGAGCTCGTACTCCTCGCGATGCTCGGTCCACCAGCGCACTTCCGTGCGGAACCAGGTGGTCCACTGTTCGGCGGTCCGCGAGCTGCCGAGGCCGCTCACCCGGGCGAGCGCGGCACGCGCGGCGCGCGACACGACACCCTCGGGGTCCTCGAGCGCCGCCAGGAGTACGGGGACCACACCGGCGTCGCCGGTCGAGGCCAGCGCCAGGACCGCGGCGGCGCGCACCTCGGGATGCTCGGAACGCGCGAGTCGCAGCAGCTCGGGGCTCGTCACGAGCTGGCGCCACGGAAAGCGGTCCGTGAGCTCGGCGATGCCAGCCGCGACCGCGCGGTCGAGTTCCGGGGACCGTCCCGCGAGCCCCTCGAGCAGCCGCAGCGCATCGGGCTCCTGCGAGTGGCCGCAGGTCTCGGCGAGCAGCGTCGCGAGCGGCAGACCGAGCTGGTCGACCTCTTTCTCCAGAGCGCGCACCGCGAGTCGATCCGTCCGCAGGATCCCGTCGATCGCGCCGCGGAAGGCCGATCGCACCACGGGCGAGCCGAGCTCCCGCGGGCCGGACGTTTCGGCGATGCGCAGGAGACCCGGGAGTCCGCGCGCCGATCCGAGTGCGCCGAGCACGCCCAGGCCGGCGAGCCGCGTGTCCAGTCCGGCCTCGGTCGAATCGGAGGACACCGCCTCCAGGACGTGCGCGAGCACCGGGTCGGGCGGCATGGCGCAGAGCGCGTCGAGGGCGAGCTCCCCGTAACCGTCCGGACGGCCCCACCAGCGCTCGAAGGCGTCCTCACGGAAGAGCGAGACCTTCGTCCCTGCGTACAGGCCGAACAGGCTCGGGATGGCGCTCGGGCCGAGGCCGACCATTTCGGCCAGCACGTCGTCTCGCGTGCGCCCGTCGTGTTCGCGCAGGAGCAGCACGTCGCGCAGTGCCTCGGAGGAGGCGTCCGCGCTGGCCGCCCCGGGCGCGAGCAGACCGGCGAGGAGCAAGGCTGCGACCCTGCTCACGGCGCGGCAATCCGGTGCCAGTAGGTAACGACGTAGTGCACGGCCCCGCCGCCATTGCCGGGGAGCCCCGGCATGGCGAGGGCGCCGTTCATGATGCGCTCGTCGAAGTCGACGTGCAGCTTGGTGTGTTCTCCGCCGGCGTCCCGGTCGATCAGCACCTGGTTGCCGGCGGTCATGTTGCCGTAGAGCTCGACCACGGTCGAGCCGCTCGCGTCGAGGTTCACGTCGTAGAAGTCGTTCTCCGCGTACATGAAGGCGTGCATCTCCTGGAGCGTCCCGTAGACCGGGTCGCCGAAGTAGATGTTCCCGCTGTCCTCCACGTTCGGGTCCTCCATCGCGATGAAGGCGAGCCCGTCCTGGGCCGGATCGTCGTAGAAGAGGTTGTCCGAGAAGTAGATGTTGCCCTTGACGACGAACGTCACCTGGACGCCGCCCGCCTCGGAGTGCGAGAGGCCGAGCGAGTAGGTCTTCTTGTTGTGCAGCCAGAGGTTGCCGTCGATGTAGAAGACCTTCCCGTTGCTGTCCGGTCCCGGCTCGCCGCTGACCCCGCTCAACGTGAAGGTGTACGGGTTGCTCCCGTCCTGGGCCGCGTCCGACTGGACCGGCTCGTAGGGGTCCTCGAGGAAGTAGTCGTCCTTCTTCGTAGCGCTCGTGTTGCTGCTCCGGTCGCTCGGGTTGAGCCGGAAGATGTGCGCGGGGTTGTCCTCGGGAACCTGGTAGGCGTAGCCGCCGGCTCCGTCGAACTTGTAGATCTCCTCGGCGGCGAAGAGCGCCGCGACGTCGAAGTCGGCGGTGCTCTCGTAGTCCATCGCGGCCAGGTCGGGGATCGGCTGCGAAGTGCCCTCCTCGCCCGAGGCACCGTCGATCTCTCCCGAGGCGCGGATGGTGCCGTCCACGGTCGCATCTCCCCACAACTCGAGGTCGCCGCCGCTGTACACGTCGCCGTCGATGTCGTCGGCCTGGTCGTCCTCGCCGCCCAGGTCGAGGGTGTAGAGCGGATCGCCCGAGTCGTTCCCGGCGAAGATCGCGTTGTGGTAGATGCCCCCGCCCTTCGGCTCGAGCCGCGCCTCGATGCGCGCGGTCTCGTTCCCGATGCTGCCGGTCGAGGTCACCAGGAAGGTGTCGTCCCCGTTGTCGAGGACCGTGGCCCAATACGATCCGCCCCCGAAGGCGAGCGGCGCGTCCTCGGAGCCGAGGTCGCCTGTATCGCCGTTGGTCAGGTTCGTGACCGCGTGGGCGATGCCCGCGTCGGCCGTGAAGTCCGCCCGGTGTCGTTCCACCGCAGAGCCCTGCTCCTGCTGCGAGCGCAGCGCGTTCGAGAGCACCGCGCCGCACAGGATCATCAAGGCCACCACGAACACGAGTGCCATGAGCGTCACGCTCCCGCGCCGTCCGTTCGCCTCGATCTTCCGATTCATCGTCTTCATGCCCTCCCGCCGTCCTCCCCCGGACTCAGTTCCGAACCCTCACCGACGACGTCGCCGTGCGGCGCAGGATGCGCCCGTCGGGGCTAAGGCTCTCCAGCGTCAGACGCACCGTCAGCACGTCGCCTCGTACGTCGACCGAGAAGCCTCGCTCGTCCTCCAACCCATTGCCGTTGTCGTCCAGCACGTTGAACGTCTCTCCGTCCAGGTACTCGGACACGTTCTTGCACAGCACGACCCTGCGCTCGTCCTCCGTGCCCGGCGCGAGCGTGCGCACGAGCCAGCCCTCGTCCACCAGTCCGTCGCCGTCGTTGTCGACGTCGTCGTCGAGCTCACCCGGGTCGTACTCGAGCGCCAGCAGCGTGTTCGGGCCCCACTGCACGCCGCCGGCCCAGCCCGTCGGCAGGTGGTAGGTGATCGCGTCCGCGCCGTCGTCGAGGGGCGGAAGCGCTGCCAGCTCGAGCTCCTGCAGCGGCTCGATCGCCTGGTCGAGAGCGCGGTGGACCCTACGCACCAGATCCTCCATGTGCGTGTTCTCGTCCAGCGCGTCGGTCGCGCGCTGACTGGTGAACCCCACGCTCGCGAGCACGATCCCCAGGATCGTGACGGCGATCAGGGCTTCGAGCAGCGTGAACCCCGCCCGGACGTCGTGCTCGTGCTTCATTCGGTCAACACCAGGTCCAGGCGGAGTACCGCGTTGCCTCCCGCGCCGACCCACTCGATCAGGATCGAGACGGGCAGGACGATGTAGTCGTCGGGAGCGTGGTCGAGCAGGTCGAGTCCGTCTCCGTCGAGGTCTCGTGGCATTCCCAGCGCTGCGTTCTCGACGTCCTCGCGCAGTTGCTCCACCGGTCCGCCTCCCACCAACACCGTGGGGAACTCGATCCTGCCCACCATCCCGTCCGGATCCCCGTTGCGCAGGTTCAGCCCGCGCACGTCGAAGTTCGGCCCCGGCGCCGTTCCCGGGCCGCCCGGGTCGTCGAGCGGGTTCCCGTTGTAGGTGGCGAAGATGCTCGAGAACTGCGTGACCTGGAGCGTCGCCGCCATGCCTCGCGCGGCCTCGTCCGCGAGCGCGAGCTGCTCGTTCGTGCGCGTCAGGTGCGTGGTCGAGACGACCGTGCCGGAGAGGCTGCCGAGCGCGATGACCAGCACCACGATGGCGATGGAGAGCTCCAGCAGGGAGAACCCGCTCCTCTCCGACGGACCTGCCCGGAGGCCGTCCCTTCCCCGTTCGATTCGTTCCATGCCCTGCCCTTCCCCGCGGCCCTTCCCCGGGCCGCCCTGAGGTCAGGTCGGCGGACCGAGGAGGCGAAGCTGAGACGATCCCTGGAATCGACAGCACCAGGCGGCGGGCGCGCCGGGAGGGGCCGTCCCGGAAGAAAGCGACCGTCGGATGCGGGTGCTGGTCCTAGCGCGCCGGTCGGAACCCGAGCACCGCGCGGTCGCCCTCGAGGAGCGTCAAGCGTCCCTCCTCGACCAGGAAACCGTCGACGCGCTCGAGCAGGGCCAAGTAGAGTCGCTCCTGCTCCAGGGAGTGGCGCGGCCCCGCCATGCGCGTGCTCGCGACGCCGGCGATCGCGAACCGCCGGCCCTCGCGGGCGAAGCTCCCGAAGTAGCGGTTCACGCCGCCGAGGCCGACGATCTGCCGGTCGCCTTCGAGCCGCAGGGTGACCTCCACGTCCTCCAGCGCCGACCGCCCCTCGAGCTCCGCGAGCCTCCACTCGATTCCCTGGACGTAGCGCCAATCGCGCGACTGCGCGGACACGCAGGCGCCGAGGAGCAGGACGAGGAAGAGGAGGAGCGTGCGGCTCATGGCGACATCCTAGCCCGCGACCCGCGTGAGCACGGTGTCGAGCTCCTCGACGAACCGGCCAAGGTCGGAGGACGAGACGACCAGCGGCGGCTTGATCTTGAGCACGTTGCGCAGCGGCCCGTCGGTGGAGAGCAGGATACCGCGCTCCTTCAGCAGCTCGACGACCTTCGTCGCCTCGCTGGCCGCGGGCTCCAGCGTCGAGCGGTCGCGCACGAGCTCGACGCCGAGGAAGAGGCCTGCACCGCGCACGTCGCCGATCAGGGCGTGGCGCTCGGAGAGCCGGCGCAGGTCGGCCAGCAGCCCGTCGCCCAGGACGCGCGCGCGCTCCTGCAGCCCTTCCTCCTCGAGCACGTCGAGGACCGCCAGGCCGACGGCGCAGGAGACCGGGTTGCCTCCGAACGAGTTGAAGTACTCCATGCCGTTCGCGAAGGCGTCCGCGATGGCGCGCGTCGTGACGACCGCCGCAAGCGGGTGTCCGTTGCCGATCGGCTTCCCCAGCGTGACGACGTCCGGGACGACTCCCTGGCGCTCGAAGGCCCACAGGTGCGAGCCGACCCGGCCGAACCCGACCTGCACCTCGTCCGCCACGCACAGGCCGCCCGCGGCGCGGACCGCGGCGTGGGCGCCGGCCAGGTAACCGGGCGGAGGCTCGACCTGGCCGCCGCAGCCGAGCATCGACTCGGCGAAGAAGGCCGCGAGCCGCCGCCCGCGGCCGGCGACGACGGTGAGGTCGCGCGCGAGGTCGGCCGCATAGCGCTCGCCTGCGTCGGTCCCGCGGTGTCGGCCGCGGTATACGTCCGGAGAGGCGCAGGCGACGACGTGCTCGGCTCGCCCGGCGCCGCCCGGGCCGTCGTACTTGTAGGGCGACAGCTCGATCAGCGAGCTCAGCGCTCCGTGGTAGGCGCCCTCGAGCACGGCGACGTCCGTTCCGCCGGAGGCCGCGCGCGCGAGACGTAGCGCCAGGTCGTTCGCCTCGCTCCCCGAGCACACGAAGAAACACACCTCGAGCGGGTCGGGGAAGGTCCCCGCCAGGCGCTGGGCGTAGCGCACGATGTTCTCGTGCAGGTAGCGCGTGTTCGTATTGAGCAGCCTCGCCTGCGCGCAGGCGGCCTCGACCACGCGTGGGTGACAGTGCCCGACGTGGCACACGTTGTTGACCAGGTCGAGGTAGCGACGGCCCTGGACGTCGATCAACCAGGCCCCCTCGCCGCGCACGACGTCGAGCGGCGTGCGGTAGGAGAGGCCGAGGTTCGCGGGCAGGTGACGCGCGCGCAGCGCGAGCTTGGCGGCGGTGTTCATCGGGACACCTCCAGGAGCATGACGGCGGCGCGGCGGAGCTCCTGCGCCCGCTCCCGTTCGAACCAGGCCAGCAGCCGCCAGGCGTGCGGCTCCGTGACCGCCAGGTAGGCGTCGTCGGGTCGCCGCGAACGCGCCGCGGCGGACGTTGCGACGCTCACGGCCAGCCGCGTCTCGACCAGCGCGAAGAAGAGCTCGAGGTCGACCTCCACGAGCGGTTGCTCGCCGAGGTAGCCGCGCAGCACGGCGAGGGCGCGCGCGAGCGGGTCGCGGCGAGCGAGCATGGCGTAGGTCGCCGCCAGGGCGGGCTCGACCACGAGCGGAGCGTGGAGCGCGTCGCCGAAGTCCGTCAGCCCCGCGATCGCGGGGCTCCGTCCCTCGTGCCCCGGCGAGACGAGCACGTTGTGGTCGTTCGCGTCGTTGTGGATCACGCCCTGCGCCATGTGCTCGAAGCGCGGCAGCAACTCGGCCTCGAAGCGATCGAGGACGTCCGCGACGCGCCGCCGTCCGTCCCGATCGCTGATCGCGTCCAGGTGTTCGCGCGCGGCGCCGGCGCGGTGGGGGTCCCAGGGGAACTCGCGTGCGTAGTCGGGCCGCTCCACGTCCGCGAGCGCGCCGTCGATCCGTCCCAGCAGGGCGCCGAGCTCCTCGAGCAGCGCGAGCGGGGGTTCCGCCAGCTCCGCCAGCGGCACGCCCGGGACCCAGGTGTGCAGCCGCACGAGACGTGGGCCCTCCGCCGTCTCGAGCGTCTCGACGTCGCCGCCTCCGTGCGCGGGGACGACGCGGGGCGCGCGGATCCCCGCGCGTTCGAGGCGCTCGAGCAGGCGGTGCTGGAACAGGAGCGCCGCGAGCTCCTCTCCGACGTGGGCGATGCGTAGGACGTAACTTTCGCGCCCGACGTCGATCCGGAAGTTCGTGTCCGCGTAGCTGGGCAGCGGGCGCGCGCTCGCGCGCAGGCCGTAGCGCTCCCGCAGCAGGGCCTCCGCGGCGGTCGGGTCGAGCGTGGACGAGGCGGGCATGGGAGGCGCGATGCCGCCCATCATGCGGGCCGGAGGGGTTCCGGTGAAGGTCGACGCAGGCGCGCGTCCTCGCTTGCCTGGTCCGCCGGGCGCGCTATCGTGCCCCGTTCGCATGGGCGACGAGAGACGAAGGAACGGCGACGAGCCGGCCGGCGAGGGCGAGAAGCGCCGCGACTTCATCCGCGCCCAGGTCGCGGCCGACCTCGCGGCCGGCCTGAACGGAGGGCGGCTGCAGACGCGCTTCCCGCCGGAGCCGAACGGATACCTCCACATCGGGCACGCCAAGGCGATCTGCCTGAACTTCAGCCTGGTGGAGGAGTTCGGCGGCGCCTGCAACCTGCGCTTCGACGACACGAACCCGGAGGCGGAGGACGACGAGTTCGTGCGCGGGATCCAGGAGGACATCACC
>Ga0302046_10006194_pt1 | contig 10460 bp, 9 predicted proteins | sample RVTome_11_FD_200261 | JGI IMG/M metagenome (GOLD analysis project Ga0302046, IMG submission 200261) | Soil microbial communities from uranium-contaminated site in the Upper Colorado River Basin, Wyoming, United States - RVT147D111 (version 2) ... | reverse complement strand
CACCTCGGCTCGGTAAGCACGGTACTTGATCGCCTCGACGTCGGTGAACATGCCCGACAGCACCGCCCAGATAAAAAAGCAGACCGCGCTCAGGCCCATGAACAGGGCCACCAGGAACTGCATCAAGGTCAGCTCGGCCATGGCGCTACTCCTGTTGCTCGGGCTGCTGCTGTGGCGGCTCGCCGGCGCTGGCCTCGCGCGCGCCCATCAACTGCAGGCCGTGGCGCGCCGCCCAGGCCTCGCCGGCGTAGCGCGCGACCTCGGTAGGCTCCTCCCCCAGGCCGTCCAACGGCACCTGCAGGGCATAGGACCGCCGGGTATTCGGTGCCGCCAGCCCGGAGTCGTTCAAGGCGGCACGGTCCACCGCTGAGATCTGCAGCGGCTCACCGGTGAGCGGGTCCTTGAAGGCCGACAGCGCTACCACGTAGTAGGAGAGCGCCCAACGCTCCTCCTCCGAGAAGGAGTCGCTGAAGGAGGGCATGGGGGTGCCCACCAGCCCGATGCTCATGGTGCGATAAATGTCCGCCGGCGCCGGCCCCGACTTGAACTGGCCGGTGGTGAGGTCCGCTGGGTGGATGGGGAAACCCCAGTCGTCCTCCAGCTCATGGGACTTTGCGCCATCGCCCTTACCGGTGTCGCCATGGCACTCCCAGCATTTGGCCTCCTGCCACACTTCCTCGCCACGGGCGAGCAACGCCTCGGACGGGGTCGGTGCGGGGCCGATGTGCAGCGGGGCCGGCGGTGTCTCCTCTTCGAACCAGGCGTACTCCAAGCCGGGCTGACTGTGATCCACCGCCAGCTCGTACTTGATGTACTGGATAACGGCCATGCGGTCCTTCAGCGGGAGCTCATGCCAGGTAGGCATAGCGGTACCGCGCACGCCCCGGGTGATGGTGCGCAACAAATCGCCGTCGGTGGGCAGCGACCCCCCCTCGGTCTTTTTGAACTTGAACAATCCCAGGCGGAAATCGCGTGGCCGGAACTCATACATGAAGGTGGCGGCCGGCCCGTTGCCGTCCCCCGCCTCGCCGTGACAGCCGACGCAGCGGCGCTCATAAACCTCCTTGCCGTATTCGATCCACTCCTCGGACTTCGGGAAGAGCTCGCCCACGGCCTCCATCTGTTGGGGCTCAAAGAGATCCCGCCACTTGCCGCGATTCATCCCCAACTTCTGCACGTAGGCCACCAGGGCGCGGATCTCCTCGGTGATCACCACCAGCCGCACGGCTTCGCCGGTGTACTCGTTATTGGGCGTGAAGATGACCGGATAGCGGCCGCGCTCGGGCACGAACAGCAGGCCATCGGCGTTGGGGGTGAGCAGCAGGTGGGCGCTCGCCTCCTCCGCCTTGCTGAAGTCGAAAATGCCCTCCGTGGTGCCGTTCTGCTCCAAGGTACGGTTACCTGCAGCGTCATCGACGATCGGCACCGGCGCCCCGGGGGCGTCGAAGAGTCCCGCATAGCGCGGCATGATGGAATCGGGGACCACCATGCGCGGGCTCCAGAAGTGGGCGTAGTGCCACTCGTCGCTGACCTTCAGGCCCACACGGTTGAGGTCCGGTCCGATGCGGCGGGTGGAGAACAGATGGGGCAGGTCGAAGGCAAACTCGCCGGCTTGGCTCACCGGCCCCCAGCGGCGAGTTTCGCCGGTAACCGGGCGCACGAACTGGGAATGGCAGTACCAGCAGCCTTCGCGGATGTAGATCTGCCGGCCCTGCGCCTCCAGCGGGCTGTAGTCGGCGGCGCGGTATTCCGTCCACTTGAGCTCGCCCAGGTCGGTGCGCACCACCCGCGTGACCTTGTCGGTGCGCGACTGGGGCTCGGCCATGGGCAGAATGCCCTGGGTAATCGCCGCCAGCCCTAGAAAACCCACGCCGGCCAGCAGTGCCACCATGCGTACGTTCATCATGGCCGCAGCTCCTCAGGCGGGTGTCGGGCGGCTCAGCACCAGCCTGGGCGCCGCCAGCGCGGTGCGGAGCAGGTTGTACACCAGGAGCGTCATGCCGATGTCCATGGAGATGCCCGACAGCGTACGCACCAGCCAATAGGCTTTGATGGTGTTGATGGAGTCGAGCCACTCGATGCCGGCCATCCACATGAAGCCCTGCTGCAAGCCCTGGGCGGTGAGGGTCAGGCCCATCACGCTGATCCCGAAGGTGATCAGCCAGAAGGACCAGTTGCCGAGCTTGAACGACCAGAGCTCGGTGCCGTAGAGCCTGGGGAACACATACACCAGCCCGGCGATCGCCCACACCACGAAGGTGCCGAACACCGTCAGGTGCGAGTGGGAGATCACGAAGTCGGTGAAATGGGTGGGCTGCTGGACCGAGCGCAAGGCCTCGGTGGAGCCTTGGAAGCAGCCCACCAAATACATCAATGAGCCCATGATGAGAAACTTGGCCGTGAGATTCGTCCCAAAGCTCTGCCAGCGGCCGATCATGGTGCCGAAGAAGTTCTGCAGCACCGTCCACACCGGGATGATCAGCAGCATGGAGGTGATGATGGCCAGCGTTTCCGCCCAGTCGGCGATGGGGCTGTAGAGGTAGTGATGAATGCCGACGAAGGGGTAGAACAGCGCCAGGGACCAGAAGCCGATCAGGGACAGCTTGTGGCTGTAGATCGGGTTCTGCACGCTGGCGGGCAGGAAGTAGTAAATCAGCACGTAGCCCGCGGGGGTCAGCCACAACCCCACCACATAGTGCAGATACAGGCCGTGGAAGGCGGCGCTGTTGATGCCGGTAATGGCGTAGGGAAGGATGAAAAAGCCGAGCACGAAGTTCATCGAGGTCCACACGAAGGCGGCCAGCAGATACCACATGCTGACGTAGAGCTGGGGCTCCAACCGCCGCGCCGCGGCGAGGATGAACTGGGCGGTGGTGACCGCCACGGTGATGAACACCACGATGTCCACCGCCAGCGGGAACTCCCCGGCCTCCAGCCCCTGGTTCCAACCGAGCGCCATGGAGACGATGCCGACTGCGATGGCGATGTTGTAGAGCCAAGCCAATGCATGGCCGGCGCCGGACCAGGGCACCCGCACACCGCACAGCCGCGGCACGATGTAGTGGCAGAGCCCGATGAACAAGGTGCTGAAGGTCGCGAAGATGACCCCGTTGACGTGGATCGGCCTGAGCCGCCCGAAGCTCAGCTCGAGCGAGGTACCCAAGTACTCTGGGTAGTTGAAGAGGCTAGCGATGAGGACGCCCACCGAGGGGGCGAACATCATCCAGAACATGCCCCAGTAGAGCCAGGTCTTTACCAGGGCTTGGTCTACCAGTTCGTCCAGGTTCTTGGGAAAGGTCTCGGCCCCGGCCGGCTCGCGCATCGTCGCTGCCATGCTCACACCCCCCTACACCGTCATCGGCTATGGGCATCGGCACCTGCCACCACCACCGGCGGCCTGCCCTGGGATCACCGGCGGGGGACCCCAGGCAGCCGCCTGCTGGTCGTGGCGCTCGTCGCCTCAGTGCCTTCCCGGGTCCAGCATCGAGCCGCTGTTGCTCCAGTAGATGTAGGCCTCCAGGGCCTTCATCGCGGGACTGTCGGAATCGATCTTGGTGCCCTGGTTGGGCTTCTCGATGCACCAGTTGATCATGTCCCGCAGGGTGGCGAATTCCTGCATCTGCTGCTGGTACTTGGGAAACTCATGAGGGTGGACGTCGGAGCCGTCCGGGTGGCACATGGCGCAGGCCATGCCCGTGTCGGAGAGGCTGACGCCAAGCTCCTGCTGCGCTTCCGTGTCGCCGTGAAAGAGCAGGTCGCCCAGAATGACCTGCTCGGTGAAGACATCCTCGAAGGCCTTCAGCTCCTCCGGGATATGGGGCTCCTTGTGGGCCAGGGCCTGCTGCCCACCCGGGCCGAGCCCGAGGCCGACAACGGTCAATACCGCGGCGCCGGTGGTTGCCGCGAGCAGAGACAAAAGTCGCTTGCTTCTCATGGCTACTCCTCCAAGCGGCCGGCGCCTCGGCACGGGTCGCAAAGGACCCGGCGCGCCCGCCGCTGCATCCCGCCAACCTCCCCTCAATAGGGCCACATGCGATCGGCGATCCGCCGGCGCAGCTTCTGATTGCGGTTGTCCCCAGTACCCGAGTCGTCGGACGCGGTCGCCAGCACCTCCTCGGGCTTGCGCGGCCACATGACGTAGCGGTTTTCCACCCGGGCATCCGCCGTGAACGTGATCTCATCCCAGCCGACCCCGTCGAAGTGGTCGCCGGGATCGACCCGCACCATCGGCTGAGTCAGCGCCGGTACGCCCTCGGGCGCATAGGGCCACGGCCAGGCGGTGGCCAGCATGCCGATGGAGCGCATGCTCCCGACCTCGTTGTAGAGCGGTTGGTGGGTGTGGCCGTGGAGGTTGGTGACGTTCTGGAAGGGTGCCAGGATCTCGTGCAACGGCCGCCAGTCGCGGACCCAGAAGTTCCACGGGGGGTAGTACTCGTAGAGCGGATTGTGGCTGAACAGCACCACCGGCTGATCCTTCGGCCAATCCGCCAGCAGGTCCTGCAGCCACTTGAGCTGGTCGTTGCCGATGCCGGCCCAGGCGCCGGCGACCGTGCCGTCCAGGGTGGCCATGTGGCCCATCCGCTCTTCTGGGCTCATGTTGGTGGCCGACCAGTAGTCGGGACATCGGGAGATGGTATCCAGGGCGACGAAGCGCACCCCCTTGTGGTCGAAGGTGGAGTTGGGCTCACCGAAGAGCTCCATCCACAGTTTGCCCAGGTCGAGGTACCAGTCGTGCTCGCCGGGGATCAGCACCTGGCGGATGTCCAGCTCCTTCAGGATCTCACTGCCGAGACGCAGCTCGTCGGGGGCGCCGAGCTGCGCCAGGTCGCCGCCGTAGATCAGGAAATCCGCCGGCGGGTCCATCGCCTTGACGTCCTCGACGGCGAGCACGGTCTTCTCCACGAAGCGCTCATTGACCTCGCGGGGATAGAGATGCGAGTCCGAGATCCAGGCGAAACGGAACGCCTCGGCGGCCGCCGCCACCCGAATGTCGAGGACGTTGATCAACGGCAGCCAGCCATAGGCCGCGGCACCGCCCAGGGCGCCGGTGGCCAGGGACCGCTGCAGAAAGGTACGCCGGGAAACGCTGAATGAGCGGTCGGGATGCCGCCCGGGTGCACACAGCACCCGCGCCATCTCCCGCCGAGTTTTTTCCAGCTCGTTCATGGCGGGCTCTCCTCCGAGGTGGCCCATAGGGAGGGGATCAGGAGGCTAGGTCGATGGAGACGGTGGTGGTCTTGCCCGCCTCCACGGTCACCTTCTGCTCCTTCTGGCCGGCGGTGCGCTGGTACACGACCAGCGTGTACTCGCCGGGTGGTACGTCCGTCAGCTCGAACTCACCGGACTCGCCGGTGCTCGAGTAGTAAGGATTCGCGGCCACGTAGCCGGCCGCGTGCATGTGGCCGTGCTCGTCGCACTCGATGCGGAGGATGCCGGGACGCGTCAGCTCCCGCTCGATCTCCATGCCCTGCTTGGGCAGCGCGACGTTGATGGCCGTGCGACGGCCGTAAAAGATGTGGGTGTTGTGCAGGTTCGGGTCGGAGTTGACGATGATCAGCGGGCCTGGCGGCATCGCCAGCATCTGCGGCACAAAGACACAATCGCGGTTGTCCAGCCGCGGCGTCTCCACTTCCGGCCAGGGCTTGCCCTGGGGGACCTCTGGCAGGTAGACCACCGCGTCCTGCACCCCCTGCTCGGGGCCGATCATGATCTGGGGCTGCTGGTGAGGCCCCCCGCAGATGTCGCGGTCGTCGGGGATCACCATCTTGGTGGGCAACTTGCCCGAGTAGGTGATCTGGCCCTGGATCGTGCCGCCGTCGGCCACCTCTCCGGCCTCGTAGCCATCGGCAGCCAGAGCCGGGTCTGGTGCAGCGACCCAAACCAGCCAGCCGCAGGTCGCGGCGCTCATCGCCGCGGCGAGCAGCGACTGCCGGAGGACGCCTCGGGGTCTGAGGGAATGGAAGTGACTGCGCTGCGGGTCGGGCCCAACTATCACGTTGCACGGCTGCTGCCGCGCTACTTTCAGCTCGTTCATTCTAGCCTCCGTTCCGATCCGCCGCGGGACGGGTGAATCAGTGTCTGAGACTTCTTCTAAACTAGCGTAGTCGGGTTTCTGAAAATTGCACGATTGTTGTGCGCTGTTACAGAAAACTTCGGGCTACAACACCTGCGCTGGCTGGCGAGCGGGGCAGTGGGCACGGGTTACTCTCGTTTCAACCCCGCTCACTCGCCCCACTTCGGTCGTCTGATGTCGAAGATCTCGCGCACCCGGCCATAGCTGGGGCCGCTCAAGCGCCCCACTGGCCGCAGAGCCTGCGCATCGATCTTGTGGTCCGGCCGGTAGACGTCGTCGCGCACGTGCAGGTACAGCACCTGGGCGAAGAGCAGCGTGCTCTGGCCGATCTGCAGCGTCTCGGCGAGGCGGCACTCGAAGCTGACCGGGCTCTCCAGCACCCGGGGCGGGGCCACGACGATGCTCGGGGCGGGCGTCAGTCCGGCAATTTCGAACTCGCTCACCCCCGAGGGTGCGTCGATGGACGTAACATTCATATGCTCGACCACGTCCTCGGTAGTGATGTTGACCACCAGCTCGCCGGTCTCGCGGGCGAACATCGCCGTATCCTTGGGCACCCCGTCGTCCCGGCAGCCCACCGAGACCATCAAAGTCGGTGGGCTCGCACAGACCACGTTGAAGAATGAGAAAGGGGCCAGATTCAGCTCCCCCGCCGCGCTGCGGCAGGACACCCAGGCGATGGGTCGGGGTACTACGGCGCCGGTCAATAGCTTGTAGAGCTGAACGGCCGTCAGCTCGCTGGCAACGAATTCCATGGGGACCTCCTCACAGCGCGCGGCGCCGTGCAGCTTGCGTCCCCCCTGGGCCCGCAGGCAACCGTGCGCTCTTGGCTCGTTAGCGCCCCTCGGTTGTCCGTCGGCCCCTCATGGTCTTCCGGAGATAGCCCGAGGTGGGGTTTCGGGCGCTGCCCCTGGTAGACTTGCCGGCAGTCTGAAACCACTGGGACCCACGCTCATGGCCACTAACCAGCTTCCCGAGATCGCCCTGGATGCCAACGACCTCTATCTGGAGGAGGTGTTTACCGATCGCCAAGTCGGCTCGCTGCGCCGACTGACACCGGTTAAGCGCGACGGCCGGCCTGACCCGAAGCGCCCCACTCTGTTCATCGGGCAGGCGCAGCTCCTCACGGCGATGGGTCCCCTGCCCATCAGCTTCGAGGTGGACGCCAAGACACTGGAGGAAGCCCTGCGCAAGTTCCCGGAGGCCGCCCGCGAGGGCCTGGAGCGCACCGTGGAGGAGATCCAGGAGCTGCGCCGGGAGGCTGCCTCCTCCATCGTCATTCCCGAGCCGGGAGTTGGCGGCGGGCTCGGCGGCCTGGGGGGCGGCCGGGGCGGCGGCAAGATCCAGCTGCGCTGATTCGCCGCCGGGCCGCCCCACCCCTTGGCGGCATGGGGCGGCGCCAGGCGTCAGAGACAGTTCCGGTGGGAGGCTGCGCGTCCGCGGGAAGTGTTGAGGTATGTCTTTCTCCTCGAGAGCCACCTAATCTCGGAGTGGGCGAAGTCGCGCCTGGCTCGCCCGTGTGGCCGAGGATGCGTGCTCTCTAGCAGGATGATGCCGGCCGGCAGCCGGCGCAAATGGCTCCACCCCTAGTTGCAGGCTGCTTGACAGGCACACGCCCATGGTGCGGGCCTACTGAGGCCCAGCACCCCGATTCAATCACTTACGCTCACTGAAGCACCGACTAGCCGAGCTCGGGCTAGCCCCCCTCGAACTGTCCTGGCTCCGGAGCACCTTTAGATCATGGCCACCAACGGCGCCCGCGCGGCCGCCGAGCCCGATCGATCGCTGGCGGCCAGCATCGCCTGCATTTGCGTCGGCGCATTCTTGCTGTGCATCAACGATGCGCTCGCGAAGCGGCTCGGCGCCGCCTATCCGGTCGCAGAGATCGTGTTCTTCCGCATGCTGTTCGCCTTACCGCCTATCCTGCTGATCGGGCTCGTTGCGGGCGGCAGTGGCGGCTTCGCGACCAGGCGGCCGCTGGTGCACCTGGGCCGCGGCCTGCTGGCGGTGATCGGGACTTTCACCTTCTTTCTCGGGCTCACGTTGCTGCCCCTAGCGGAGACCACTGCCATCGCCTACACGGCGCCCTTGTTCGTGACGCTGCTGGCGGGCCCACTGGTCGGGGAGCACCCTCGGGCGCGGCAATGGTTGGCTACGCTGGCGGGATTCGCCGGTGTCCTGCTGGTGGTCCAACCCGGCAGCTCGGCCTTCAGCGTCGCCGCCGCGGCACCGCTGACTACCGCGCTGGCCTATGCGCTGATGATGCTGAGCGCACGCAGGCTCGGGCGGAGCGAAACTATCTGGGCCTCCATGTTCTACGCCACCGCCGTCCCACTGGCCCTCAGCGCGGCCGTGCTGCCCTTTTTCTGGCAGCCGCCGGCGCTCGCGGACCTGCCGTGGCTGGCCGCCATGGGGCTGTGCGGCGGCGCCGCCATGACCTTGATCACGCAGGCTTTTCGCATCGGCAAGGCGGCTATCGTGGCGCCCTTCGACTATACCGGCCTGATCTGGGCCGTCATCTTCGGATGGACCTTCTGGGCGGAGATTCCCTCAGGGCTCACCCTCCTAGGCGCCGCTGGCATCGCTCTGTCCGGCGTGTACCTCGCCTACACCCACGACCGCGGGGCGGTCGAAGCTCCTTCACGCGACTGAGAAGACGTGTGGCGCCCAGCCGCAGGAGCTCCGGGACCTGCGGGCCGACTGCCGCACGACGCGACGCAGCATCGTGAACCCGACCAGCTAGGTCTTCAACCGAGAAGCCGGCTGCCGGCGGACGCCGGGGAATCCCCGGCGCTTCGCCGGCAGCGCCACTCTCAGGGAAACGAGCGCGAGCACCGCGCAGGCCCCCATCACCAGCACCAGCGGCACCTGGCTGTGCGCCTCCAGCTGCCCCACGACCACGGCGCCGAGTGCGCCAATTCCCATCTGCAGGAAGCCGGCGAGCCCCGAGGCGGTGCCCACCTGTTTCGGATCCACGCTGATGGCGCCAACCATGGAGTTGGGCAGCCCGATGCCGTTGGAGTAGGCGATCAGCGCCATGGGTCCGAACAGCGCCAGGGGCGTCAGGTAAGCCAACGCCGCCATGACCCCCATGGCAGCCACGCTCAGCACGGCTATGAGCCCAGCCATGACCAACATCCGGGCGCTGCCCACGCGGCGGGACAAGCGCGCTGCGGTGAAATTACCGAGCATGTAGCCCAGCGACACCAGCACGAAGTAGAGGCCATAGTCGCTGGGCGGCCGCTGGAGCACCTCCGACATGACGTAGGGCGCCCCACCGAGGAAGGTGAAGAAGATGCCGGTGGAGAAGGCAGCGTTCAGGGCATAGCCGACGAAGCAGTGTGAGTGCAACAGTGCGGCGTAACCGCGCAGCAGGGAGCTCAGCCCCGGCATCGGTAGCAGCTCGAAGTGCGTCTCGTGGGCCCAGCGCAGGGCGGCCACCAGGACCAGGGCGCCCAGCATTGCTACCAGGTAGAAGCTAGCCCGCCAGCTCCACCACACCTCCAGGTAGCCGCCGATGGCCGGCCCGACCATGGGCGCCACTACCATGGCCATGGTCACGTAGGCGACCAAGCGAGTGGCGCCTTCCTGGTCGCTCACGTCGCGGGCCACGGCCCGGCTCAGTACCAGCCCGGCGCAGCCGCCCACCGCCTGCACCACCCGACCAACGATCAAGCTGAAAATGTGGTTGGCAAAAGCGCAGATCAGGGTGCCGACCAGGAACAGCGCCATCCCCGCCAGCAGCACCGGGCGGCGGCCAAAGCGATCGGAGAGCGAGCCCAAGAAGAGCTGAGCCACGGCAGTGCTGAAGATGTACAGGGTCAAGGTCAGCTGCACGACCCCGTAGTCGACCCCGAGCACGTGCTGGATCCCCGGCATGGAGGGGATGAAGATGTTCAATGCCAACGGGCCGACCGCGGCCACGGCGATCAGCATCACCAGCGGCGGCCGAGGTGCTGCCAGGGTCCTTGGCGGCGGCGAGCGCACGTGCTCTGGGCGAGCCATTCAGCCGCCGGCGGCCGAGCGCACCGCGGCCCGCTGCATGAGCATGGCCTGTGCCATGGGCTGGGCATAGGCATCGGCCCGGGCCAGAAAGGCGAGATAGGCCTCCCCCACCTTCCGGGCCCCCGGGTCGGAGCCCATCAGCTCGGCCAGCACTTCGTCGCTGGCGCGCCCCAGCGCCTGCACCACCTCGTCCGGCAGCACGCTGACCTGTACGCCGTAGTCCGCCAGCATCGCGTAGGACTCGACGTTGTGGAACAGGAACTCGCTGCTGGTGTCGAGGGCGGCCGCGGTGCAGGCCGCACGCACCATCGCCTGTAGATCCGCTGGGAGTGCCTCCAGGGCTTCGCGGCTGACTACCGCGTCCAGGGCCGGCCCAGGCTCG
>Ga0302046_10006193_pt1 | contig 10460 bp, 7 predicted proteins | sample RVTome_11_FD_200261 | JGI IMG/M metagenome (GOLD analysis project Ga0302046, IMG submission 200261) | Soil microbial communities from uranium-contaminated site in the Upper Colorado River Basin, Wyoming, United States - RVT147D111 (version 2) ... | reverse complement strand
TGACCATCCGCCCGACGTACTTCTCTAGCAGCTTCTGGGGGTTGAGGAGATCGTACTGGTAGTTCTGCTCGAGGATCTGGAACCGGCCCCCGAGCGGTCGCACGTGGACCGTCTCGGTCTGGATCGCCGAGGCGACGTCGCCGTACTCGAGCTCGATCTCGCCCACGCCCACCGGGAGCGACCGGATCTCGCGGACGAGCCCGAAGTTCTGGTTGTAGACGGTGATCGTGACCGACTCGCGGTCCGCGCTCGTCGAGCGGTATCTCGTCACCGGCCGACCCGTCGTTGTGTCCGCTACCGCCGTGCCCGCATTGAACGTCCGTGTCTCGATGGCCGCCACCTCCAGGGCCCGGGCTTCGGCATCGCCGACTCGGGCCACCGACCCCGCCATGCCCACCAACCCGACCGCGAGCGCGGCCCCTATCCCGTAACGAAGCATCATCGACTCCTCTATGTGTCTGTTCCTGCGCGTGTCGAGGCGTTCCGGGGGATAGGACGCACATGGACGCCGGTTTTGCACACGTGCCCGGCTGCCGGGACCCCGAAGGAGGCTCGACCGGCGGCCCACCGGCTCGCATCTTCACCGGCTCGGATCCGGACCACCGGTGATTGGAGGCGTCTCATGAGCAGCCCGCTTCGCCCCCGCCCCATCCGCGCGCTGCGGATCGGCGTCAGCCTTGCCGCTGCAGGCCTGCTCACGGGCTCGGTCGCCGTCGCGCCCGTCGCCGCCCAGGGCCGGGTGTCGGCGCTCAAGGACCTGAGCACATCGTTCGAGGCGCTCGCATCGAGCGTGAGCCCCGCGGTGGTCCAGATCTTCGCGAGCGGGCTGTCGCTGAGACGGAACACCGGGCCGGCCGGGCGGGACGTGGTGGCGCGGAGCGCGAGCGGATCGGGCGTGATCGTCGATCCGGCCGGGTACATCATCACGAACGCCCACGTGGTGGCCGGAGCGACCAACCTACGGGTGTCGCTCCCCGAGAGCTCCGGCGCGGGAGGGTCGATCATCCGGGTGCGCGGAGCGCTCGTTGACGCGCGGCTCATCGGGGCCGACGCGGAGAGCGACCTGGCGGTGCTCAAGGTCGACGTCCCGGGGCTTCCGTGGGTGCCGTTCGGCGACTCCGACCAGCTCGAGCAGGGCGAGCTCGTGTTCGCGTTCGGGAGCCCGCTCGGGCTCGAGAACTCCGTGTCGATGGGGGTCGTGAGCTCCGTCGCGCGGCAGCTCGAGCCGGAAGGCCCGATGATCTACGTCCAGACCGACGCGGCCGTGAACCCCGGGAACAGCGGCGGCCCGCTTGTGAACACCGACGGCGAGCTCGTCGGGATCAACACGCTCATCTTCTCGCGCTCGGGCGGGAGCGACGGGCTCAGCTTCGCGGCGCCGGCGAACATCGTCCGAACCGTGTACGAGCAGATCCGGCAGACCGGCCGGGTGCGACGCGGGACCATCGGGGTCCGCGCCCAGACCGTGACCCCCCGGCTCGCCGGCGGGCTCGGGCTGTCGAGATCGTGGGGGGTTATCCTGAGCGACGTGTACCCCGGCGGCCCCGCGGCCGCGGCGGGGCTCCGGCCCGGCGACCTCATCACCAGACTCGACGGGAAGCTGCTCGAGAACGGCCGCCAATTCGACGTGAACCTGTACCGCTACACCCCCGGCTCGCGCGTGACGATCGAGGCGATTCGCGACGACGTCCCCCAGACCTTCCAGGTGGAAGTCGCCGAGCGCCCCGAGTTCGAGGACCCGCTGGCCGCCGCGCTCGCCTCGGGGCGAAACCTCGTGTCCGAGCTCGGGATCTTCGCTGTCGATCTCGGCCCGGTGTTCGGGCTCATGCAGGCCCGGAGCCGGCGGGGAGTGGTCGTCGCCGCCCTCGCCCTCGGGCCGCTCGACCGCGAAAGCTCCTTCCAGGCCGGGGACGTGATCTACTCGGTCAACGGGCAGCTCGTCGGGAGCGTGGAGGAGCTACGGCTCGCCCTGTCGCAGTACGGCCGGGGCGACGCGGTGGTCTTCCACGTGCAGCGGGGGAGGCAGCTGATCTACCTGCCGGTTGACGCCGCCTGGTGAGGTCGCGCGCGCCACAACGTCTTGGAAGTTCGCCTTCGCGCGAGAGGTCCGGCGCCCCTCGTCGAGTGGGCATCTATTGACGTCGCGTCAGTAGTATCGTACGCTGACCGCGACTGCCCGGAGTCCGAGGTGCGAAAGAACGATGTTCCGCGTGGCGAACCTCCTGGCGCTGGTCGCGTTCACCCTGTCGGCCGTCGTCCAGCTCAACGATCCCGACCCCCTCCGGTGGATGTCGATCTACGGAGCGGCCGTCCTCGCCTGCCTCCTCGATCTTGTGGGACGGGCTCGCTGGTGGGTGCCCGCCGCCGTCGGCGCCGCTGCGCTGGCCTGGAGCGCGACGATCGCGCCGGACGTCCTTGGCCGGGTCCCGTTCCTCGACATGTTCGGGGCGTGGGAGATGGAGAACGCGGGGGTCGAACGGTCACGTGAGATCTACGGGCTCCTCATCGTCGCGGCCTGGATGGCCATCCTCGCGATCCGGGGGCTCCTGCGGACACGCGGGGGGGCGCCCGAAGACGACGCGTCAGCGTGATCGCAACGTCCCCAGCATCATCTGGGAGTGTCCCGGAAAGAGGCAGATGAATGTGTACTCTCCGGGAGGGGGGATCGTGACCTCGATATCGACCGCCTCGCCGGGCGACAAGAGCGGGCTGAACGCGATGAGCTCCTCCCGCATCTCGAGCGGCACGTAGCCGGAATCCCCGGCTTCGTAGGCGGCCGACACGAGGGCGTCGATCGCGCCGTCATCACGGACGAGCACGAAGTTGTGCGGCAGCTCGCCACCGTTCTCGTAGTGGATCACCACGACGGATCCACTCTCGCCCGCGACGCGATCCGGGTAGAAGGCGAGCTCCGGACCCCGCGAGCCCACGAAGATCGTATCGGCCGGGGGGCCCTCTGCCCGGAGGGCCGCCGGCGGCTCCTCGGCCACACGGGGAGCGCCCGTGTCCTCGGCGACCGCCGCGGGACCGCGCGTCCCGGCAGCCGGGGTCGCCTCGGCGGGCGCCGGGTCGGTGTGGTCCGGACCCCGCGCGCACCCGGTCGCGCCGAGCGCCAGGAGCGTGGCCGGCACGAGAGCGCGCCTCATCGACGCCCGAAGACTCCCGGAATCCCCCAGACCTGGAACACCCCGGCGAATCCATCCGACAGGCCGGCGGGTGCGCTTCGGGCGGCCGCCGCCACGGCGGCGCTCTGCGCCGGCGTGAACGCAGGCGGCCGCTCTTCCGGCCAGCCGCCGGCGATACCGCTCAGGATCGCGGCGCCCCACTCGCGGGGGGCCGAGGAGAGGGCCGAGATCATCTCGACCACGGACTCCTCGCTCGCCTTGCTCGCGTGGGATCGAGCCATCAACTCCACCGCCCTCGCGACGCCCGCCATCGCCAGCGAGTCCGTCGGCGGCCGGCGCGCGACGAGATCCGACAGAAAGCCCGGTCCCTGCCTGGCGCCCGCCATGGCGGCCGCGTCCGGCAGCCAGGGGTCCCGGGCGTTGACGGGCGCGAGCAGCGCTTCGGCCACCGCCGCCGCGGCTCGCGGAGAGGCGGGCAGCTCGGACACGGCCAGGAGGGCTTCGAGGCGGACCTTCGGGTCGGCATCCTGGAGCACCGCCGTGGGTACCGTGTAGTCCACCGGGCCCGGGGAAGCCCGTTCCGGGAGGATGCCCGCCTCCATGATCGCCGGGAGCAGCGCATCGTCGCGGGGGAGCAACTGGAGCGCCGCCCGCCGCACGGACGAGGCGGGGTGCTGGAGGGCCGCCCACGCGGCGACCGTCGCCCCGGCATCGTCGGGGATCGCGCGGAGCCCGTGCAGGGTCCACAGGGCGTGCAACGGGCCCACCGCGAGCCCGAGGTCGTCCACCGTATGGTCCGAGGCCAGCTCGATGAGCCCCGGAATCGCGTCGCGCACCCCGCCTTCGACGATCAGCCGCTGCGCCGTCAGGCGCCAGAACATGTTGTCGCTCTCGAGCGCTTCGACCAGGCGATCCGGGCTCGCGCCCGCGAGGCTCGCGCGGGTGTCCGGGCCCTCTCCGTACACGATCCGGTAAATGCGGCCGTGGAGCCGATCCCGGTTCGGGGTCTCATAGGCGTTGCCGGGGCCCCGCTCGCAACAGTCGTCGTACTCGGGCGTGGGGTTGTGCTGCGCGACGAGCGTGTAGAAGTCCGACACCCAGAGCGCCCCATCCGGGCCGACCTTCACCTGCACCGGAGCGGCCCAGGCGTCGCGGCTGGCCATGAGGCTCCAGCGGTTGTGGGCCCCGAACGTGCTGCCCTCGTGGCTCAGCTCGAACATGCCGATCAGGTGTCCGGTCGGCTCGGCCACGAACGCGACGCGATTCCAGAAGCTCTCGGGGAACGCGCGTGCGGTGTAGATCTCGTGCGCCGCACCGGCCGTGTACATGTCGAACTGGTCGACCTGGAGGATGCCGCCCACGGGGTAGATGTTCGGGCTGTCCTCGAGGCCGGGCAGGATCGGCTCGCGCGCTCCGAGCGTCCGATAGTACCGTCCGGGGATGTGGACGAAGTTGCTCGGACGGCGGTTCGCGGTCGACCCGAAGACGTAGCCTTCCTCAGAAAGCGCGACGCCCCAGGTGTTGTTGCTGGTCCGCGCGAGGTAGTCGAGGCTCGATCCGTCTGGCGGGAACCGGAAGTATCCGGCGCCGACGTCGCCACGCCCGTACGTCACGCCCCCGATCTCGCCGCGGAACCCGTTGTATCCGACCGAGCCGAGCACCTGGTTGTCGAGCCCGTAGCGGAGGTTCGAGGGCGTCCCGTGCGTGTCGTCCCTCGGCCACCCCGTGGAGAGCACGCGCCGGACGTCGGCGGAGTCGTCACCATCGGTGTCCTCGAAGAACAGGATGTGGGGGGCCTGGGCCACGACCAGCCCGCCGCCGGCCAGGGCCAGGCTCGTGGCGAGGTTGAGACCGTCCGCGAACACGGTGGTGCGGTCCGCCCGCCCGTCTCCGTCGCGGTCCTCCAGGATCAGGACGCGGTCGTTCCCCGGCACGCTGTCCGGCAGGACGTTGTTGGGATAGTCCTGGGTCTCGACGGCCCACATCCGTCCGGTCTCGTCCCAGGTGAAGTCGATGATGTTCCCGATCATTGGCTCGAACGCGAACGGCTCCACCCGGAACCCGGGCGGCAGCGTCATCAGGCGCAGCGACGCCTCCGTCGGGAGCGCGACCTGCGCCTCGTAGACGGGGTCGCTCATCGTGTTCCACTCGGCGGGCGGCCGCTCGTAGGTGGGAAGCGGAACCTCGAGCTGCATCGACTCGGTCACCGGATTCTCGGGCGCGAGTGCGAACGCCCAATCGCCCGCGGCCCACCTGATCCCGCGGGCGAGGAGTTGCCGGAACCCGGGCTCGCCCCACGTACGCCCGTCGTGCCCCCACGCCGTGTAGAAGACCCGACCCGTCCCGTAGCTTCGCACCCACGTCCACGGCTCCTCGTGATCGCCCTCGCGCCGGATCTCGAGGACCGTGCGGTCCACCGGATTGTGCTTCGTGTGGATGTACGTCTCGTCCCAGGACTCGAAGCGGGGCACTCCCTCGATCGCCGGGTGGTCCGGCGCGACGCGCTCGGTGCTGAATGTGCCGGTGCCGTGGCTCTTGAACGCCGCCCCCATGAGCCGGATGAACTCCTCGGAATTCTGGAACGAGGCCGAGGCGCAGTGGAGCACGACGAGGCCGTGCCCCTCGTCGATGAAGCCGAGCAGCGCGTTGAGCTGAGGCCGGCTGATGGCCGCGTGGTTGTTGTAAAGCACCAGCGCGTCGTACGGCTCGAGGACATCCGGACGGAGATCGGCGGGATCGTCCGTGTAGAACAGGTCGATCCCGTTCAACGCCAGGACGGGCAGCACCTCGCGGGCCCGCTCGCTCGGGCGGTGATGCCCCTCGTCCCCGAGGAACAGGACTCGCAACCGTCCGTCCCCGTGCAGGCGCACCGCGTCCGCATCCGGCGCGGCGCACCCGCCGAGCGCGACGAGGAGAAGCACGCATGCGGCTCCAGCCGCCTTCTTCGCGGTCTCGAGCCGGACGACCCGGTATCCGCCGGCGCGCCGATCCCGAACGTAGATCGTCCCGAACACGAGGATCAGGACGAGTGCCAGTGGGGCGACGAAGCGAAACGAGGTCTGTCCGCCACGCGCCTCGGCCGGTTGCAGCATCGCGCCGGCGCGGTCGACGAGCGGCTCGTCGGGGATGGCGGTGCCGACGATCGCCCGGAGCGCGTTCGCCGTCGCGTCGCCGGCGATCGAGCCCCCAGCCCGGTAGGCGTCGAGCGCCAGAGCGGCCGCCTCGAGCGCCTCGTCCACGTCCTGCGCGCGGTACCCCACGCCGGCCGCCGCGGCGGCTCCGCGGGCCCGCTCGAGGTGGGCCGGGAAGCTCGCCTCGACCTGCTCGAGGAGCGCCACCGTCGCGGCGGGGTCCAGCGCTTCCGCGAGGTAGCGGTCCGTGACCTTCCCCATCAGCGGCACGCCGAAGGCTCCGGCGCTCCCCAGCCCGATCCCCGCCGTGAGGACGATCCCGAGCGAGCCCGTCTTCGGCATCCGCTCGCTGACGAAACCGACCATCGTCGGGAAAAAGAACGCCACGCCCCAGGCGAACAGAGTCGCGACCGCGAGGGCCGACCACAGCCCCTCCACGAAGCTCAGGAGGAACAGGCCCGATCCCGTGAGGGCGGCCGCCCCGAGCAGCATCCCGGTCGGGGCGAGCCGCTCCACGAAGTGCGTCGCGAGAAGCCGGAGCACGACCATCCACCCACTGATCCATACGAGGACGAGGATGCCGTGCATCCCGACCGCCTCGAGGACCGCCGGGATCCACCGCATGGGCCCGAGCTCCATCGATGTCGTGATCGCCATCATCGCGAGCATCAGGAGGAACAGCGGGTTCGTCAGCGTATAGCGGAACATCTCGCCCACGGGGAGACCGGCCTCGGCGTTCTCGGTCTTCGGAAACCGCTCGGGGAGCACCAGCCAGCCGTACGCGAGGATCGGGACGTAGATCACGGCGAGCTGGACCGGCCACCGTCCGAGGCCCCCGGCCCAGTTGGCGAGCAGGAACCCGATCACGCCCCCCGCCACGATGCCGATCGGGAAGAAGGCGTGGAATCGATTGAGCCGGGCCGTCTTCTCTTCCGGGTACAGCGCGGCCACGAGGGGGTTTCCGGCCACCTCGATCATCCCGTTCCCCACCGCGAGCGTCGCGGCCCCGACCATGAGAATCCAGAACGCCGACGGATCCCCCGCCCGCGCGGCAGCGGAGATCATGATCGTGATTCCGGCGAGGTGGGCGGCGAACGCGAAGCGGGTGCCGTTCTTGAGCCCGAACCCCTCGAGCATGGGCCCGAATACGAGAAGGGAGATCGCCATCCCCCACAGCGCGGCGCCGCCGATCAGCCCGACGTGGTAGTTCGTCAGGATGAAGTCCTGCTTGAGCGGCCCGAGAATGTTGCTGACGATCGCGAACGAGGCCCCGGTGGGGATGAGGGCGAGGCAGATTCCGGTGAAGAGCCGACGGCGGTGGATTTCGCGCTCTTGCGAGCTCGACGGGGCCATCTGCGCACCTCCGAGCGTTCTGTCGATGGATCGGAGGGCCGCGCGTACGCCCTCCGCGGCGGGCTTGCCTCCCGTCACCTCGGCGGACAACGTACCCGGTCCGCCGAGCCCAGCCAAGGAATCGCGAGGCCATGGACGAGCGCGCACGCCGATTCGTGACGGGCGAGGACATCGAGGTGGAGACCCTGCCCTGGGGTCCCCACGAGTGGCTCTGCCGGCCAGGCCTGACCGACCCGGAGAACCTCCTCCTCGTGCGCGTCCGGATGCCAGCCGGGAGGGGACACGCCTTCCACCGCCACCCGGCCATGGAGGAGATCATCTACGTGGTCGCGGGGACGGCCGAGCAATGGGTGGATACGGAGTCGAGAACGCTCGGGCCGGGGGAAGTCGCGCACATCCCGACCGACATGGTGCACGGCACCTACAACGCCGGTGACGACACGCTCGTCTTCCTCGCGATCCTGTCGCCGGCGACGTTCGACGGACCGGCCCTCGTCGATGTGTCGGGGGAGGAGCCGTGGCGATCGTTCCGGGGAGATGCGGCACCCCGGTCGAGCGCCGACCGCTGAACCGCGGCGAGTCGCGCATGGCCGGGACCGTGCTCCTGATCGGAACGCTCGACACCAAGGCCGACGAGCTCGCCTACGTCCGCGATCTGATCCTCGACCGGGGGCACCGCGTGCTGCTCGTCGACGCCGGGGTGCTGGGCGACCCGTCCGTCGTCCCCGACATCACGGCGGAAGAGGTGGCCCGCGCAGGGGGATCCTCGCTCGCGGAGCTTCGCGCCCGCGGGGACCGCGGCGCCGCGGTGGAGGCGATGATCGCGGGTCTCGAGCGCGTCGCTGTCACCCGCTTCGCCCGCGGCGAGTTCGACGGCGTGCTCGGGCTGGGGGGCGGGGGCGGGACGGCGCTGGCGACGGCCGCGATGCGCTCCCTCCCTATCGGCGTCCCCAAGCTCATGGTCTCGACGATGGCCTCGGGTGACACCTCGCCATACGTGGCCGGGAAGGACATCACGATGATGTACTCGGTCGTCGATATCGCCGGGCTGAACCCGGTCTCCCGACGCGTCCTCGCGAACGCGGTGGGCGCCGTGTGCGGGATGATCGAGCAGGAGCGGCCGCCCGCGGAGGACCGCCCGCTGATCGCGGCGACGATGTTCGGGGTGACGACGCCGTGCGTCGACGCGGTGCGGCGCCGGCTCGAGGATGCCGGGTACGGAGTGATCGTCTTCCATGCCACCGGGAGCGGTGGTCGGGCCATGGAGACCCTCATCGAGGAGGGCTGGTTCGTGGCGGTGGCGGACGTCACCACGACGGAATGGTGCGATGAGGTGGTCGGCGGCGTCCTCTCGGCCGGACCCGACAGGCTCTCGGCGGCGGGGCGCGCCGGGCTGCCCCAGGTGGTCTCCGTGGGCGCCCTCGACATGGTCAACTTCGGCGCCCTCGACACCGTCCCCGACGCCTTCCGGGACCGCAACCTGTACCGTCACAACCCGAGCGTGACGCTGATGAGAACCACGCCCGACGAGTGCGCCGAGATCGCCCGCAGGATCGCGACGAAGCTCGCGGACGCGCGGGGTCCCACGACGCTGGTCCTGCCGCTTCGGGGGGTGAGCACGATCGACGCCGAGGGGCAGCCGTTCCACGATCCGGCGGCGAACGAGGCCCTGTTCGACGGTCTCGAGGCGGCACTTCCCCCGAGCGTGGGTATCGTGAAGCTGGACGCGCACATCAACGACCCGGAGTTCGCCGAGGCGCTCGCGGGTCGGCTGCTGGATCTGCTTCGGGATCAGGGGGAGGCCCCGAGAGGCTCCCCGGGAGGCACGCCGAATGCCCTTCATTGAGTACCGCGACTGCCTCGCTCGCCTTGGCCGTGAGATCGAGGCCGGTCGACCCATCATCGGCGCCGGCGCGGGCACGGGGATCTCCGCGAAGTTCGCGGAGCGCGGAGGAGTCGACCTCATCATCATCTACAACTCCGGCCGATACCGCATGGCCGGCCGTGGCAGCCTGGCGGGCCTGATGCCGTACGGCGACGCGAACGCCATCGTGGTGGAGATGGCCGCCGAGGTCCTGCCGGTCGTCGAGGACACGCCGGTGCTGGCCGGAGTCTGCGGCACCGACCCGTTCCGGATGCCGCGCACCTTTCTCCCCGAGCTCAAGCGGATGGGCTTCGACGGGGTCCAGAACTTCCCGACCGTCGGGCTCATCGACGGCGCGTTTCGACAGGCGCTGGAGGAGACCGGAATGGGGATCGAGCTGGAGGTGGAGTGGATTCGGCAGGCGCACGAGCTCGAGATGCTGACCTGTCCGTACGTCTTCGACGAGGACCAGGCCGCGCGGTTCACCGAAGCGGGGGCGGACGTCGTCGTGGCGCACGTCCATACCACGGTGGCCGGCTCCATCGGGGCCGTGACCGCCCCCTCCCTGGACGAGGCTGCGGATCGCGTCCAGGCCATCCGCGACGCCGCCGTGCGGGTGAACCCGGACGTGATCGTGCTGTGTCACGGAGGCCCGATCGCTCATCCGGAAGACGCGCGATACGTGCTCGAGCGCACCGCGGGCGTCGCGGGGTTCTTCGGCGCGTCGAGCATCGAGCGGCTCCCGACCGAGTCCGCGATCGAGAATCAGGCTCGCCGATTCAAGGCGATCGAGATCGCCGGGAGCGGCGGGTCGCTCGCGTGAGACCGGGTGCTCGCGGGCCTGATGTCGGTGCTCGGGGCGGCCTCTTCCGAGCCGCAGGGTCTTGCTCTCCTGGTCGTTCAGATCGGAGTAGATGGCAAGCGCCTGCTCGAACCGGCGCTCGGCCGAGGCGAAGTCGCTCCTGTCCTTGGCGACGAGCGCCAGGT
>Ga0302046_10006192_pt1 | contig 10460 bp, 10 predicted proteins | sample RVTome_11_FD_200261 | JGI IMG/M metagenome (GOLD analysis project Ga0302046, IMG submission 200261) | Soil microbial communities from uranium-contaminated site in the Upper Colorado River Basin, Wyoming, United States - RVT147D111 (version 2) ... | reverse complement strand
GCTACAAGGACTGGCTGAATCTCAACGTGTTCGACCACGCATCCGGCGCGATCGGCATCTTCAACGGCTCGCTGCACGGCTCACCGCTCGACCGCCGTGCGCGTGCGATCGGGACCGCGCTCGTGCACCTGCCGGACGCGGGCTGGCTCGGCAATGTCGAAGTCGCGGACCTGACGGATGCGAACGTCGGCACGACATCGATCGGGCTCGAGCGCACTGCGGTCGCGACCGATCCTGCCGCTGGCACCGTCCTCGTCGCCGCCCGTCTCGCCGGCGATGGTGTCGAAGCCGGCATCACGGCGAGTGCGACGTCGCGGCCCATTGATTTCGCGCATCCACTGCCTTTCGGGCCCGGCTGGATCTCATGGTACGTCGTGCCTCGTCTGTCGGTGTCCGGCGGCCTTGTCGCCGGACACCGTCGCATCGATCTCGCCCATGCCGTCGCCTACCACGACCACAACTGGGGCCGCTGGCACTGGGGCGATGACATCGGCTGGACGTGGGGCGCGTGCGCTGCCGAGGATTCCGCCGTCACGATCGTCATGAGCCGCGCGACGAACCGCGCACACACCCGCGAGACGGGCACGTCGGTCGTCGTGGACGCTGGCGGCGAGCGCCGCACGTTCAGTGGTCACCGCGTCGACATCCGGTACGACGGACATTGCGCGCTGCCGTTGCGACGTTTGCCGGGCGCCCTTGCGGCGCTGCACCAGGATCGGCGCGCACCGCACCTGCCCGCGCTGATCGTGGTGCGCGCGGATGATGGGGTCGACCGTGTCGCGATCGAGTTCCGGCCGCGCGCGGCGGCACAGCTGATCGCGGCCGATCCCGCGCGTCGCGGCTATGGCTTCATCCACGAGCTGGCCGGTTCGTTCGAAGCAGCCGTCAGCATCGCCGGCCGCACGCTGAACACGCGCGGTCTCGCCGTGTTCGAGCACGTCGATTAGGTCACTCGTGCGCGCTGTCGCCATGTCCCCGCTCACGCCGGTCCGCCCGGCTCCGCCACCGGCCGCCTGCCGGACGCTCGCAGAGTACCTGACATCGCTGGTGCACCGGCTGGGCGAGGCGGATGCGGCGCTGCTCGTGCGCATGCGGCAGGTCGTGGGCGCGCGGCGTGCGCGCATCCGCCTCGATGAAGAAGTGATCGACGTTCGATTCGCGCCCGATGGTGCGTTCATCGTCGAGGATGCCGTGGCCGCGCTGATCGACGGCGACGGCGGTACGGATCGCGCGACCACGGTCGAGCTGCTGGCCGGCCGGCTGGAAGTGACGGACGCGATTCTGGACGGCAGGCTGTACGCGACCGGCGACATCGAGAGCCTCGTGCGCATCTTCCAGGCGATCGAGATCCTGCTCGACGGCGCGACCCGCACACCCGGCCTGCAGCGGCTGGCCCTCGACTGGCTGCGCGATCCCTGCCGGACCGCGCCACCGCCGGTGCCGCCGTCCGCATGGCGCCGTGTCGCACTCGATCCGGATCGGATTCCGGCCGGCGAACTCGCCATGCTGGACCGGCTCGACCTGCTGCCGTAATACGCTTGACGCACACCATGGCGGATGCCATGATCCGGAACGTCTCCCGCCGGGAAAGGCTCGCATGAGCGTCGAAATTCCCCAGCCATTCAAGACGAAGGTCGTCTCGCCCGTCACGATCGCCGGGATCCCTGACACGTTCCACATCGATGTCACGAACATCCCGACGATCTTCCTGAACGTCGAGCACCTTCCCCAGATCGACTTCAACATTGTCGACATCCCGAAGATCGAGCTGGCGGTCGATCCGGTCGAGATCAGGCTGACCGAATTCCCATCGATCCGCGGGCACCTGCCCGCGGACTTCTGTGTGGGTCTCTCGATCATGGGTCTCGAGCTGATGAACGTGAGACTCTGCGGTGAAGCGCAGATCATCACGGAGCCGTACGTGCCGAATCCCTGCGAACGCTGCGGACCCACGCTCACTCCCAATCCGCAGCCGGCTCCAACCGAGCCCGTGCCGGGCGTGCCTTCGACGCAGCCACCGAAGGCGGCGCGTTCGCGGCGGGAGCGCTGAGTGTCCGCCGCCGCGTCCACCCGGACGATCCGCTTCCGCGGCACGCCCGGCGACCTCGCCGCCGCCGTCAGCCAGCCCCAGCGGTTACCCGGCCGCCTGCCCGTCCGCATCATTCTCGATCCGGATGACAAGCAGGGCTACGTCGCACAGGCCATCCGGCTCGAGGATGACCTGGTCCTGCAGATGACCGTGCCCGCGCGCACACCGCCGGGCACCTACAAGGCGACCATCGAAGTCGATGGCGAGACGCAGGGCGTCGAAGTCATTGTCGAGCCGGAGATCGAAGTCCAGATCGTGCCCGACCAGCTCACGTTCCAGGCTGCGCCCGGCCAGCACCTGCCCGTCGACCTGACGATCGCGAATGCCGGCAATGTCGCATTCGAGCTGCGCAAGGCGAACGTGTTCGGTGTGTTCGCGTCGGGCGGCCTCGAGCGGGCATTGCACCGCGCGTACACCGACAAGCGTGCGGAAGGCGAGCGTCGCATCGACTATCTTGGCGAACGTCTCGCCGAAGAGCATGGCGGTGTGGTGCGCGTCGCGGTCGAGCAGGGCGCCGGCATGATCGAGCCCGGTGAGGCGAGGGACGTGCGATTCAGCTTTCACGTGCCGTCCAATCTCACGGTCGGCCGCACCTACACGGGTACACTGCCCATCCACGACCTGCGCTACTACGTGCGCATGATCATCCTGGAGAGTGGTGAACCGACTCCGTCCGAACCGAAGGTGAGGTGAGGGGGATGGCGACGAATTCCGCGAAAGGCTCGCTCGGCGATCTGCCCGCTGCGTTCATGAATCTGATCAATGCGCAGATGAAGCTGAGCGCCGACCTCTTCGAGTCGCTGACCGGTCAGGCATTGCCATCCACGGGTGACCTGACGAAGACCGGCCGCAAGCTCGTGGCCGGCTCGACCGGCTGTCACCCGCGCTCCGGCTGCTGCACCATTCCGCCGCCCTGCTGGATGCCGCAGCCGCTGGGCGAGTGCACGAGTCACGTGGCACAATGCAAGACCGCGTGTGTGCGCTTCGTCGTCACCAACTGTGACCGCATCAAGCGCACGATCAGCGCGGAAGTCAGCGGGCCGGCCGCCGGCAAGATCACACTGTCACCCACGTCGCTGGCGCTGGGCCCGCAGGAGCGCGGCACGATCAGCGCGTGCGTGTCGATTCCCGACAGCGCGCCGGTCGGTGAGAAGACGGAATACCTGATCTGGCTGCGCGGCTGCAAGGACTGGTATTTCCGCTGGACCGTGAGCGTCGGGACGGTCGGCATCGATTCCTGTCACGAGATCGAAGTCTGCGATTGTCCCGACTACGTGCACCACTGGTACGACCACTTCTATTGTGCGCGCCCCTGTCCGGGCGGTGGCCGCACGACCGGCACGGTCGGCGTGACCGATCCGGCGACCGGGTTCCGGCCAGCGGCGGGCAATGGCTGAAAAAACGGACTTCGAGGAGCCGCTCCGCCGCGCCATTGAAGCGAACCTCCGCTACTACGAAGCGCTCGGCAAAGTCACGCAGGACTACGTCAGGGCACTGGCCGGCGTGTTCGGTGAGTTCCCGCTGCGCATCAATCTGCCCGGTCTCGGTACGAAGTCGGCGCCGACGACGCAGCCGGGACCTGCGCCGCCAACCGCGCCGCCATCCGCGGCGACCCTCGTCCTCGAAGCCGATGCCGGCGCTGAAGCGCAGGGTGTCTTCCTGGTCGAGAACCGGTTGAACCGGACGGTCTCGACCGCCGTGATGACATCCGCATTCGCAGATCCTTCCGGTCGCGCCATTGCGCCCGCATTGCGCGTCGTGCCCAACGTCGTGACACTCGAGCCGGGCGGCCGCACGTTCGTTCAGATCATTGCTCAGGTCTCCGCCGAACTCGAGCCGGACGTACCCTATCGCGGTGAAGTCACCGTGCCCGGCCTGTCCGACCACGGCATCCCGGTGCTGCTGCGACGACGGCCAGCGCAGACTACTGCGCCGAAGGCGGCGACCGCGGGATCCGGCGGCCGGACGGCGTCGGCGAAACCGAAGGCGGGACCGGGGTCGAAGGCAAAAACGAAGTCGAAGAGGACGGCGAAAAAAGTCGCGAAGAAGTCCGGCGCCGCGAAGTCCGCGGCGAGCACACCGGACACCTGGACCGGCACGGTCGCGAGGAAGCGACGCAAGCGGACCAAGCGCAGGTCGCGACAGAAACGCCCGGCGTCCGGCGCCGAAGCGCTCGAATAGCGCATGTCCGGATCGCACGGGCACGCTCCCGGCGGCGTCGCCGCTGAAGGCGCTCTCGTCTCCGCGATGTGGCAGTACGCAGCACAGGTCCTCTATCCCGTCCAGCATCTCCGCCGCAATGGTCTGCTGCCGCCGCCCGAACCGGTCGGCGATCTGCCGATCGATACGCCTGCGCACGGACTCGGCCCGCACTTCTCCCGCCTCCACGACCGGCCGGTTCTCCTCGAACAGAAGACGGAGCACGACCATCTCGTCGTCGAATTCGATCGCATGGCGGAAGTCTACGACGCATTCGTGCGCCCGTTCTCGACACCCATCTTCGATGAAGCGCTCGAGCGCATTGTGCCGTACCTGCGGCCCGCTGCGCGCGTGCTCGACGCCGGCTGTGGCGCCGGCCGCGAGCTGCAGCGCGTCACACGGCTCGTCCCCCGGGGCGAAGTCGTCGGCGTCGACCTCGCCGCCGGCATGGTCAATGCCGCATGGCTCGATGCGCGCGCCCACGGTCTCACGAACTGCGCGTTCTTCCAATCCGATGTGGGTGACCTGCCCGAGGTCTTCACCGCGCAGTTCGACGTCGTCTACAACTCGCTCGCACACCACCACTACCCCGAGCCGGCGCGTGCCGCGGCAGCCATCCTGAGAACGCTCCGGCCGGGCGGCGTCTACTGCGTCGTCGACCCCGGGCCCGCGTGGTTCAATGCACTGAGCGGACCGCTCGCCGGCTGGGCCGATCCCGGCTGGATCGGATTCCATTCGCCCGAACAGTTCCGTTCCCTGTTCCTGGACGCGGGGTTCAGCCGCGCCTCCTGGTGCGAGGTGCTGCCCGGCTTCGGCGTCGCGATCGGACAGAATTGATCGCCAGGATGCGCAACAGCAACGTCGGGCGCGCGTACCGCAGGTCCATGATCGTGGCGGGAATGCTGCTGTGGGCCGGCTGTGCGGACCCGGCTGTACACGACGCCTCGTCACCGGTCGACACGGCGCGCATCACGGCCGGGATCGAGGCCGGTGTCCGGGCCTTTCACCGCGCCGACACGGCGAGAGATGCCGAAGCAGTGATCGCATTGCTGTGGCCGGATTTCACGATACTCGTCGATGGCGCCCGCCAGGACTATGAACAGGTCAGTGCGGCGTCGCGCGAGTTCATGGGCAGTCTCGAGTTCTTTCACACCGAGTGGACCGACCTGCAGATCCTGCCGCTCGGCCCCGACGCTGCCGTCTCATCGTTCCGGTTCCGCGATTCGATCATGACGTCTGCGGGTACCCTGATTCGCTCGCGCGGACCGACAACCTTCGTGTGGGAACGCCGCAACGGCGAATGGCGCATCCGTTTCGCTGACGCCGATCATTACCCGATCGATCCTTGATCCGGATTCGATCTGATCAATGGGCGCTCACGTGAGCGCCTCGACGGACGCCTCCTTCCTCCGCTCTGACGACTCCGCCTTCCGGCCCCGCTTGATCCACCACACGACAATGCCCGTGGGCAGCAGGATGAACCCGACGAAGCACGACAAGGCATAAAGCGCGCGCGTGATCGGTCCGCCGACATTGGCAAGGTGCAGACGATCGTTCATTGCGCGGTCGAAGCGGAAGCGCGGTGAGCCGATGCGGGTGGCGAGCACTGCGCGGGTGTTGCGATCGATCGCAATGCGTGTCGTGTCGCCGGCCTCCGTGCCGGGCGCATCGTGCACGACCACATCGATGATGCCGTTGGCGGCGGCCGGGAAGGAGACGCGTTCGATGCGGCCGCCACCGGCTGACGCGAGCGCGATGTCGGTGACCGCGCCGAGCGCAGGCATTGCCGCGGGCGCTGCAATCGAATCGACGGGTGCCGATCGCAGCCGGCTCCACTCGCTCTCGACCCACACGTTGCCGTGCACCATGAGCGTGATCCGGTCAGTGACCTGCGGAAAGCTGAACAGCACGCCGGTCGCGGTCATGACAAAGAGCAACGGCAGAGCGAGTATGCCGAGCACCTGGTGCAGATCGAAGTTCAGGATGTAGAAATCGCGGCGGAGCCGGATCTGGAAGCCTTTCCAGAACTTCCGGATGCCTGGCCACCAGAGGTAGATGCCGAGCACGAACGTGAGCAGCGCGATCAGCGACGTGTACGTCACGATCAGTCCGCCGATCCGTCCGGCGAACAGGTTCACGTGCAGCCGGCGGATCGCACGCAGCAGGATGTGGTTCTGGCGTGGCTGCAGGATCTGACCGGTGCCCGCATCGAGGACCAGGCTTTCGCGTGCCTCACCCGCGTCGATAGTGACGCGGAACACATTGGACTCCGGCGTCGGCCAGTCGACACGCAGGATCTGCGCGCCCGGACGGTGACCGTCGACCGCGGCATCGAGCGCGGTGGCTTCGAGTGTGCCCGGCGTTGTGTGGAAACGCGGCCCCGCGATCAGCCGGTCCAGCTCGACCTCGTACACGAGGATGCCGCCCGTCAGTGAAGCGATCGCGAAGACCACGCCCGCCGTCAGACCGAGCCACCGGTGGATGAACAGAAGCAGTTCACGCATGGAACAGCCGTCTCCCGCGACCGGAAGCCCATCACGCCCACCAGCAGGCGCACCCGATCCGGACGGAAAGGGACCCATGGAATAGGCCGTGGACCGGACCGCCGCAAGGGCCCGACAGGCGCAGCCCGACCGCCCCGCGCCACGGTTGCGACCGGTCTGCCAGCCCGGTATTCTCGGGTCGCCGGCTCGCATGTTCTCGACGGCGCGCCAGTCCGCGCGAAGCCGCTCGCGTCACTGCACTTCCGACCCGCTGACAGCCGGCCGGCGCCCCGGCCGGACGGCGGTGGAAACCTCATGAAGCTTCAGAAGAAGACATCGATTCCGGCCAGCCGTCGCCCGCGTGATGATGAGATCGACGTGTACGGCCTCACGCACACCGGCCGCGCAAGACCGAACAATCAGGATCATTTCCTGATCTGTTCTCTGCACAAGCGCATTGATGTGCACCACACGAGTCTGCCCGGCATGGACCGGCTCCCGCTCGAGACCGGCCGCGTCGCATTCCTCTCCATGGTCGCTGATGGTGTCGGCGGAAGTGCGCGCGGTGAAGAAGCCAGTCGTATCGCGCTCGAAGCCGTTACCCAGTACGTCGCACACAGCATGAACTGCTATTACACGGCGGATGCAAGCGACGACGCGACGTTCCATCATGCACTCGAACAGGCCGCCTTCCAGGTGCATGCGGAGGTCACGCGCAATGCGGCGGGCGACCCTGCGCTCGCCGGCATGGCGACCACACTCACTCTGTTCCTCGGGGTCTGGCCGCGTGCATATCTGCTGCAGGTCGGTGACAGTCGTTACTACCTGTTTCGCGACGGGCAGCTGATGCAGGTCACCCGCGATCAGACACTGGCGCAGGAACTCGTCGATCGCGGTCTCGTGCGGCCCTCCGATCCGGCCCACCAACGCTTCGCCCACATGCTGTCCAGCTCGATCGGCGGGCCACACACGTCACCTGTCGTGACCACTCTGCAGAGTGCGTGGGACAACGTCCACCTGATGTGCAGTGACGGCCTCACACGTCACATCTCCGACGACCGCATCCGCGATCGTCTCGCTCTCATGACATCCGCGAAACAGGTCTGCGAAGCGCTGCTCCAGGATGCCCTCGATGGCGGCGGATCCGACAACATCACCATCATCGTGGGAAGGACAGTACCGAAGGAGGATGAACGCGGGCGGCTCTGACATCTGGTTGAGGATGCAGTGACGGCGTTTCTGAACGCTCGACGTTGATGCGGGAACGACCGGGTGGACGCCCGGTCGTTCCCGCAGTCATGAATCTCATTCCGACCCGACCCACCATCAACGAATGAGCAGCGGTGGCCCGCGAGACTGCGTTCGTTCGCGTCGATCAATCCGGTATCAACGGCAACCTCACCGCAACGAGTGACCCGCTGTACCCCGCACCTCCCACCGCCAGCACGATGTACTGTCGTCCTTCGTGCATGAACGTCATGGGCGCGGTGTTCGTCGGAGCCGGCAGCTCGACCGTCGCGAGTTCCTCGCCTGTCTGCTTGTTCACGGCGTGCAGCAGAGGAGCGCCGCCGCGGCCTTCGCCATAGAGCAGCAATGTCTTCGTGACGATCGCGGTTGCGTGCGTTCCCTTGCCGGTGCGCGGCAGGTTCACGCCACGCAGCATTGGATGGTTCTTCACGTTGTCCGGTGTATCGCCGTTGGGGATCCACCAGAGATGCTCGCCGGTGTTCAGGTCGATCGCCGTGATCCGGCCGTATGGCGGCTTCAGCAGTGGCAGGCCGTTCGGTCCGGCTACGCCGCCCGGTCCGCGCGTGACCCAGTCCATTGTCGCCAGTGAATCGACCTCCGTGCCGGGCAGCAGCTGTGGCGCACTGCAGCCGCGTGTCGACGCAATGTAGATGATGCCCGTTTCGGGATCGACGACGGAGCCGCCCGGGATGTTCGTGCCGCCGTTCGCGCCCGGACAGTGAATCGATGCGCGCGTACCGTCCGGCGCATCGCGGATCGATGGCGGATTGAACAGCGGGCCCATGCGGTACTGGCCGACAATGTCGAGTGCGGCGCGGCGCAATGCGGGCGTGTAATCGATCAGGTCATCCTCGGTGATGCCCTGCTGTTCGTAGGCCGCCGGGCGAGTCGGGAACGGCTGTGTCGGCGACGTCTTCTCGCCCGGCACATCCGACTGTGGTACCGGCCGCTCCTCGATCGGCCACACCGGCTCACCCGTCTGCCGGTTGAGTACGTACGCGAACGACTGCTTCGTCGTCTGGACGAGGGCCGGAATCTCCTGGCCGTTCACCTCGATGTCGACCAGTTGCGGCGCATGCGGATTGTCGTAGTTCCACAGGTCGTGGTGCACGGTCTGGAAATGCCATGCGCGTTCACCCGTCCGCAAATTCAACGCGATAATGCTCGTCGCGAAGAGATTGTCGCCCGGGCGGAACCCGCCGAAGTAGTCGTTGGTCGGCGGGTCCGTGACCACGTACACGAGATCCAGCTCCGGATCGGCGGACAGCGGCGCCCATGCCGACACGTTGCCGGTGTACGACCACGCATCGTTCTCCCACGTGTCGTGGCCGAACTCGCCCGGCTGCGGGATCACGTTGAACCTCCACAGGTGCCGGCCGGTCCGCGCATCATAGGCGAGGATGTTGCCCGGCACGTTCTCCTTGCGCGTCTGGTAGTAGCCCTGCTCGTGCGAATTGCCCACGACAACCACGCCATTGACGACGATCGGCGGCGACGAATTCGTGATGTAGCCGACTTCCGGTGGCAGACCTTCGTTGCGATCGTGCGTCCAGCTGCCCAGGTTGGCCAGCAGATCGACCGTGCCGTCCACACCGAAGCTTGCAATCGGCCGGCCCGTCTGCGCATCGAGTGCGTGCAGGAAGAAGGCCGGCGTCACCACGTAGATCACGCCTCGCCCGTCAACGACATCGTACGCCACGCCCTTGCCGTAGTTCTTCCGCATCGAATCTTCCCACCGCTTCGTGGGCGCCTCGCGGAACGACCAGAGCGTTTCGCCCGTCGCCGCATCAATGGCAACGACCGTGCGCCGCGCGCCCGCGACACTGAACAGCTTGCCTTCCGCATAGATCGGTGTCGCGCGCAGAATGTTGTCCGCTTCCGGCCCATAGTTGTCGCCCTTCCAGACCCATGCGACCTCGAGGTCCTTGAAGTTGTCCGCAGTGATCTGGTCGAGCGGCGAGTACCGCGTACTCCAGGCATCGCCGCCCCAGTATCGCCATTCGCCTTCCGGTGTACCGCGCACGGCCGCGGCGGCCGACATTGTTTCCATGCCCGGGGCCGCTGCGCCGCCGTTGCCCGGATCAGCCGGTCCGCATGCGAACGTCAACGCCGTGAGGGCGAGGATGAGCGGAACGGGGCGCATTCCCGGCCGCTGAAAGCGGCGGCACTGCTGCTCTCGCATCATTTCGACCTCGCATGCAGGGGGACCGTGCCCGCGACCGGCGCCGGTTGGCAGCGCGCGGAGTCGGCGAACCGTAGGGTGGGGCGTCCGGCCGGTACCGGCAAGTCCGGCCGGCCTCACGGCACCGGCGCGTCGCCCGGCCAGGGTCTGAGAAAGAGTTACAGCGGAACGATGAGCGATCGGATCGAGTCCGGTCGGAACCGTCCCGCCCCGGCCGGTACCAGGTGCCACCAGTACAGGATCACCTCATCCGATGCGC
>Ga0302046_10006191_pt1 | contig 10461 bp, 8 predicted proteins | sample RVTome_11_FD_200261 | JGI IMG/M metagenome (GOLD analysis project Ga0302046, IMG submission 200261) | Soil microbial communities from uranium-contaminated site in the Upper Colorado River Basin, Wyoming, United States - RVT147D111 (version 2) ... | reverse complement strand
AGGTAGGTCGCGTTTCGATGCTGAGCTGGTCGCTCGCTGAAGACACCACCCCGGATCTGGACACCGACGCTGACACCGAGGAAGCGGACGAGGACACGCGCCAGTCGGCCTTCGTCTTCGAGGGCTACGAGATCGATTCGTCGGTCCGAATCATGCTCACGCCGCAGGGCGTGGGCCCCGACCGCCGGTCGGCCGGGTGAGGGCGCGCCGTGGACGCGGCCTTCGTGCACCTCGGCCAGATCGTCGCCGACCTCGCCGACTTCGAGGAGCTGCGCGACGAGGAGGCCGGTGTGCGGTCATACGTCCACCGGGCCCACATCGAGTCACCGGTCGAGCTCAGCATCCGGGTGGCCGCTGACGGGGCGGTCGAGATCGGCTCGACACCGCCGCTCTACCGCGTGGAGACCTCGATCCGGCCCTCGTACCACCGCCTGGCCTTCACCGCGGTGGTCGACGCGGCGGACCTGCCGGAGCCTCTGGACCCGTCGTTCCGCGGGGAGGCAGGCGATGGCGAGTGAGAACCTCGCCTGGCAGTTTCAGGACTTCGTCGATTCATTCGTCGTCGAGATCGACAAGACGCGGGAGACACTGGCCGTGAGGGCGATCAACAAGCCGCTGACGTACACCGTGAAGGAGGTCGCACTCGACCTGAACATTTTCCCCTCCTACGACGGCGATCAGATCCGGTTCATCACCGCCCAGCCCGGGGAGGAAGGAGCCTCGAAGGTCTCGATCCAGCTCAACAGCATTACCGACCAGCAGGTCCGGGCGACGACGAAGACCCCGGGCCAGCGCGATGATCTCGACCTGGCGCAGGTCGACGTCGACCGCCCGACGAGGAAGAAGCTGCGGGCGCTCGGGGTCCGCTCGGTCGATGACCTCAAGCAGATCGAGCGCAATAACGTCGACATCCAGAAGGTCACGGGCGGCGACGGCATCGACTACCGCAAGCTGGCAAACCAGATCCAGAAGACCCGCCGCGGCGAGAACCCGCCCCGTATCACCGGCATGAGCCTCGTCGCCGCCGACCAGGGCCAGCCGATCCTGTCGGTCCGCGGCGAGAACCTGTCGATCGACCCCGCATTCGTCCCGGTCGCGGTCGTCAACCGGGCCCTGGCCGAGGTCATGTCGAGCAGCGACACCGAGCTGCAGGTCCGCCTGACCCCGGCTCATCGCCTTGCCAGCCAGAACGAAGTGATCCTGACGTTCGATCCGTTCGCCGTCGTGAAAGTGAACGTGAAGGCCTGACCATGACCCGCTCGTCCGCCGACCTCGCTACCACGTTCGATGACCTGATCCGCGATTACTACGGGAGGATCGACTCGAAGCCCGTCCTGACGGTCGAGGAAGTCGTCGCCGGCTATTACGGTCGACCGGTCGCGCCTCGGCGCCGCTGGCCGCTCCGGCAGGCCTCGGGCATCGCGGCATCTGGGGCCCTGAGCCTCCGCAGCGACGACGGCGAGACGCTCCGCCAGCGCCGGCATGCCCGGGCTCGCGTGGCCTCGGCGTTCGAGGCTGTCGCGGCCATTCCGCCGAGCGAGGATGAGTACGTCGTTGGCGGTGCCTCGCCCGACGCTCCGTCAGCGTCCTCAGGTGTGTCGTCGCCGACGCCGGCAGCCGGGCTGCCGGGAGCCTCCGTCGCGTCGCCCGGGCCGGCGCCGACCCTGACCGGGCGTGCCGGGCCCAGCGCCAAGGTCCAGGCGCCCGCTCCGCCACTCCGGACTGCAGCCGCCGCCTCGATGGCCGAGGGCGAAGACGTCACGGCCGAATACCTCGTCGACGTCCGGGATCCCCTCGCCGCGCCAGACGCGTCAGCCACGCCGGCCGCTCCAACCGCCTCGCGGGCCGCCGTCCCCGAGCCGCCGACCGTGTCGCCGAGCGTGCCGCGAGCGGCCCCCGGACCGCCGCCGACGGCTGGCGCGGCCTCCGTGCCGCCGCACCTCCGGCTCGTGCCTCCGCTCTCGCAGACGGCGACCGTGGAGGAAGCCGAGCTCGCCGCCGACATGGAGGCGATCCTCTCCGGCCAGAAGATCTTCAACCCGTCGACCGGGCAGCTCGCGGACCGTCAGCGCCTCGTGGCCGAGCAGACGTCGCACGAGCCTGAACCCCCGGACACGGCTGACCCGGCCTCGGCCCCACCCCGACCGGCTGCCGAAGCCCCGAACGAGCAGGCGATCTTCGACCGGATTGCCCAAAGCATGCAGTACGCGAACGCTTACGACCTCGGGACGGTCGAGCTCGAGAACCGCTTCGCCTCCTTCGACCGCGACGGCGAGGCGCTGCGGCAGGCGAACGCGGCGAAGGCCGCCGCGAACGCTCGGAACGGGGACGAGCGCCCGGCCGATGAGCGGGTGGGCAGCGAGGACTTCATCCGCGACCTCGATGCGATCCGCGAGGCCAGGGCCGACGTCTCGACCCCCGAGGTCATGGCACCCGACCTGCCGGATGCCCCCGACATCCCGTCGATCGCGACGCCGTCATCGGTGGCCGACTGGACCGACGACCCAGATCGCGACTCGGCCTGCGGGACGTCGGCCCTCCAGCTCGCCCTGACCGAGTCCACCGACGACTACAGCCAGCCGCTGTTCGACACCGGCGAGCACGTCATCGCCGGCGGCGACCTCTTCCCGAACCGGCTCCGACTCGGTCGGCAGCCGGGGGTCGCGTTCTCATACGGACAGCTCATTGCCATGGCCGACCTTTACGAGTCGGTCGACCAGATGCTCCAGGCCGACCCGGCGGAGCTCAACCGGGTCAAAGCCCTTGTCGACCGGAGCACCCAGTACTACCGCGGCAACAAGGCGACGCGGTCACTCGACGTCTCGAACGACGAGTGGGACCGCGCGACCGGCGGCCGCTACCTCCGGCTGGCGGAGGACAACTACGACCACTTCTCGCCGAACGTGCTCTTCAACGACGCCGTCGCCCGGACGGCGAACCGGCGGGCCAACAACCAGTCGAGCTGGCGGGCCCATCACATGCGGGCCATCGGGGAGGCGCAGCGCTTCTTCGCCGGCAACCCGGCCGCCGACGCGGTCCCGGAGTGGGCCCTGACCGTGAACGCCTTCGGCGATCACTTCCTGACCGACGCCTTCGCGTCGGGTCACCTCATCAGCAAGGAGCTGATGATCGCGTACTTCCGGTCCAACTTCTACGACGGCCGCTCCCTGAAGCCCGCCGCACGAACGTTCTTCCAGCGGGTCGCGGAGCAGGCGTTCGTGGGGGAGGTCCGGCGCCGGTTCAGCGCCCTCGAGACGACCGACTACCCGGTCTGTGCCTGGGGCTGGTGCCTCCGGTGGCACCCCAACATCAACTCCGTCGACCGGTTCCGCAGCCTCCTCATCGCGGCGGCCGAGCAGGAGCCGGAGAAGGTCGCGAACTTCGCGGTCAAGGCCCTCCATGACAAGCTCAACCGCGAGGGCATCGAGGTCACCAACGGCGCCGGTGACGGGACCTGGACGCTGACCGGCGATGGCCACATGAACGCCAAGACGCTGGCCGTCATGCGCAAGGCTGTGCAGGCCTCGGTCGCGAACGTCCAGGACCGGACGGTGCCGGCCGGAATCCGGGACTTCACGCCGTACTGGGACAAGGTCTGGACGTTCGTGCCGCGGCTGACCCCAGCATCGCAGACCCGGCTCACCGCCCTCGTGCGCGAGTACACGAGTCCGACGTCGACGGCCCTCAGCACGGCGGCGGCGGAAGTCATCCGGAGCCAGGTCGACTCGCTCATCAACGTGCTCATCCGGGAAGGCAAGCTCAAGCCGGCCTGATCGGCCGGCGCGGGACTGCGAGGTGGACGCGCCATGACCAATCGCTTCGTCGAGATGAGCGCCGAGCTGCGGCACGGCAGCGCGCCAACCGCGCCCCGCCTCCGGACGCTCGGGAACGGCTATGGCTCGACCGCCGGCCTGTCCGGCTCCCAGTCGGTCTGGGCCACGCCATTCGCGGCCTCGGACCGCGTGCTGATCATCCTCATCGAGAACGGCGGCGTCGACCTCGGCATTCCCGCGCTCGTCGACAAGATCGCGTCAGTTCTCCCCGGATCGAGCCTCATCCCGGCCTCGGTGAAGGCCCAGATGGTCAGCTACCTGCGGGACAAGATCAAGGCAGCGACGGACAAGCTCCTCGAGGACTTCGAGCTGTCGCTGAACCGCTACTCTGCGGCGAAGCCCGGCCTGTTCGGCGACGTCGTTGTGCTTCGCGACGGATCGGCCTCGTACGAGGCGCTGAAGCGCCAGCTGATCGCCTCATCCCGGGCCGGGAAGATGATCGACCTCATCATCCTGACCCACGGGAGCGGCAACTACATCTCGGTCACGGGCGGGATCGACGGCGCGAAGATCCGGGCGATCAAGGCCGAGCATGGCGCGCCCCTCACGATCCGCAGCGTGTACATGATGAACTGCGTCGGCTCGTCGCTGAACCAGGCCTGGCTCGACGCCGGCGCCAAGGTGTCCTCCGGGTCGATCAAGAACAACTACCTGCCCGAGCCGACCACGTACTTCTTCTGGAAGGCCTGGAAGGAGGGCACCCCGTTCGGCACGGCGGCGACCGGCGCGTACCAGCAGACGATCAGCCTGATGAACGGCGTCATCCGGGGCTTCGTGAGCTCCCTCGGGATCGTCCCGGCGATGCTGGCGTCGCGGATCGACGTGAAGACCTGGGACTTCGTGAAGGAGAGCGCTCCGACGGTTCAGGGCCAGGCCGACGTGACGATCTCGAGCGATTCGCTGTCCTTCAGCAAGAGCGTTGCCGAGGGCCTGGCGACGACGGTGATCCCGGTTGCCGACCTGCCGAAGGTCGCGAGTGGCAACGGCCACGGCTCCGGACCGGCGCGCCGAGCGGTCTCGGCCGAGGGCATCGCGCTCCTCAAGAGCTTCGAGCCGTTCCACGCGGCGCTGTACGCGGACCGTGCCGGCCGTTGCGCGATCGGCCACGGAACCGTGCTCCACGACGGGGCCTGCGACGGCCGCCCGATCGAGGGGCCATACACGAACGGCATCGCCGCGGAGAAGGCGGCCGAGCTGGTCGCCGACGATGCCAACGAGGCGCAGCAGGTGGTCCACGCGGCTGTCAGCGTGCCGCTGAACCAGAACCAGCTGGACGCCCTCATCAGCCTGGTCTCGGACATCGGAGGGCGGGCCTTCCAGGACTCGACCCTGCTCCGGGAGCTCAACGAGGGCCGCCACGACGCGGTCCCGGTCGAGATCCGAAAGTGGACGAAGGCCCGCCGAGATGGCCAGGTCGTCGACGTCCCGGAGTTGGCCAAGCGCCGCGAGATCGAGGCTTCGCTGTACGCCCGGGCGGCGTCGGCGGCGGCGCAATCGGTGGCATTCTCGATCGATGGCGGCTACGCCGCCGGCTTCGATGCCTTCGACAAGAAGATCAGAGGGGCGCTGCATCCGATCCGTCAGCCATCGCTGGCGACCTGTTGGGCGGCGGTCTTCACGATGATGTACTCGTGGTGGAAGGAGGCGCCGACGGCCCTGCCGATTCGGGACGCTCTGGCCACGGTCGGGCAGGCCTTCGTCGACCGCTTCGATCGCGGCCAGTCCATCGACCCCGCCGCGGCCCAGCAGCTGTATGACACCGCCGGGCTCGTCCGCATCACGTCGTTCAACCCGACGCTCCAGCGCTGGGGCGAGCTCATCGACCTGTACGGGCCGCTGTACGTCGACGTTGGCTTTGGCGAGTCGAACATGACTCACGCGATCATCGTCACCGGCATCTTCGGGACCGGCTCGCCGGATGGCGTCGGCACGAAGATCCGGTACGTCGACCCCGACGATGGCCAGACCCACGACCAGGACTTCCTCGACTTCATCAAGCACTACGAGGCGCCCGGCGCGGTCCGCTGGCCGCACGTCATCGTCCACTGGCCGCCCAAGCCAAGGGTCAGCGCCCAGAGCCTCCTCGTCGGCCGCTCACACGTCTACGAGAGCCCCAGCCAGCTCGTCACCGAGCAATCCCGCTTCTCGATGGCCCAGAACCCCGGCGTCGTGGTTGCCGGCATCGCGGTCGCGGACGCCGCCCAGATCGGACTGGCGGCGATCGGCCTCGTGCAGGCCCAGGTCGCGGCCTCACAGGGTTCGTTCAGCCTCACCTACGACAAGGCCCAGCGCCTGCTCACGACCGAAGCTCGAGCCCAGATGCCGGGCTCCCAGACGACGAAGCAGACGTACTCGCGGCGCCTGTTCTACTTCCAGATCGCCCGCTGGAACACGGCCAAGGCCGACGTGATCATCGAGTGGGAGGGCAACCCCTACGGCGAGATCGGCACGCCGGTGATCCGACGCAATCTCGGGACCTCGACCGAGTGGTCGAAGTCCTCGGCCAACACGACGATCACGAAGCTCGACAAGATCCCTCTGCCGAACACCGACCCGCGGGCCTGGCCCATCGTGTACTCGTACGAGGGCACATTCGACCCGCTCGGGAACGGCTACTTCGAGTTCAGCGGCGAGTTTGAGATCAACGCCTTCGGCGGGCTGAAGTTCAATCGCCACGAGGTCCATTCGCGCTCGCTTGCTGACTTCGCGTTGGGCGGTACGCCCGAGGGAAAGGTCCAGCGGGGGGCCGACAACATCGTGCCCGTCCCGACGATCCCGCAGGAGCAGATCGCCTACCTGCGGACTCGACTGCCGTAGCGCACCGGTCGCCGTCCGGATCCGCTCGACGGCCGCAGGCGCAGACCAATGGAGGCCCTGGCCATCCTGTTCGCGGGAGTCGGCCTGGCGCTGCTGGTCACGGCGCTTCTCGGGACCTCGATCGAGCTGGCCGGCGTCAAGCCACCGGCACCCACGACCCGGTTCGCGAGGGCCGTCACCGGCGGCGTGGGGGCCATCCTCGTCGGCGCATCGCTTGCCATGAGCGGGGTGCTGCCACCGCCCGACCCGGCTCCGTCACCTTCGCCGTCGGCGGAGACGAGCGGATCCGCGACACCGGGCTCGTCTGGCGGCACCCCGGTCCCAAGCCCGAGCGATGGATCGGCGCCGCCTGGGACGGGGTCACCCACGCCGGTGTTGCCGACGCCCACCCTGCCGCCGATTGCCTCAGGTCCCTGGCGAGGCATGCCCGCCGCCTTCAACGGCGGGATCGATGCAGCAGTCACGCGCGACATCGGCTTCATGTACCTCTTCGACGACGACGTCTACATCCGGTTCGACGACCTGGTCGGCGGCGCCGGAGGGGGCGCGACCTCGACGGCCGGGAACTGGCATGGCATGCCGACCGACTTCCAGGCGGGCATCGATGCTGCGACCCAGCGCCTGGACGGCTACATCTACTTCTTCAAGAACGATCGATACATCCGGTTTCCACCCGACCTGACCCAGGACGCGACCGCGCCGGTGCTCACCGCCGCGAACTGGCACGGCCTCCCCGCGTCGTTCCACAGCAAGATCGATGCCGCGATGACCGACGAGGGCGGGCGCATCTATTTCTTCAGGGGTAACCAGTTCGTACGGTTCACCGCAATCGCCGCGGGCGTCGACGCCGGCTACCCGAGGACCATCAGCAGCTATTGGACGGGCCTGCCCCAACCCTTCGAGGCGGGGATTCACGCGGCGCTCATGGCCCCGGACGGGTCGACCTTTTTCTTCAAGGACGACGAGTACGTCCGGTTCTCGCCCGGGCGCACGCAAGTGGACGTCGGCCACCCGCAGAAGATCGGTTCCTGAGACCGCGCCAGCGGTAGCCAGCTTCCGCTGTGCCGATCCTATCGAAACGCCCACGCTCTCATCAGGCACGCGGCCGTCGGCTTGTACTCGCCGGCAAATCGAGCGCCGGCGACCTTTCGGCGTCAGGCGCCAACGAGCGTCAGCCGAACGCGCCGCTCGGCGTTGTCGACGTTCGTGTCGAGCAACGCGATCGACTGCCACGTCCCGAGCGCCAGGCGGCCGCCGACGACGGGGATCGTGATCGATGGTGGGGCGAGGAGCGGGGTGACGTGGTCGGCGCCGTGGCCGGGCGAGCCGTGGCGGTGGCGCCAGCGGTCATCGCGCGGGAGGAGTCGATCGAGGGCCGCGAGGAGATCGTCGTCCGAGCCGGCACCGAGCTCCATGATCACGACGCCGCAGGTGGCGTGGGGCACGAACACGTTGAGCAGCCCGTCGCCTTCGCCGGCCACGAAGCGCTCGCACTCGGCGGTGATGTCGAAGACGCCCGGCCGGCGGCCGGTCTGGACGGTGATCTCGATCGTCTTCACGCCGGCCTCAGTAGATCTAGTCGTGCGAGCCGATGTTCACGAGAAAGGCCTCGTCGTCCTTCCATCGGAACAGGACTCGCAGGTCGTCGTCAACGCTGAACGCCCAGTAGGCCCCGAGCGCGCCCTGGAGCTTGTGGGTCCGAAGGAGGGGATCCTGCGGATCGGCGGCGAATCGTTGAAGCGTTGCCCGTAGCATCGATGCCTGCGGTTCCTTCAGCTTCTTGGCCCGCCGAAGGAACCGGCTCGACGAAACGAGGCGCAACGCTCAGCCTCGAAGCTCGTCCAGGAGCCGTTCGACGTCCTCGAACTGCTTGGCATCGCCGGCGGCGACGTCGCAGCCACAGGAGCGATCCTACCGATTGATGCTCAGGGCAATCGTTCCCGAGTTGCGCGAAGTGTCGCTGATCAACAGGTCGAGCGATTCGACGTCCGTGGGAACGAGCCAATGGACGAAGAACTGGAACGTCGCGCCCTCCGCGATCCCCGGAGCGCCCTGCGTCGGTTTCGCTGCCAGCTCGACGCCGTCAGCCAGGAGGCGGAGAGCTGTCGTGGAGGTCGAGGCACGGCCCAGCCTCGAGCCCGAAACGAGACCCTCGATCGTCACGGAGACGAAACGCTCCCGGTCAGTTGCCCGGGCATCGACCGACGGGCAACAGAACCCCGCTGGGGCGTCGACGCCGAATGAGCCATCGACGAACCGCCACACGATCTCGCCGACGACGGCGCTGTCAGGCCCGTCCGCAACGATCGGCAGCGGGTAGTCGAGCGGCAGCGAGGGAGCGGTCAGCGGCAAGATCGCCCGGACCTCGGGCGGGCGACCGATCAGGAGCGCCGCCCCGTCGAGGATGGTTGGGTCGCGGACGTTGAAGAAGAGGACGTCCTCGGCGGTCGCGCCGCCGCTCATCGTCCCGAACCAGTAGTTCCCGGTCAGCGGATGGACCGCCCGGATCTCCTGTCCGGACCAGGTGCGCAGCCGAAACACCTCATCGTCGAAGATGTAGCGGACGCGATCCTCCATCGGGTTGGCGGCGGTGACGGCGAGCTCGGCGAACAGGTCCGGTCCCGGTTCTCGCTTGCGCAGCGCGTACGGCTCCAGGTTGGTGACCCGCGCAGCGGTCACCGTCCAGTTGATGCCGGCGAAGACGACGGACCGGGGCAGGGTGCCCGTCAGCGGCAGGTCAATGACATCGGATGAGCTGACGGGGTCAGTCGGCGCGGCGGTCAACGGCGAGGGCCGGACCGAGGATGACGCCCCGGTGGTGGCCCCTGGCGAAGCCGGAGCCGAGTCGATCAATGGCGTCGTGGCACATCCGGCGAGCGTCACGACCGCCAGCACGACCGCCGCTGTCCCAGCGATGCCGCACCTCACGTGGATCCGCGCCCTCCGTAAGCGACTGGGCCCATGATAGCCTTCGGTCCTCGGCTCCCTCGAGGTAGGCGCATGGATCGGCGGCGATTCCGGCCCTGGGCGACAGTGCTAGCCGCGGTCATGGTCACATCGGCTTGTGGTTCGCCGGTCGTCGATCGTACGGCCAGACCCTCGCCGCCCACCAGATCAGTGGAACCACGCCAAGACGAGACCGCCCAGCCGTCCGGCCAGCCGGCGGCCTCAGCCGAGATCATGGTCCCCCAGTACGAGCCAACCACGGCCTGGGAACGCGTTCTCTCCGGGATCGAGCGCAACGGACAGGTCCCGCTCGAGACCGCCATGGCCGCCTTCTCGCTGGCCGTGGCACCCTTGCCCGGGGTCGAGGTGCCGCCGGGCGAACCCGAGTTCATCGGCTCGGGCAGCGGTCCGATCCGTTGGGTCCTGGGTCATTGGGACGAGCTCACGGACGAGCAGCGGGCCGCCGTCACGGCCCACCTCACCGCCGGTGAACCTTCATTCACGATCGTGGCTGGCAGGTCCTCGGGGCTGATCGCCTCGATCGACGGCCGACCACCCGGACCGATGAAGCCGAGCCTCGATGCCGCCCAGGAAGAGGTCGAGTCTGCGGTGCAGGAAGCGATCGCCACGATCGAAGGCAAGCTCGGGAGAGCGCTCCTGTTGACCACATTCACCGGAGCCAGCCGACGCATTCCCGTTGAGGTCGTGTTTGATGTCCCGAGCACCGAGATCTGGGCGGAGACGGCCGCACTCGACGCGTTCGGCCAGCCGGCAGTTACCGGCCAGATGTCGGTTTGCCAGATCGGGTTCACGGCAGCCATGTCGCAGCTCAGTGGGCCCGATCTCGTCGCCATCGCATCCCATG
>Ga0302046_10006190_pt1 | contig 10461 bp, 8 predicted proteins | sample RVTome_11_FD_200261 | JGI IMG/M metagenome (GOLD analysis project Ga0302046, IMG submission 200261) | Soil microbial communities from uranium-contaminated site in the Upper Colorado River Basin, Wyoming, United States - RVT147D111 (version 2) ... | reverse complement strand
GAAGAAGCAGGCCTGTCTGCCGGTGAACCGCTGAGGAACGTTACGTCGCCCGCCGGCTCGGCTGGTCGTCGGGGAAGCCCTCGATGTCGCCGAGCGCCTTCTTGTCGCGCGGCACGACGGGCGGCGATTGGACGTAGACGGTCAGCAGCCGCGCGATCTGCATCAGGGCGTCGAGGTGGACGCGCTCGTAGCCGTGACTGGCGTCGATGCCGAAGGTGATGAGCGCGGTGCGGATGTCGTTGCCCGCCTCGATCGCCGAGGCGGCGTCGCAGCGGTAGTAGCGGAAGACGTCGCGCTGATGGTCGATGCCGTGCTCGCGCGCCAGCCGCAGCAGGTGCTGCGTCAGGTGCCAGTCGAACGGCCCGGTCTGGTCGCCCATGGCGATGGTGACGCCGAACTCGGAAGAGTTCTGCCCGGGTGCGACCGTGCCGTTGTCGACCGCCACCATCTCCGCCACGTCGCCGTGCAGCACCGCGGATGCACCGGAGCCCACCTCCTCCGAGATCGTGAACAGGAAGTGGCAGTCGACCGGCAGCTCCGGCCTGGCGTCGACGATGGCGTCGAGCGCGGCGATCATCGCCGCCACCCCGGCCTTGTCGTCGAGATGGCGCGAGTTGATGTAGCCGTTCTCCAGGAACTCCGGCCGCGGATCGATGGCGACGATATCGCCGACGTTGTAGCCCGCGTCGATCAGGTCCTGCTGGGTCGAGACGCGCTCGTCGACGCGCAGCTCGATGTGCTGCCAGGAGATCGGCAGCTCGTCGATCTCCTTGTTGAAGGTATGGCCCGACGCCTTGAGCGGCAGGATCGTGCCGCGCTTCGCGCCGGCATCGGTGATGACGGTCACGCGCGCGCCCTCCGCGAAGCGCGCCGACCAGGTGCCGATCGACACCAGCTCGAGCCGGCCGTTCTCCTTCAGCCGCTTCACCTGGGCGCCCAGCGTGTCGACATGGGCCAGCACGGCGCGGTCGGGGCTGCGCTGCCGGCCCGCGAGGTTGACGCGCATCGCGCCGCGGCGGGTCAGCTCGTAATCGACGCCGCGCGCCTCGAACCGCTCGGCGAGGTAGTGCACGATCGCGTCCGTGTAGCCCGCCGGGCTCGGGATGCTGAGCAGGTCCATGAGGGTGGCGATGACGTTGCCCTCGTGGATGGCGAGCGGCTTGATCGAGCTGAGCTGCTGGACGACGGTCGGAGCGTTCGGCATGGCGGTCAGACCTAGCGGATCGTTTGCGGGAAGAGGAGGTCGATGAAGCGCTCCGCGGTCGGCTGCGGCTCGTGGTTGGCGAGGCCGGGGCGCTCGTTTGCCTCGATGATCACGTAATCGGGGCCGCGCGGCGTGCGGACGATGAGATCCAGCCCGACCACCGGGATGTCGAGCGCGCGGGCGGCGCGGATGCTGGCGTCCGTGAGCGTCGGGTGCAGGTGGTCGGTGACGTCGTGGATCGTGCCGCCGGTGTGCAGGTTGGCGGTGCGGCGGACGGCGAGCGTCCGGCCCTCGTCGAGCACGGCGTCCATGGCGAGACCGGCTGCGGCGACGCAGCGCTCGGTCTCGGCGTCAAGCGGGATGCGGCTCTCGCCGCCGGTCGCCGCCGCCCGTCGGCGGCTCTGCACCGCGATCAGCTCGGCCACGGTCGAGCGGCCGTTGCCCTTGATCCCGGCCGGACGGCGGATCGCGCCCGCGACGACATGGCCGCCGATCACGATGACGCGGAGGTCCTCGCCGCGGCGGAACTCTTCGATCAGGACGCGGTCGCAATGCTGGCGGGCAGCGTCGACGGCGCGCGCCAGGGCGGCGGGTTCGCGGATATCCACGCTGATGCCGCGGCCCTGCTCGCCGCGGGCGGGCTTGACGACGACGCTCTCGTGCAGGGCCAGGAAGTCCGCGTCGGCGTCCGTACCGTCCGCTTCCATCTGCTCGGGGACGGCGATGTCGCTGCGCTGCAGGATGCGGCGGGTCAGCGCCTTGTCGTCGCAGCGGCTCATCGCCACGGAGGTGGTCAGCTCCGACAGGGACTCGCGGCAGGCGATGGTGCGCCCGCCGAGCGCGAGCCGGAACAGCGCACTCTCCTCGTCCTCGATCTCGACGCCGATGCCGCGCCGCCGCGCCTCGTCGATGATGATGCGGGCGTAGGGGTTGAGCTTCGCCTCCGGCTCCGGCGCGATGTAGAGCTTTTCGTTGATCGGGTTCTTGTGCTTCACCGCGAACACCGGCACGCGCTGGAAGCCGAGCGTCTCGTACAGCTTGATCGCCGCCTCGTTGGTGTGCATGACGCTCAGGTCGAGGAAGCTGCGGCCGCGCGTCTGGAAATGCTCGGCGAGGTGGCGGACGAGCGCTTCGCCGACGCCCGGCGGCGCGCTCTGCGGATCGACGGCGAGCGACCACAGGCTCGAGCCGTCCTCCGGATCGCCGAAGGCGCGGGTATGGTCGAGCCCCATCACGGTGCCGACCACGGCGCCCGACGTCTCGTCGACCGCGACCAGGATCGTGAAGGTCCGCGAATTGTGCGTCTTCAGCAGGAACTCCGTTGGGATCTGCACCATGCCGACGCGGGCGAGGATGCTGTTGATCGCGTCGGCCTCCTCCTTGCGCCGCAGCCGCCGGATGAAGAAGCCGCGCGCGCTCTGCTTCTTCATCCGGTAATGCGCCAGCCACAGCCGGTAGGTATGCGACGGGTCGAGGAACAGCCGCTGCGGCGCGGCGGCCAGCACGACATGCGGGTCCTCGACGTAGAAGGCGATGTTGCGCTCCTTGCGGTCCTCCGCGGTGACCGCGGCGGCGAGGCTCTCGGCATCGGCGAAGGTGTGCGCCAGGATGAGGTTGCCCCAGCCGCAGCCGACGACGGCGTTCCGCTTCAGCGCCTTGCCGCGCGATTCCGCGGGCAGAAGCCGGCGGTGCCGGGTGCGCGGGCTGCTGGCGCGCCGGGCCGCGGCGGATTTCACGGGGCGGGCATTCACCGTTTCAGAGGCCATGGGTCTGCATCCATAATTCGAGCAGGGCGACCTGCCAGAGCTTCGAGCCGCGCAGCGGCGTGAGATGCGCTTCCGGGTCGTCCAGGAGCCGGTCGACATAGCCGCGGTTGAACACGCCGCGCTCCCGCGCCTTTTGCGAGCCGAGCACGCCCTGCACCATGTCGAGCACGTCGCCCCGGATGTATTTCAGCGCCGGCACCGGGAAGTACCCCTTCGGCCGGTCGATCACCTCGGACGGGATGATCTTGCGGGCCGCTTCCTTGAGGACGTGCTTGCCGCCGTTGCCGACCTTGATCTCCGCCGGCGCGCGGGCGGCAAGCTCGACCAGGTCGTGGTCGAGGAAGGGGACGCGCGCTTCCAGCCCCCAGGCCATGGTCATGTTGTCGACGCGCTTCACCGGGTCGTCGACCAGCATGACGGTGGTGTCGAGGCGCAGCGCCTTGTCGATCGGGCGGTCGGCTCCGGGCTCGGCGAAGCGCTCCGCGACGAAGCGCTCGGCCCAGTCGTCGCCGCAGAGATCGGGCGACACGGCGGTGGCGTATTCGTCATGGTCGCGGTCGCGGAACAGCCGGCAGTAGTCGCGCACCGGGTCCTTCGAGTCGAGCATCGGCGGGTACCAATGGTAGCCGCCGAACACCTCGTCGGCGCCCTGGCCGGACTGCACGACCTTGACCTGCTTGGAGACTGCCTCGGACAGCAGGTAGAAGCCGATATTGTCGTGGCTCACCATCGGCTCGGACATGGCGGCGACGCAGGCGGGCAGGGCGGGCAGCAGGCGCGTCGCGCTGTCGACGCGGATCTTGTGGTGGCGGGTGGCGAAGGCCTCGGCGACGATGTCGGAATATTCGAACTCGTCGCCGCGCTCGTTGCCGACCGTCTCGAAGCCGACGGAGAAGGTCTCCAGCGCATCCTGGCCTTCTTCGCGCAGCAGCCCGACGATCAGGCTGGAGTCGAGCCCGCCGGACAGCAGCACGCCGACCGGCACGTCGGAGACCAGCCGGCGCCGCACGGCGGTGCGCAGCGCATCGAGAATGCGCTCCTGCCATTCCTCCGCCTGCAGCGCGCCGTCGGCGCCCTCGCAGGCGTGTTCCACGGTCCAGTAGCGGCGCTGGGTCCGCCGGCCGTCCGGCTCGATCCGGAGCACGGTGGCGGGCGGCAGCTTTCGCACGCCCTGGAGGATGGTATGCGGCGGCGGCACGACGGCGTGGAAGCTCATGTAGAAATTCAGCGCCGCCGGGTCGATGCGTGTATCGATCCCGCCGCCGGCGAGCAGCGCCGGCAGCGTAGAGGCGAAGCGCAGGCCGCCTTTGTCCTCCGCATAGTAGAGCGGCTTTATGCCGAGCCGGTCGCGCGCGAGGGTGACGACGCGCGTGTCGCGTTCCCAGATCGCGAAGGCGAACATGCCCGACAGCCGCTCGACGCAGTCCGGTCCCCAGGCGTGATAGGCCTTGAGGATCGTCTCCGTGTCGCCGTTGGAGAAAAAGCCGTAGCCGAGATCTTCGAGTTCGCGGCGCAGCTCCTTGTAATTGTAGATGCAGCCGTTGAAGACGATGGCGAGGCCGAGCGCCGGGTCGACCATCGGCTGCTGCGCGCGGTCGGACAGGTCGATGATCCGCAGGCGTCGATGCCCGAACGCGACATTGGCCTGGGCGAACAGCCCGGCCGCGTCGGGCCCGCGCGCCGCCATCGCCTCGGTCATCCGGGCAACGGCGGCGCTGTCCGGGGTCACGCCGTCGAAGCGGATCTCGCCGGTAATTCCGCACATGCCTACAATTCCTCGTTTCGCGTCCCCGCCGGGGCGCCCTTATCGAACGAATCCCGGGTCCCGGCGTTCCGTCAGCGGAGCGGCGTCAGGGCCGGCGCCTGCCGGAAGGCCGGCGGCTCGAGCGGACGGGCGCGGCCAGGTGCCCGGCGAGGGCGCAGCCGTTCAGACCTTCGATCTGCGCCGTAAGGTAGCCCAGCGCCTGCGTGCGGCCCTCGATTATCCTCCGCGTATCTTCGGAGTGGATGGCCACGTCGGGCGCGAGCCGCGGGGCGAAGCTGTCGACGCGGCCGCTGTTCAGGGCATCGATGAGGAGCGTCGTATCGGGGATGGAAGTGACGATTGTGCTGTCGGATAAAGGGATGACTACCTTCTCCTGATTTTTCTGATGGATGCAGGATTGCTCTGTTCAAGTATGGTGATTTCGAGCGGTCCGTTCAAGACATTGATCGGTCATCATAATGTAATTGTAATATTGTTAAATAATAAAACGAATCCATTTCGAATATTCATTTGTTTATTTCGACAAAAAAGAACTTGCCTCTGTATATCATGTTGATTATTTGAATTTTTCATTTCGGTATTTCTCATATCATTTCGCCATGCATGCGGAAATTTGGGAAATGCTTCGTTCGAACCTGGCCCGGGCGTCAGTCGGCTGCGGCATCGGCGGCCGGTTCCATTTAATGCTGTTTTAACTTGTTGCCGCTAGTTTGCCCCGATTGGACTAGTGTTGACAAAATTGTGGCGGATACTCACAGTGAAGCTGCCTGAGCATTTGTCGAATATTGTCACATACCGACTGTCCAGCTTAGAGAAGGCGCGAACGACTATCGTTCGGCTCCTTTTTGACCCACCGGAACTGGGCGCTGTGCCGCCAGAGTACCGTTGGGACCGGTGCGGAGGCCGGCGTCGCCTCCGGAAAGGGACAGCGTGATGACACGCTCGATGTTACTCGCGACGATTGCTCTCACGGTGGGCATGGCGTCGCCGGCGATGGCGCAGGCGGTGTGCGGCGAACGGGTCGCCATCGTCAATGCGCTCGAGGCGGGCCATAAGGAGCAGAAGGCGGCCGCCGGCCTGTCCGGCAACGGCGGCATCGTCGAGCTCTTTACCGCGAGCAGCGGAAGCTGGACACTGCTTCTGACGCTGCCAGGCGGGCCGACCTGCCTGTTGGGCGCGGGCGAGGCCTGGGAAGGGTGGACCCAGAACGGCGGCGTCAAGGGGCCGCAGAACATGTCGGCGCCGGCGGCGGCGCCCGGCGGCTCGACCTGAAGGTTTTATACGGATTTACGCCAGAGGGCCGGTAAACGGCAGGGGAACGCGGCGGAACCGGGTGCGGCCTTAGGCTTGCCCCGGTTCCGCCGTACTTTTTTGTGATCGCGTTGCCTCCTGGCAGGCGCGTCGCCGCGGCGTATAGTCGGCTTCCTCCAGACCTGACGAAGGAGTTTGCCGCATGCGCAGCTTGTCCCTGGTGCTCAGCTTCATCCTCGGTCTCGCGCTCGGACCGGCGGCGGCGGCGTCGCCCGCCGGCAGCGATCCCAGCCATGCCGGACACGCCGGCCACAAGGAGGACCAGCCGTCGCTTACCTCGCCCTATGCCGGGCAGGAGGCGCGGCGCATCAAATCCTTGTCCGAGCAGGACATCGACGAGCTGCGCAACGGCCGCGGCTGGGGCCTCGCCAAGGCGGCGGAGCTGAACGGCATGCCTGGGCCGCTGCACCTGCTGGAGATGCGGGACGCGATCGGCCTGACGCCCGAGCAGACCGCCGCGATCGAGGCGCTGTTCCGGCGCATGAAGGCGCAGGCGGTGACGCTGGGCGAGCGGCTGATCGCGCTCGAGCGCGACCTCAACGACGCCTTCGCGCGCGGCGACATCGGCGAGGCGGCGCTGGCGGCGAAGCTGGACGCGATCGGCCGGCTGCAGACGCAGCTCCGGATGACCCATCTCGAGACGCATCTGGCGACGCCGAAGATACTCAAGCCTGAGCAGGTGGCCGCCTATAACCGGCTGCGCGGCTACGCGACATCCGATCCCTGCGCCAACCCGCCGCAGGGCCACGACGTCGCGCTATGGCGCCGGCACAACGGGTGCTGAGCCGCAAACCTTATCCGCGGGAATGCAGGAGCTCGGCAACTTTGCGCGCCAGCGTATCGAGCGTGTAGGGCTTTGTGATCAGGTGGACGCCGGGATCGAGCGTCCCGCGATGGACGATGGCATTGCGCGTGTAGCCGGTCGTATAGAGCACGTGCAGGCCGGGCCGCCGTCGCATCGCCTCGTCGGCGAGCTCGCGGCCGTTCATGCCGGGCATGACGACGTCGGTGACCAGAAGCGCCACATTCGGGTTCGCGTCCAGCAGGCGCAAGGCCTCCGCGCCGCTGCCCGCTTCGAGCACGGCATAGCCGAGCTCCTCCAGCATCCGGACCGTTCCCTGCCGGACGCTCGGATCGTCCTCGGCGACGACGATCGTCTCGTCGCCCGTCGCGTGCGGCGTTGCGCCGGTCGGCTCGGCCGCCGGCTCGCGCGCGGAGGCGTCATTCATCAGGCGCGGCAGGTAGAGCTTCACCGTCGTGCCCTGGCTGGGCTCGCTGTAGATCTTGATATGGCCGCCGGACTGCTTGATGAAGCCGTGCACCTGGCTGAGGCCAAGTCCGGTGCCGTGACCGGCCTGCTTCGTCGTGAAGAAGGGCTCGAAGACGTTGTCGAGGATGTCCTCGGCAATGCCGGTGCCGGTATCGGTGATCGCCACCATGACGTATTGCCCGGGAACGACGTCGGCATTGGCTGCCGTATAGGATTCGTCGAGATGGGCATTGGCCGTTTCGATCGTCAGCTTGCCGCCGCCGGGCATGGCGTCCCGGGCGTTGACGGCGAGGTTGAGAATGGAGTTTTCCAGGCTGGAGACGTCGATATAGGTGCGCCAGAGTCCGCCGGCCAGGACCGTTTCGATGGCGATACTCTCGGGTATCGTACGCCTCAATATCTCCGACATCCCGCCGATCAGCCTGTTGCAATCGACAGACTGCGGACTGAGCGCCTGCTGCCGGGAAAAGGCGAGCAGGCGCTGCGTCAGGTTGGCGGCGCTCTCGGTGCCCTGCATGGCGCTCTTGATGTACTTCTCGACGTCGGTGTCGCCCTGCGACAGGCGCCGCTGCAACAGCTCCAGGCTGCCCATCACGACGGCCAGCATATTGTTGAAGTCGTGCGCGATTCCGCCGGTCAGCTTGCCGATCGCCTCGATCCTCTGGAGCTGGTGAAGCTGCGCTTCGCTCTCTTCGCGCCGGCGCATCTCGGCGCGCAGCTCCTCGGTCCGCGCGCTGACCTGGGATTCGAGATTGTTCGTCAATGCGGCCAGGGCGGCAGTGCGCTCGACCAGGTTTTGCGACACCTGGGACATCGTCGCGACGAGCTCGTTGACTTCGCCGATCGGCGAATGCGTCACCGCGACAAGCTCGCCGCGGTCGAGATTGCGCGCCGATCGCCGGACCGTCATGAAGCCGCGGTCGAGAATCCGCGCGACGAAGAATGCCAGGGCGAGCGCCGCCGACGCCAGCAGGACGCCGGATACGGAGAGGGCGCCGAGCGAGCGCCGCAGCGGCGCCTCCAGCCGCTCGACCGGCAGGCCGATGGCCGCTCCCCAGCCGCTGAGCGGCGCATAGGCAACGGTCGAGCTCAGCTCGATGCCCTCGAGCGACGTCGTATGAAGCACGCCGCCGCCGCGTCTGTACATGTGTTCGACGAGCTGCGCCACCAGGGGATGGCCTGCGAACTTCTCGTTGAGATGCGAACGCCGGATATGCCGGCCGTGGCGGTCCACGATCGAGACGATCCAGTCGTCCGGCACGCCCGGCTGGGCGATTACGGCGGCAAAATCGCTGCTATACAGGAAGGTGACGAGGACCCATTGCAGGGCATCGCCGCGGCGGACGGGGACGCCGACATAGGCGAAGGCTTCCCGGCTGCCGCTGTCGAAAAGCACGTCGGATACGTACGGGCTGCGCTCCGAGATCGCCGTCAGGAGCTGGCTTGCCTCATCGCCGGACAGTGGCGCACGGGGGGCCGCGACGCTGCTGGCGACTTCCCGTCCTTGCGCATCGAGCAGGGCAATGCCCCGGCCGGCATCGGCCGTGGTTCCCTCCAGGCGCCGTTGAAAGGCGACGATGTCGCCTTCTTCGAGCGAGGGCGAATGCTTGAGAACGTTGAGCGTTGCCGCCGCCGTCGCAATTTCCGCATCGATCGCGCGCGCCACCCCTTTGGCGCTGATGATCAGCCCGTTTTCCGCGATCTCGCGCTGGCTGTCGGCGTAGTTGAGAAACAGCATGGCCGAAAAGGCTAGGATCGGCAGCGCCGCGAAGGCGACCATCGTCAGGAGAAGAAATCGGAGCGGAAAGGTCATCCGCCTCGATTTGGCCGTGCTCATTCAACGCCTCTTCGGGATCCCCTCCGGCCGGACCGGAAACGTCCGGCAATTCCGACGCTTGCGACGGTCGGCCTGCGCTGAGGCGAAGTATGGGCAGAGCCTGGAGGCGATGCAAGTCCCCGCGAATCCCCGCCGCCGGAGACCGGCCGAAGGCTCGGACTCAGCCCGGCGGCGCCGGCGCCACCCGCTGCTCGATCGCGCCGAAGATCGACGCGCCGGTCGCGGCGAGCATCTCGATGCGCACCGTGTCGCCGAACTGCAGGAACGGGGTCTTGGGCTGGCCGTGCTCGATCGTCTCGATCGCCCGCACCTCGGCGAGGCAGGACGAGCCGACCCGTCGGTAGTCCTTGTTGGAGACGGTGCCGGAGCCGAGGATCGTGCCCGCGCCGAGCCGGCGGGTGCGCGCGGCGTGCGCGATCAGCTCGGGAAAGCCGAAGGTCATGTCGACGCCCGCGTCGGGCCGGCCGATCTCCCGCCCGTTCACCTGGCTGATCAGCGGGCGGTGCAGGCGCGCCCCGTCCCAGGCCTCGGCCAGTGATTCCGGTGTCGCTGCGACCGGCGAGAAGGCACTCGCCGGCTTGCTCTGGTAGAAGCCGAAGCCCTTGGCGACCTCGCCCGGCACGAGGTTGCGGAGGCTGACGTCGTTGCACAGCATGACGAGCTTGATGTGCTTGCCCGCGTCCGCCGCGCTTATCCCCATCGGCACGTCGTCCAGCACGACCGCGACCTCCGCCTCGAAATCGATTCCCCAGTCCGCATCGGCCAGCATGATCGGGTCGCGCGGCCCAAGGAAGCCGTCCGACAGGCCCTGGTAGATCAGCGGGTCGTCGCGGAAGCTCGCCGGCATCTCGGCGCCGCGGGCGCGGCGCACCAGCTCCATGTGGCTGGGTCGAACGGCTCGGTCTCGGCGATCTCGCCCAGCGCGAGCCGGCTCGCGAGGTTGCGCAACAGAGGCTCGGTCACAGCCCAATTGTCGAGCGCGGCCTGCAGGGTGGGCGCGATGCCGCGCACGCGGACGCAGCGCTCGAGCCTGTTGTCGACGACGACGAGCGTGCCGTCGCGGCCGCCCTGCCGCAGGGTCGCGAGCTTCACGATCCACCTCGCCAGGAGTCGACGTAGGCGGCGTTCTCCACGCCCGCCGGCAGCTCGCCCACGGCGAGCGCGTCGCGCGCGTCCAGCATCACCGCATACTCGTCGGTCGCCGACTTCTTCGCCCGGAGCATGCCCTGCAGCGCCTTCGGGTGCGGGCCGTGGGTGAAGCCCGAGGGATGGAAGGTCACCATGCCGGGGTCGATATCGTCGCGGCTG
>Ga0302046_10006189_pt1 | contig 10463 bp, 19 predicted proteins | sample RVTome_11_FD_200261 | JGI IMG/M metagenome (GOLD analysis project Ga0302046, IMG submission 200261) | Soil microbial communities from uranium-contaminated site in the Upper Colorado River Basin, Wyoming, United States - RVT147D111 (version 2) ... | reverse complement strand
CCTCAACTATCACCGCTTCCGTAAATAAACCCGACTCTGGATCGGCTTCAGAAATGAAGGAGAAGGTGGTCCGTGGGTCCCGATCCTCCCACGGACGTTCGGTTGAACAATCTATTGACGAGGTAATTGACCAATATCTATCCCGTCTTATTGAAAAGGTCGTTCCTGCTAATGAGGAAGACGTTGACCCGAGGCAGCTTGAAGCTGGTATAGAGGTCGAAATGGAGCACACTGACGACTCAGAAGAGGCTAAGCAGACGGCACTTGAACACTTGGCAGAGGACCCGGATTATTACAAAAAACTTGATAAGGTCATGCCTAAGGACGTTCCCGGTAACCTACAGAATGAAAGAGAGGCTAAGTCCGTTCTAAGCGGAAAGCCGTCCAATCCCGACCCACGCGCTAAGCCGGGAACATCGATGAAAGAGCCAGAGAAGGAAACCCCTCTCGAGGTTCCACAGGCCAAAGCCCCCGTTTTGTCCAAGCCGACCCTACCAGATGACACGGACACCGAACTCCCAGAACCAATAACAAAACCCGGTGAGGAAGACAGTGAGGAGGTTGGTGAGGAGGGCGACGAGAGCCCCTCTCCTGGCGCTAAGAAGTCACCACCAGGGTCTAAACCCCCACTCAGTGGAAACGGAAAGGAAGGGGAAAAGAAAGCCCCTCCTAAACCCCCGTCTCCACCAAAAAGTCAAGTTCCTGGACAGGCGGTTCCTGCTAAGAACGGAAAACCGGTTCAGACTGGTCAGAAGGTGGCCCCATCCTCGGCACAAAATTTGCAAAAAGTTCAACAGCAACAACCGGCTCAGGTCCCCGGAGAGACACCCCAACAGGGGACTCAACACCCTATACCCAATAACCAGGGTGTGGAGGCTCCGGCGGGATCTGGAGGACAGAATCAGGGCGAGCAACCTCCAGGACAACCCCCACCGGGGCAAATTTCACAGAATGCACCACCAGCACAGGGAGTTGGACAACCAACCACCACAATCGGTGCTGCCACTACTATTGACCTTCTTCTTGGAAATGAACAAATGGCTCAACAAGCCTATGAAACTCTTGTCTCACTTGGAATACCAAATGTTCACATTGACGGGACAACTCTTCGCGTTTCGGCTAATGGTGCCCATGAGGCGGATATTGTTGGTCGGATTGCTTCTGCTTTTGGGCTCGAATTGTCTGGGCTAACTCCTATGCAACAATCATCCCCTCCCCCCTCTTCTCCATCACAAAATCAACCAGCATGAAAGCCATCTTAGAGTTTAATCTGGACGATATAGATGACGAAATCCGACATCGTAAATGCTTATTTGGTCAGGACGCTATGCTTGTTTTATGTGACTTAATGGAGGCATTTCGAGAAACAGTCAAATACTCAGATAAAGAGATTGATAGGGATCACGCAGAAAGGTGGAGAAAAATCCTTCAAGAATTGATGGATAATAGAAATATCACCACGGACCTTTTGTACATGTAAAAAACCGAGAGAGGAGATAAAATGGATTGGTTTACCGCCCGTAAAATGCCTACCATAGTTCGTAGGCTTCGTCGTCCATCTTGGCACCAAGATTCTTATGTAGAAATCAGACTAAATGGACGAGGCACCATAGAAAAGAAGTTCGTTCAAGGGGATGGTCCGTGGCCGGGAATGGCTGAATGTGGTGTTGGTCCATCCCAAGAAGATCTTTTAGCTGAGGATTGGCAGGTTATTTCTGAGGAGTTCAAGATTGATGTATAAAGAAGCAGGGTTTCATCGGCTTGTATACCTAGCAGGACCAGTTTCTTTTCTGTCTGGAAAAGAAGCCGTTTCATGGAGAGATTACACATCCTTGAAATTGAACAGCACCAGGTTTCATTGTTTATCCCCTCTTAGGGGTAAAGAATCGATTCTTGGGGACAGTGTTATTTTCCCAACCGGATATGCCGGAAATGCATCCGACCATGTTCTCTACCGAACATGTAAATGGGATGTGAAAAGGTGCGATATCTTTCTAGCAAACCTTATAGGGTCTGAAAGGGTTTCTATAGGAACATGCTTTGAACTTGCCTGGGCAGAAGACGCAGGGAAGATGGTGGTGGTGTGCATTGAGGAGGGAAACCCACATCACCACGCATTTCCTCTTCAATCTTCAAGTATAATGTTTTCCAATCTTGAAGAAGGAATCAATTATATAAAGGATGTTTTATGATTGAAGATTGTCTGGACGAACCGCGTTTTCTTTATCTTGCTGGTCCAATGGCAGAATGTAGTGATTCTGAATGTATGGATTGGAGGGATGAAGCCACACAAGAAATGAAAGGATTTTACAAAATCCTTAATCCAATGAGAAGGGACTACCGACACATAAACAAAAACAGAGAAGAATGTAATAAGCAATCTTCCCTTATTTGTTGTGGTGATTACGATGACATTCGCCGGTCATGTGCTCTTCTTGGTTATTGTCCTTGGGCTATTGTTGGTACTTCTATGGAAATTAAAGAGGCATCAGATACAGGAAAATTTGTTGTTCTTGTTGTTCCGAAGGGTTCTCCGATGTCGCCTTGGTACTGGCACCATGCCAACTATCTATTTGATAGCCTAGACGAGGCTTACCATAAGCTTAAGGAGTTTGTATGAGAATAGTAAAAGAAAGCCGTTCATTTCTTTCTACTTCTGATATTGAGAGAATACTTTCTATCTACTTTGGAGTTCAAAATTGTGACCATGAACTTAAATTAAATAGCCCACACCATGAATTTATAGTTTGCACGGAGCATGAAATAGAACTCAATGAGCGACCTGAATACACTTCTTGATAATATAGCGAAAACAGCAAAGAAATTGAGTGAGATGGACTTTGAGGTCTCATACCGTGTTAGAAAAGTATGTGGTGGTCTATTTGGGTATCCGAGAAAGGGGTTCAAAGACCCAAATTTAATCTTCTTTTCTGAACCTAAAGATGAATGGTTTCCAAGTAAGTATAACAAGTTAGTAAAGGAGCAGTTGGAGAATGTCGAAAAGCTACAAGCCTATGGGAATCGAATGGAATAACTTAAACATGTCCATTCAATCCTATCCGGACCTATTGACCTCCCTTTCAAATTTAGCCATAGCAGAAACGAACTTGGTTAAAGCTGGGAAAGATTCAGCTCTTCCGCATTTCATAGCAATTGTTAAAGAAATAGAACGAATAGCCGGGTTCAAGTTTGTTGATTATGTAGAAGAAGAAAAAAGGAGTATTCCTGACATTACCCTATCGTCTGGAGAAATTGTTCCTCTACCAGTTGGTGAACCGTTTGAAGAAGCCCTACATAGCTTCCTTAATTATGTAGACCATGAAAAATGGAGCGGTCTTGAGCTTTCCAGATTGATTTCTTGTTTCATCAACAATCGTTCGTCTATGGGTCTGTCTTCAAGACCCGAAAGGAGTTCTTTTTGAGGGAAATTAGCGACAACAATCCCAGAACGAAGCGATATTCGGTCAAGTGTATTGGGGCTTCTATGATAATCCGTCCAGCCTTGGTAACGGAGGTGTCTAAACTTAACTCCAGGATACTATCAGTGAAATATGGGTCTTCAAGGCTTTTCATAGAGGAGAATTTCGACAATTTTAAAAGAGTTGTCGAAGAGTGTAAGGAATATGAACGGGTCAACAAGTCCTGAATCTAAAAATGGTGGTGGCCTATAATATTTTGTCACCATTTTATAAACGAAAGGATTACATGAAGTTCATATCCCCCGTTCTATTCGTCCTACTTAGTAGCATCGTATTTGGTAGTGACCTTGAAAAGAAGAGAGAGGTCACTATATCCCCTGTCGTAAAGGTTTATGTCAAGACCGAGCAGAATGAATGGTCAGGTTCTGGATTTATATTTAAAAAGGATGACAATGAAACATGGATTCTGACTAACGGACACGTGGTAGACGGAGCCAAGACCATTTTAGTTGAGTCTTATGTTATTACCCACGGTGGAGATATGGTAAGCACTGGTAGGTATAGTGGCCACACTTTAGAAAAATCATCAAACCCTGATCTTGCAATTGTCAAGATTCAATGCAGACTCCCCGGTCGACCCGTGGACTTTGCTACTGATGACGAATGGAAGAACATAGGAGTATATGAACCTGTGATAATGGTTGGGTGTCCTACCGGTCACGACCCCAGACCAAGTCTTGGTATAATTACTGACACCAATCAAGTTAAGTTTATATTTCCCAATGTTGTTATTGAAGGCGAAGACATTGATATAGAACCAACTATATATGCTTCAATATCTTGTCCAATAGCCCCTGGAAACTCTGGTGGCCCGGTATTTGCGGAAATAAATGGAGAATGGAAGGTAGTAGGTGTGGCTTCCGCAGCTTATTACATTAACGGCATATTCATAGCACATTTAGCGTCAATGGTACCCGCTGATCAAGTGAATGCCTTCTTAAACGCTTGGAGAGAAAAAGATAAAAAATTGGAGGGAGAATGAGGATAAATCCATTGGTCCTGATATCAGGACCATCTGGAAGCGGAAAGACTACCATAGTCCGCCATCTTGAAATGCTTGGTTGTTGGGAAGCGATATCCCATACAACGCGTGAGAGAAGGGATGGGGAGGTTGACGGAGTCAATTATTACTACGTATCAAAAGACGAGTTTAAGTTACTCAATAAATCGGGTGGATTTTATGAAGTAGTAGAAGTCTTTGATGGGAATAGTTATGGAATTTCCAAATCTGAACTAGATTTTAGAGTAAAAGAGAAGACCACACTTCTAATAGCCGAACCAAGTGGAGTTCTTCAAATAGAGAAAAGGTACAAACTTGGTCCAATTATAAAGATTTGGTTAGAGGCTAGACCTGGCACCTGTACAATGAGGATGATTGAAAGAGGAGACACGATAGAAAAGGTTCAAAAGAGAGTATCCAACGATGCTGATTACTTCCCAAAGGCTAAAGAAATGGTCAGATGGGATTATTATTTTGATAATGATGAGGGGTCTCCTGAAGCTGCAGCATTTTATATCTTAACAAGGTATATTCACCCCGTTATCAATCAAATTCAGCTCGATGAGATGAGGAAGGATAGCAAAAAATCATTTGAAATGATGTGCATACTTCCTGGGTGTGATAATCCAAGAAGTAAAGACCCAAACGTGTGTTATTGTTCAGACCATTGGGAGCAGAGATAAGGAGAGAGATGTCCACATCACAAAAATTCGTTCTCGATAATCTTCACAAGATCGACACCAAAGTTGGTGAAAAAGGTGTAACGATTCGCCTTGGAATTAAATGGTATAATAGGGTTCGAAAAGGTGACATTATAGACTTGCAAGAGACGATTGTTGGGGATACCGATACAATTCAAACAATAGCTGGGGAGGGAAAAATAACAGGGAAGGTGTATACAACGTTTAAGGACATTCCTGCAAGGTATGTAGAGAAGGAACACGAAGAAAAGTCACGTGTTTATTCTGGACTCTTTGAATCAATGAAGAAGGCGTATGGGGACGAGTTTGACGAAAATTCGCTCGTCACTGTTCTATTCTATGAGAGGATTTCCTGAATGAAAAATTACGAAATCATTAACTGTGTTAATGACCGAATCATAATCAAGCTTCCAGAAGGTACGACTAAAGAACAAAAAGAAAAATATATATCTGCATGGGAAATATCACTAATCAAACCGGAGACGTTCCTTCAACACAAGCTCCAATACATACATCGCCGAGATGAGTGGAAGTGGTCAGAGAAGAGAACCGAAAAACTGACTGAAATAGATAATCTCGTTCATGATGGTAAATCCATCCTAGCCTTGGTTCCAGACATGTTCTCGGGACATGCCGATTATGTTCGAATTAATGGTAATAAGGGGGTCACTTCTGGGAGCGTTTGGGCTGTAACCCAAAAATCTGGTTCATACCTCGCGGAACTTTGCTCTCACAACAGGTTTGATTATCTTGTAATCGACGACGGAATGGACCAAATCGCAATCTTACCAATTACATCAGCAGAAGGCAAGACATGGATGGAGGATTAAGGGATGAGGGCTGAAAGCTGCTTTGGTTGTAAAAATATGACCTCCAAGACATATGGGGATGGGACCGTTGTTTATGGGTGTGAGAAGACACCAGGAGTAGTATTAGCCGTAGACGGTCCATTTGATATTGAGATTCCTATTCCCATTAAGGAAGATTGTTACGAACCAGTCCGGGTTTTCTTAATATGAAAAATTGGAAGAAGGCTCTTCAAGAACAAGGGAGGACAGAGAAGAAACTGACGGATGAAGGAATCAAGGAAATGATTCCTATGTTCGTAGAAACCAACAAGCATAGGTCAATAGACCATAAATGTGGTAATTGTAAGATGAGAATTATGTCTTCAGGAGACAAAGGTCTATGCACAGTTATGGAGGGAGAAATCTCCATGAAAAATGGGACTTGCTCCTTTTGGGCTGAGGGACTACAACCGTCTTCCAAGATTGACATTCATGAAACCCAAATGAAGAAATCAACGGCTGGTTACATAGAGGTTGATGGGGAGATAAATTGTGGAACGTGTCTCCATTTTGACGAAGAGTATTGCACCTTGTGGGCAGGGAGAGTCAAACCAACTGATTGCTGTATGACATGGGAAGTTTAATCAAGTGTGGTATACTTTGATGTAAAGGTTTAATATGAATAAAGAATTAAAAATTCTCCCCTCTGGGGACTACCAACTACCAAATGGAAACATCATCAAGGCTGATGAAATTGGTAAGATGTATGAAAAGGGTCACAAGGAAAAGGAACTAGACGATGACGGCCTTCGTCTTGAAGAAGGTCAATGTTCCAAACCAATTCAACTGAACGATTAACTTTCAACATTTTATAGGAGAATTATCTCATGAGAAACGAGATTGCTGAACTTCTCGCCCTTGAAGAGAAACAGCGGGAAGAAGAGGCGAAGAAGAATAATCCTATTTCTTTAACAAAGGGAGAGGCGTCCACCCTTGAAAAAATAGGTAAGACACGATATTGGAAGAGCCTATCAGAGGAGGAACGGGACCTGCATTCTATTAAGTTTCTCTTGCACGAAACAACGGCTCTCACCCCAAATCAATCCGATTCTCTCGCAAAGAAGGCTAACGCTCTTCTCGAGAATGGTCTCCTAACTACCAATCTGTCCGTCACCAGGAAGTTATATGAAATGGCTTCCAGTCTATCATCTGAACACGACGGAGAAGACCACGGCGTAGCGCTTCAAGGAAATGGATCGTCAACTCCAAAGGGTGACGCTGATAAGGGTGTAGACCAAAAGCCAGAACATGGGGACAAGTCCGTTCATTCCAAAGATGGATACCTTGACGAGGACGATGACGACGATGAGAATGGACCTCTTCTTCCTCCTGATATTGACGAGGACGATGAAGAGAATGGACCTCCTCCTGATATTGATGGTGATGGTCCGGAACAAGGTGGAGACTTTGGGGACGACGATGACGACGGAAAGCCCAATTTCGTAGACCCAGAAGAAACCGAGACAGACGCTATTGCTCACAACGACCACAATGATCCAACCAAGTCTGTAAGTGAAGACCATTATCCTGGTGACGGAGATGAAGGTGGTGCCGAAGAGGTTCCCATTGACACCACCGAACGTGGTTCCAGGTGTGAATGGGCTATTGACAAAGTCTTTGAAAGGCTTTTCAAAGAAGACGTAGCGAAGGACGCTCCTGATGCTCCTCCCGCTGACCAAAGAGCCGCAGGAGGTTCAGAACTTGAAAAAGGAAAGAAGCAGAACGAGTCTAGGAGAGGTTCTGTTAAGGAACAGGAACATAAGCCGACTGCGTCAGATCCAGGTGAACCCTCAACAGGTAAGCATAATGACAAGCCCGATGCCGAGAAGAGGGGTGACGTTCCTGACCACCCTGATTACAGCACCAAAGTGGTAAAGAAAGAAGACCCGAGCAACAGTCCTCTAAACAAGGGTCCAGCTTCTATAACAGCCGAAAGTTTTCAGAAGATTGAAAGTCTGATCCTGACAACTCTTGCAGAAAATGGCATTAACCCTGGTACCAGACAATGGGAAAAGCTGTATCAAAGGGGATTTTCTCGAGCCATTCAAGAACGAAGTCGTCTCGTTAATGAACGTCTTCGAGGAATCAGTGAACAGATGCCTGGCTTCATCAAGAAGAAGATAGAGGCTAGAGAAAAGAGAAAGATGAAGGAACAGGACTTTGAAGGACGTCCCGCCGGAAGTCTTGGAACACCTGGTCAGCCACACGATGACGTACCAGTTAAAGAAAAGAGAAGGAAGAAATAAAATTCGGTTGACACCACTATTGAAAAAGGAATAAGGATAAGTAAGACATGGCTACTACTCTAATAAATGGCGTTTCATTAACTTCCGGAAGCGAAACCTCTGCAACCATTTCTGTTGGAAACGAAGAACGGGTAGGACTTCGCGTCACCGTTACAGAAGTTGTTGCGGATAGCAATATTCGTCTCGTGGTTAAGGAAGCGATTTCTTCCAAGGTTAAAGGAACATTGGTTGTAAATGGTTCAGGCGTTGAGGAACTTCACATTGACCAAGTTAGCGAAAACCTAGTTGCCTCTTTAGAATGTTCTAATGGTTCGGCCGTTGTCACGCTCGCTAAGCTTGACGGAGCCGAAAAACTAGGTGAACAGACTGGATCGATAGCTACGGCAGACATAGAGGCCGGAGCCGTCACAACAACTAAGATTGCTGCCGGAGCCGTTACTGCTGCCAAGCAATCTACGACGGGTATCAAGTTTTTTCGCTTTGACGGGGCTGCGGCAGCAGGTGCAATCACTTTGACTGGTGCTGCTGTTGGTGACCGTGTGGTAGCAATTCTTGGGGTGGTTTCAGCTTCAGGAGTTTCGGTGGTTGGTGCAATCCCGTCCCAATTCGAGGCAACTATATCCGTGGCTGATCAAATACAGCAGACAGATGCCGGAAACCTCTCTGGCAACGACTATTGGGTCATCCTCTACCCTGTTGCGGCATAAAAAATGGCTAATAAAGCCTATAATTCAGGTCTTGAAAGGATAGGTAATTATAGGTGGGACGTGGACTTAAAAGATATAGGTGTTCTTTTGGTTGAGAACACCTATATCTTCGATCCTTCTCATACATCCCTTTTGGACGTTGTTACTCATGAGGCCAGTGGAACGGGTTATGGAAGGAGGCGTATAACCTTTGCAAATAGGAGTACATCCTCTAGTTCTGACGGTGGGTCACTTCTTGTGGCAGATGGGACAGTATTCTGGTCTTTTATAGACGCTGGAACAGACCTTAGAGTAATACTTTTCTTTTCGGATACGAATTTAGACAATAATTCAAACCCACTTCTTTGCTACTACGATACTGGTTCTAACATTCCAATAGACACAGACGGTGGGGACGTAGCTTTAAATTTCAATTCTCTTGGAGCCTTGAGGCTAAAGAACGTTTCATAAAGGATCACCTTCGATGGTAACCGTTGTGACAGGTGACCTACCAATTGACGTTGTTGGAGACCCCCTCGAAGTATCTGTAGATATTGTTTTATTTCCTCCCCCTGACGACACCCCAATTTCTATATCGAGTGATGTTGGGGCCATATTCACCGGTTCCGTTGGGGTTGGGGGACAAAGAGATAGAGAGAGGATAGAATCCCTTGGGTTTACAATTGTAGAAGAAATACCAAAGTCTGGAACAACAGACTTTGTGGCGTTTGGTGATGCTGATGCTCTTGTGGCCCTTGAAGAAGAGAGGAATAATTTGATAACCGATATATCATTCGTGTACTTTAGTCTCCCGTCAGGAAACAAAATAACCCCGGCTTTTATACTTAACTCAAACGACTTATGAAGCTATATAGACTTGGAAAAGACCTAATTTTAGGGGAAGCTAAGAATTCCGAACAGAACGTTCTTCATCTCGAGAATCAATTCATACTTGGAGAAAGTGGGTGGGAAAGGATGGATCCATCCATTTGTAGGGTTTCTGAAAGTTTCATTATTAACTGCGACTTCCACCTTGACGAGTCAAAAGTTATTACTGAGAAAGAACAGATAAACATCGGGAAAGTTGTGCACGAGAACTTCTCCCCCTTCTTGGGACGTCGACAAGTTGAATTTGGTAACACAAGAGTTGTCGCATATCAGCGAAAGTCTGGTCTTGGTATAGGAATAGTTCAAGAATCGAACGAAGTGACATGGGTTCCTTTCACTGATATCCTGTCTCAGGTACAGATTGGACAGTACATGGCGCTCGAGTCATTGCGTGAGAAAATAGTTGGTTTGGGGCTTCTCGAGGATACACATAGAGGACTTGTTCAGGAAGGGTTTTCTGAGCTTCCTCGTGACATTCATGTTTACATGCGGGTCGACCCATTTAAGGACGTCACAACATTAAGAGAGGGTACTCCCGTAGCCGTTCTTGGGTATTATAAGGGTAACCTGGTCGTGGAAGCTGACGGGGAAATATTTTGGAGACCAATAGAAGAA
>Ga0302046_10006188_pt1 | contig 10463 bp, 10 predicted proteins | sample RVTome_11_FD_200261 | JGI IMG/M metagenome (GOLD analysis project Ga0302046, IMG submission 200261) | Soil microbial communities from uranium-contaminated site in the Upper Colorado River Basin, Wyoming, United States - RVT147D111 (version 2) ... | reverse complement strand
GGGTATTGGATCAACCGGCCCGGCGGGAAGATGCATCAGCCTCAAATTTGGGACCACATGCACAACCCGCTTGCTGTCATCATCATGACAGCGGGTGAACATATCGACCTGATAACCAAGCGCGGCCAACTCTTTTGATAACTCAAGCACAAAAACATTCATACCGCCCGTCTCTTTGCCTTCCAACGAGGCCTGGGGGCAAGTGTGGTATGAAATCATGGCTATCTTGTTTTTCATTCGCCTACACTTAATTCATCATAAAGAGTATAGAGGTTGATGCGATGCAAATCTTGTACCAGTCCATTTAAGGGGATACGGCTACGGCCACACTGGTCGATGGTTATTTTGTCCAAGACATTCCGCTCTTGACCTGTCTCAATAACTTTCGCCACCTTTTTCTCGATGATCTCCAGATAATCCAGGTTAGCTTTGACGGCTTTGGGCACCTCGCCCCGCAGTAACACTTCCCCATGGCCTTGTACAACACTTTCCAACTGGTAATCAAGGATATTGCGCAGCGATTCCTTCAACGCCTGCCGGTCACCGGAAACAAAATAGGGCACCGGCATCATCGCGTCTGATGCAATAAGGACCCGGTCTTCACGAACATAGGCGACGGTTAAATCACGCGTGTGTCCGGGCATAAGATGCAACTCAACAGACTTATTCCCAACATGCAGCACCATATCGCCATCTTCAAAAATGATGTCGGGAATTCGCAAAGTCACTTCTTCAAATTCAGGCGCGCCGACCTTGGCTTCGGCCAGGTCTTGCGCGCCGTGGGTTGTTAACTCTTCCCAACAGCGTTTATGGCAAACCAGTTGCACATCGTCATCAAACAGATAATTACCAAAGGTATGGTCTGGATGTGAATGGGTATTTACCAGATATTTAATGGGCGCCTTGCCCAGTCCCTCTAAAAAGTTGATCATACTCCCAGTTTCTTCAGGGTAAGGCAAGGTATCAATAACAACGATACCCTCTTTTTGCACCACGGCAGATGCCGTGACTTGAGCATAAAGAGAACTGGTAAAAACGTAGATATCATCTGAAACGCGTTCTCGACGCATTATAGCTCCATCAGCTATCAAATTTATGAATTTTGCGACGGGATTATATCACATTCAATTTAGCAAAATCAAGGATTTTACAGTTGAAATTTCATCAATATTTTCATAGGGTTATCCAATCAACCGTTGGATATCGACAAAATCTTGCGGTGTATTGACGTTGCGCAAGAAGTTCAGGTCTGTCGTAACCTGACTCAGCAATGACTCATCAATATATTGAACCGTAACCGCTTCATAGAAACCCGTCAGCTTCAACTGATCATTTAGCAGCCGCTCTTTGATAAAGGGCAAGCAAGTTTTTTGGTAAAATGCGTGTAAAGGTTCTGGATGTACCCCAATTAAGGGGCAGACAATATCACCCTGGTTTAGATAACCGGCCATAAAATCAATGACCTCGGCCTTTAACAACGGCATATCACAGCCTACTACCAGAATCCAGTCATTCTGAGCGGCGCTAATGGCGGTGTAGAGCCCCCCCAGGGCCGCTTTCTCAGGCATAATGTCGCGTACCATAGGTAGATGAAAATGCCGGTAAACTTCTGGCTGGTTTGTCACCAAAAAGAGGTCAGAGGTTAAGGGCGTCACAGCCTTAATTACATATTCTAAAATTGGCGTGTGATTAATCTCTAGCAAAGCCTTATTGCGCCCCATGCGCTTACTATGCCCACCGGCCAATATTGCAATGCTGTAAGCATTAGGCGTCGTGCCGGACATTGAAAAAACTCAACACAAAGCCCGTATCAGGATTTATGATACGGGCCTCTATAAAAATTCAGATTATTAACGGCCTCAGCTAAGTGACAATCGGTAGCAGGCAAATAAAACAGATTGAACTTTCGCCAATCGGTCAATACCTCTTTCTTAATCGGTGGTGAAACGCTTAAGCTCCAGAGGCGTTTTGCAAATAGGTAACGGCTTCGCCCACGCTGGTAATATTCTGGGCTTCTTCATCAGAAATCTCGCCGCCAAATTCTTCTTCAAAAGCCATAATCAGCTCAACCAAATCCAGTGAGTCAGCTTCCAAATCATCCCTGAAGCTTGCCTGCAAGGTGACTGCTTCTTCGTCAACACCAAGTTGCTCGACGATGATGGCTTTAACTTTTTCAAAAACTTCAGCTTGGTTCATTGCCAAGTTCCCTCCCGGAAAAATGAGTAGTCGATAAAAATATCGCCCAATTCTACCAGCCTCTTAACAGGTTGTCAATCAGCCTGCGGATTGAATTTATCTCAACGCAAAACCTGAAGGCGCTATTACAACAAGAAAAACACAACCTTCCACCTAAAGTTACGACTTCGCTTGTCTATAAATAGGGCGACTTTTGGTTTAAGTAAGTTTTGTTGTAGCCTAAATTGTGTTATAATCATTCAATGAGTTACCATTATTCTCATTGCCTCAACCTTACCAGGCTTCCTTAAGGAGATGGCTATGACGTCGCCCCACGCCAGCCGGGTTGTGGAGTTAAAAATTCCGAGTGAATTAGGCTATGAAAAAATTGCTAGAGAAGCCGTAGCAACCGTCGCCAGACGTTATGGTTTTACCGATGAGCGTATAGCCGACATAAAACTAGCCGTCTCGGAAGCCTGCACCAACGCCATCTGCTATGGCAGTAAGGGAGATACAAATACCAGGATCGTTGTCGTATTGAGGGCCGATGATGAAAAGTTGGATATAATGATCAAGGATCCTGGTTATGGGGGCGCGCCGCCCGGTGAAGTTAAAGAGCCTAACATCCACAAAATGGTCAAGGGTGAGGCAAGATACGGCGGTATGGGTCTTTATATTATTCAAGAATTAATGGATGAGGCTGAATTTCTGCCAACAGAGGAAGGTAATGGAAATCAATTCCATATGGTCATCTACCGTATGACGAATGAGGAAAGTGGCGCGGATAATCATCAAGGAGGGAACACCCCATGAGCGACGAAATCCAAATTGACGTTCAAGATGTTGATGGGAATACCGCTGTAATAAACCTGGCCGGCGACGTAACAACCTTTGCTGAAAAAGCAATCAATGACGCTTATAAACAAGTTTCAAATAATGGGGCCAATAATATCATTTTCAGCTTCAGAGAAAATGATTATATCAATAGCGCCGGGATTGCTATTTTAATTGGCGTAGTCACTGAAGCCCGGAAGAAGAACCAACGCCTGATCATGGCCATGCCAAGTTCACACTTCCAAAAAATATTCCGGATGGTTGGCTTAACCCAATACGCCGATATTTATGGCGACCTTGATGAAGCGTTAAGCCACGCACAAATATAAAACAACTGAGTATGTAAGACTCTAACCTGGCGGAGCCAGACCCAAACAGGAAATAAAACCACAGATGACACAGATTTTTAATTTTTTTAATCCTATAAATCTGGGCAATCTGTGGTTAAAAGTTTTCTGGCCCAAAATGCAAGAGGTTGTCTGGGTAGATACTAATCATTTTTCATAATTTCCCGCAAAACCATTGTGGCGTACCCCCCCGGAGGCAGGGTAAAAGTAAGCACAAGTCCCTCATCCCAGCTAACCTTAACGCCTGTTAATGGAATTCGATAAGGTCGCCTGTCCCCCTCTAAACGAACGCCCGGCACATGAAAATCGCTCAACGAAACGTTTGATTGTCTCAATATGGCCGCCTCTCGCTCAGCCGGCTTTCCTTCAGCCGGCAAGTATTTGAGGCCAAACATAGGGCCGGCGGGGCTTATCTCAAACGTGTCAACTCTGGGTTGTTCATCTTCCACCGATTTAACGACAAAAGCTGCCCCCCGCTGGTGAATGTAGGCCACATCCCCAACCTCGATTTGATTTAGGCTGGGCAGTCGCTGGGCCAGCAACTGGTTAAATAAATAGGATTGATAGGCAGAAACATAAAGTCGTTTCAACCGCCTATCCAGGATTTGCATGGCGGCTTGCTTATCGCCTGTTTCAGCCAGCTTACTCAAAATCAACCATTCTCCCCGCAATGAGTGAGGCCATAGGTCCCTGGCCTGTGCCAGGTCGCCGGCATCAAACGCCCTGCGCGCCTTTTGTGCTTGAGCCATTTCTTCCGGGTGAGGTCGCCCCAGCAACTCGCTAATGAATTCGGCCGGGTCATTTTTCATAATTGCCAGCCCCAACCGGTGGGAATTCTGGCGTGCGCCAAATCTCTGCCTGCCAAAATAGTTCGGAGTACCGCGTTCTGCCAATTGCGCCAGTATCGCCTCTGCCTGCGGAATAGCCGTCTCCTCAACCCCCCGAATGCGGATGACAAATTTATTCCCGGCCAGATGCCCAATCTTGAGTTTGTTCCGATGTTTACTGACAGAGATAACCTGAATACCGGGTAGAGCCAATTGCTCTACCTTTTCAGGCGATACATCGGCAATGGATATTGTCTGCTCTGTTACCGCTTGCGCATCCTTCAAACCGGCATATCCTATGGATCTGGCCTTCACCCCTAAAGACTGGGCAATGCGATTGACCGCCGCTAACGTCGTCAGGCCGGTCTTCTGAAACCGGAGATAGGTGTGTGACCCCTCGCCGGAGGCTTCATACCGGGGTATTTCGTCTACATAAAAATCTTCCGGGGAAATCTTGATCTGACCGCCTATGCCTGCCCTGTCAGTTGTCAGATACGGTAACTCTACCAAAATCATATGTCACCTCTCAGTAGCAAGCCTCTATTTTACCACAGGTATTCAAAAAATGGAGATAGTTACTTATTTTCATTTGACGTATCTATTCAGCAGGCAAACCCTAAAGGTTTCTGAAGACGATTCTTGCGCAAATTAAGCTGTTTGGCTGAAATTATGTTATCCTGAAGCCGAGATTGTGAAACCTTTAGGGTTTTTGCCCCGGCTGCTGAATAGATACCATTTGACAAAGGTAGGAGCCTTAATCTAAAATCTGACAGTTTGCTGTTATGATCGGGCTATTTCGCTAAGAACCGCATCCTTTTAGGTTGATCAGGGTTTTACGTGATGGGTAAACTCGATTAAAACCTTGGAGCTTATTGTATTATGTTTAGACGAGTCGCTGTAACCGGACTTGGAGCGGTAACACCTGTTGGTAATAATGTGGAGCAAGTCTGGCAAAATCTCCTGGCGGGCAAATCTGGCATCGGGCCAATTACGCTCTTTGACGCCTCTGAGTTGACAACTCGCATTGGCGGTGAAGTAAAAGATTTTGACCCGGCGGCCTTGTTTGGCCAGCGAGAGTCACGGCGTATGGACCGCTTCACCCAACTGGCCGTAGAGGCCAGCCGGCAGGCAGTTGAAGATGCTAACTTTGACCTGGACAAGATCGACCGCACCCGGGTAGGAACCGTGATCGGCTCGGCTATAGGAGGTATGATAACCTTCTCGGAACAACAAGAGGTGTTACGAGAGAAAGGGCCTCGCCGGGTTAACCCCTTCTTCATCCCCATGATCTTGCCCGATACCCCGGCGGCGCAACTGTCGATTCAGTACGGGTTTATGGGGCCGTCCATGTCTGTGACCGCCGCCTGCGCCACCGGCACCAATGCCGTTGGCGAAGCATTTGAAATGATCGCCCGAGGGGCTGCTGATATTGTGGTGGCCGGCGGCACTGATGCCCTTATTATTGCCCCAATATTCGCCGGGTTTAGCATTATGAAGGCATTTTCCACCCGTAATGATGAGCCGGAGAAAGCCTGTCGCCCCTTCGACGCCGACCGCGACGGGTTTGTCGCTTCAGAAGGAAGCGCCATCCTTATTCTGGAAGAGCTTGAACACGCCCAAAAACGGGGCGCCAAAATATACGCCGAGTTTGTTGGTTATGGCGCCTCGGTGGATGCCGGCAATATGACCTCCCCGTTGCCGGATGGACGGGGCGCCAGCCTGGCTATGGCGGGCGCTATTCGCCGGGCCGGTCTGGAACCGGACGACATTGATTACATCAATGCCCACGGAACCTCAACTCGTTTGAATGATGCCGCCGAAACTGTGGCTATCAAACGCACCCTGGGAGAACACGCCTACAAGGTCCGTATTAGTTCCACAAAATCGATGACCGGCCATTTACTGGGAGGCGCGGGCGCTCTGGAAGCCCTGGTCTGCGCCAAAACACTCCTGACCGGGACCATCGCGCCGACCATCAATTACGAAACACCCGATCCCGATTGTGACCTGGACTACACGCCCAACGCGCCCCAACAAGCTGACGTCAATACAGCTCTATCAAACTCCTTTGGGTTTGGCGGCCATAATGCTTCGGTTGTTTTGAAAAAGTATCACGGCAATTAATTGTTAAATAGACTTGGATTATCCAAGAGAGTGCGAAAGTCCCTTAAGGACAACATTGAGGATGAAAATAGAGCCAGCTTGCCGTGTACGAGCCATTACGCACTACGTAATACGCACTACGCCCTCAACCGGCAGGCCACCCCGTCAGGCGCAGTGGCCCGCTCTAAACATCTATTTTCAAGGGAGATATCATGGCTATCTATGCACACATCGTCGGCTGGGGAATGTATTTGCCGGAAAAGGTGATGACGAACGATGATTTGGCCCACATGGTCAATACATCAGATGCCTGGATTCGCAGCCGGACCGGCATTCGAGAGCGACGTATTGCCGGTGATAAGGAAACGACGGCCAGCATGGCTATCCATGCCGCCAGAGAAGCCCTGGATCGGGCCCGTGTTCACCCGACCGATGTAGACGTGGTCGTGGTAGCCACCTTGACCCCGGAACATATTATGCCGGCTACCGCCTGCCTGGTGCAAGATGCCCTGGGGGCGAAGAATGCAGGCGCATTTGATTTAAGCGCAGGCTGTACCGGCTTTGTCTATGCCCTGACCGTCGCTTCCGGCCTGATTCGCTCTGGCATAGCCAGGGTGGCCGTGGTCATCGGCTCAGAAACAATGTCTCGCATTGTGGATTGGGAAGACCGCTCTACCTGCGTTCTGTTTGGCGACGGCGCCGGCGCAGTAGTTCTACAGGCCAGCGAGGAGCCAGGCGGTGTTTTATCAACCGTGTTAGGATCTGACGGCGCCGGCGGCGACCATCTGATTGTGCCGGCCGGCGGCAGCAAAATGCCAACCAGCGTTCAGACTATTGCCGAACGGCAACATTTTATGAAAATGAATGGCCCGGAAGTATTTCGCTTTGCCACTCGAGTCATGGGCCGGGCGGCCAAAGAAGCCTGCGAGCAAGCCCAGATTGGCATAGATCAGGTAAACCTGTTTATTCCGCACCAGGCCAATACCCGCATCATCAAATCTGCCATCAAATATCTAAAATTGGACCCTGATAAGGTTTACGAAAACCTGCATAGATATGGCAATACCTCTTCCGCATCTATTCCGATGGCTTTGTGCGAGGCCATTAATGAGGGCAAGATAAAGAATACCGATAACCTGGTTTTTGTCGGCTTTGGGGCCGGATTAACCTGGGGGGCAACCGTTGTTCAGTGGGGTATCCCGATTCCCTTGCAGGAACGCCAAACCTGGTATCGTGTTCTCCGTAGACTGTATTACCGGTGGGCCAACTTCACCTCTAAAGTGGGCTGGCTCTTGCACCGTGTTGAAAGCCGTTTGGCCCGCCGGCCTGACTTGCTGCCTCTGGAAGAAGAATCCGCTGCTCCGCCACAAGAGCCACAGAAAGATGGGCCAATCTACACCAACGGCCACACGCCCAACAGCAACACAAACGGCGTCCATTACAGCAGCGACAGTTCACAACAGGTTGAAAAACCCGAACCCGCGGACACAACCGAAAAAAATTTGACCAAGTAAACAATTCGTAACTCGTAATTCGTAACCGGGTCGCGTTGAATTTGTCTGTAACCTGTGCTATATTGTTACAATAAAGGGCTAGAGATTTGCAATCAGGTCTTTCAATCTCTACTCTCTACTCTCTACTCTCTAATTCTCCAATCTCTACTCTCTACTCTCTACTCTCTACTCTCTACTCTCTACTCTCTACTCTCTACTCTCTACCCTGTACCGGTAGGAGATCCTCAGTGGCCAAGTCCCAATCACAGTTATTAGAAATTTTAACCACCCAAAGTGTGGCTCAAAAAGTAATTAAATCCCCACTTTCAGACCAGGGGCTGGACGATGCGCTGCGCTTTCCATTTTTGGCAGTTGTTGGACAGGAGGAAATGAAGCTGGCCTTGATGCTATCGATCATCAACCGTCAGGTTGGCGGGTTGTTGTTAATTGGCCCCAGAGGAACCGGCAAAACAACGGCCGTGCGAGGTTTGATCAACTTGCTCCCTTCTGTCAGGCGAAGCGCCTGCCCTTATGGCTGTCAAGAAGAAGCGGTTGAAAGTTTTGGCATAGATGCCGTTTGTACGGAGTGCGCCGTAAAGATAGGCATGGGCGAACCAATTACCAGATCGGAGCCAATGCGCCTGGTCGAATTACCTCTCAATGCCCGCCTGGAAGATGTTGTGGGCGGTATCAATGAACGCATTGCCCTGGAACAAAACAAAATAGTCCTTGACCGGGGCATTCTTTCTTACGCCGACCAAAACCTGCTTTATATTGATGAAGTGAACCTGCTGGATGATGCCATTACCAACGCAATCCTGGATGCGGCGGCTCAGGGCATTTTCACCGTCCGGCGGGGGCCAATGTCGGCCACCTACCGCTCTCGACTCTTTCTGGTCGGCTCTATGAATCCGGAAGAAGGCCAGTTGCGGCCGCAACTGCAAGACCGCTTTGGGCTGCGCGTTGTGGTCAGCGCCCTGGAAGACCCGGAGGCGCGGTTGGACGCTTACCGCCGGGCGGTGGCCTACCAACAAAATCCTCACCAGTTTGTGGCCGAATGGCAGCATCAAACTAACATGGCCTTGTTAGACATCCAGGACTCGCGAGAACGTTTGCCTCAGGTTGGCTTTGAAAAAGGGGTTGAAGAAATTGGTATCCGCTGGATTAAAGATTTGCAGATTCAGAGCCACCGCGCCGAAATCACTCTCTTTGAAGCGGCCCGCGCCTACGCCGCCGCCGATGAACGAGACAAAGTGACACTGGATGATCTAAAGTTCATCGCCCCCATGGCTCTCAGACAGCGCCATAGTGATTTTATCAATACGTATGTGGCTTCTCAAGAAGAAGAAACCGGCATAATTCAGGACGTTATCAATCAAAGCTGATAGCTGACAGCCGATAGCGATTCCCGGATCCAACTTACCGTGTACAAGCTAATACGCACTACGCACTACGCACTACGCACTACGCACTACGCACTACGCACTACGCACTACGTCTTCGACCGGCAGTCACCCTGATAGGCGAAGTCATCCACTCTAACCGGTTATTTACAAGGGAACAACCATGAAACCAACCTTTCAAATCGATCACATCGTCATTATGGTAGAAGACCTGCCCCAGGCCATTGCAGACTATACAGCCCTCGGCTTCACCACCTTCGAGGGGGGCAAGCACCCCGGCAACCCGACTTATAATGCCCTGGTCGTCTTTCAAGACGGCGTGTACCTGGAAATCATCGCCCTCTACCCCGGCGACGAGACGCCGCCATCCCCCCGCCTGCGTAAGTGGATTCAGGCCAGCCCCGGCCTGGTAGACTTTGCTTTGCTCCCCGCCGATATTGAGGCCGATGTTGCCGCCGCCCGCGAACGCGGCCTGACCGTGGAAGACCCGCAACCCGGCGGGCGGCTCCGCCCGGACGGGCAAGAGATTGCCTGGAAAACGGCCAATTTCGAGGGAAACGGCCTGCCATTTTTCTGCTTTGACGTGACGCCGCGTTCGCTGCGGGTGCCGGAGGGAGCGGTACGGCAGCAGGCCAATGGGGTCAGCGGCGTAGCCGATTTGACCATTGCCGTGGCCAGCCTCAAGGAAAGCGCGGCCAAATATCGCGCCCTGCTGGGCGCCGAGCCGCAGCCCACCCCCTCCGATGAAACCCTACAAGCCCAGGTGACGGCCTTCTCCTTAGGCGCAACTACCCTCACCCTGGCCCAGCCCGCCGCCGAAAACAGCCCGCTCCATCCCTACCTGCGGGCAGGCGGCGAACGCCCCTATCGTTTCACCCTTCGCTCAAATGCTTTAAAGGACAGCCGAATCCTCGATCCGGCCCTGTCCCACTCAGCCAACATCGTCCTGACAGGCGTAGAAAACTGACCATCAAAAGTCTCATTGACACGCCACTGCCGGTCAATTACACTGAAGGGAGAGCAGGAAAACTTTCGACAATGGCGGCGCGTTGAATGGGATATGCAGATTTGATAGGCCGGGCCTGGCAGATAACGGCTCACCACCGCGTATTTTGGCTCTTTGGCTTTCTGCTGGCCCTGTTTGGCGGCAGCAGTAGCAGCCGATTTTCGCCCCTTAGTCTGATAAACCCCTCATTTGGCGTGGGGAACATTCCCATTTTAACCGCCCTTAGCGTAACATTGCTGGGTACGTTGGCTGTACTGGGCGTGGTCTGGTTTGTG
>Ga0302046_10006187_pt1 | contig 10464 bp, 5 predicted proteins | sample RVTome_11_FD_200261 | JGI IMG/M metagenome (GOLD analysis project Ga0302046, IMG submission 200261) | Soil microbial communities from uranium-contaminated site in the Upper Colorado River Basin, Wyoming, United States - RVT147D111 (version 2) ... | reverse complement strand
CAGGCCAGCCCGTTGCGAACCCCGATCGCGTTCGCCTCGAACTCCGTCACCGGCCGGCCCGTGACGGCGTCGCGCACGACACCCTCGAAGACGGTGTCCTGAGCCACGCTGGGATCCAGCGTGAGCACGCCCACGTCCGCGCCGGACGGGAAGCTCCACCACTGCCGGCGAACGGGATGCGCGCCGTAGGCGACCTCGACGTCGAACACGCCCTGGTAGAGATCGGCGAACGCGAATCTTCCGTCGTCTCCGGTCGTCGTTCGAGCGGGCTCGAGGATCTCCCACTCCCAGGTGTTCGGGTGAATCACTCCGGACTGGAACTGTCGAGCCAGCGCCCGATCGCCCTCGATCGTCACGCGCACGCCCGCTGCCGGGCCCCCGTTCGCCCAGCGAACGGCGCCGGTCAACGGTCTTGCCGGCTCGAGCCGCAGCTCGATCGGACCCGTCGTCTGGGGAACGGAGACGTGCTCGCGGGCCAGGATGGCATAGCCGGCGGCGTGGACTCCCAGCCACGAGTCGCGCTCGGGAGAGAGACCCCGGAAGGCGAAGGTGCCGTCGGCGGCCGTGATCGTCGCTGCCAGCAGCTTCCTCGTGCGAATCGTCACGTCGGCCTCCACGATCGGGGTCCCGTCGACCGACAGCACCCTGCCCTCGAACGGTCGACCGGCAACGAGCCGGATCTCCAGGTCGCCGGCTCCCGGGGTTCCCTCCCATGGCTGGTAGCCCGGGAGGCTGGCGGTGATCCACGGCCGGGGGCCTCGGGTGTGGCTCAACGCGAACGAGCCGTCGGGCTCCGACAGCGTCGCCGCGCCTTCGGGCTCGAACCGGAACACGCCGGGATGAGGCGTCAGCGCCTGACCCCATGTCGATCGTTCGGGCACGGACACGCGCGCACCGCCCAGCGCAACGCCGTCGCTCGAGAGCACGCGACCCCGAAGGACCCGCTCGGTCGCCAAGCGCAGCACGAAGACTCCCGCCTCATGCGCGCTTCCGAGGTCTCCCGAGACCGCGGTGAGGGGGCCGAGTCGCGCGTCCTCACCCGGCCCTCTCGCGTGCAGGCGGATCCGTGGTCCGATACTCGCGATCACGAACTCACCGCCCGGACCAGAGCGGGCGAGTCTCTGCGGAGGGCCGTCGATCTCCTCGCTGCACCAGGCCTGGATCTCCGCGCACGGCACCGGCTCTCCGTCCTCGTCGACGACCAGACCGCGCACGATCGCTCCGCGAGGAACCTCGATCGTGATCGTCTTGCCTTCCCCGGGAACCAGCGGGAGCGCGAGATCGGCGACGGTCGGCACGGTCTCCGGCCCCAGGCCGACGGCGATGGAGGACAGCTCGTCCGGTGAGTCGAGTCGCAGCTCGAACGTCCCCTCGTCGTCCGCGACGAGCGGTTGCACGGGTCGGCCAGAGACGAGCACCGGCGACAGGCGCAAGCCGGAGACCGGGGTTCCCTCGCCGAGCACGACGAGCCGACCCAGGAGCGCGGGGGCCAGCGCCTCGTGCGCCAGCGCCTCGCGCGATCGTGACGACGTTTCCGGAGCAGGGCCGGCTTCCCGGGCCTCCGAGGGAGCGGCCACGGATCCCGCTTCCGCGGGGTCCCTCGAAGCTCCGCTCCAGAGGTCGAGCCCTGCGACTCCGAGGACGATCACCGCGAGGACCGCAAGGGCTCCTATCAGCGTGCTCTTGTGCAACGACATGATCGTCAGCCTCCAGAGAGTCGATGGACCGAGGGGTGCGCCCTTTCCTCCGGAGGCGAGCAGCGCGAGCCCGGCAAGTCGTTCCGGATCCGAGCGCTCGAGACGCGCGCGAAGCTCCGCTAGACCCCGCTTCAGCCTCGTCTTGACCGTGGGCACGCCCAATCCCAGGTGGCGAGCGATGTCCCTCGGCGAGAGACCCTCGAAGTAGCGCAGCAAGAGCGCCTCGCGCGAGAGCCCGGGAAGCTGGACCACGGCGCGCACCAGCGCCTGGCGCTGCTCCTCGCGAATCACGATCTCGTCCGTCGAGGGCACCATCTCGGGTCGCGCCGATCGGCGCTCGCGATCCCCGCGAACGCTCCGCCGTCCTCGCTCGCGCAGGACGAGTCGACGCAGGACCTTGGCGAGCCACGGGCGCAACGGGCGATCGGTCCGCGGCCGAGCGCGGAACGCGGCCAGCCAGGTGTCCTGCGCCAGGTCGCGAGCCACCTCCTCGTCCTGCGTCAGGCGGCGCGCCAGCGCGTGCACGAAGTCGTGGTGCTCGAGCAAGGAGCCCAGAGGCGGAAGGGGAGCTTCCATCACACTCCCCACCATGCAGGGAGGGCCGAACCGGGGTCAGGAAAGCGCGCGGAAATGCGCGAGCTCGAGCCCTACGGCCACGAGACGGTCGCCTCGTCCTCCTCCGGGAAGCGCCACTCCTTCCTCCGCCACTTTCCGTCCTCGTCGGAGCCCTCGAGCCGCAGCAACGCGCCGTGCAGGACGGCGGGGTAGCGCCAGCCGTCCTGCGCGCGCTGCCCTGCCAACGTCTGGGGCAAGAACGGGTGGCTCTCTCCCTCGCCGAGCTCGATCAGGAAGACCTGCGGCGGAGGCCCGAGCGGATCGCAAGAGCGCACGAGGAGATCTCCGCAGGAGGTCTCCAGCACTCGCGGGAGGTCGTCCGTCGCGACGATCCGACCGACGAGCCCGGGCTCGGGGTGGTCCTCGGACGTCACGGCGAAGACATGACGTCCCGTGAGCGGCGGGACGAGCACGCGGTTGCCGCCGAGGACGCGCCCGACGAGCGGCGACCCGAAGGTAGCTCCGGGCTCCACCGGAGTCAGGACCAGGCTTCGGATCGAGGCGAGCGGTCTGCCGCGGTGGAAGACCGCGACCTCGATCGTGGGCTCCGACTCGCGCAGCTCGATCTCCTTCGACTCCCCGTCGGTCAGGTCGACGAGGAATATGAGCGCGCCGTGGGAGACCGCGTAGCGGTCGGGCAAGAGGTCCTCGAAGACGAACGCGCCGTGAGCGTCCGTACGGACCGCCGACTCGTGGGCGTAGGAGGAGGGTCCGCGGTCGCGCATCAGGAGCACCTCCGCCCTCGGCGCCGGCTCGCCGGCCAGGATCAGCCGGCCGCGGATCCGCGCGGGCGGCCGGAGCTCGAGGTCGCTCGTCGCGCCGTTCCGGCCGAGCACGAGCTTCGCCTCCTCGCTGAAGCCTGCGCCCGTCTTCGTGGCGCGGAGGCGCAGGACTCCCTGCGGCAGGGCCGCGAAGGCGTAGGTCCCGTCGGCGTCCGTGAGCGCCTTCTGCTCGTGCTGGCTTCTCGGGCGCGCGACGACCACGGCTCCTGCGACGGGAAGCCCGCTCGCGTCGCGCACCGTCCCGCCCAGGCCCGCGGCGGAGAGCTCGACCGTCCCGACGTCGGTGACGCGGCCGGCGGCGATCTCGACCTGCGAGAGCAGCGCGCTCCCGACTCCCTCGACGACGACCAACGCGTCGAACGTCCCCGGGGGCAGTCCCTGCGAGTGGAAGCGGCCGTCCGAGACCTCCAGCAGTTGTGCATAGGGACGGGGATCCGGGAGGTTCATCGGATCGATCGTGCCGCGCAATGGGAGCAAGAGCTCGAGCACGACCTTCTGCGCGTCCTCCCCGGGCCCCGCGATGCGTCCCTCGAGCGCGCCGACTCGTGAGTCGATCCAGACTTCGAGCTCCTCGGCCGGGGCGTCGATCGTCACGCGCGCGACGTCGCCGATCTCGCGCTGGACCAGGTGTCGCAACGTGCCGTTCGCGTTCATCTGCACGGCCTCGACCTGGACCACGCGCAAGACCGCGGGTCCCGGCGGAACCAGCGCGCTGAAGCGCGCCTCCTCGTCCAGCCACAGCGGTCCGGCCAGCCGCTCACCCGCGCGGTACAGCTCGGCCATGAAGTCGGAGGGTGTCAGGCCGAAGGCCGAACGCACCGTGCCCGAAACGCGCAGCGCGCTCGGAAGCACGATCGGGTCGAGCGCGAGGTGTTCTCCCTCGGGCACCTCGATCTCCATGGCCTGGACCCCGGCCGCCGCGATGGAGAGCCAGGCCTTGCCGGCGCGGACCTGCTCGAAGGAGAAGCGTCCCTCGGGATCGAGCCAGGTCTGCAGCGGCTGGTAGGGGTCCGAGTCGAGGTCCACCAAGCCGGCCACCGGCGTTCCGTCCGCGCGCGTCACGACGCCCGAGATCGAGCCCGGGAGCCTGCAGACGAAGCGCCGGCGCAGGAGCTTCGTCTCCGCGTCGATCGACGGCAGATCCGGGCCCTCGAGGAACGCGCCGTCGATGGAGACCATCAGCGCGATCGAGCAGGGGACTCCTTCGAGGGTGCACCGACCGAGGGCGTCGGTACGGCCCTCGACGTCCTGCTTCATCGTCCAGGCCCGCGGGTGTCGGCTGAGCGACACCAACGGCTGGACCGCGACTGGCGTGTCCGCGAATGGCATGTCGTCGGGACCCACGACCTCCAGCTCGAACACGCCGAGCGGAAGCGTCTCTACTAGGAAGAGCTCGGCCGGGAAGGGCTCGGCCGGCGTCTGCGGCAGCTCCTCCGCCCAGAACGTGCGCTCGAGGAAGCCCTCGCCGCGGAACACGAGGAGCTGGTTCAGCGCCGGCCGCTCGGCCAGCTCGAAGCGTCCGTTCTCGTCGGTGCGCGCGGCCTCGCGCGGCTCCGCAGCCGCGGCGGGCGTCGCGTTCGGATCCTTCTCGATCCAGACCGCGAGGTCGGGCACCGGCGTCCCGAGCCCCTGTAGCACGACCACGCCGACGAGCTCCGGCTCGGGCTCCCGTGCGAGCGCCGCGGCGCGCACGTCGGGCGCGGCCGCGGCGATGGCTTCGAGCTCATGCTCCTCGCTCGCGCGGTCGACCGCGGCGAGCTCGCCGGTGCTTCCGACCGCCGGCTGGTGCGCGCGCGGCCCGTCGATCCGCCCGAGCCCGCGCCAGGCCAGCCCGGCCACGAGCAGCGCGATGCCCGCCGAGACCGCGATCGTCGTCGTCTTCGTCATGGTCCAGACTCCCGCCGTGATGGCGATCGGTTTCCACAGGGACCCGCGCGCGGCGGAGACGAGCAGCGCGGCCCACGCACGCCGGTCGCCGCCGTGCTCGGCGTCGAGGCGTTCGCGCAGAGCGACCAGTCCGCGCCGGATGCGGTTGCGCACGGTCGAGCCGGGCACGCCCAGGCGAGCGGCGATCTCGTCGGTCGAGAGCTCCTCGAGGTAGCGCAGCAAGAGCGTCGAGCGATAGGGCTCCTCGAGCGCGAGCACGGCCGCTCCGATGCGCTGCAGCAGCTCGGCCCGCAAGAGGAGCCGCACCGGATCCGTCTCGTCGAGGTCCGGCCTCGCCGCTCGCTCCTCCCGTTCCCGCAGGGCGCCGTCCCGACGTCGTTGCTGGCGCGCGAAGTTGGCGAACACGCGTGCCAGCCATGCACGCGGCGCGGCCCGGTGCCGCATGCGCTCCTCGAGCGCGGCGACCCAGGTGTCCTGCAGCGCGTCCTCGCGGTCGTGCTCGTCGCGCACCAGCGCCCGCGCCAGCCCGCGCATCCAGCGCCCGTGCTCGAGGACCAGGTCGGCCCCGGGTATCGGTTCGTGTGCCATGTCCTCCGGTCCAATGGAACCGAGGCGCGGATTGTCGCAGGAAAGGCGGAGATCCCGGCCCGGACGCTAGGTTGGTCGCCCTGCGATGGAGATCCACCTCGTCGACGGAACCTACGAGCTCTTTCGCGCCTTCTACGGCGCGCCGAGCTCGACGAACGAGGCCGGCGAGGAGGTCGGCGCGTCGCGCGCGCTCCTGCGCTCGCTGCTCGCGCTCGTCGCCAAGGAAGGCGCGACGCACGTCGGCGTCGCCTTCGACCACGTGATCGAGTCCTTCCGCAACCGGCTCTTCGCGGGCTACAAGACCGGCGACGGGATCGATCCGGACCTGTGGGCGCAGTTCCCGCTCGCCGAGGACATCGTGCGCGCGCTGGGGCTGGTCGCCTGGCCGATGGTCGAGTTCGAGGCGGACGACGCGCTGGCGACCTTCGCGGCGCGCGCCACCGGTGGCACCGGTAGCACGGGGGACGAGCGCGTCGAACGCGTGCTGATCTGCACGCCCGACAAGGACCTCGCCCAGTGCGTCGCCGGCACGCGCGTCGTCTGTCTCGATCGGCGCCGCGGGCTCCTGCGCGACGAGGACGGCGTGCTCGAGAAGTTCGGCGTGCCGCCGGCCTCGATCCCCGACTGGCTGGCGCTGGTGGGGGACGCCGCGGACGGCCTTCCGGGCATCCCGGGCTGGGGAGCGAAGTCGTCCGCCACCGTGCTGACTCACTACAGGCACCTGGAGGCGATCCCGGGCGACGCCGCGGCCTGGTCCGTCAAGGTGCGCGGCGCGCAGCGGCTGGCGCGGTCGCTCGCCGAGCGGCGCGAGGAGGCCGCGCTCTACCGCACGCTCGCGACGCTGCGCACGGATGTCCCGCTGGCGGAGTCGGTCGACGACCTCGAGTGGCGCGGAGCGGACCGCGCGGCGCTCGAGTCCGTCGCCGGACGCCTCGGCATCCCGGACGTCCTCGAGCGCGTCCCGCGCTGGAAGTAGCGTTGCTATGCTCGCCCCGTGGGTGCCACCGACTTCCTGACCACGCGCTGGACCGAGATCCGCACCGCCGCCGGCAGCTCCCCGGAGGCGCGCGCCGCGCTGGAGCGCTTCTGCTGCGGCTACTGGTATCCGCTCTACGCCTTCCTGCGGCGCGACGGGCACGACGCGGACGGGTCGACCGACCTGGTGCAGGGCTTCTTCGCCGTGTTCCTCGCGCGCAACGACCTGGCCGGTCTCGAGCCGGGGCGCGGCCGGTTCCGCTCGTACCTGCTCGGCGCGCTCAAGCACCACGTCATGAACGAGCGCCGTCGGGCCGGCGCGCTCGCGCGCGGGGGCGGAGAGCGGATCCTGTCCCTCGACTCCGCCCTCGACCCGCGCGACGCCGAGGCACGCTACGCGCAGGAGCCGGCCACGAGCGAGACGCCCGAGACGCTCTACGAGCGGCGCTTCGCGCACGCGCTGCTCGCCGCGGCGCTCGAGCGACTGCGCCTGGACGAAGTCCGCTCGGGCCGCGAGCGCGAGTTCGAGGCGTTGCGGCCGGCGCTCGCCGGCGACGCCGTCGAGGGCGGGTACGCGCGCCTGGCCGAGGAGCTCGGCACGACCGAGGGAGCGCTCAAGACGGCCGTGCACCGGCTGAGGAAACGCTACCGCGGCGCGCTGGTGGACGAGGTCGCGCGGCTGGTGGACCGGCCGCAGGACGTGGAGGACGAGCTGCGCCACCTGCTGCTCGTGCTGAGCGACTCTCCGCGCTGAGGAAACGGACGGATCCGGGTAACCTCGGCCGCGCATGCGGTCGGGAAGCGGTGGAGGAGCCCGAGCGGGTTCCCGCGACGCCGCTACCGTCCCACCGCCGACCACGATGACGCACGATCCGCTGCGAGGCCTCGACCCGAAGAAGCTCCTGGCCGGTGCGTTGGCGGGCTCGAGCCCGGCGGACCAGGAGGAGGAACAGCGCGTGCGGAAGGAGATCGCGCGCGCCCTGCCGGAGGTCGAGGTCGTGTCGCTGCTCGGGCGCGGCGGCATGGGCTATGTCTTCGAGGTGCGGCACAAGAAGCTCGGCCGACGCGCGGCGCTCAAGGTCCTCGCCCCGCGCTTCCTCGCGGAGGCGGGCCTGGCGGAGCGCTTCGAGCGCGAGGCGCAGGCGCTGGCGAAGCTCTCGCACGCGAACATCGTCGCTGTCTACGACTTCGGCCGCTCCGGCGAGCTGTGCTGGCTCTTGATGGAGATGGTCGAGGGGACGAACCTGCGGCGCCTGCTCGATGGTGACGAGCTGACGCCGGCGCTGGCTCTCTCGATCGTGCCGCCGTTGTGCGACGCGCTCCAGTACGCGCACGACCGGGGCGTCGTGCACCGCGACGTGAAGCCCGAGAACATCCTGATCGACCGGAAGGGGAGCGTGAAGATCGCCGACTTCGGGCTGGCGAAGCTCGTCGGCGAGGAGGTGGCGCTGGTCGCGCTGACGGGCAGCCAGCAGGTGCTCGGCACGCTGCGTTACATGGCGCCGGAGCAGCTCGACCGGCCGCTCGAGGTCGACCACCGCGCGGACATCTACTCCCTCGGGGTCGTGTTCTACGAGATGCTGACGGGCGAGATCCCGATGGGGCGCTTCGAGCCGCCCTCGGCGCGCTCGAAGTCCGATCCGCGGCTCGACCAGGTCGTGCTGCGCAGTCTGGAGCGCGAGCCGGCGCGGCGCTACCAGCACGCCAGCGACGTGAAGGTGGACGTGGAGTCGCTCGACCGGCGCGCCGGCGCCGAGCCCGGCGCCGCGCGGCCGCGGCTGTGCCGGCACGCGCTGCTCTCGCCGCTGCTGCTCGCGGCGGCAGTGCCGTTCGCGGCCCTGCTCGTCCACTTCGACCTCGAGCGCCAGGGACGGCGGGCGCTCGTCGTCGTTCAGCTCGAGCAGCAGATCGACTCGCTGCAGGAGAGGCTCCTGACCACGCCCGAGTTCCTCGCCACGCAGCTCCCGACTGCCGGAGCCGAGAACCCCGCCTGGCGCTCGCTGAACGAGGAGAGGGAGCGGCTCTTCGGGAAGCACTCGCGCGAGCTCCTAGGCGCGAAGATCGATCGGACGCGGGAACGCGAGCGTCTGCTCCTCCTGAGCCTGGTCGCCTCGATCGCCGCCTGCTGGACCGGCTGGGACGCGCTGCGTCGCATCCGGGCCGCCTGGCCGACCCTCCATGGCGTCGGGAGCGCGATGGTCGGCGCCTGGTTCCTCCCGGTGGCGAGCGGGACCGCGGTGTCGGCCGCGATCCTGGTCGTCTCCCTGCGGGCGGCGGGGATCGAGCTGGGCGAGCCCGCGCTCTTGCTCGTGCTCGCCGGGCACCTGGCGGTTGCGACGATCTTCTTGCTCGGCTGGAGGGTCCGCTTCTTGGCCGCCTGCGAGGCCCGGCAGGGGCATGTCTGAGGTCGCGGACCCGCCTCCGTCCCGAAACCGGGTCTCGCGCGCGGGTTTGGAGGGTTGTCGATCGGCGCAGGGCTGCTAGCCTTTCCGCCGCCTTTCCTCGGGCCCCCCAGGCTCCCGCGGGGGTCCGGCGGGCCCGCCGGAAGCCCGCGGAGCAGCCGCGGCCGACCCCGGCGCTCCATGTTCTCCCTCCCTCCCTTCCGGGCGGTCGCCCGCTCGCCGCGTGACCGCGCGTCCTCCCGCCCGTCAAGCGAAGGCGATCGGATTCCGATGGTGGGGAGGCCGAGCCGAGGGAACGGGGCGCATCGCCGAGCGCGCGGGAACGAGCGCACGCCGGCCCCCAACAACTCCGCGCGCGGCCCTCGCCGAACGGGCTGAGCATCCTAACGAGAACAACCAACGTGGCTGAATCGAGCACCCCGGCCCTCTCCTTGCCTCCGAAGCGAATCGCGCTCGTCAACACGCTCTTCCTCGCGGGCGCCCACCTGCTCGCCCTCACCGGGCTCGTCTACCACCTGATGGAGTTCCACGTCGGGACGCTCGTCCTGGCACTGGTCTACGGGGCCTTCTGCGGTCTCGCGATCACCGGCGGCTATCACCGGCTCTTCGCGCACCCGACCTACAAGGCGAGCGGGCTCTTGCGCGCCTTCTACCTCTTCTTCGGCGCGGCCTCGGTGCAGAACTCGGCGCTCAAGTGGGCTGCCGACCACCGCGTGCACCACTCGCGCACGGACACGAACGAGGACCCCTACAACATCCGGCGCGGCTTCTGGTGGGCGCACATCGGCTGGGTGCTCTACTACGAGGGCGACACGGACCTCTCGACCGTGGGCGATCTGAAGGAGGACCGGCTGGTCCGCTTCCAGGACAAGCACTACGTCCTGCTCGCTCTGCTCTCGGGCGCGGTTCTGCCGGCGGCGATCGCGTCCCTGTGGGGCGACTGGCTCGGAGGTCTCCTGGTGGCGGGCTTCCTGCGCCTGGTCGTCGAGTGGCACTCCACCTTCTCGGTGAACTCGTTCACGCACATGGTGGGCTCGCAGCCCTACTGCAAGAAGGGCTCGGCGCGCGACAGTTGGCTGGTGGCGCTGATCACGCTCGGCGAGGGCTACCACAACTACCACCACCGCTTCCCGATCGACTACCGCAACGGCGTGCGCTGGTTCCAGTTCGACCCGACCAAGTGGTTCGTCTGGTCGATGTCGAAGCTCCGCCTGACGAAGGACCTGCGGCGGACGCCGGAGGCCCGTCGTCTGGCCGCGCTGGCGGCCACGCGCGAAGCGAGCCGCGCGGCGTAGGAGCCCTCGGCGGAGCCGGCGAGCCCCCGCGCGAGAAACCGCGAGAAAGCTGGCGCTTTCCTCCGCTGGACGACGTTCCCTCAGCTCAGGGGGAATGCCCGCGATCCGGCCTCTCGGGGGAGGGCGCCGGGTTCCAGCCGGGTGCACCCCGCCAAGGAGAGGGGAGCGCCCCGGGGTCCTCGATCGAGGGGACCCCGGGGCGCCGTTTCCCGGCCGGCGAGGA
>Ga0302046_10006186_pt1 | contig 10465 bp, 5 predicted proteins | sample RVTome_11_FD_200261 | JGI IMG/M metagenome (GOLD analysis project Ga0302046, IMG submission 200261) | Soil microbial communities from uranium-contaminated site in the Upper Colorado River Basin, Wyoming, United States - RVT147D111 (version 2) ... | reverse complement strand
TCACGATCTCGACCACCGTCAGGCCGCGCTTGGGGTCGAGCTTGGTACCCCAGAATTCCTCGAACCCGTGACGGACGTCGGCGGCCTCGACCGAGCGATAGTCGGGGAAGACCATCGGGATCAACCCAGCGTCCGACGCGCCTTGCACGTTGTTCTGGCCGCGCAGCGGATGCAGCCCGGTGCCGGGGCGGCCGACCTGCCCGGTGATCAGCGCCAGCGAGATCAGGCAGCGCGCGTTGTCGGTACCGTGCACCGACTGCGAGATGCCCATGCCCCAGAAGATGATCGAGGTGGTCGAGGTCGCATACAGCCGCGCGACCTCGCGGATCGTCGTCGCATCGATGCCGCAGACCGCGGCCATCTTCTCCGGGGTGAAGTCCTTCGTCCGCGCGGCGAGCGCCTCGAAGCCTTCGGTATGCGACTGCACGTATTGGCGGTCGGTCAGCCCTTCCTCGATGATCGTGTGGATCATCGCGTTCAGCAGCGCCACGTCGGTGCCCGGCTTGAACTGCAGGCTGTAGGTCGCGTGCCGCGACAGCTCCTGGCGCCGCGGATCGGCGACGATCAGCTTGGCGCCCCGCTTCGCCGCGTTCTTGAGATAGGTCGCGGCGACCGGATGGTTCTGCTCCGGCCGGGCGCCGATCACGATGATGCACTCGGCGTCCGCTGCCGCCGTGAAGGGCGCGGTCACCGCGCCCGAGCCGATGCCCTCCATCAGCGCGGCGACCGAGGACGCGTGGCAGAGCCGCGTGCAGTGATCGACATTGTTGGTGCCGAAGCCGGTGCGCACCAGCTTCTGGAACAGGTAGGCCTCCTCGTTCGAGCCCTTCGCCGAGCCGAAGCCTGCGAGCGCCGAGCCGCCATGCTCATCGAGGACCTTCTTCACGCCCGCGGCGGCGCGATCGAGCGCCTCGTCCCAGGTCGCCTCGCGGAAATGCGTCCAGGGATTGCCGGGATCGAGCCGAAGCGTGCCATCCTTCGGTGCGTCGGCGCGCCGGATCATCGGCTTGGTCAGCCGGTGCGGATGGGTGACGTAGTCGAAGCCGAAACGCCCCTTGACGCACAGCCGCTGCTCGTTGGCCGGGCCATCGCGGCCGTCGACGTACAGGATATTGTCGTCCTTGACATGCACCGTGGTCTGGCAGCCGACGCCGCAATAGGGACAGAGCGTCGCCACGTCGCGGTCCTCGAACCCCTGGCGCGTGCCGGCAGCGTCCAGGAGATTCGCCTCCATCAGCGCGCCCGTCGGGCAGGCCTGCACGCATTCGCCGCAGGCGACGCAGGTCGACTCGCCCATCGGATCGTCGAAGTCGAAGACGATCTTCGCGCCATGCCCGCGATAGGCCATGCCGATGACGTCGTTGACCTGTACCTCGCGGCAGGCGCGGACGCAGAGATTGCAGTGGATGCAGGCGTCCAGGTTGACCGCGATCGCGACATGGCTGGCGTCGCCCGCCGGCCTGGCCCGTGCCGGGAAGCGGCTGTCGGCGATGCCCATCGCGTCGGCCCAGTTCCAGAACTTCGAGCGCGGATCGTGAGCGGTCTCGCGCGCCGGCTGGTCGGCGATCAGCAGCTCCATCACCATCTTGCGCGCGCTTTTCGCCTTCTCGGACGCGCTGCGCACAACCATGCCCGGCGCCGGCTTGCGGATGCAGGAGGCGGCCAGCACGCGCTCGCCCTCGATCTCGACCATGCAGGCGCGGCAGTTGCCGTCCGCCCGGTAGCCCGGCTCCGGCGCGTAGCAGAGATGCGGGATCTCGGTGCCCTGGCGCGACGCGACCTGCCAGATGGTCTCGCCCGGCGCCGCCTCTACTTCCTTGCCGTCCAGCGTGAAGGTGATGGGGGCGCTCATGTCAGCTCCTCCGGAAAATACTTCAGGAGACACAGCAGCGGGTTCGGCGCGGCCTGGCCGAGACCGCAGATCGAGGCCGAGGCCATCGCCGCGCTCAGCTCGCGCAGCAGCGGCTCGTCCCATTTCTTTCCGGTCATCAGCATCGCCGCCTTCTCGGTACCGACGCGGCAGGGCGTGCACTGGCCGCAGCTCTCATCCTCGAAGAAGCGCATGAGGTTGAGCGCCGCCCCTTTGATATCGTCCTGGTCCGACAGCACGACAACCGCCGCCGAGCCGATGAAGCAGCCGTGCTGCTCCAGCGTGCCGAAATCGAGCGGGATGTCCGCCATGCGGGCCGGCAGAATACCGCCCGAGGCGCCGCCCGGCAGATAGGCCTTGAACCGGTGCCCGTCGGCCACGCCGCCGCAATACTCGTCGATCAATTGCTGCGCTGTGATGCCGGCCGGCGCCAGTTTGACGCCCGGGCTCTTCACCCGCCCCGAGACAGAGAAGCTGCGCAGACCGTTGCGGCCGTTCCGCCCCTCGCCCGCGAACCAGCCGGGTCCCTTCTGCACGATGTCGCGCACCCAGAACAGCGTTTCCACGTTGTGGATCAGCGTCGGCCGCCCGAACAGCCCGACCTGGCTCGGAAACGGCGGCTTGTGACGCGGCAGTCCGCGCTTGCCTTCGATGCTTTCCAGCATCGCCGATTCCTCGCCGCAGATATACGCGCCGGCGCCGCGCCGGAGATGGATCGCGCACCGACCGTTGAGGCCGCTATCTTCGACCCGGGCGATCGCTTGCTGGAGGATCGCACGCACCGCCGGATACTCGTCCCGCAGGTATATGTAGACGGCCTCAGCCTCGACGACCCAGGCGGCAACGAGCATGCCTTCCAGGAAACGGTGCGGGTCGCGCTCGAGATAGAAGCGGTCCTTGAAGGTGCCCGGCTCGCCCTCGTCCGCGTTCACCGCCATCAGGCGGGGGCCCTTCTCCTGGCGCACGAAGCGCCACTTGCGGCCGGACGGGAAGCCCGCGCCGCCGAGACCGCGGAGGCCGGAATCCTCCAGCGCCTTGATCAGCCCGTCGACGTCGCGCACACCGTCACGGCACTCGCGCAGCAGCGCATACCCGCCGCCGGCGGCATAGGCCTCGAACGCCGTGTGCGGCGGGATCTCCGGATGAACGTCGCCGGCCGCTGCCGCCTGGGCGACCGCACCCACATTCGCGTGGTCGACATGGCGATGCCCGACCTCGGCGACCGGCGCCGTGTCGCAGCGCCCCATGCAGGGCGCCCGCACGACGCGAACCGCCGGCCCGAGCTTTCCCGGCAGCGCCGCGCGCAGGTCGTCGCCGCCCGCCAGCGCGCAGGTCAGGCTGTCGCAGACGCGCACCGTGAGTGTGGGCGGCGGGGCCTCGCCGTCCAGCACGATGTCGAAATGCGCGTAGAAGGAAGCGACCTCGTACACCTCGGCCATGGCGAGACGCATCTCCGCCGCGAGCGCCTGCAGATGCGGTGCGGCGAGGCAGCCGTATTTATCCTGGATAAGGTGCAGATGCTCGATCAGCAGATCGCGGTCGCGCGGCCGGTCGCCGAGGAGCGCCGCGACCTCGTCCCTCGCCCGCGACTCGAGCTGGCGGCCCTTGGGAAAAGCCGGCGACCGGCGCCGGCCCGATCCAGGATCGATCTGCCGCCGCGGCCCGCCGCCGATTGCATCAGTATTGGTCATCGTCGCTCATTCCCGAAGCGAAACCGCCCCGTACATTACGTGAGCGATAGGGGGATATCCAACAAGGGCGACCGCCCTCTTGCAATCATCGGCGCTCAATGCGCGGTCGCAAGATGCCGATTCGCATCGTCGTCAGCGTAAGCTTATGATCTGGTATACAGTATGATAAATTCGTAATACTTGGAAGCCACGCTTCAATGGCGCGGCTGGCTGACCGGGCCCCTCAAGGGCCGGGCAACGAGCGCTCGCTGGTGCATCGGGCTATTGAATCGGGCTTGCGGCGATTTCGGTATTTGGTATACTGAATACCAAATACCGAAGGTTTGATGCCGGCCCCCGCAACATGGGGAGGCCGTGAGCGCATTGTCCACGATCAAGCGAATACTCCATGTCCTCAGCCAAGCTACTCGTCACGCCGATCGACGCAAACTTCGTCCTCAAGAACAAGGTCTATGACGGGCTGAAGCAGGCGATCCTCGACATGAACGTCTATGCCGAGCTGGGCGAGACACGGCTCGACGAGCGGCAGCTTTCCGAGGATTTCGGCGTCAGCCGCACGCCCGTCCGCGAGGCGATCACCCGCCTGGAGCAGGAAGGCTTCGTCAAGGTCATCCCGCGCCGCGGCGCCTTCGTCGTCCGCAAGACGAAGAAGGAAGTTCTCGAGATGATCACCGTCTGGGCCGCGCTCGAGAGCATGGCCGCCCGGCTGATCACGGAACGCGCCTCGGATGCCGAGATCGCGTCGCTCCGGCGGATGTTCGCGACCTTCGACAACGACCGGGTCCGGGCGCAGATCGACGAATATTCCGAGACGAACATCGATTTCCATCAGGCCATCCTGAGCATGAGCAAGTGCGACCTGCTCAACCAGATGGCGGAGAACCTGTTCGCCCATATGCGCTGGATCCGCATGCGGACGATCGCCGAGGACGACCGCGCAAGCCGGTCGATCATCGATCACATGAATATCATCGAGGCCCTGGAGCAGCGCGACGCCGATCTGGCGGAGCGGCTCGTGCGCGAGCACACCTTCGGGCTCGCTTCGCATGTGGACATGACCGCGCACTATCTGGACTGACGTTGACAGATGAGCTCGCCGCGACAGGGCAAGACGACTCTGAGGGAGAAAAACCCATGGCAGTTTCCGAGACTGTTCCCGAGGCCCAGCTGACCGACGGATTCCACCTGGTCATCAATGCGCTGAAACTGAACGGCATCAACACGATCTTCAACGTGCCCGGCATTCCGATTACCGATCTCGGACGCTTCGCCCAGGCGCAGGGAATGCGCGTGATTTCTTTCCGTCACGAGCAGAACGCGGGTCAGGCCGCCGCCATCGCGGGCTTCCTGACCAAGAAGCCGGGCATCTGCCTTACCGTGTCGGCGCCAGGCTTCCTCAACGGTCTCACGGCGCTCGCCAACGCGACGACGAATTGCTTTCCGATGATCCTGATCAGCGGCTCGTCCGAACGCGAGATTGTCGACCTGCAGCAGGGCGATTACGAGGAGATGGACCAACTGGCCGTCGCCAAGCCGCTGTGCAAGGCGGCCTTCCGGGTACTGCACGCCCAGGATATCGGCATCGGCATCGCCCGCGCTATCCGCGCCGCCTGTTCGGGCCGGCCGGGCGGCGTCTATCTCGACCTGCCCGCCAAACTCTTCGGCCAGACCATGGATTACGAGGACGGCCTGAAGTCCCTGGTCGAGGTCGTCGACCCAGCACCGGCACAGCCCCCCGCTCCGGAGTCCGTGACGCGCGCCCTTGATGTGCTGAAAGGCGCCAAACGGCCCCTGATCATCCTCGGCAAGGGCGCCGCCTACGCCCAGGCCGACGAAGAGATTCGCGCCTTCGTCGAAAAGTCCGGTATTCCCTACCTGCCCATGAGCATGGCCAAGGGCCTGCTTCCCGACGACCACCCGCAGTCCGCGGGCGCCGCGCGGTCGTTGGTGCTGAAGGAATCCGACGTCGTGATGCTGATCGGGGCGCGACTCAACTGGTTGCTGTCGCACGGCAAGGGCAAGGCATGGGGCGAGCCCTACTCCAAAACTTTCATCCATGTCGACATCGAGCCGAAGGAAATGGACAGCAACGTGGCCATCACCGCCCCTGTGGTCGGCGACATCGGGTCCTGCGTGTCCGCGATGTTGGCGCAAATGGGCGAGGATTGGACCGCACCGCCGGCGGACTGGGTCGCCAGCGTGCGGGACAAAGTGCAAACCAACGTCGAACGGATGGGCCCCCGACTGCGCAACAACAACTTCCCGATGGACTTCCACGGCGCGCTTGGCGCCCTGCGCGACATCATCAAGGCACAACCCGACACGATCCTGGTGAACGAGGGCGCCAACACGCTCGATTTCGCCCGCAGCATCATCGACATCTACAAGCCCCGAAAACGCTTGGATGTCGGCACCTGGGGCGTCATGGGGATCGGCATGGGCTTCGCCATCGCGGCGGCCGTCGTGACGGGTAAGCCGGTGCTCGCGGTCGAGGGCGATAGCGCCTTCGGCTTCTCCGGCATGGAGATCGAGACGATCTGCCGATACAACCTCCCGGTCTGCGTTGTCGTCTTCAACAACAACGGCATATACCGCGGTACCGACGTCAATCCGTCCGGCGGTTCGGACGCGGCGACGACGGTGTTCGTCAAGGGCTCCCGCTACGACAAGATGATTGAGGCCTTCGGCGGCGACGGCGTCAACGCGACGACGCCGGACGAACTGCGGGAAGCGGTCGAGAAGGCTCTGGCCTCCGGCCGCCCGACGCTGGTCAACGCGGTGATCGACGAGAAAGCCGGTACCGAGAGTGGCCGCATCGGCAACCTCAATCCGACGAGTGTGGTCGCCCAGCAGCAGAAGAAATGATTCAAATTCTCCGCATTCAACGCCAGCCCGGTAGGAGCCCGCCATGAAAGCGCTTGAAGGCGTAAAAATTCTGGATTTCACCCACGTACAGTCGGGCCCGACATGCACGCAGCTGCTTGCCTGGCTCGGAGCGGACGTCATCAAGGTCGAACGGCCTGGCGTCGGCGACGCGACGCGCAAGCAGCTTGTCGACGTTCCGGGCGCCGACTCGCTGTATTTCACGATGCTCAATCACAACAAGCGCTCCATCACGCTCAACACCAAGCACGAGACCGGCAAGGCGGTCCTCGAACGGCTGGTCAAGGAATGCGACGTGATGGTCGAAAACTTCGCGCCGGGCGTCCTGGACCGCATGGGGTTCAGCTGGGATCGCATCCACGAGCTCAATCCGCGCATGATCCTGGCGTCGGTCAAGGGGTTCGGCCCCGGCCCGTACGAGGACTGCAAGGTCTATGAGAATATCGCCCAGTGCACCGGCGGCTCGGCCTCGACGACGGGCTTTCTGGACGGTCCGCCGTTGGTCACCGGCGCGCAGATCGGCGATAGCGGCACCGGGCTCCACCTCGCCCTCGGCATCGTTACCGCACTGTTTCAGCGAGAACAAAGCGGGCGTGGCCAGAAAGTGCTCGCCCCCATGCAGGACAGCGTGCTGAATCTCTGCCGCGTCAAGCTGCGCGACCAGCAGCGGCTGCAGAAGGGCCCATTGACGGAGTACAGCCAGCACGGCCAGGGTATCCCCTTCGGCGATTCCGTTCCGCGCGCCGGCAACGATTCCGGCGGCGGCCAGCCGGGCTGGATTCTCAAGTGCAAAGGCTGGGAAACCGATCCGAATGCCTATGTCTACTTCATCACCCAGGCCGCGGTGTGGGGCAAGATCTGCGACCTGATCGGCGAGCTCGGCTGGAAAGACGATCCCGCCTATGCCACGCCGAACGCCCGGCTCGACAAGATCCCGCAGATCTTCGACCGCATCGAGGCGTGGACGAAGACCATGGACAAGTTCGACGTCACGGACGCCTGCAATCCGCTCGATATTCCCTGCGGTCCGATCCTGTCGATGAAGGAGCTGGCGGAGGAGCCGTCGCTGCGCGAGACCGGCACGATCGTGGAAGTCGACCATCCGGAGCGCGGGCCCTACCTTTCCGTCGGCTGCCCGATCAAGCTTTCCGACAGCCCCGTGGAGGTCAAGCGCTCGCCGCTTCTCGGCGAACACACCATGGAGATACTTCGGGACGTGCTCGGCTATTCGGGCGAAGAGCTCGAGCGCGTGGTCAAATCGGGCGCCGTGGGGGCACCGCAATGACCGCACGAAGCTAAGCGTGCCTGACTGAAGTCTCACCAGATAGCGCGGCGCGATCGACCGGCGAAAAGAACCCAATCAAAATTTCGGGTAACATAGACCGCGCAACACCGACCGTGCGCCATCGACAAGACGCCGCCACGCGCGGGTTTTTCTTCAAATAGTTACGACCTCAGGGAGGAGGCCATGGCCATCAATAAGAAAGCAGTTCGTTCCGTGCTCGACAAGGCAATCAAGGCCAAGCGCAGCGCGCTGACGGCGGAGGAATGCAAGAAGATCTGCGAGGCCTACGACATCCCCCTGCCGCGCGACGGCATGGCGGACTCTCCCAACAAGGCCGCGACCCTGGCGAAGCGGCTCGGCTTCCCCGTCGTCATGAAGATCCAGTCCGAGGACATCCTGCACAAGACGGATGCCGGCGGCGTCATCGTCGGCGTCAACAGCGCGGCGGACGCCAAGAAAGCCTACAACACGATCCTCAAGAATGCGCGCGCCTACAATAAGAAGGCCCGCATTGGTGGCGTCCAGGTGCAGAAGATGCTGTCTTCGGCCGGCGCCCAGGAAGTGCTGGTCGGCGCGGTCACCGACCCCAGCTTCGGCAAGCTGGTCGCCTTCGGCCTCGGCGGCGTGCTGGTCGAGATCATGAAGGACATAACCTTCCGCCTCGCGCCGGCGACGAAGTCCGACGCAATGGCGATGCTGCAGGGCATCCAGGGGGCGGAAATCCTGAAAGGCGTGCGCGGCGCCGATCCCGTCGACCGACAGGCGCTCGCCGCGATCATCCAGAACGTCTCCAAGCTCGTCTCCGATTTCCCGGAGATCGCGGAAATGGACCTGAATCCGATCTTCGCGCGCAAGAAGGGCGCAACCGCGGTCGACGTCCGCATCCTGCTCGACCTCAAGCCGAAGGCGGCGCCGTTCCGCCCGTCGCAGGCCGCCATCCTGGCGTCCATGAAGCGCATCATGAACCCGGAGTCCGTGGCGGTCATCGGCGCCTCGTCCGAGGACGGCAAGATCGGCAACTCGGTGATGAAGAACCTGATCAACGGCGGCTACAAGGGCAAGATCTACCCGATCAACCCGCGCGCCGAGGATGTGCTCGGCTACAAGTGCTACAAGTCGGTGAAGGACATTCCGGGCGTCGTCGACGTCGCGGTCTTCGCCATTCCGGCCAAGTTCGTCGCCGGCGCGCTCGAGGAGGTCGGCCAGAAGAAAATCCCGGGCGCGGTCATGATCCCGTCCGGCTTCGCGGAGACCGGCGAGGTCGAGTTGCAGAACGAGATGCTGGCGGTCGCCCGCAAATACAACGTGCGGGTCATGGGGCCGAACATCTACGGCTTCTACTACACGCCGAAGAATCTCTGCGCGACCTTCTGCACGCCGTACGACGTCAAGGGCAAGGTCGCACTGTCCTCGCAGAGCGGCGGCGTCGGCATGTCGATCATCGGCTTCAGCCGCTCGACCAAGATGGGCGTGTCCGCGATCGTCGGCCTCGGCAACAAGTCGGACCTCGACGAGGACGACCTGCTGATCTATTTCGAGCAGGATCCGAACACCCAGGTCATGGCGATGCACCTGGAGGACCTCAAGGACGGCCGCGCCTTCGCCGAGGTCGCCAAGCGGGTCTCGAAGAACAAGCCGATCATCGTGCTCAAGGCGGGCCGCACGGCGATGGGCGCACGCGCCGCCGCCTCGCACACCGGCGCGCTCGCCGGCAACGACAAGATCTACGAGGACGTGCTGAAGCAATCCGGCGTGATCCGGGCGCGCACGCTTAACGACATGCTGCAGTTCGCGCGCGGCCTGCCGAAGTTGCCGACGCCGAAGGGCGAGAATGTCGTGATCATCACCGGCGCCGGCGGCTCGGGCGTGCTGCTGTCGGACGCCTGCGTCGACAACGGCCTGCAGCTCATGCGCATGCCGAAGGACCTGGATGCCGCGTTCCGGAAGTTCATCCCGCCCTTTGGCGCGGCCGGCAACCCGGTCGATATTACCGGCGGCGAGCCGCCGGCAACCTACGCCAACACGATCAAGCTCGGCCTCGAAGACGACCGCATCCACGCGCTGATCCTCGGCTACTGGCACACCATCGTCACGCCGCCGATGGTCTTTGCCGAGCTGACCGCGCGGGTGGTGGAAGAGGCGCGGCAGAAAGGCATCAACAAGCCGGTGGTCGCCTCGCTGGTCGGCGATATCCAGGTCGAAGAGGCATCCGAATATCTTTATGACCGCGACATCGTCGCCTATCCATACACGACGGAGCTTCCGGTCAACGTGCTGGGGGCGAAATACCGTTGGGCGCGCTCGGCCGGGCTGCTTTAGTCTAAGGACGAACAAATTTTTGGGGCCGCAGCGATGCGGCCCCATTTATTTCGACGGCGCAGCTTGTGGGGCGACAGGCGCGCCGCAATTCGCTATGGTCTGCGCCTACGAAGCCCCATACACCAACGGACCGCCGCCGTGCGCCTCAAGGCCGCAAGATCCTGTCTCGTCGTCACCAGCTTCCTGAACGAAGGCAATGCCGATACGCCCTGCCCCGACTGGCTGCTGGCCAACATCGCGCTGCTGACGACGGCGGCGCAGCGGCTCGACGTGCCGCTTTTCATGGCGCTTGGCAGCGCCACGCCGATCACGGCCCTGACCTTCCGCCTGAGCCCGCCGCCGTCGGATTCGCGCTCGGTTCCGGGATTCGCGACGCGCGAATGCATCATCGACGGCCTGCCCGACATGATGCGGCGG
>Ga0302046_10006185_pt1 | contig 10467 bp, 1 predicted proteins | sample RVTome_11_FD_200261 | JGI IMG/M metagenome (GOLD analysis project Ga0302046, IMG submission 200261) | Soil microbial communities from uranium-contaminated site in the Upper Colorado River Basin, Wyoming, United States - RVT147D111 (version 2) ... | reverse complement strand
ACTTCCACTTCCCGTATCACAACTCGCTGTCGGAGGAGTTGCTGAAGGCGGAAGGCAAGGGAGTCATCGCCGCGTTCTCGCCGACCGGGCTTAGCCTCAACGGCCCGGCGCATCAATTCCACAAGGCCCTCCTCAACCAGATCCTGAGCCATGAGCACGAGCGGCTGGGTGATTCCATCCTTGCGGGCCAGGCGGCCTACGCCCAAAGCGGAGCGTTTCCCGAGCTTTTGAGCATCTATCACTTGCTCGGGGATCCGGCGCTTCGGCACCGCTGATCGATCCGGGGCTTTTCCGTTCGCAGTCAATGGAGGGAATGTTCCCCACAAACTCGTGGGGGTGCCCCCACGGCTCCGTCCATGCCGCCCGTGTCGGCAGTCGCTTGTTCCCCCCCCAGCTTGTTTGAATCTCAGACACTTAGCCTGACGGCAATCTTCTCGACGTAACGGGCCTTCCGGGCACGCATGTTGCAAAAAAAGCCTCCCAAAGGTTCACCGGAGCCTTTCCCGAGAACGACCAAGAGTGGCTTCGGCCACAAGGAGCGAAAGGATCCCGCCCCGCGGTCGGAGCATCGACGGATGGCAGCACACATGGTACGCCGGCAGGGCATCGACAAGAGGAGCAAGGAAAAAGCCGTCTTCAGTTTGGAGATGCCTCAACAACTGTATACAGCCGTGAGTTGCCTTGGGCGGCGTCGCTTCGCTCCACCGCTGCTCGGAGCCGCGTTGCTCCTTTGCGCTCTCCCCTCGCGTCCTGCTTATGGCTCGATCGGCCTGGTTCAGAACCTCGGAACAGCCAACTCCGACCCCAAGACAGCGGGCACGACGCTCAGCATCACGCTCACGGGTGCGGTGACGAACGGCAACAGCATCATCGTGTCGTTTGCCATGGACACGGGAGGGGGAGTCGTGAGCTGTTCCGACGATTCGGGTGGAGGGCACACCTACAGCCTCGATGTCGACTTAAACATCAGCGCTAGCGTGCGAACAGTCATCTGCTCCGCCCATAATGTCCAGAACGTCAACGTTGGCACGACCATCACCGTGACCCATCCCAACGTGGCCGCCCGTGCCATGTCGGTTGCGGAATTCCAGGGTCTTGCCAAGACATCCCCCCTCGATAAGATCGGGGGGGGCGTCGGGTCGGGTACCAATCCCTTGTCGGGTACGGCGACGACGACGGTGCCCGTTGAGCTTCTGGTGGGGGCGATTGGCGTCGAGGGACCCATTGCGGACACGTTCACGCCAACCTCCCCCTGGAACTCTCTGCCGAGGGATGGGACGAGCGGGGGAGGGCCCACGAGCAACATCACCATCAACCCCGAGTACCAAATCGTCGGGATCACCGGTACCTACCAGTCGAGCGGAACTACCGCCAACCGAAACTGGGCGGCGGCGATTGCCACCTACAAGGTAGATTCGACGGCGCCTACGTCCCTCTTTTCCAAAGTCGGCACCTTCACCGCGAGCGGGCCCACCCAATCCATAACCGGCTTGGGATTCTGGCCGAAGGCGGTCATCTTCTTTTGGACGCCGCAAACCGCCGCCGGTTTTGCCTCGCACGCCGCCGCCGGCTATGGCTTTGCCGCCGATGACCTGACCCAAAGAGCGGTGGTGTTTGCCGAGGACGACGACCGGACGTCGACCAATTTCAACGGTCGATCCCGCCAGACGGCAACCGCCTGTATCCTCATGGCGTCCGGCACGCCGCCGATAGCCAGCGGGACGACGACCCAGGCCCAACTGACTGCGGTGAACGCCGACGGGTTCGACCTGAGCTGGAGCGTCGCGCCAGCGGCATACCTCATCCACTATCTCGCGATCGGCGGGGGCGACGTGACCGAGGCCACGATCCAGACTCAAAAGCCTGCGGCAGGTACTGGATCGGAATCTTTCACCGGCGTGGGATTCAAACCAGACTTCTTGATGTTCCTCTCGATCGACAACGACCCGCTCGATGCGTGGGTGAACGCGGCCCCGAGCGCGAGTGGTTTGGGAGCGAGGGTCAGCCTGGGTTTTGCCGGCAACTCGGGAGGAACGATCACGCAGGGAGCGGTAACTGCCACGGCAATGTCCCGGGGGCAAAACAATGCAATCGGTACGGTATGGCAAATGTTCGGTCGCGCCATCCTGGAGAAGGACGCGGCGGCAGCCAGCAAGGATTTCGAAGCGCGGGTGACCTCCTTGGATGCCGACGGGTTCACCCTCGACAAGATTCTCAACACGGCAGGGACCGAAACGAATTTTCATTATCTTGCGCTGAAAGGGGGGCGGTACAACATAGGCACCATCTTCAAACCGGTGGCCACCGGGCCCCAAAGTTACACCGGGCTCGGCTTCATACCCCACGGTATGCTGTTTGCCTCCAAGAACATTGGAACGTCCGCGAATCCCAACTCTGGTGAGGCTGGCCGGATCTCGTTCAGTGCCGCCGATTCGAGGAATCTTCAAATTCCCGCACCGCCCAATCAAGCGGCGACGTTTTTTGCCACCCAGGTCGATGCTGGATCTGACAACGATAACAGTTGGGTGAGGCAAGCCGCATCCACGAGCAAGGTCATCTATCTTGCCCAGCCTGGGGACTGCCCTACCACTTGGCCCGAGGGAGCTAATCCGCTTCAGTGCTCGGCGGGTCCCCGACTCATCGCCGACGCGGATGTGACCAGCTACGACGCGAATGGATTCACGCTCAACTGGACGACCGCGGACAACGTCAACGTGAACAATCTGACGAACGAAAACAACGCCGAGATCATTACGGTGGCGTTTGGCAACACCACGACCTCGGTGGATCTAACCTCGTTCACCGCTACCGGATTGGACATGGAAGTTCTCCTGCACTGGGAGACAGGCTCTGAGATCAAGAATCTGGGATTCCACTTGTATCGTTCAGTCTCTGAAGCGGGTCCGTACGAGCGGGTCACCGCGACGGTGATACCTGGCTTGGGCTCGTCGCCGCAAGGGGCGAAGTACACGTATCGCGATTCGGGTCTGACCAACGGCGTGACGTATTACTACAAGCTGGAGGATATCGAGACGACGGGAGCGACGGAGCTCCACGGTCCGGTGTCGGCAACGCCCGAGGCGGGGGCCTCGGCCGGAGAAGGCGAGGCGTTGCCGGGTGAAGAAGGTGGAGAGGAAGAAGGCGGCTCGGAAGGAAGCGAATCGTCCCGCATCACCTACGGAAGCCCTTGGGAGAACGAGGTCCGGCTTCGCCAGGTCAATGGCCGGACGCTGGAGTTGGAGCTTCTGACGAAGGGTTTCTACGCCTATCCGGAAGAAGACGGAAGTGTGCGGTTGGTGGTACCTGGCCTGGAGCTCTTTGCGGCACCCGGCGAGCCGGCGGTGCCGGTGTACCGCGGCCTGGTGGAAGCGCTGGCGGGACTGCAGGTAAGGGTGAACCGTGTTCGTGTGGACGATGTGGACATTTTCACGAGCCTGAGGCCGAGCTCGACCGAGGCGCCGTCAGTGATTGGCTCGGCGGACGGGACGACGCGAGCGGGGAAGAAGAAGGTCAAGCGGAAGTTCCTCAAAGGCAAGGGCCTCTATCCGGAAAAGCCGGCACGGTTGGTGGAAGTGGTGTTCCAGGAAGAGTTGAAGAAGGCTCTGGTGGAGATGTCGCCGATTCGTTGGGACGAAGACGGGGCCCGGCTGTTGCTGGCGAAGCGGATGACAGTGCGGGTGAGTTTTGCGGGGGTAGAGCCCTCGGAGAAGGCGTTGGCGAAGGGAGGAGGCCGGCGTCACGTGGAAACGCACGAAAGCCGCGACATGCTGGCCCGGTTCGTCACGCAAGAGGCCGGTCTGTATGGAGTGCGGTTCGAAGACGTGTTCGGGGCGGGAGCGCCGGCGATCGAGACGAGCAAGCTGCGTCTGAGCCGGCAAGGAGAAACGGTGGCGTTCCGGGTGATGCCGGGAGCGAAGAAGTTCAACCGGAAGTCGGTTCTGTACTTCATCAGCGAAGGGGCGGATGCGAACCCGTACGGCCAGGAAGCGGTATATGAGCTGGAGCGGAGCGATGCGGGCGTGGTGATGGACAAGTTGGACGCCCAGCCCTATGGCTCCCAGGTCTTGGAGTACTGGAGAACGGTGAGGCGGGAAGAGAACCTATTGTACCAGGCGGCCTACATCGAAGCGGAGGACGTATGGCAATGGGATTGGATCTTCGGTCCGATGACGAAGGACTTCTCCTTCCAGGTGGAGAACCTGGCCGCGAGCCCGGATGCTTCCAAGCTAGACATATGGCTTCAGGGGGCGAGTGACTTTCCCGAAGACCCGGATCACCACGCGCGCGTGTACGTGAACGGGACGCTGGTGGCGGAAGAATGGTGGGATGGAGAGACCGGAGTTCACGTCACGGCGGAGGTGGGTCCGGGTGTCCTTCACGAAGGCGCAAACGAGCTGCAGATCGAAGAGGTGGGCGACACGGATGCCTTGTACTCGATGATCATGCTGGACCGATTCGAGGTGAGCTACCCATCGCAGTTGGTGGCAGACGACGGCGAGCTCACGGGCGGCTTCCGGCAATCGGGAACGGCGTGGGTGTCGGGCCTCGAGAACGCCTATGCCTTCGACCTCACGGGCGAGCACCCGTTGTGGCTGGATGGAGTCAACCACCAGGAAGGTGTGGGATTCGGAGCGGAAGCAGGGCACCAATATTTGCTCGTCAGCGATAGCACGGTGCGTTCGCCGGAGGTGAGAAAGCCGCCGGTGACCAGCCTGAGGAGCGAAATCAATGCCGCGGAGTACCTGGTAATCGGCCCGCGGGAGTTCTTGAGCGCCGCGGAGCCGCTGTTGCGGTACCGACTGAACGAGGGACTGCGTACGATGGCGGTGGCGGTGGAGGACATCTACTCCGTGTTCGGCTACGGGGAGGAGACGGCGGAGTCGATCCACGAGTTCTTGAGCTATGCGTACCATCACTTCAACGAGCCGACGGTAAGGTACGTAGTGTTGTTGGGCGATGCGACGTACGACCCCAAGGATTACTTGGGGACGGGAGTGGTGAACCAGGTCCCGGCGAAGATGGTGAAGACACAGTTCGTGTGGACGGCGTCGGATCCGTGGTTGGCGGCGGTGAATGGAGAGGACCTGTTGCCGGACGTCGCCATCGGGAGACTGCCAGCGGCCTCGGTGGAAGAGGTCAAGTCCATGGTGGCGAAGATCCTGGCCTACGAAACTGGAGAAGCCGATCCGGGTGCTCCTGTTGTTCTGATCACGGACAATCCGGACCAGGCGGGAGACTTCGACTGGAATGCCCAGGACCTGTCCGACACCATCCTCTATGGTCTCGACGTCGGGACGATCCAGCTATCCGAGCTCGGTACGGCGGCAACTAGGAGTGCGATCCTGAACGCGTTCGACGAGGGGCCGTCGATCATGAGCTACATCGGCCACGGCGGGATTGAAGTGTGGGCGAACGAAAACCTGTTCCACCGGGAGAGCGTGGATTCGTTGTCGCCGCAATCGCAGCAGCCGCTTCTGTTCACCATGAACTGCCTGAACGGATACTTCCATTTCCCGTATCGCAACTCGTTGGCCGAGGAGCTTCTTAAAGTAGAGGGGAAGGGGATCGTCGCAGCCTTCTCGCCGAGCGGTCTCAGTCTCGATTGGCCAGCACACCGTTTCCACCGGGCGCTTCTCGATCAGGTCGTGAATGGAGAGCACCAGCGCCTGGGAGACGCCATCCTCGCCGGCCAGTCCGACTATGCCAACACAGGAGCCTTCCCCGAGCTTCTGAGCATCTACCATTTGCTGGGTGATCCGGCTCTTCGTTTGCGTTAAGACAACACGAAACATTCCATTCAATACCTACCCCTCGTTTACGCACGTTCACTTTTGTCGCATTGGCGCCGCGTCTCACCATATGGGGATCTCTAGAGGAACCGTGGCCAACCCCCCACACACAGCCTGAACCGGAAAGAAGCTCTTACTCTATGTGACTGATTCCAAAAGCCTAGTTCGATAACACTATCGGCATTGCTCTTGCTTTAACCCCACGCGAACGAACGATCTCTGTCCGATGATCTGTGTCTTGGCCCGGTGACAATTTGCTTACGTTAGTATTCCCACAATTTAGAGCGCGTTTACTGAAAACTCTCCCTCTTCTCATGGTGGCCCTCTGCCTCCCTGCGCCCCTTTTCTCCGCCGAAGTGACCATCGATTCCGATGCACAGGTGAACCACGAGGTGTGGGAAAGTCAGGGCGCGGCTGTCGTCTTCACCTGTGACCAGATTGGCTATGTCTTTTACCTGGATGCATTCGACAGCACCTCTGGAATTCCAACGTATCGGCAGACCATGGATGGAGGCGTCACCTGGGGACCGGCCGTGGCCATCACTTCCCGGACCGACATCGAGGATCTGGGTGGCATCTGGTATGACCGTTGGACGCCGGGGGATACGACCGGCACGAAAATCCATATCAGCTATTACTCCGGCGTGAGCGACGACACCGTTTACTACCGAAGCCTGGACACGACAGATAACTCGCTAAGTAGCGAGGTCCTGGTCGCTGACATGAGCAACATCAACCAGGATGACGGTCACACATCGATCACGAAAGCCACCGACGGCGACATCTTTCTCTATGCCGCGAGCCCCAACGTTCGAAACGTTTGGAGATCCATCGACAACGGCGCGAGCTGGACATCCACGTCCGCTACCTTTCTGGACGATGATGACGATCAGGGGAACCTCATGCCGCTCTCCGGGGGAGACGTTCTGCTGACGTGGTTCGATACGACGGCGCGTACGATCGTTTCCCGTGTCTTGACGAATGCCCTGGCGTGGGATGGCGCCAGCGCCACGGTGGCCACCGACATCAATTTCACCAGTCACATATGGGCCAGCACATGGGGTAGCTCCATCGATAAAACCTCCGGCGATGTCTTTCTTGCCGTCAATGATTGCCCTGAAAATCCCACTCTTCCTTGTTCTCCCACCGCGGACGCGAGCATCGAGACTTTCTTTTACGATGAGAGCCTTCGTTCGTGGTCTCAAAGAACTAATGTCTTGAGCAATGACGCTACACCAGGTCTTCGAGACGTCAAGGTATCCATCGACGAGAACACTGGCGATATTTACATCGTCTATCACCGGGGAGGCACCGGTGGTCAGGTCTACTACAAGAAATCGACCGACGGGATGGTGAGCTGGGGCCTAGAAACCCAGATCAGCACGACGGCCGACGATCACAGGGTCGTCCGGCCCAACCTGATGAGCGACGAGCGGCTCTATGCGGTCTGGTTCAACGACGATTTGTCCGATATCCTGGGCAACACCATCGTCGATCTCACATCGACTACCCCAACTCTCACCTTGACCGATCATGATTCCGGGCAGGTCGGCGACGTACTCACGACTACCTCCCCGGTCACCGACGTTTTCTACCGCTTCAACCTGGCACGATCCGGTACAGTCACCGTCAACAACATCCGGGTCAATTTCACGACCGGCGGAGGAATCGGTGACGTCGACGTTACCAACGGTGAGCTCTACCGCGACGAGAACAACGACGGGGCCTGGGACGTCGGTGACACGCTGCTGTTGGGCGGAGTAGCGCCCGCTGGCGGCGTGCTGGCGTTCAACGGCTTGGGCGAAGATCCTGGGGCAGGAACGAACTATCTGGTACGCGCCACCATCGATAACCTCGTCAACGGTGATAACACGACGTTCTCGGTGAACTTCGGGGACATCGACGTCGTCGAAGCCGGTGTCAACGAGTGTGGCACCATGACCGACGCCGTCCACATCCAAGATCTATTTCTAACGCTGGCCAACCACAGCTTGGGCCAAGTGCCCGACCGGTTCACCGCCGTGACGCCGGTGACCGATGTCCTTTTCCGCTTCAACCTGACCGCGACCGGCACGGTCACGGTGGACGTCTTGCGCGTCAACTTCACGACGGCTGGAGGCATTCTCAATGCGGACGTCTCGGTGGGTCAACTTTGGGAGGATGTCAACGACGACGGTGTCATCGACGGAGGCGACACGCAGATAGGCGGAAACGTGACGCCGGTGGGCGGTGTGCTGACGTTCAACACCGACTTCTCACCGAGCGGGAGCGGCACCAATTACTTGGTACGAGCCACCGTGGCAAATCTCCTGGGCGGGGACACGACCACCTTTTCGGTGGGCGCCGCCGACATCGATCCGCTCGAAGCCGGCGTCGTCGAATCGGGCTCTGTAACCAACGCCATCCATACCCAGGATAGCGTCATCGATCTCACCCAAGGCCACTACCGTTGGCGCAACGACGATGGGGTAGAAGGCTCAACCGTCATCAGCTTCCAAAAGGGTGACGGGAAAGGAGCCCCTTCTGAGACCGACGACTCGTGGCTGGACGCTGGTTTGCCAAATGACAACCACGGCACCGATGTCGAGGCAGAGATCGATGGTTCCTCTCCGCACGCGCACTCGGTTTTGAAATTCCCAACCATCTTCGGCGGCGGCGCCAACCAGGTTCCTCTTGGTGCCACCATCACCAGCGCCACCTTGATCCTCTACATCGCCGGCACAGGTGATGATCCGGCCGTTTATCAGCTCACCGAGAGCTGGGTCGAATCGGAGGTGACCTGGAATGACCGGAGCACTGGAGTGGCTTGGACCAACGCCGGCGCGGACGGCGCGGGGTCGCACAAACCGACGTCCGAAGGCAACTTTCCCGCGGGTACCGGTGGATTCCAAAGCATCGACGTAACCGGCAGTGTCCAGAATTGGTCTGACGGCGAGACGAATGAGGGTTGGGTCTTTCTAGATACCGGGGGAGGTGGGGTCCAATTCGAAACAAGCGAAGCCGCCACTTTGTCGCGCCGGCCCGAGCTCCAGGTGACCTATTCAGCGAATGCCGCCACCTGGGCGGCGGCGGAAGACACCAAGCTTTTCGGGCTTGCGAAGAACACCATCAAGCGGGTTCGCTTCGAGCTGTCGAACGAGGGCAACACGAGCTCCGGGGCGGTGACGTACCAGCTCCAGGTGGCGGAGACCGCCACTTGCAGTGCGGGGACCTACGACGCCTTGGCCGTCACTGGACACTGGGAGATCGTGGATTCCGGCTTCATTACCGACGGCGACCCTACCGCGGACATCATCCCGGGCCTTACCGACGAGGCAACCACGTTTGTGTCGGGTGAGTTGAAAGATGCGAGTGATACGACTGGAAACATCGCCTTAGGTGTGGACCAGTTCACGGAGATCGAGTTCGCAATTCAGGCCACCGCCTTGGCCACCGACGGCGGCGATTACTGCTTCCGGCTCTACGACGCCACGAACAACCAGGTCCTCGATACCTACACTGTCTACGCCGAGGTCCAGCTCGCGGGGGCAGGCGGTGCCAGTCTGACCCTCGCGGACCATGACGCGGGTCAGATCGGAGATCGATTCGGCACGGCCACGCCCGTTACCGAGGTTCTCCTCCGGTTCAAGCTCACTGCCAGTGGGACGGTGACGGTCGACAATCTTCGCGTCCAGTTCACGACCGGCGGTGGCGTACTGGACGCCGACGTCACAAGCGCGAGGCTATACGAAGACGTCAACAACAATGGGCTCTTCGACAGTGGAACCGATACTCTCATTCAAGGGGGAGTGAACGCCTCGGGCGGCCAGCTTCTCTTTACCCAGGATTTTGCACCAACCAGCTCTGGAACCAACTATTTCATCCGCGTCACGGCGGACAACCTCGTTGCCGGCGATACTACGACCTTCTCCCTGAGCACCACGGACATCGACGAAGTGGAGGGAGGGGTCGTAGAATCCGGCTCGACGACGAACGCTGTGCATACCCAGGACAGCGCTCCTTCCGGAGGAGTCATCTACTACTCGGTGGGGACGGACAACACGGCGCTCTATTCGGGCAACGCCTCGGCGTCGGCGGGAACGTTGACGCTCAGTAGCGCCGCCGTCGACAAGATCGGTGTGGGTGATGAGATCCGCGAAGGGGCGAATCGATATTACATCACCGGCCGAAGCTCGTCGACGGTGTTTACCATTCAGAACTCTGCCGCCAACGGAGGCACGCCTGGAGATACGAATATCACCTTCGGGTCAACGGCGATCGAGATTTTCCGGGCCTTCAACAGCCTCTCTGTGGCCGAGGCAGGCTCGTCCAACGCCAGCCATCTAGCCACGGCCGATCTCGTTACCGGAAACTTCCAGCTCAACTGGACCTGTTACAACGACGCTGCCCTGAACGATACGGTGATTATTAACGGATATACGACGGGTCCCAGCAACTACATTCACATCTACACACCCACCAACGCGAGCCAAGTCGGTATCTCGCAACGTCACAACGGGACGGCGGGAACCGGGTTTCGCATGGTACCGGTTACCGGGGCACCCTCGAGCTCCCTGTTCGTGATCCGTATCAACGATGAGCACGTCCGCATCACGGGGATCGAGATTGATGGCTCCAACGTTACCAATGCCCGAGAGATTTCTGGTGTCAACGTTGCCGGGGCGCTTACGGTGTCAGC
>Ga0302046_10006184_pt1 | contig 10467 bp, 6 predicted proteins | sample RVTome_11_FD_200261 | JGI IMG/M metagenome (GOLD analysis project Ga0302046, IMG submission 200261) | Soil microbial communities from uranium-contaminated site in the Upper Colorado River Basin, Wyoming, United States - RVT147D111 (version 2) ... | reverse complement strand
ACTCGACAACAATCATGTGCCCAGGTACCAGGCGATTGCCGAGGCGATTGCCCGCGACATCGAGCGGGGTGTGCTGGAGCCGGGGGCGCGGCTGCCGACGCACCGTGAGCTGGCGAAGCATCTCGGAGTGACTGTCGGGACGGTGACGCGCGGGTACGGCGAGGCGGAGCGTCGCGGTCTGACGAGTGGCGAGGTTGGGCGTGGGACGTACGTGAGGCGTCGAGAGAACCCGGAGGGTTTCGGGTGGCGGAGCACGCGGCGAGGCGAGGTGGGGTGCCTGCAGGACCTGAGTCTGGCGTGTCCATGGCAGCCGCCGGATGGTGAGGACGGTCGGGTCCTGGCAGCGACGTTGACGGACATTGCATCGTCGACATCGGCTGTCGACGCGTTGCTGACGTACGATCCGGAGGGCGCGTCAGCGCGGCAACGTGCGATTGCGGCGGAGTGGTTGGGTCAGCAGGGAGTGCGAACGGATGCGGAGCGGGTGGTTGTGAGCGCGGGTGCGCAGCACGCGATCACGGTGATCCTGAGCACGTTGTTGCGGCCGGGCGATGTCGTGCTGACAGAAGAGTTGACGTATCCGGCGCTGAAGTCGGTGGCGCAGCAGTTGGGCATGCGGCCGCATGGCGTGGCGATGGACGGCGAGGGGATGCTGCCGGACGCGCTGGCGCGAGCGAGCGTGGAAACGGGGGGCAGGATGTTGTACTGCGTGCCGACGATTCAGAATCCGACGTCACGGGTGATGTCTGTGGAGCGGCGTGAAGCCATCGCGGCGGTTGTGCGGCGGCACGACCTGCAGGTGATCGAGGACGCGGTGCAGGTACCGCTGCTGGAAGAGAGGGCGCCGGCGCTGGCGACGCTGGTACCGGATCGGACGCTGTACGTGGCGACGTTGTCGAAGTGGGCGACGTTCGGGCTGCGCACGGGGTTCGTGGCGGCACCTGAGCCGCTGGTCGAGCGACTGCGGTCGGGCGTTCGTTCGACGATGTGGATGGTGCCGCCGCTGACGGTGGAGATTGCGACGCGCTGGCTCGCGGATGGCACGGCGAAGCGGTTGGGCGAACGGAAGGCGCGCGAGCTGGAGGCGAGGCAGGCGATCGTTCGTGAGGTCCTCGGTTCACGCTTCGAGGTGGAGAGTCATCCGCGGTCGCTGCAGGCGTGGCTGCATCTTCCGGAGCCGTGGCGCAGCGATGAATGTGTCGCCCAGGCGAAACAGCGGTGTGTGCTGGTGGCGGGTGCGGAGGCGTTCGCTGTCGGTCGTCGCGAGGTACCGCACGCCGTGCGCATTGCGATCAGTTCCCCGCCAACGCGCGAGGATGTACGAGGCGCGCTCACGACGCTGGCTGACATGCTGGATGGCGGGCCGGGGCCGGGGAGTGAAGTGCTCTAGCTCCGGCTGCGGGCGAGCGGAATCGATCGATACGCCGCCGGTCAGCGCAACCGCGGCAGCAACCGGAGTGGTCCGGCGGGTACGGCACGGGCCGGTGCGGCGTTGGTCGCCGTGGCCTGGAACCGGAACCGCCCGATGCTCTCGATCGTGGCGTCCAGCGCGTGGCTTCCCTGCGCGGTCCCGAGCGTCCATGTCGTACGGGCCGCGCCTTCGCTATCCGATGTCGAGCGGTCCGGATCGACGGCGCCTTCGCCTGCGGTGATGGACCACACGACCTCGACGTCCGGCACCGGATTGCCGAACCGGTCCTGCACGATGATGGCGGGCGGGAAAGGCAGCGGCTCGCCGGGCAGGCCGACCTGCGCGTCGCCGCTGCGCAGTACGGTCGCGACCGGACCGGGCAATGCGGTTGCGTAAATGAGGCGAACCGAGTCGGTGAGGGTGCCGAGCGGGGACGCCAGCCGGAAAACGTGAGAGCCGGTTCGGGGTCCGAGTGTCACTTCGACATCGATCACGCCGCTCGGTCCGGTCGACGACTGGAGCGTGGAATTGTTGCCGCTGACGCTGCCGCGTCCGGGAATCCGCATTCCGCCATCGCCGTCAACGACCGATATGGCGATGGGAACGTCCAGGAGGGTGGTCCCGCCCGTGGTGCGGAACGAGACGGAGAGATCCTGCGGCAGTCGCTCGCCGACGCGTGCCGACTGCTGATCACCGTTCACGAGCATGGTGGAGACCGTCGGTGCCGGCAGGCTCGACGTGGTTTCTTCCTCACACGCCGTCAGGACCATCGCCGGAACCATGCACACGCCTGCGAATCGGGTGCACCTGCGGTATCGGTTCATTGGAGCCTCCGCGCGACGAGTGACCAATGCCGGACCTTGCGAGAACGCTCAACACCTCGAGTTCGTGGCAACTGCGGTTCGAACCCTTCACTCGCCATGAGTGCAGTGGATTCTGACCGGCGTGCCTTCCGGGCAGGTTCGCTCAGAGTGCTTCGAAGAACGCCGCCATCCGTGCCCGCATTGCTTCATCGGGAAGCCGGCCGCGGCCGGCGCCCATGTTGTCGCGCAGGTGGCCGGGATCACCGGTCGCGGGAATGGCGCAGATGACCGCCGGGTGCGCCACAATGAACTTGAGGAAGAACTGCGCCCAGCTGGTGCAGTCGAATTCGGCGGCCCACTCCGGCAGCGCCCGGGCGCGGACGCGGCCGAAGAGATTGCCGGTCGTGAACGGCCTGTTCGCGAGCACCGCAATGCCGCGTTCACGGGCGAGCGGCAGCAGTCGCTGCTCGGGAATGCGATCGCCGATCGAGTAGTCGAGCTGCACGAAATCCATGGCGTACTGCCGCATCGCGTCCTCGACATCCTCGTATTGCGGGTCGCGCGATGTCGTTATGCCGAGATAGCGGATCCGACCGGCCGCCTTCCACTCGCGCAGCACTTCCATGTGCTCGCCCAGCGTGGCGGCCGAAAGCTGCCGGATGCTGCCGCCCAGGTTCCAGACCTGGATGAGGTCGAGCGAATCACGGCCGTACGTGCGCAGCGATCCCTCCATCTGCCGGATCGCCGCGTCCCGCCCCGCACTGCCGACGTTCACCTTCGTCGCAATGAAGACATCGTCCCTGATGCCGAGATGCTGAATGGACTCGCCGACGAACGCCTCCGACCGCTGATACGTCGGCGAGCTGTCGATGACCGTACCACCCAGCTCACGGAACAGCCGCACGACCTCCTGCGCCGCCGCGTAATCCGGGTGCCCCGGCGCCAGGTTGAACGTCTGCGACGAGCCCAGCCCGATCACCGGAATCCGCTCACCCGTCGCTGGCACCGGTTTCGTAATGAGTGCAGCCTGCACTGGCGACGACGCAGGATCATGACCGGAGCCCGGCCCGCCGTCGTCGACCGGAACGCTGTCCCGCTGTTGCGCGTGCAGTGCGTGCTGCGCGACACCGGGAACGCCATCGAGGAGGAGCGCCGCTCCCGCACCAGCGCCGAGCCTCAGCGCATCACGCCGTGAAATCACCACGATGCATTCATCCGTTCGTGAGAATCACCCGCCCGCCGGACCGACACCCGGCCAACATCGTCACACCCGAGTCGTTCCCCGGCCCGGCACCAGCGACCAGCCCCGGCAACGCCGTTGATCCGTTGTCTCGCTGCTCCGATCAGCGCGGCAACGTCAACGCCACCAACTGCGGATTCGCCCCACCCGCAGTCGCGAACACGATGTACTGCCTGCCCTGATGCATGAACGTCATGGGCACCGCACTGGTGCGCGTTTCGCCGATGGCGACGGCGCCGACCTGGCGGCCGGTCGCCTTGTCGACGGCGAACAGGCGTGGCTCCGCGCCGGGCGCTCCACCGCTGCGGCCGGTCCCGTAGATCACGAGTGTGCGTGTCGTGATGACCTGCGGCTGACCGCCACCTGCTGCAGTGGGCGGCAGCTTCACGCCTGCGAAGAGCGGATCATCCGTCGTCACGTCGCGCATCTGTCCGCCATTCGGCAGCCACCACTGCTTGTCGCCGGTGTTGAGGTCGTATGCGGTGATGCCGCCGTGCTGCTGCGGCTTGAGGATGGACACGCCGCCGATCGACGTTGCCGCGCCGCCGCGCCGGCCGCCGCCACCGGCACGGCCGGCGCGACCGCCGCCGCCACGTGCGGGCGGTGTGTAGCCGGGCGGTGGCGGCAATGCACCGAGCTGGCCGCAGCTGTCGTGTGGTGAGCTGTAGCGGAACTCGGAGCACGGATCCTTCTGCACCTGGATGGTGCGGATGCCGGTGATGGATCCGACGAAGAGTCTTCCGGTTTCGGGATCAGCAGCCGCGCCGCCATCGATGTTCACGCCGCCGCTCGCGCCGGGCGCGTACCACGAGCAGGTGAAGCCGCTGGACCCGCTGCCATCGCCTGCGGCGGGCGGAATGTAATAGGGACCCATGCGGCAGCGTCGTGCGAGCGCGAGTGCGGAATCGCGAATGGCGGGCGTGTAGTCGATCAGATCGTCTTCCTCGAGGCCCTGCTGCGAGTAGGGCTCGGGCTTGGTCGGAATCGGTTGGGTCGGCGATGTCTGTTCAGCGGGCACATCGCTCTGCAGCACGGGAGTTTCGACGATCGGCCAGATCGGCTCGCCGGTGGCGCGGTCGACCACGTACACGAAGCCCTGCTTCGTCGTCTGTGCGACAATGCGCCGGCTCTGTCCGTTCACCGTCACATCGAGCAGGTTGGGCGCCATCGGCGTGTCGTAGTCCCAGATGTCGTGATGCACCATCTGGAAATGCCAGCGCCGCTCACCCGTTTTTACATCGAGTGCGACGATGCTGTTGCCGAAGAGGTTGTCGCCCGGCCGGTGCCCGCCGTACTCGTCCATGAGCGGCATGCCGACAGGAATGTAGACGAGACCGAGCTCGGGATCGGCGGAGTAGGTTGCCCACGCATCGTTCTTGCCCACGCCTTCCGTGCCGATCGTCGAGCCGTTCTTCCAGGTGTCCGCGCCGAACTCGCCCGGCTGCGGCACGAGGTTGAACTTCCAGAGCTGGCGACCGGTGCGCACATCGAAGCCGCGGATCCAGCCGGGCAGATTGCGTAAGCGGATCGGGTAGTAGCCGTGGATCGCCGAGTTGCCGACGATGATCACGTCGTTCACGATGATCGCCGGCGAACTGGCCGCGATCTGTCCCAGCTCGGGGTCGATGCCGATGGTGCCGTCCGCACCGGTCCTGGTGACCGGATCCCACGTCTCACCCGGCCGTGCACGCCTGGCCGGTGCGGCATCGCTGATGATGAGCGAACCCGAGTCGTCGACCGCGAGCGGCACGAGTGGCAACCCGAGTCCATCCATCAGGTCGACGACGCCGTTCTGCCCGAAGTTCGGGTCCGGTATCCCCGTCTTCGCGTCCAGGCTCGCCATGTGGTAGCCGGGTGTGACCACAATGACGCGTTCGCTGGTGCTGCCATCGGACCAGTAGGCGAGACCGCGGCCGGCGAACTGGCGTGGTGCTTTCTGCCAGCGAATGCCTTCGTTCAGCCGCCACATCCAGAGCGACTCGCCGGTCGCCGGGTCGAGCGCCACGGCAATGCGGCGGGTCGACGTGACGGTGAACAGCCGGCCGTTGGCGAAGAGCGGTGTCGTGCGATAGTACTCGTCGGGTCCGAATGCACCGCCGTTCCAGCGCCACGCGACCTGGAGCGAGTCGAAGTTGTTCGCGTTGATCTGGTCGAGCGGCGAATAGCGCGTGCTCCACGCGTCGGCGCCCCAGAAGCGCCACTCGCCGGGCAGGTTGCCGCGCACGAGTGCAGGAGCCTGCTGTGCCGTGGAGCGGATCGCGCCGGCCAGTGCAATGACGAGCAGTACGGCCGCGAGTGCGGCTGCGCCCGTGCGCCGGTTCATCAGACGTTGCGGCATGTGCGATTCCCCCGGGTCCGAGGTCCATGCAGACCGTGAACATGGCACGTCGCGGGCGGCGTCGTCCAGCCCGCAGATCAGTTGCCGGCGCGCGCCGCCGGCTTGCCTTCCCGTGCCGGCTGTGTGAGCCGGCCGACCACGCCCCAGAGCAGCCAGATGAAGCCGCCGATGATGAACAGCAGCATCAGGGCGCGCGCGGCATTGGCCCAGAACGCGAAGTCGATCACGGGCAGGCGGTACTCGTAGCCGGCCAGTGTCGCACCGCGCTCGGTCATCCAGTGCCATGCGGTATGGGCGACGAGTGCGGACAGGATGATCGTCCCGACGCGTTCCGCGACCACTCGTCGGAACAGCCACTCGAGGACGGGCACGGCGAGCAGCAGCACGAAGATCTGGCCCAGCTCGACACCCACGTTGAAGGCGAGCAGCGACGAGGTCACGTGCGAGCCCGCGAACTGGAGCGATTCGCGCAACAGGAAGGAGAAGCCGAAGCCGTGCACGAGACCGAAGGCGAAGGCAATGAGCCAGCGGCGCTGGAGTCGCGCGCCGACGATGTTCTCGAACGCCATGTACACGATGGAGAGCGCGATGAGCGTCTCGATCAGTGGCGGAAACCAGAGTGCCGTGGGTGCGAACCCGAACGAGGATGCAATGAGCGTGATCGAATGCGCGACCGTGAACGACGTGACGATCGCAATGAGCGGGCGCAGCTTGCGGAACGGAATGACGAGGCAGAACACGAAAAGCAGATGATCCATGCCATCCAGAATGTGACCGGAGCCGAGCCGGACGAAGCGCAGGAACGCCTGGTGCCAGCGCGGATCGAGGCGCACCAGCCCCGGATTCCCCTCGTACTGGAAGATCCGCTCCGCACTGCCGGGCGGCTGGAATCGGAGCACGGTGACGGTGCGGATGCCCAGGTGCGCGAGTGCCGGTCGAACCGAGAACTTCGCGCGGTCCGAACCGATCGGATACTCGATCAGCACGTCGAGCATCGCCTGCTGCCAGGGCAGCTCGGTCGACGCCGGCAGCACGGGTGCCTGAATCGACGCCAGCGCGTCCTGCCACGTCGCGAAGCTGCGGTCGGAGGGCAGCGAAATACGGGCCGCGCGGATTTCCGCGATCTCGAGCAGGCGCTCGCCTTCGTAGACCTCGAGGTAGTCGGCGATCCAGAGCCGGGCCGCATCGCCGAGCAGCGGCTGGACCGCGGGAATGTCGAGATAGCCGGGTCCGAAGAGAGGAAACTCGACGTCGCGGATCGCTTCCAGCGGAACGCGCACCAGCAGCCGCAGCCGCTCGCCCTCGGGCCGGACGAACGCGAGAACCGTGACGTTGGGCGGAATCTCGTGCGTCACGGTGCCGCGCGCCGCCGCCAGGCCGGGTGGCGCCAGCAGTGCGGCCGCAAGGCCGGCCATCATGAGGCGACGACTGCTCCTCATACCTTTCTCTCCTCCGACCGCCCGCGGTCCGGACCGGACACGGGGCCGGCGCTGCCTGCGACGGCAGGGTCGCCATGGCCGTACCGGTTCGACAGTCGTGCGCAGCGGCGATGGCCAGCTGATTCGCGGGCACGCTCTGGACGGGCGCGCGCAGTCGTGCGTAGAATGGCGCATCCCGCCTGGATCACCGAGTATACGCGTTCGCCGCTCGACCGGCACGGGTCCGGACGCAAAGGAGAGGTCGATGAGACGGCGCCACTGGATCGTCGGAGCGATACTCGTCGCAATCATCGCCGCAGCGGCCGGCCTGGCTCGCCTGGATGCGGGCCAGCAGACCGTGCAGGCACCCATTTTCGAGGTCGATCCACTCTGGCCTAAACCGCTGCCCAACCATTGGCTGCTCGGTTCCGCCGTCGGCGTTGCCATCGATGCGCGCGATCACATCTTCGTGATCAGCCTGCCCGACAGCTTCAACACGAGGACCGAGATCGGTGCCGCGACGGATCCGCCGACCGGCGAATGCTGTCTGCCATCGCCCAACATCCTGGAATTCGATGCGGCCGGCACACTCGTTTCCCACTGGGCTGCGCGCGGCGGCAACATCCAGGTGGATGGGATCGACGTCGGTCGTGCGGCGTGGCCGGTCGTGAATCACGGCATTGCCCTCGACCCGCAGGGCAATCTGTGGATCGGCGGTGCGGGCGGGACCGACACGCACCTGCTGAAGTTCAGCCGGAACGGTCGTACGGTCGTGCCCGTGGGCCAGCCGACCGATGCAGCCGCAGCAGCCGGGGCGCGCGGGACCGGTGTGAGTGACACCGCGGCCGGCGGTCGTCGCGGCGGACGGGGTGGCCGCGGCGGTGGTGCCCAGGCGCCGCCGGCGCTGCCGCCCAACAGCAACGCCACGGACCGCTTCGGTGGTGCCGCCGCCGTCTCGTTCGACGCGGCTGCGAACGAAGCGTTCATCGCGGACGGCTACCGGAATCGTCGCGTCGCCGTCGTCGACCTGACGAACGGTACGGTCAAGCGCTTCTGGGGCGCGTACGGCGATCCGCCGGCGGACGGACCCGTCGCACCCTACACGCCCGGCGCTACGCCGGCCCGCCAGTTCGGGACGCCCGTCACGTGCGCCGAACTGGCTGCCGATGGCATGGTCTACATCTGCGACCGCTCCAACAACCGCATCCAGGTGTTCCGCAAGGACGGCACGTTCGTGCAGGAGAAGATCATCGCGCCGCAAACGCGCGGCGCCGGTTCCGTGTGGGACATCGCATTCTCGCGCGACCCGCAGCAGCGTTACCTCTATGTCGCCGATGGCATGAACATGAAGGTCCACATTCTGGACCGGCAGTCTCTCGATGTGCTGACGAGCTTCGGTGATGGCGGCCGCCAGCCGGGCCAGTTCTACGCCGTACACAGCATTGCGACGGACTCGCAGGGCAACATCTACACGACCGAGACCTACCAGGGGAAGCGCGTGCAGAAGTTCGTCTTCCGCGGGGTCGGAACGGTGACGCGCGCGAACCGCGGCGTCGTCTGGCCGGGCCGCTGATCTCAACAGGAGCCGGTGATGAAGCGGACACACCAGGTCATACTGGGAACGGGCCTCGTCGTCGCCATCACGGCGCTCGGCTTCGCACAGGCCGCACTCGACGCGAAAGCGGACCAGCAGACCGTACAGGCGCCGATCTTCGAGGTCGATCCGCTCTGGCCGAAGCCGCTGCCCAATCACTGGGTGCTGGGCTCGGCGATCGGCGTGGGCGTCGACTCGCGCGACCACGTCTTCATCATTCACCGGCGTGAGTCGGTCGCCCAGACGGAGGCGGGCGCCGCGGCCGATCCACCGATCAGCGAGTGCTGCATCCCTGCACCGCCCGTCCTCGAGTTCGATCCGGAAGGCAACCTCGTCGGCCACTGGGGCGGCCCCGGCGAAGGCTACACCTGGCCGTCATCGAATCACGGCATTGCGATCGATCACAAGGACAACATCTGGATCGGCGGCAACGGCGGCGCCGACTCGCACATCCTCAAGTTCACGCACGACGGCCAGCTGCTCATGCAGATCGGCCGCGTCGGACAACCGGCGAACAGCCGCTCGACCGAACACTTCGGCCGCGTCGCCAAGATCTCCTTCGATCCCGCTGCCAATGAGGCGTATCTCGCCGATGGCTACGGCAACAAGCGGGTCGCCGTCATCGACATGGATGATGGTCGCGTGAAGCGATTCTGGGGCGCGTACGGCAACGAGCCCGATGACACGAACCTCGGACCCTACAATCCGGATGCTCCGCTCGTGCAGCAGTTCCGCAATCCCGTCCATTGCGCCGATCCGACACTCGACGGTCTCGTCTACGTGTGCGACCGGCCCAACGACCGCATCCAGGTCTTCCGCACGGACGGCACGTTCGTCAATGAAGTGCGCATTGCACCGCGTACGCTGGGTGACGGATCCGTGTGGGACATTGCCTTCTCGCGCGACCCGGAGCAGAAGTATCTCTACCTCGCCGATGGCAAGAACATGAAGGTGTACGTCATTGACCGGCCGTCGCTGCAGATCCTGACCAGCTTCGGCGATGGTGGTCGCCAGCCGGGCCAGTTCTTCGCCGTCCACAGCATTGCGACGGACGCACAGGGCAACATCTTCACGACCGAGACGTACGAAGGGAAGCGCGTCCAGAAGTTCGTCTACAAGGGCGTCGGGTCTGTTTCGACGCGCAACCAGGGCGCGGTCTGGCCGGGCCGCCGCTAGGCAACCCCGGATCGGCTATACCCGTCGTCCGTGCCACCGAGCCGTCCGTGTGATCAGGCGCGCACCGGTTGCGGCCGGCCGCCGGCGCGGGCCGAGCGATAGAGCGCACTGATGACACGCATGTTCGCAGCCGCTTCGGCCGGCGGGTAGCGCAGTTCACGGTCGTTCAGCGCACAGTCGGCAAAATGCTCGACCATGAGCCGGTACTGGTCGGCGCCCGCGACCGTGTGCCGCACCTCATCACTTCGCCCGTGCTGTTCCAGAATGACGGTGTCACCCGTGCCGGGCAGGAACGCCGCTGGCACGTGCAGGTGCCCTTCCGTGCCGGCAACTTCGCAGACTTCCCGTCGCTCCAGGGTCAGTGCGCAATCGAAGTTCGCCATGGCACCCGAATCGAAGCGCAGCGTACCCGCCAGCTGATCATCGACGCCGCTCCCGCTCCAGCGTGCAATGGCCTGCACTTCGACCGGCTCGGCGTCCAGCACGG